>ERZ807291.687-NODE-687-length-57405-cov-43.167707_pt1 | contig 57405 bp, 43 predicted proteins | sample MGYA00521257_ERZ807291 | MGnify/ENA primary metagenome ERZ807291 (study PRJEB31413, sample SAMN03169783) | marine metagenome | biome: Marine; feature: Water; material: Subsurface seawater | place: North Sea | collected 2011-04-28 | depth 1 m m ... | reverse complement strand
GTTAAATCGTACCATAAGATTACTGGCGTTCGACAAGAGAAGGTCGAAACCCTAACATTGACCCACAAACAATGGTTGTTAAAGGGTAGAGCTTATGATTCCAAAGTATTGACGGCACTGTATCCTCCACACGATAAACGGTTTGGTTATGAACTGTGGAAAATATGGGCATCTAGAATGCAAAAGAGGCTCGACCGGTACATGTCTCAGTACACTAAACCGGTGACGACCGACGGGAGACCGGGATTGGCGTATGCTACTTCTACCGGGGTAACAATACCAGTTAAGCCTGTAACGGCTAGGATCATTGCTGCTCAGAAGCAAACACCCGTGGCTTTGCCAGTGGTTCAAGGAATCCCTGTGGTGACGGGAACACCTGTATCAACAGCAGCAACTGCGGTAGTAGCAGCAGCAACAGCGGTAGCCAATGCGAAACAGGTCGTAGCTCAACTCAATACCATAACCCTTAACACTAAAGCAGTGGAGGTAAAAGATGTTGATTCTGACACGGTTGACAAACTTGCACAAGAGGCAGCATTTTACCTAAGTGTACCATCCGAGTTAAAAGTTTACGAACTTTTGCATCTGATAAGCAGAATACAGGGCAATATTAAAATGAATGAAACAAAAACTTATAAAAATGCATCTCCCGAGACCCAAAAAGGATTAAAACAAATTTGGGCATTTAATTCAGCTGTCGATAGAGAGAAAAACAAACTTGACAATCTTAAAAACAATTTGTATGCTGAAATGGTGTATGGTAAACTTCGAGGTACTACTCAAATAGTAGTAGTCCATAAACAAAATGATGAGGTTTTGTTTGACGGTACTCGAGATAGTATTTGTACACGTTACGGGACGGATCCAAATTATGAATGTGATATAGTCTATGGGATTGCAGACTTCAAGATGACCCAATTGAAACGTGACGAAGATAAAAAGTATACACCTACCATCCCCGAAAAGGTCATCAAAATTAATTACAAACTTGCAAGAATTGTCGGATTTTCAAATCGAACACTAACGTGTGTGTACTGTAATGATTTAAAAGAAGACAAAGTCACTAAACCTTTGGACGATGTTGTCATAAGGGATGCGACTGCAGCAGAATGCGAACTTGCCAAGCAAGAAGCAAAAGACCAGGTACAAGCCGAAAAATTAGAAAAGGCAAGGAAGGAGGCAGAAAAGAAACGTAAAGAAGATGAAAAGAAACGTAAAGAAGAAGAAAAGGCAAGGAAGGAGGCAGAAAAGAAACGTAAAGAAGAAGCCGATCGAAAAGCAGAGGAGGAACGATTAGAAAAGGAAATAATACGTCAAGCAGCAGAACAGAAATTAAAAGAAGAAGAAGAAAAACTTAGAAAGGCTGAAGAAGATAAGAAGAGGCTAGAGGAACAGAAGAAAAAGGATGAGTTGGGTACACAATTGACCAAAGGTGGTACATTTGGAGACAATGACGAATTTACTCGATTGAAGGATGGAGATGATGTTTTATTTATTATCAAAACTTCACTGAAGGATGATGATAAAAAGGAAGCAAAATTTAAAGCACTTCGAGAGGACAAGACCGGTCACCTTGCAAAATACTGGTACATTAAAACCCCAGAGAAACTGCATGATAAGATTGCTGTAACTCTGAGTGGAAAAAACTATCATTTCGAACCGTCCATACTTGACGGCGAGTTTGTCATCTCAGAGTACGCTGGAACGGTTCTTGCGGACGACGATGATAATGTTCAGGTACAAATTACAACCGCAAAAATTGATTCGGCTCTAGCGGCTGTAAAAGCAATACATGATCTAGGATACGTTCACGGTGATATTAAACTTGTAAACATGGGTTTCAAAGATGGTAAAGTTAAACTGTTTGATTTTGGAGAATCCACAATGAGCTTTTCCGATAAGGATACGGAAATCGATGATTTCAAAAAGTTTTGTCATAAAGTTCCTAGTGGAGCTAAATCTTTGAAATCTTTAATTAAGGAAAATTCAAGTCTACTAAATAAGGAAGCATGGAAACTAATACCGAAATTAGGAGATACAACAATTGGAAAAATTACAGAAGTATTAACACGTACGGTTGACGAGGATGGAAATGAAAAAGCTGGGTCTGAAGACAAAGATATATCACTAGGAGGCTTAAAACAACTTCTTTTGGATTCCGAATATTTATTGCTTCAAGATATCGAATCAGAAATCAAACCCAAAAACAAAACCCTACTAAAGGGATTGCAGGGTGCAGACGCAATTCTATTTGGCGGTGAAGCAGGAACCTTTTCTTATATCATGAATTATAAATCACCAACGTTGAACAATGCAAATGGTTATATGTTGATAACCCCACCATTCACTTCGAACCCATTGTTTGGGGATATTAAATACCAGGAACGTTATAAACTGTATGATTATTGGGCATTGTCCTTAGCGTTGTTACATATGGGAGACAAACAATTGAAACCATATGCGAATCCGGATAAAGTAGACGTCAAACAAAAACTTTCCAAGTTGCTATTTGATGAGAGAATTGATGAGAACAAGAGTTGGTTTAGTCAGAAGAATCCAGAAAACGCCATTGAAACGCGTTTTATTGACCCAATTACCGATGACACAATCTTAAAAATTCTATCGATTATTGTTAAGGGAAATGATAAGGCGAATGATAAGGCGACAGCCGGAGAATACCTGAGTAAAGACACGTTAGAAGCGGATCTCGAAAGGGTTCTAGATGGTTTGGATAGTGAAATGCTTAGGCAGTTGTCAGAAGCATGGATTACCGGTCATTATAATCTTATGGTCACGCAAACTAAGGGATATAAGTATAAGTCTAGATTCGGTGGCGACGATTCACAGGAGGAATTAAACAAAGATTTAGGAACAGAATTTTATGGTGTTTCGTCTGCAACGATACGCAAAATATTCGAGCCACTGTACAATGCAATCAAGTCAGGTACTGCTACACTTGCACCACCCAGACAAAGCCTGTTCGATTACGATTCATTCAGTGACGCCGAACTGGACGAGTTGAGTACCGAGATGGAAGCTTTGGACGACGAGGAGCTTGAAAAGTTGATAAACGATGAAATGTCCTACAATTCATCGTCGGATAGCGGTAGATCAAACGTAGTATACGAATCATCGTCGGATACTGGTAGATCAAATGTAGCATACGATTCATCTTCGGATACCGGTAATTCCAACGCCGCATATTCGTACAATTCCGAATCGGAGCAATCTGCCGCCGAATCCTACAACAACGATTCATATAATTCGGATAGTGATGAAGACAAATAAAAAATAATATAAATATGTATGTTTTAGTGATATAAATGCCACCTATCTACGTATGTTTTTTAGAAAATGACGAGGAAATCATGGAACGTCATTGGTTGAACGCCATGGCTGCCAGAGTCGCACCTGCATCCAAAACTGACCCAAAAATCCATGTCGAACTCTTTTTTCCATCTCCAGAGACCAATCACCAGGCAGATGTATTGCAGGGCGAAGCATGTTCCATACATTACGGTAAAAGCGTATTCTTGACCGGCAAGCGTTTTAGTAGAAAACAGTGGTGTTTTAGAGCCCTGTCGTGTACACAAAAACAGTACGACGACACGTACAAGTTTTGCAAGACACATGTAGGAGAATCCTTCAATTACCTGTCGTATTTCCTTCAACCTACGGGGTGGGCACCTGGACCGTACACACTAACCTCATGGGGATTGAATCCCCGGTGGTTTTGTTCAGAAATATGTATCGAAGCATTAAAGGAAGGCGGTGTTCTCTCTAAGGATGTGAATACTTCCATGCATCCTCAAAATTTATTTACAATTCTAGAAGACATTACTACGCCCGACAGTGTACGTAATTACAGAGAAATAACCCTCAACTTTTAGATTGGTAAGCACCATCGGTACCACGATGACAGGTAAATACAATAGACGGACCACAGCACGATTGGAAAAAACAAGGGACATTCAATACAGAAGGCTGCACTGTAAAGAGTTAAGACTGCCATTATTTTCGTTGCCTTGTTGAAGTTGCAGGTTGTAAATACATTCACCCAAAAAATAGATCCTACAAACCATATATAATACGCAATTATAATATTCCTGTAGAATAGAAACGAGAGTGTTAATGAATTATAACAAACCAAGACGACAAACAAGACGCGCAACATAGACAACGACAACAAAACGTTGGGAGATTCTAAACTGTTTAACTTTGACATTTTTATCTGAAAAGGAGACGTTCCCTGTAACATTCGAATTAATGAAGCAAAATTAATGTGTAAAAATATACATAAACTAAATAAATACATTTATTAATATCAATTTTCATATTTATACAATGTCTGAAGAAATCACCCTTTGGATTTTGGGGCTAGGTCCTGTAATCGTACACCAACAATTTGTCAAAGACATCTATAGACGTGAAGTTAACTGGTACTTGAATGGACACTGTATACCCAAAGAGCCTAGGAAAGCTTTGCAACGCCTGTACGAAGACTGCGGTGACAAATATTACATATTCACCAAGTACATCAACCAGACAATGGGAAACATGATGTACGACCATGTTAAACGTATGCATTGGCAAGCTCATGTCATCCCTGTAAAAAATACCTACGTTATCAGTGCTGTCTCCAACGATCAGAATGTTATCAAAGCTAAAATACATTTTGATTTGTTCGATTTGCAATTTAAACGCTCCAATACCATATGTGTTATTTCCATGTATAATATCGATAAAACCGAAATACTCATACGAGTCATTGCAAATTAACCCGCCTGGTAACGCTAACCCTATATGGACACATCATCACCCGCTATTACCCATAAACCGGAAAAAATGGCTTATAGGCTTTAAATAGCGTACGGCTTATAACCTGTATACAGTTTAGGCTAACCACACTGTACATGGTGTGACAGCCTGTAAACCCATACTACACAGCACCAAGAATGTTTTTCTCTTTACATGCAATAGTGGGAGTGGTGATAAAATTAGGGTGAAAAAATAGCACACCCCTCTACAGATCACTCCTTTTCTATTTTTTTCATCAAATATAGAAAAAAAATAAAAAAAAGTTCATTCCTAAGGGGTGTGCTCTAAAAAGGTCATACATGTAATAATATATTCATTATTTATATGTAAAATATTGACTTAATGATATGTCATGTAAAGTTAGTCCCTGCTATGGTATATGGTACGGGGGGTACTAGCTGTATACCTGCTATTTAGTCCCTGCTTTGTCCGTGGTACGGAACATACATTGAATAAGCCTCAATGTATTTAGGTGCTATTGAAAGTACATGCAATAAGGAGACCTGCTATTATTGCAGCAGAGATGTTACAGGCGTTTCTACTACAAGTAGTGTTTTTTGATAGTCTAAAATTTAATAATTGTATTCACCTGCTAAAATGGTCCATTTTGTCCATGTTATTTATATGTATCTCAAAAATAATTGTTTGATAGGTAATTTTAGGCTTATAGTCTTAGACTATCAACTTTGGTGATATTGAGTGTATGAAAAAAATAGAATATATAAATAATGTTAAACAAATCCGTTTGATAGGTAAATTTATACTTAATTTTACATAGTAAAATAGAATATGAAAGTAGCGTTGGACCGGAATAAAACTAGGTCGCTAGGTCGTATACAAATTATGTGGTATTTATTATAAATATTGTATTCCATAAAATAAATAATTTTCAAGATGTTTTATAGTTTGCGAGATGCAAAACAGTCGAAGGACGGACCGAAGTTTATTTACGCGGTCGGTGTTCCATGTCGTTATGTTGTCTGTACGGAACGCAAGTTCTGGAATCAATACATGAAGAATGTTCCTGAAAATCAGCGTAACTATTACGAGGTCATCGAGGAAGACTCCCCCTGTCACCTGTACATCGATTTGGATGTCAACATGATGCAGTACCCTAGCATTGACGTGTACGATGTAAAGGATATGGTTCGTCGTCATGTGGATTTCGGGTTGAAGAACATGGGACTGGAGATTACGGAGGTTATTATTGCGGATAGTAGCAACGATAAAAAAGGTTCTATTCATATGATATATAAACTTAAAAATTATATCTGGAAGAACAACGCAAACGTTGGTGCGTTTATGCGTCGGTGTTTTGAGCGCCGTGTAAAACAAATCGACGGGGACCGCGAACTGTGGCGTTTCGTAGACATGTGTGTGTACTCACGGAATCGTTTGTTCCGCATGTTGGGTTGTAGCAAAAGCAATGAAAACCGTGTGAAGCGAATCGAAGGCACTCCATTCGATTTTAAATCGTGGAAAAATTGCAAGATCCAACCAATGTACACGGACGATGTGGAAAAGATCGAGTGCAGTGAACCGGATGGATCACCGGCATCTTACAAGTCTCGTACGGCATTGATGAACGACAATGAACCGTCGTATATGCACGATCTAAAAGATTTTGTGACCGAAAACGTTGGTAACATTCGTGGCGTCCAGTATTCTCCGTTGTTTAAGACCTGGAGTATTAATTTGGACAAGAGGGACTGTGTTTTCAAAAACGAACGTCACGGCAAAAACACAAATTATATGGTGGTGAATGTAAAGGAAGGTACGTACCATTACCGATGTTGGTCTCAGAAATACGATTGTTGCAAGGATGGTAGGTCGGACCCTATCCGTTTCCCGGATAAATTGTGCGAGCAAATCCAACAATGGGGTACATTTACCTTTTGTCCCAGTATCAATACGAGTTGAAAACATCTATCATTTCGGACAGGTCCATGTGTAGTTTCCCCGCCATGTTCGATTCTAGAAGTCGTTTGAGTATTAAGTTGACGGTACATGATTTTGGAAGGTACCAGGGTTGTTTGTTGAGCCATACTTTAATTTCATGTTTAATAATGTCGGGAAAATGTCTCAATTTAAAGTAGTAGTAGCATAACCGTTGATATTTTTTTTGTATGCATATGTGCTCTATTGGCTTGTCTTTGTAGTAAAGTATGACCTGCACCCCTCCGGTAGCTATTGGTATTTTTATGTTGTCAATGAAACATATTGAATTGCGAGGGACGGTGTTCAATTGATGTATTCTGGAAGCTTTGTGAATTTTCTCTATGATACGTTTAAGCAATGGGTTCATGAATATATCTGAACAGATTTCTGCTCGTGCCTTGTTCATGTGTACACAATCCCGCTGAATGTGCGATGGAATATTTGAATCTTGGTTTTCCATCATATCCAAACAGTAATATTGCAAAATGTGTTTAATCTGTTGCAAGGAAAGCATTTAAAAATGAAACCCTGTAATTATATAGGATCATATGTAAAAAGTCATAGTATAAATAATAGTTGTGTATCTTTATAATGGCACCTAGTATAGGTGGTCTCCTGGTGTTTTTTGGATCATTATCAACCTTTGCATCGATGATATTATTAGTTGCCACGGATTACAGTCCCCCACCTATACCCACTGGGTATGTTATAGGGATAGTGATGTTTATTTTGGGAGCGGCGTCAATTATAGCGAATACTATAATGGCAATACGGCAACGAAAAAAAGCAATGGATGTGGCTGAAAAAATTATGTTGATCGTCTTGGGGTGCGGATTGGTTGGGTATGCAATTCGCGAATGTTTTTGGATTCACCCGTTGGAATTGTCCGAGTGTCTTTGCCCCGCGAATACCTATTCTAAAGACTGTCTTCCATGTCCCAATACCGTAGATGGTGTTTGTAATATTAGGGGCGTATGCGACGATGGGAAAGATGGTTCCGGTGTTTGTTTTTGCGATATCAACTGGAGTGGCGACGATACATGCTCTACCTGTAGTCCCACCTTTACCGGTGATCTCTGCGACACTTGTAAACGGGGTTGGACTGGAGATAACTGTGACACCTGCTACCCTGGGTACAGTGGGTCCGACTGCAATGTATGTGCGAATGGGTGGATTCCTGAGACGGATGTGTTCGGTGTTTTGTGTCGAAGATGTAAACCCGGTCATTTTGGTGGGTTTTGTGAGGCATGTGGCGATTGTACAAAAGACGATGCCCTTGCGGTGTGTAGAGACAACGAGTGGCACGAAGATAATCTTTATAACGCGGATTCTTGTATAGCTTCTGGTCAAACATGCTCCGACAAATACGAATGTGATAGTTTTAACTGCAAGGGTATTTGTACTATAGGGGATGTAACTACCGGTGATTTTTGTGAGACGGATTTGGAGTGTGGTGTAGGCACCTGTGAGTTTAAACAGTGTTGTGTCGAACGTCGTCACGGTGACGGTAATTGTGAATGTGGTTCTATTGGAAAAGTTGGTCCTCGTTGTGAAGTTTGCCCCGGATTTGATGGCATTTACAGTGGGACCATATGTACGGGACATGGTACATGTGCAGCGGAATACGCCGGTGATAGTTATGTGGGTTTGACCTGTATATGTTCGCCCGAAGGTTCGAATCCTTACCCTACCTGGTCAGGGGATACTTGCTCTTGTTTGAAGGATAAATTTGGGGATACTACCTGTAGTAGATGCGCAACCGGGTCGTACGGTCCCCAATGCAACTCATGTCCGGGCGGATCGGGTATTGGTCAATGTAACATGCATGGAAAGTGTTCTGACGGTGTTTCTGGCGACGGCACATGTGATTGTGATGTAGATGTATCCTATGGTGGAATCGGTGCATTTAAAGGCGCAAGTTGTAGTGAGTGTTTATCTGGTGATTTTTATTCCGACGGTTGTCAGCCATGTCCTTCCTTGCAGGTAATCCAATGTATACCCGGGTTAGGTCTCACTGAAATTCCAGGAGTAGGTTCATGCGTCTCCTCATGTGGTGCCAAAACCTGTAACGTGAACGGTATTTGTGAATAAATATACAAAGAACAGTATATATAATGGTATTTAATATTATAAATGTTTCACAGACTCAAAAAATTTGCCTATTTGACTTTCGATGAATGCGTAAGAGAAAACAATGAACTTCAGCGTTCATTGGATCTGGAAGTGGACGAAGAGGAAAGCAAACGGATGTGTCGAGTGTTGTATGGGTTATATTTTAGTATATAACAGTCATGTACTGTATTAGTAATGATTCTACAAATTTCTATTCTGTTTCTATGTTTAATGATCTGTCAGATTCTACATGAGATCTATCTTTTATTATTGGTATATAAAAGTATTCATATAACAAATAAATGATAACCAAGTTATGTGCATCCTTGAAACCATGTCATCGTCTAACTTGTGCGTGTTACGAAAAATTGAAACCCCTAAGAAAACATCCGACCCTTGACATGTGGTTGGTTATGAATGGGGAATACAAGGAGTACAAAGTATGTTATAACTTTAAATCTGAACAACCTTTTCAAAATTACCACCGCCAATGCCAGTAACCTTCTTCGTTTTCTCCTGTTTGGGTTTCATAATTTCCCTCATCATTTGTTTGTAGGATTTAGTTCGCTTAGGTTTGGATACTAGGTCGAGTTTGGGTTCTTCGGTGGACATTATTATAAATACGTAACCTCTTTTATAGTAATTTTTAAAATATCTACTATATATATCGGAATGAATTCTTGCAAGGAATGGTCTGTTGACGAATGGCGTTGTAAGCCACGGTGGAGGTTAGATTCCTCTTCATTCCCCGGTTATCCCAAGTAATTTCAGCCAAAATTATGAGGGATATCTGTAGATACCGTACAAAAATGGTGGGTGGCACCCACGTCGGCAGCTGGAAAAGGAGTGGCAATTCATTGTCCGAACAAGTAAGAGCTTGAAATAATGATACGACTATCGGTATAGGAGAAAGCGTGGGATATAGTAAGGAGAGGTAGGTTTTAAAACGCTGCAAAATATTACATGGTTGTCATGTTCAGGTTCGATTCCTGATAATATTTTATGTATATATACAGTTGTAAGTTATTTAAATGGCTGCCGGAATCATTGTAGTCGGATTCATGTTATTTTGCGCTGCTGTTGTTGCGATGTATGCAATATTTAATATTTCCTAAAGTAGGACTCTGGGGGTGGTTTGTCCCGGTCTTCTCTAGTCTTTGTATTGTGGAAATAGCAATCTCCTGTACTCCAGGGCACCGCTATCCATGGCTTTTTGATTACTAATTTGGGAAAGTTAGCACAGGTAACATCGCATTCGTCCGCCGAATTACAATGGTATCCAGCATAAACATTGTACAGCATTAACAATAAAAGTATTAATTTCATTTTATGTCATAAAACCCTTAACTTTATACCCTTAAAAACTTAACTAGGTCGATATCTAGGTCGTGGTCCTGGAAGTTTTACCTGGAAGTTTCCATAATATTAATAATATTAATAAAATAAAAACAAAATGCCTCATACTACTAGCAAAATGCCTCATACTACTAGCAAAATGCCTCATACTACTAGATCTGTAAGCAAAAACACCGCCAAGAAGGTTGTGAAGAAGAAGTCGTCGAATAAGGGACTTTGGTTGTTCTGGTTTTACAACTTTGCAGACTATGAGTATCCAGGTGCCGGAGATAGCGACGAAGCCTTCTACGAAGGACCATTCGAGGATCTGAGAGTTGACGGCGGTGATTTCTTTGATTTCCTCAAGCACAGACTGTTCCCGGGCATCGATAAAAGATATATCTACATTGAAGACGAAGACGGCAATGAACTGACACAGATTCCCGACGATTTGAGACAGGAAGTAATTGTCTATTTCCACCCAGAGAATATCATCAAGAAGATGCACCGGTACCTCGCCCGTTTTCTCCTGGAAGACCATTACCAATCACTGGAGGACAATGGTTGGGATGTTGACGAGTGGCAAAACGGCAAAAGGGCAGTATATAGGTCCTAAAGGTTTGTATAAATGAAAACAGAAATAAAATTTGCACCATGTTCGTTTTGTCATAGAAAGCCTGGATTTTTTTCCGGTAATAAAAATTATTGTTGGGTACATTGGTACGAAGTATATAAGTAAAACAATTACAACTTAAATGTTAAAAGTACCTAATAATATTGTCCATGCGATTAAAAAATCTTGTACGTTGAATAATGTCCGTGGAGCCAAAGACTGGCGTTCCAAAAACGATGGAAAGGGTCATAACTCGAACATCATGGAATCCCTGGTTCAGGCACGCAAAGCCGAATGGTTCGTCTGGAAAGAGTTGAGTAACTGGAACGTAAAGAACCTCACAAAGCCCAATTTCGAGAGGGATAGTCGTGCATCTGCCGATATGTCATTTGAATCTCGAAATACTGGTAAAAAGTATTACGTTGAAGTTAAATCATGCGATGTTCGCAAACGGGATCGCAACGGTTACCAATTTCAAATTCGACGCAAAACAAAACGGGGCATACGTGTAGTAGACCCTTACGTACGATCGAATGGGGAGATAGGCGGAGACCTACTATTCTTTTGTGTAATTGTAGACAAAAACACATGTCGGCGCGATACTATTTTCGGTCTACCTAGATCCGACCTAGTTTGCAGTGACCCGAACCGAAAAGATTTAAAAGGTTTGAAATATGCAATACACCCGAGGTTAAATGATAGAAGTAAAAATATGATATTTTAATATGCGTAGAATAAAAAGAATCGGTGAAACGTTTTTACACTTAGACGATTACCTCTTGAGGTTTTTGTTTGGGTTTTTAGGAGGTAGGGAATGTTTGGCGATGGAACTTTGTTTGAATCGAAGGTTATACACGCGTGAGTATTATGCCTGTATGATAGATTACGAGGAATATGATAAAAAGCATGAGAAAACAATAGCCATGAATAAGGGAGAGATGTGGTGGATAGAATGGGAAAAGAGAAAGGTGATACCCCTCAAATTGACGAGTAGGAGATGTGGAAAACAAGTTTGGACAACCGTTCGATACACATACTCTATACATGCCCCAGATTATCAAGCGAGAAAGATAATAACCTTTATGAATATGTCCACCAGAGGTGCCACCAGACGAGTGATAAAACTACTCAGAGATGGAAGATTAAATTTGTGGGATGATTATTATTGTCGAGAAATAAATTCTTATACAACCTTACGGAGAGCGGTTTATAAAAAATATCATATTAGTCTTATATGTTTTAGGTATGGTTTCGTCGCCGCCCATGATATCAGTGTTTGCTTCTCCTCGCCTTGTAGTGTACCGACCATCTCATTCAACCGATGAAATACTGGCACGATGAAGTCGCGGGATATGGCTCGTTCTTCGTTTACGGCTTCTGCAATAATATCATTCCCTGGGTTTTGCAATAATAAATCCCGGAGTTCTAATTGTTTCTCCTCCCAGGTTTCAAACTTGGTGATTAAATCGTGTAAAGTCTCCTTCATGTTTATTTTTTTTAAAAATAAAAATTACGAACTTGCCTAGTATTTGAAATTATAGCTCCTAGTATACTACCTAGAATTATACCCCAACCTAGAATTTCGACCCACATTATCAACCTAGTTTGGAGCTATAAATACTATGGTATTTCAGTATATAAAAAAAGTAAATTATTTGTCAAAATGGATGGTTTAGCACTTTATCGATTAAATCGTATCCCAGAACAGCAACCTACTGTAAAGAGAAAGTTTTCACCGCCAACTGTTGTCCCTACAAACCAATCTGGTACAGATTTCAACTGTTTACGTTGCGGTGCACACGTTACGGTAACTGGAGATAGCGTCATACAGTGTCAAGGTTGCGATTATCGAATTATACAGAAAAAACGAAAAGACGTGGTTGTTGTAAAAGCAGTATAAAGGGGTTGTTTTATTATTAAAATGGTCCAATACAAAATCGATGGGTCTTCGGAACTACGTACTATCGATGTAACGGAGGACTGTACGGACAAAGAATTGTGTGATTTGATTCTGAAGTCTCTTTTCGGAGACTCTCCCCCAACATGCGATTTGATGGTTCACGAACGTGGCGATGTAGTTTTATTGACCCGAGTCTACGCAAAGAAATTCAATGCAATTCCCAAGTTTGAAGTTGCGAAACCAAAACGTAGAAGAAAGCGTTGGGTTTCCAGATCCCCACCAAGAAAGCGTTGGGTTTCAAGATCACCGGAGCGAAATCGTCGATATTAGAGTATAAAGAATTACATGTTTTAAATAAATGTTTAATGGTTACTCGTTCATAATATTCTTTTTAAGTTTGATGAATAGTCTTTCGTTACTTTATTTTTCGTTGACTAACATTGAGCAGTTTCCATCTGATATCGGTGAAACGAATTGGTCGTTGATTCTTTCCTATATAGAAGTCGGTGTCGGTGCTTCTACGATTTTAATAGCTACTGCTGTATTTGGCATAGAAATAGGCAATACGCAGATAAAGGAAAAAAGACCTTTAAAGATTTCCACCATCCTATTTTCAGTGATATTTCTGATTTGTATTGTTTTGAGTGGTTACCGCATGAGCGAAATGGGCTTGTTCCTAAACTCGGGTATATGCAAACGAACAACCGGCGATTTGGTTTGTCCCACGGTTTTGTATCGTTCGGAGTATGATATAGAAGATGTGCGAGATTGTACGTTTAATGCATTTGCAGAGTCACCCGCTGCTTGGACAAAAACTGGAATCGATTGGTCGGACAAAGCGGTGTATACGAATAAAGAGATGTTGTTTGAAGCTTACAAAATCGGCAGACCCGACGGTGATATAAAAACGGCAGATGATATGTTAATTTACAGCGATTGTTATTACTGGGGTTGCGATCCCATATGCAACGATCGACACGACCATAACGTGTACCATGCTTGGTCTCTGCTGATATCATCCATCGTTTGTTTTCAAATCATTATCATTACGGTGTTTCAGACTGACAATTCCTACGTCCGCGTACTTCAAACGGAAAAATCGGAAGAAGAGGAACCAGAGGAACTCGAGGAACCAGAGGAGATAGAAATACCTGACGCCGAATCGGAACCTGACGCTGAATCGGAGGATGACAAAAGTGATTCTTTTTCCGGATCAAACTCTTGGAATTTCAGACTCCGCATGTGAAAAAAGCACACCATAATATTTCTCAAGACTAACAATGAAAATAATATGGTCAGGTCGATTAACAATACATTTACCAAATAATAACTTTTTTGCCTATAATCTTTGTACACAGGACAGGATGCGTTACACGCTTGTTCCATCGATATACAACTAATTTGACATTGGTCAAAATGCATGGAATATAGAACAGCGGTGGAGATAGCAAATGGCAACGTGAATGCAAATTTCCAGAAGAGTGCTGCATTATAGATGTCCATAATATGTCCAAAATATTTGACTGATATGTAGAAGGTATAGTATCCTATCAAAAGGGTGGAAGAACATACAGTAATCATGCTATACCGTTGATTTGTAATGATCAATGACATACTGGACATGCAAAATATGAGGGTGAATATTTTTCTGTACAATTCATTCAAGGTGGACCCTACTGTACAAACACAACACTGTCTCAACGTTTTGGCAAGGTTACAGCTAAATGTTTCGCGCATCGTATATTCCTCTTTGCATATTTCACAGTCTGTTTTATCGGATTCTTCGATCCATCGGACAAGGCATTTTTCATGTATGGTGGAAGAGCCCTTACAAGCACATGGGTGAATAAAGGGTCCATCTTCTTCTAAACATATACGACAAGTCATTTAATATAAAATATACTATTTTTATATATACACATTTTTAATCATCCAATCCTGCCACAGTCTGTAATTCGGTAGCAACACCAAATGCAAACATCGTATTAACCATTAATATAAATAATTTAACGGTGTGGATCCCGACTTTAATAATAATCGGTATGAGCATACTCAGTAGAAATGATATCAGGTAAAACCCGATACCTAAGAGAGCACTGTCTGAATATTTGAGTCCCAAACAATCCATCTCTGCCATGGTTATTGGCACTCCATCCTGAGCTCTAATGGCAATGTCTCGAACGCTGTCGTAGTTTTTAAACAACCAAGAGAATGGCGGTGTTTTATACATCCAAAGAAATACCTCTGGCAACTGTGACCTAAACCAAAACACCGGGGACCAGAAATAACCCATATCGTTGGTTAATGGGACAGTTGTAGAACAGTTTGCAAACGTCGTTACTCTGTCGGTTAAGAAACATAGTTCTGGATCACACGACTCACTTAATCCAGGGTATATCGAGCAAAAACACTGTGGGTATGCTACGTCGTGGAACCATATAAATAAATCGTCCATTAAACAGTTCGGAATGTTCGGCACACATGTATATATGTAAGAATATACTGTCCACATGTATATTGCTCCCATGATTAAGAACATCGCCGGGAATCCCGAAGCCATAGTAAACACCGGAATACCCGAGTATAGTTGAAGAGCATATATCCCCCCGAACACCGCGGCTTGCCACATGAATTGTCTAGAAATAGCTTGGACCCGTTCCTGTGTGGTTTTCGTCGTACAATAAATAATTTCCATGGGGCATGAGTCGATAAACACATACGATATGTAATACCCCAACCCGTGACCAAACAGGGGGACGTATGTGTCGTCTACTGTTCCAACGAATTGTATGAATATCTCTACAATATTCCCATTGTTTCTTAATTCCCATTGTTTAAACAGATGATCCCAATCCTTCTGAGCGCGTTGTATATTGGTTAAAGCCTTAGTGGTATTACCGGCGGATTGGAGATCTGGGTCAATATTTTCAAACAGGTCGGCAATGCTTTGCCTGTATGCTTTTGAACGTTTTTCCTTCTTCTCAAAATAATTTACAAAGTCGGGTATGATGATGGGAGCAAATGTATGTTCGTAATAAAATGCCATACGTTTTCCTTCTCGTATCACGGTATTCAATAGGTTGTCCACAACCACACAATCCAGACATACATAGCTGTCCTCTCGTTGACTGCACGGTGTCAAATCGCCGTCTACACCTGCCGCACCAAGTAACGGAGATAAGAATCTCCTGGCTTTTACTTTGGATCGTGTCATTGGGATTTCGTCATTGGTTATAAATGGTCGTTTCAAAACATGAAGGTGCTGAGTGATATTTATCGACCGCGTTGGCATGGTATTCATTAATTTGCTAAAGTGAAGACTTAAGTTTTGCGCGTGGGGGTAAGCCTTCTCCGCTATGGTCTGTGTATGTGTGTAGAGTCGATAAATATTCCCCACTCCACTATCGGTAGTATGAATATCTGGATACTGTTGAAATACACCGTGTATCACATGATTTACATTGGTCATTGTGACAGTGGACGACACGAAGCTTCGTATTTTATTCATTGCTGGTAAATATAAATCTAGGTCGATATTTTCTTTTTTCATGCTCTGTAACATTTCAGAAGTAGTTAGACCACCTGCAAGATGTCTTAGGTATATTATCATTGCGTGACCAACTTCGTACATTAGCATATACTTTCGTTTGTAGTTGTAGATGATATCCTTCGGAATTGGAAGTCCGGTGATATTGGCAAGTTCGTGAGCTATAATCCGTTGTTCCAAACACTCCTGTATTTCTATTTGTTCTAGGGGACGTAATTCATTCCAGGTAAATGTTTTGTACCGATGAACGATAAAATCGCACCTGGACAACCCATCCCATTCGATAGCTTCGGCGATGTGCAATGGGGTATCTGGAGAGGACCAGAACATGTGACGATGACCGGTCGATCGTAGTTTATTACACCCCATGTCTACGTCAACGCCGGGTATAGCGTTGATAGCGGTTTCTATGGCATTGCATATTGTTTTAACGCCGTCTCCTATTGCCCTTACAACTACCATCAGTGGTTCTATAACTCTGGTTACAAGTGACCACAACTTTCCAAATTGTTGCAATAGCATTTCAAAGAATTTTGTGATCAATGTGAATAAATCGTCAAAAAAGGTTGGATCCAAGGTCCCGCTGGTGAAGAGTCTAATAATTCCTACAAATACTTTAAATCCCAGGGACACCAGCTCCAACATGGCTTGCGATAACTCATTCTGTATTGTTCCAATAATACTGTCAACGATGAAGAAAAAATCACCGGCACCATCTTCAATGCCATTTATAAGTGTTCCTAGACCTTGAAGTAGTCTTCTGACCCAATCGATGTAAATGTTCATTTGGTTAATAATAAGTTCAAAGGTTGCCCGTTCGGGACTTCTTCCCATGATAGCGTCGTTTATAATGTCGGTAAACCATCGTAACACATTATTAATACCTTTTGCCGAGGTGAGTAATACATCAAATCCTGAGTAAATCACTTTGGCAATACCTTTGTTGACTTCTTTTCCCAGAATTCCCTCCCAGAATAATAGAGAGGCTATGGTAGACGACGCGGCTGCTGCGGTCCTTTGAGCATCACACAGGCGTTCAGAAAAGTCCACTTGGAACGAGGCAATGTCCAGGGTTGCTACCGACGCAAGCGACATGACCCCGGCTCTTACTTGTTGTGTTGCTGTGAGAACATAACTCCGTACAGTCATACTACCCGCACATATAGGGTCATACGCACCGTACAACTTGCACGATTTTTTGGTATATGGTATCCCCAGCGGTCCCAATAATTTCGCATTCCATTCGCCCTCATCGTATTGTAAAATATCCGTCGCAAACATTTGAAACGATTTGCTCTCACAATAATTATTGTTTTTGGAGTTGTATCCCGGTGCAAACTGAGAGAGTACGTTGTCTATCTGATAGGCAAATGCTTCGGATTGTGACAACAAAGGCTCTGCCAAATAAGTACCACACCAATGGTGTTGGGCTACTGGTGTGTATAATTTATCCAGTAGTCTATTTGTAAATCCTGTCTGTGTAACTTCCTGTTCTGCATCCGGATAATAATATATGCACTGGCACATGCTGTCGTACGTTAGTGCTAGTGTGGGGTTACAAGTACAACCTTGTTTGTTCGTTCCAGAACACCAATTGACTTTGTTCTGCTCATGTTGCCGAATGGTACAATTGGTGAAATTACCGGTCCCCCAACCACAATTAATTGGTATATCGAAGAAACGACCATCCTGAATGTCTGGTATAGCCAGTATCACACGGAATAATAATTTCACTGATTCCATAATCGACAAGTATTGTGTCTTGGCAACAACATACCATTGATCTGCCAGAGAACCTTCTATAGAGTGTCTTAACCACATTAGCCAATTGTACCATACATTCGCACGTAGGGTTGGTTGACCACAGTATGGGTCGTAGAAGGTTTGTTTTACACCAAATGGATCGTCCGTGGTGACGCTGTACGGGAAATTATCTACCGGTTTGTCACAATAACAATCTCCCTTTGAAAAATCCCATTTCATATTGTCTCTCCTATGCTGACATGAATAACTGATGTCATTGTCTTGTATCATTCCGTCGTATCGTTGCAAGGTTCTCCATGCGTTTCTCTTTTTGAACAGTACTGAGAACCAAAACAACTCGTTCAACATCTTCTGCACAATGTGCACTGTATTGATAGGAATTTGCACAGTATGGTATATAAAGCATGGTATTCGGGTTTCAAATTGCGTGAAACTAACTACGCGGGAACAATCGACCTTGACATGCGTTGGTACACCTACCGAAGACCCTATTGACATACGCTTTATCATCAAGGCTACCCAATGTAAAAAGTTTACATTTCCATAATTCCACAGTTCTAGGTGTAGAATAGCTTTGCTAAAGTCCATTGCCTGAGACATGTATTCCGGGTTTGTAATAAACCCATTGATCGGTACAATGACATGTATTGCCGTTCGAAACAGTACGTGTCCTATTTCTAACACCGCCAGCCAAAGCCTAACCTGTGTAGCGATGATGAATTGTTCGGGTATACCCTGTAAAGTAAACCCCGGTACGAAAAGTTGTATTATTTTTTTCACGATGGTAATCCCTGCCAAATCCATAAATTTAGCAAATTCCCAAGTGTAGGCTCCTATATGATACACCGGTTTTGTTAGGTGTGGAATTTTGGTGTACGGTGGGAGTATTTGAAGAACCTCTTGAATCAACGAGATTGGTATATTCCACAGGTGATTAAGTGCCCGTGGTAAATGCGGTGTTTTTACCAATACAAATAGTATCTCAAAAATGTCCGTAAAGCCATCGCATACACACGATGCTATATCTTCTTGTTTTGCCACAACCCCCTGAAATCGAACAAATGTACTTGTCATATTCCACTCATTCACCATTATATTATTGTCTACGCTTCTACCCCCTGCAAAGTCTATGGTGGATTTAAACAGTGATATAAAGCTCATTAATAACAGTTTAAAGGTTTGTACCACGGAATTTAGATCGCATTTAACGGCGACCCCAATGCTACCTACGACAAGTTGACCAAAAATGGTAGCATAGTAATTGTACAGGGGTACAATGGCATCAAAAAATAACCTCAAAATTTGCATGACACTGAATATCACCTCCTCGAATAGGGGTCCTAGCAATGATCGGAATATGGTATCTCCGCCGGTCAGAAAATAGGTATAACTTTCATGGAAGATAAAGGCTCCCCCCACTACTGCACCAAACCGTGCCAAATTTAAACTTTGAGACGGCAACCCACTTACAAAGATCAGCGTTTTACCAGTTATTATGGCAGAAATTTCACCGATTAAATCTATAGTAGATGTGGAAATTAGCGCCATGTTGGTCTGTATGATTGCTTCCATTGCCGGGTTCGACGTTTCTTTGTCCGATCTCAGCAAAGAAGACACTAAAAAGGTGAATAACAACGACCCCAATATAATGAAGGAGAATATAAAGAGAGTAATAATCATTATTTACAAGTACGGGTTAAGACTTATATACTTTAATAAAACCAACAGTAACGCCATCCTTTGTCGGTCTTTACTACCTCTTTGTGATCTAGTATTTCGAATATCCTATTCCAGGTCCATTTAGAATCAATCGTATTTACAACGTTGCATGAAAAAAACCTCATGTTATATTTCACAGAGTATAGATACCCTTCATCCAATACGGTCTCGTCTTTGCCATTATATACAAGAATGGTTTTGCCGTATGGTCGTATGGAATCGATGTACATCAGGTCTTCTGGTGTCCGATACATCAATACAAATAAATCAACTGTGTTATAATACGACCGTACAATGTTACGATATTTATTGTCGCCAGATGTATCGCATATGTGCGTTTGTCCGTATTTGCAACTGTATACGCCTATGGTTGGTAGTATATGGGCAGTTCTACCCTGTAAACAGTTCAGAAAGGTACTCTTTCCGGAGTTTATATTGCCCAATAGTATAATTTTCTTCATGTATATAAATACAATATTTTATATTTATATATGGTTTCTATTAAGCCATCCTTTCCCGCAGAGTGGGTTCCGGACGAGGAGGTGGAAACATGCAATCGTTGCGACGCCGCGTTTTCCATGATTAATCGAAAACACCACTGTAGGGCATGTGGTAAGATTTTTTGCGCAGACTGCTCGTCGTTTACGGGTAGTATTCCATCCTACGTCTCCAAAGTTTACCATGTAAAGGGTGGTGGGTTGCGCCTATGTGAATCGTGCAATAGCGTCATAAGTACGAAGAAGAAATCAAAACGTCTGATTTTTATATTTTCCTTACTACCCCTTCCCATCAAAGAATTAGAAGTATTGTTGTATATTAATAAAAAATGGAAAGTAGCAGCTACTTGTGTTATTTCAGTGTTCAAATCGATCCAATATAAAACCGGATACCATAGCTGGTGTGGGTTGGAACGAAGGTTGATACATACACATTGGAAAGAATTTGTAGGACATTCCAGGCTTATGGTTCAGACGTTAAAGGGTCTTGTAGGCACTACCGACATTTCTCCGTTTGTTCGGTACTTTAAAACGTCGAAACCTTCCTCGACCTGTAAAGAATTGTACTGTGATAAATGTTCAAAAATGTTCAATCCCTTTGATATTTTAGAGTTGGTATATTCCCAATGTACGGAGCAGTTGATAGCTTGCCAAGAATTTGAATCCTGGCTAGGCACTTCGATCAGCAAAATGAACAAAGAATGGATTCTATTTCTGATTCCGTGGATATTACAAATCGGCAAGACTCAAAGTTCACAACGAATCATTGCGAACAATTTGCTCCCGTTGGCACTCGATGATAAACGAATAGCATACTCTATCTATTTCGAATGTGAACTATTATCCTCCAGCTTTTACCGTGCGATACAGTCTCGGATGATGTCTTCGTTAGACCAGTCGGTTCGAGAAGCATTGCGTAAATCCCATTTGCTATTAAATATTTTAAAGGACCCCGAAAAATTGAAAACGATGTCCATTAGCGTTGACGGTATTGCGTTGCCCTATGATCCAGATTGTACTCTAAAATATATCCTACATGCACAAATAAAACAATTGACCTCAAGTACGAAACCATGGGCGATTCCTATGCAAACCTCTAGAGGTCGAATTGATTTGTTGCAAAAGACGGACGACTTGAGGAAAGATCGTCTGGTAATCACAACCATGAAGCTGTTGCGACTACTGGATGGTAGGTTGACGTACCACGATTATCACGTGTTTCCCATTACAACTACACGTGGGTGGGTCGAGATGATTCCCAACTCCAAAACATTGTACGATATTCGAAAGACCTCTACCATTCAAAATTACATCATTTCCTTCAATAAAAACAAATCGTCGGTAGTGTTACGAGATACCTTTATGTATTCGTGTGCTTCCAACTGTATCCTAGGGTATATTCTAGGGTTAGGAGACCGAAATCTTCACAACATTTTAATTTGTGGCAAGACGTCGAGCCTGGCACATATCGACTTTTCTTACTTGTTAGGGCATGATCCAAAAAACATAGAGTCCACCGAAATGAAAATAACCTCCGGTATGGTTGACATGTTGGGTGGGTATGAGTCGGAGGAATTCAAACAACTCAAGGCGTTCTGTTCGAATGCTTATGCCACTATACGTAAGTATACGTATTTTTGGTACGCGCTATTCCGCTACTTGGCAGTGTCATCTCCACCGATATCTCCTCATCATGGTGAATTGAAGGATTTGCAAGACCACATGAATTCTAGGTTGATGCCCAACTCTACCGATGAAGAAGTTAAAGTAGCGATAGTAAAGTCCGTGGATAGTAATTCCGATTCATGGAAAAGCAGTATTTCTGATTTGACACACGGTGTAAAAACCTCTATTCAGGGTCTTTTGTTTAACCTAGAATTATAAAGTATAAATAATATTTATATTTGTAGAAATGCGGAAAGAACGATTCGTGACGGTATCTTCCAACCAATGTTTGCTGACTCTTATCATATTGGTATTGATCATACAAACAACTATTCTTGCAGTGCCGTTTTATTTTGGGGTTCAGTTTGTGGAATCAAATCGGGCGACCTTCAAGGCATTCTCTGACATGAACGGTAAGGAATTAATAGACAACACCACCTTAGCCATAGGAAACGGCAAAACGGTGACCTTTAAAGTATTGGATTTAATGAAGCAGGTGAATGATCTGACAAATGGCGTAAAGAACAAAACGAACATTTTTGACGATGTACATCATATGATTGAATCATTGGAGAAGCCAATCGATGAAATTGGCAAATTGTTGTCACCAACCTTGAGAAAAACGCTCATGAAAATTTTGACAAAAGCGATGAGAATTATGGAACAGATGTCGGACAGTGAGATACATGATTTTATCACCGATATTGACATGGCAATAAAGCTCGCATTTACACATCAGAATGTAAATCAAACCTTCCATATGATGAACGATGCAGATAACATGATGGTCAAAATGGACAAGTTTTTAGCTAAATTTACGAATTAATACTATAAGATTATTTTTGAGTGTACATAAATGCTACTGTTTCTCTTATTCGTAACCTTTGCAAATGCATACCATCAAACCGATGAGTTAATCCTCAAGATTATATCCGAGTGTGATAATACACCGGAATTGAGCTACTACATGCACGAAGATATACCTATCATCGAATGGAGAAAGGATTTATCACCGGATATTTTGTGGGCATTCAACGAACATGCAAGGGAGATTATAACCGCCGAACTGGCATTGGAAATGATCATGGAATTAAAATATATAAAACCAGACCGAAGGGTTACCATTGTCCCGGTTGTTAATGTATGGGGACGGAAACATGTAGAGAAGGGACACCCATGCCAACGGAAAAATGAAAACGGGGTAGACACAAATAGAAATTATCCTCAAAAAATTAATCATAGTTATAGAAAGGGCTCCCAAGAATACCAGGGAGAAACACCACTATCGGAAAAAGAGACAAAGCTTATATCGTCGTTAATACAACAAAGTAAACGGTATATAAACGTCCATAGTGGTGAATACTCACTGTATATGCCATGGGATAGCATAACCGATCGTCCACCAAACCATAAGCTCATGTTAGAAACACTAAAAAATTATAGTACATTTTGCCCAGAGTGCACTGTCGGTTCAGCCGCTGAAAAATCATTCTACAAAGCATATGGCACCAGTGTCGATTACGCTACAACCTTGGGGGTAGAAGCATATACCTTTGAAATCTTTGGATCGAATTCGTTTGGCTGTGAGCGTATGTTCAACCCAAAGGGCTTTGAATATCGAATTGTGCTGGACAAATGGAAGAAAATCATGGCATTAACGCTTCGATAGTGGCAACCAACCCGACAGAATCTACGCTGTCCCGGACCCATTCGGTATACGATTTTGGATAATCCTCTATCCTATTATCCTGCAACCCTTTAATCTGATTAACGTAAAATTTTGTTTCTAAATACACCCCCAAATCTTCTATATGTATCCCTAGCCTACTTTCCTCGGTATAATGTGATTCCTTTGCGTGTATCACCGTGGTCCACTCTTTCCACATCAAAAATACTATTATATTTCGAACGTCCGTCTTTGTTACCATACTCAACCACCTTGGTTCTTCGTGTGGTAAGCTATCCAATTGATTGCCAATCATTTGTTTGTCCAAATGTCGGAGAGACTGCAATTGGACGAAAAAGTCACGGATTAAATTGGTGTTACCCGTCTCTTCCAATAAATCACACAGATGGATATACTTAGAGCCATACTCCATTTATAAAAATATAGTTAATATTTATAGTAATATTACAACTTATCCTTTCCCTCACAAAACATGATCTTGCCACGTTCACTTTCCAAGGCAAACACACCCGTAGACGAAAACTTTTCGGATAAGTTTTTGCAGGCTTCGGACCACGATGATCCCAACGCTTCGCCAGCTACCTTTCCTAGAATGGTACCAACACGGAAATTCAACAGATGGAATGCATCTGAGCCGGGAACAATGTCACATACCACCAACTTGAAGTCATTCTGCTTGTGTGGCTGCATATACTCGCGCAATTTCATTCGGTATACATCGTCCAATCGAAGCGATTTAATCACCAGTCCATTTGGCAAGGTCATTACTTCACGGGTATGCTTTGAATCGTCGAGCGTCTCCAAGAAGCGAATATTGGGCTTCTCGTTGTCCTTCAGATAACAGTAGTTGATGGTACATTGTTTAGGGGACCCATCGAATGACTTTAGGTGCAGTACAATGTCGGTATCAAAGGCTTGTCGATGAATTACATCCTTTACTGGCAACGATACACATAGGGTTTCGTACCAAACTTCACCGTAATTGTCCACAGACATCTTAGAATCACCGATTTGAATATCCGTCAGCAAATCAAACTTCATCACTCCCTTTGAAGCAAATGTACCATTGGCAACCACATCGCGGATAATAATACCACTCTCAGCACCGTAATGCTTCAATGCAGCTGTATTGGCATTGCAAGTACGATACCCCAAACGCGGCATGTGTAGAATCCGAGGCGGTGTTTCACGAAGATGTTTGGCTTGTATTTTCACCTTTCCGGGTTTGCAAAAGGTTTGGAAACCTGCCTTTCGCATCGCATGGATTTCTTCGGGTTTATCGTTGTTGACGTGCTCGACCACCTGCTTGAACATATCGTAGGAATCTTCATTGTGTAGTATGTGCTTCTGGAACCAGTCGCAAATGGTCACCCTGGAGATTCTATCGGCAGTCTTCTTGAATCCACCAAGGTTGTGAGTTTCCCACATGTTGCTAAATTTTACTTCGTCAAATTCAACATTGTCTTCGGTCAGTCCACCCATCAATTTCGAGACGAACATTTTGGACAGTTGCTGCCTCTGCTTCTGCTGGTCTAGAAATTTTTGAATCAGTTTTTCGTTGTGGGAATTGTTCATCAACTCGTGCAGGACATTCTTCACGCGGTTCGAAGGAATGATGATATTGGTCTCCGCGGCTTTGATCATCTTCATGCTGTTGATACCGATGACTTCACCCGCTTCGTTCAGACATGGACCACCGCTATTGCCGGGTTCGATGGTCGCGGTAGTTACGATGTATTCCTGCTCGTTGGCATGTTTGATACCAGAAACCCGTCCATCGGTAAACTGCTGGTATTCGGTACCAAATGGATACCCCCTAGTAATTACCCTAGGGGCTTTTAAATCCTTGAATTGTGTGGGGTGGACCTTATCCGAGTCGCCCATTTTAAGGTGGGGAAACTCTTTGAAATCTTTGTAGGTACTAGCCATAATCTCGTTAATACGTTTGAGACCATCATCGTCCAGCTTACAGACGGCTAAATCTAGGTCGGTACTTATGCCTACCGGGAATACGCGAATATTTTCGGTGTGTTTTGCTGGCAACCGAATGAAGACAGCCTTGGCTCCGTTCACTACATGTGCGTTGGTTACGATCACCAATTCGTCTTTTACTTTGTGAAACCAGCCACTTCCAGCTGCCATCCCACTGTACCCCGCACCAGAGCGCATTTTAACGATAAATTGACATACAGAGTTTAAATGTGACATCTTTATATTCTATATTATATCTATATATACTTATTATTTTTTAATGTATTCGAGCGCTATACATCTCAAGAGGAAGTTGGATAGGTCAATACCACCACATCGGATATGTTTCTTTCTACCCCATGTAAGACCCAACTCCTTCACGGTTCGATATTTAAATTTAGAAATGTCGCTGAATTTTAAAATGTCCGGGTTTCTACTACACAGGAATTGTGTATTGTTTACCACCTTCAAATACTCGAGATAACTCTCCTTGTTTTCGCTCAACTGGTCCATGTAATCCATGGTATGATCGTCGAAACAGTTCTTTATTATACCCTTTGTCCTTGCAAATAAAAAGTCCACGTAATCACCGGTCTGTGACCAGGCATCTTTGTCTTCGCGAATCATATCGTACACATTATTTATTTCTCTGCCATACACGCATACACATAGTAAACATAAAATTATATATCTCATTTATTATCTAATCAATTAGTTTTATACCATTTTTTTCTACCCCGATGGTGTACAATTCCCAGTCCTTCATTGCCTTACGCTCTTCGTATTCGTGGGTAAAACTCAGTTGTACCACACTACTGGTATTCGTGTTAAACATCACTAACCCCAAATTGGTATAACACCCACGGGGTCTCGATAAGCTATTCTCTGTCCTCATCTCCTTTTGAATGCTTTGCGCAAAGCCCAAACATTCCTGAGAGGTCAATCCATACTCCAATGATGGGAGTTGGTTGTATATATAGCGATACTCGCTTATACTTTCCTTTTGGATGCACCCGTATTGAAACGAGCAATCGAGGTCCCGTTCCAGTACACATGCGACGGTTGAATTACTAAACGGTGCACCACACTGAACCGATACCATGGATTCGTTGAATGGTTTGAAAAATACTGCATTTTCCCACTGGGAACACCCGAATGGTACAGAGTTTGAATCCGTAGTGTCAAAGGTATAATTAAATTCCTGGGAGTAATTCGAACATTGAATAGAGGAATAGAGACTTTCTGGGTACCCCGAGGTTTGCAAAGTGTAGTCTGGCGCGTGATACATGTAGTGTTCGTTATAATAACACCCCTTGGGTGCACTATTTGAAAAGCCAGACTTGAACTCTTTGCCAATGTTGGGAGCTAATTTTTCACAATCGCGTGCATCAAACATGTTACTCGGTTTCCCACTGTAATCGTACTGTACACCGGTTACAAAATAGTGTGGCTGGCAATCTTCGTCTTCGTACGTAAAATCCCTAGTGATTAACGTCTCACAGCCTTCACCATACCTGGGTTGACCCACGCATTTGGTACACTTTCCCTGCGGTGTTTCGACGCTAAGTTCTTGATAGGTTAACGCGTTGGTCAGTATACCCTCGGCTACACAATTGCGACATCCCATTTTCCTTTCGCACGTATTGGTGTAGGTTTTGGTACACTCGATGTCCAGAGGATATAGGGTGTCTACTGCTTTGGTATACGGTGCAGGTGTACATCCCTTTAAATCCGACGTACGGTTAAAGATTTGTTTGAAGAATGCGTTGGAAGGTTTGCACCGTCCCGGTTGATTGGGATCGCCACGGCGAACAGCGACATCCACATATTGGTACGTCTGACCCCCTCTTGGTGACCACACCTTATACCCATTGCTGTACGTATGTTGGACTGTGTAGGATGCCCACCAATACATCCGTTGTCCGGGCGCTGTTCCTTCAATCCATGGATTGTCAGTGCACGACCCTGGAGGTGTTTCCCAAACGGGCGAATTATAACCAACACCATAATAGTTGACCGTTTGACCATAGTTTGGTTCTGTAAACGTCGGATAACTAGTTAACATCCCTTTTCCATCATTATAATGTGTTAAATTTTGTCCGAGGGTCATCGAAGGTTCGGTGTAACCTTCACAGTATTCCTGGTGTCCCAACGAATCATCCCCAAAAAAGTAATATTTCCATTGATGTTGTAAGTCGTACGAGGTATCAAAAAACTCCATGTGGTTTGTACACGGGAGTTGCCAATTATCGATTCCTCCTCCCAAAATTTCATCGCTGGTAACATTCCTCAAAATCCAGCCATCCGGGGCATTGTACCACAAGGTGTAATATTTCTCTTTGATTTGTTTGTCATGGACTACCTGCTCCGAGCTATCCAATTCAAAATTCGGACTAACTCCTTTGACATTGTAGATTTTTGTTATATTTGTGTTTACAGGACGTCCGCCCATAGCTGTTGTACACGAATATTCACCGGTATCGTAAACAACTATTTTATCGCAAGGCAATGACGCCAACAAAACGTAATCGTCAAAATCGATGGTATTCCCATCGAATAAAACCTTATCGATAACGGATAGGTTTGATTCCGTATGATAGAGTTGGTAGACACCAGTACCATAGCCATACGTATGTTTGCCCTCCTGTGAATTTGAACACCTGCATTTGACACTATTGGTCGCAAACGACGAGACAATAAACCCATTCGCTTGACAGGTCTGGAGACACACTGACTGGGATTGTACCCCGGTGTACGCGGTGTAGCCTACTCCCAAAATCTCGGTCGGTCCACCAGTGATAACCCACCCGTTACGGGGCATTTGCTCGGACAGAAACGTAGGACCGGACAGGGAGGTTAGTCCTTCATCGATATATCCATCAGTACATGTAGATGACGAGCATGTGCACGTGTTTTCGGTCTCGTCCAACGTTATTTGGTCAAATCCTCTTGCAGTGCACATTTTATAGCAATATGCCTTCCCATGTTTATCCATTGGAATATGTATGCTGTTCATCACCTTTGCATCGACCGTGTATTTGTCCCCTGTGTACTCTAATATCGGAGGTCCTACGTGCGTGTAGGTGTCAAATGAGTCCATTCTCATGTTATCGCACGGCACGGCGTAGTTTGAACACATGCAATGTCTCGGCTCACCAGGTTCCAAAAATTCTACTGATCGAATGTGTATCACACTATACCCAAGTGCTACACATGCATCATAACATCGTTTTTTCTCCTCCTTCGAAACATCGACAAGGTTGAAAGTGCCCGTTTGCCAAAAATTGTACTGATCGAATTTATAATCGGCACTGTAATACCAAGATCGAGAACATTCGGATTCTGTTTCGCCTGTAGTACAATAGCAATCTCCATTTGGTCCTAAAGAAAATCCACCGATGTTAGTAGCTGTGCAGTCGTCGGCACATTCTTGAACAGTTTTTGTGTTACCCCCCGGAAACCAACAAATTCCACCGTTCCACATATGGCTATACGTTTGCCTTTTTAAATCGCTACCCCAATCAAGTCCATTTTCTGCCGATACTGGCTGGTTAGCAGCTCTAGCATCTCGACAATATCCTGCCGTTTCAGTTGCTAAATAGTCAAACGTGGAAGGATCCCGGTAATAAACGTGATTGGAATCATACGTACATCCCATGTTATAGCTTGTACTGGTTGTATCTGAAAACCCGTAACCCTTAGACTGTGCCCAACCTTCGCATACGGTGCGTGAGGTGGGGGTATTACAAATTCCGAGTGTATTCGAAGTATCGAAATCCGCACCGACTATATTTTCGACGGGGGACATGTCGTCAATGGGGGAATAGGTCGCCCATTCGTAGTCGGTTGGTGTAGGACTACACGATTCCACGCATTTGCATTCTCCAGAGGTACTTACTGCTATAAGATTGTAACCATGTGTTTTGCACCCTTCGTAACACTGCCTATATTCCAATACATTGGAGATGTTAATGTTTGCTTGGAATTGTGCATTATTGCTACAGTATCCATACTGTTCAAGCTTCATGTCAATATCCCTCCAGTAAATTGTATTGTCCTTTTGTGAACACCCCTGAGCTTGGTCCGGATTGTCTGTAAACTCATATGTCAGACTGTTGTCCGTAGCGTAACTTCTGCATTGGTGTTCAGCGATGAAAAAATCGTCCTGATAATGGATCTCGGTTGATTCTGTTAAGAAGTCGCACCCCCATGTACATTTCGGTGCCGCAAATTGCACGTCCGTTAACCCGTAGGTTTTGTAAGACTCGGTGCTATATTGGTAATAATCCGTACATGAATAATCGTAGGTGCAATATACACTACCATCCACATTGTGTACAAAAGCAACTGGGTACTCCGTCCTAGAGCACCTCTCAACCCATTTCCATATATCATGAGGCGAATTGGGGTCAATTGTTCCGACATGTCCCCCATGGTTTTTACAATACCCATCAAACAAGACCTCAGGCTGTCTCATGGTTAATAGTTCGTACGTTCTTCCTTCGCCGGTGGCTGTCATATTGTCGTCGCATATATCACCGACGCACAAACATTTCCCTTCGTTTGGTCCACTGTCGTACACAAACGCATTCTTGGGGCACGCTTTTAAACATTCCTTTATGTCCACGATGGTCTCTGTCATCATGTAATCACCGTTTGGTAGTGACATCTCAAGAGTACAGTATCCGTCGAAGAAATCCACCGGGTCTTGTAATTCCAACATGCGGTAGGTATATGCTGGGGGCTGCACAGTATAGGTGCTGTAACTTTTAACAGTATCTGTGTCCGCCCAGGTACCACACGAACGATGTGTATTGCCGCAATTGCATTCATAATCGAAATCTATATCATACGTCCATTGGGAAGAATCTTCGACTAGTCCACAATCGTCTATATGTACACGATTACAAATTACCTGTGTCTTACTCGGCTTATAAACAAATGAAACCTCATTGTTATCCCTACAAATTTCATACGCTTGTTGTGCGCTTGTTACAGTCCCTTCATTGTGATACGGGGCGCTAGAGTGTCCATTTCCGTATCTACAATACCCGTCCGTATGATGACGTGTATAACCGACCGGTGTTGCTTCGAAGGTAAAATAATCGGACGAAGAACAACTCTGGTAACAATCTCCGGCAGTGGTTATATCCGGCTGAGTTACTTTGCTGTAACCCGTACAATAACCATCGTTAATGAAATTATACCCGGCGACGGTACTGGGTACATACATTTCATCGCACGGAGCATTCACACAGATACAAGTCTGTGTTACAGTAAAATCCCCTAGAATCGCAATATATTTGTAATCGTGAGTAAGACATAAGTCGTGACAATTACGAATGTCCACTAAATTTTCAACCACAAAGTCTGAACCAGCCTGTATTCCAGTTTCTGGGTATGCCCAATCGTCGAGACAGTATCCGTCCGCCATTTTAATTATATCTGCATCTTTCCAATATATCGTATTGTCTACTTTGGAGCATCCGAATGGTCCATTCTTGGTATATTCGAACGAATAACCGTTGTCCTGTGCGTACAACTTACATTCTGGCAAATCAATACGTAGTCCCATCTCATCGTTGGGATAAACGCCACGCTCTACGTTCGTAACATTAACCCGTTTTATATAATCGAGGGTTGTGTTGACCTTGTAGTCAACTCTGGGTACGCCTATACTACACTTGTCCCTATCTATGGCTTCGTAGGTATTGTAGTCGCTGTCTTCCCATGTAGAGCAGTTGTATATTGTCTTGAGGTCTAGAATATCGGTGACAACATACTTGTGAGCAAAATGATAACACTTGCAGTTTGTTCCATTCCATGCGATGTGATCAACTAAACAATTGTCGGCGCACTCTTGCAAAGTAGTTGCTTCTATAACATCGGAGAGTGGATACGCATCCGGGTCAGTGCACACCCCGTCGTGATACCCTCCAGGAGGACACTGAAGTTTTCGATAGGATTGCGTATCGTCAAAAATCCAGTCGTCACAGGTTTCTCTGTCTCGGGTGTTTCCACAGGTGCATACGTTGTCAATGGATGGTTCATGTGTAAAATAATCCCACGAAGAACAGTTTCCAAAACATTCTTCTACGGTCAAATTGCCTTTGAGTTCCTTTTCCTGACCAGGGCAATGTCCGGAATTAAACATTTCGTACTGTGGCACTTGAAACGTGCGGATATTGCTATCCAGCGGTGTAATCCCACAGGTTGCGTTCACATTATTTGATTGGTTGAAACTGGTCGTATACGGCGTGAGATCGTGCCTTTCGCCGTTCATAAACGAAAAACATACTTCACCGGATAATGTTTTTTCGTACGTCCCACAGGTACCGGCAAATCTATCGTCGAATTGATGTATTTCTTCCAGAATAAAATTGCTTTCGGTATCGAAGTTCTGCCATTCATCGGAATATGATACACTGTAACGCCCACGACAATACGGTTCATGTGTGGGGTATGGGTTTTGATCTGCCCATTCGGTACCTGGGTAATTCGCGGCATAATACGCGGGACCTTGCCAATTCCCATAAAGCCATTGGGAGTACGAATAATCTTGTTTCAGGACGTGCAATATGTCCCAACCACAGTATCCTGTGTATGCATGATTATCCTGAGGATATTCTTTGTAATCCCCGCAATTATAACCGCTTCTATGTGCATTGCCGTCAATATGAATTTGGTTCATATCTTTATCTATAAAGGTCGTAGTAGTATACCGCTGACACCCGGTGATTTCTGCAAAGGAAGATGCAACGTACTCCATGTTGTCCCCACACACATTGCAGTCGGTAGTTTCGTCGTATTCGCTCTGGTACGAGACTAGCCGGGTCGTATCTTCAGATTCTTCGCACCATTCGTGGTCGGCTTCCAAATCGAAGCAATTCGCCAAAATGCGGTCGGTTTGTTCGTTAATACGGAACACGTTTTCTATTGGGTACTTCAGTGCGCCTCCTCGATCAGTGAGTATGCGGTTTTCATACCAATACACTGCGTCCTCTACGACATTCGATTGCATGACATAGTTCAATGGGAGCTTGTAACAATCGTCTTCTGTCGCGGACCCAATGTCCGAGGTTTTTCCCACCGGACATTTTTCGCACGGTGGCTTGAACCATTTCGTATCTTCGCAATTTTTGCACGAATTACAAACCTGGTCTTGCGAATTATCCGGTCCAATACAGGTCTTGCACCCCGATTCATGCCAACAGGACGCACAATCGTAACTTTCGTAGAATGTTAAATAACGTGGACACATTATTTGCCGGTATTGAGCTACATATACCGAATATGTGAAGAATTTCTCAACTCTGCTAAGATAATTGCACGAAGAGCCCGTACACGGCGTAAAATATTGTATACACGTGCACTTACCCTGGTATGATCCAAACCCTTGGTAATATGGATTATTTGAATTATAACAGATATCTCCACACACTGTATAATGGTCGTCGGTGTTGCCGCTATACGATGTACCTGTCACCGTTATATGACTGCTGTAAAATGCAGACTGCCCTTGAAAGGTGTGGTCAAGCGATGGGTACCTATGTGGACGTTGCTCATATACCGGGTTATCAATAAAGTTCCCAGTTCCAACAGGACAACCATCGATCAAGAATTGGTCACATGTATCGTACCCACGGCATAACTCTATCATATAGTCCATCCCTCCATAAAAACTATACAGTTTATAAATCGGACGTATTTTACAACCTCCACATGAAGTATCGGAGCCATATGTTATAAAAGGACCACATTGATTGCAATCTTCAAAATAGGTCTTGTTTGGAAGTGATCCACCGCACTGTTCACAATCGTTAAAGAAATAAGCACAGTTTGACGTTTTCATGTTGTCCGTCGTTTGTTCCCAATCGACAAAGGTCTCCGCGTTAGAATATTGACCATGTGGACACTGGGCACAGAAAGTGTTTGTTTTTTCCTTGACCACTTGCATTTCGTATGTAATGTAGGTTTCCAAATTTCCCGGATTATCACACGTTTCCGTGCAAAAACACTTTGGCGGGAACCCGCGCCCGGCAAAATTTGGAGATGTCACTCCTATATGATCAAATCCATGCTCTTTGCACGAATTGTAACAAGCTAACTTTTCATCGTCGGATAATACGTCAATGATGTCATATATTCGACCATAATCATATGTGACAACTGCGTCGTGGTAGGACCAACTTGTACATTCGTCTGACGGGCTCGGCATACATTTACAAGTTCCAGACCACATTTGAAACCCGTAACCGTTTTGGGCACAATAATCCGCACATTCCTGCACCGTTGACAGCGATGTAGAAGACGTATACCCCGGACTAGTACAATAATGATTATCCCGTGCCAGCACCCATGAATTAGCATAGACGACTGGTAATCCATTCCAGGGAAAATAAATGTCACACATACCATCGTACGACACCACCATGTGTGTTCCATTCATTCCAAACCCAAAATCGGTGAATACTCCGGGAACCGCGTACGAGCCTATGGGACATTTGTAAGTTTCCGGTTGTATTATAATCCTATCGTTCGCATCCATTATGATTGGCGTGTACCTTCCAAACTCGAGGTTTTCATGAAAATCACCGGTATCCACGTCGTAGATCATGCGTCCGGAGAATGGGATACTGTCCGAGGTAATCTTTTTGGTGTCATCCAATACGCAAGAAATACCGGTGAAATGTTCATTATGACAAAACCCAAAGCTAGGGTAAACCTTCGATTTGTCAAAGTAGTCGTTTTCCTCCGTTGTACATGTCAGGGATCCGGCACACCCCGTATCGTCCGTGCAAGGACCTTCGCCCATGTGACATGGGAACTTCACCGTACATTTCTTTCGAATATCACGCTCCGTGAGTTCAAATACATACGAAAAGGGTTTGTCGGTGGTAGTACAATCTTCGTATAGATCACATATGCCACCATAAGCCATTAAAGAAAAGTAGTTGCACTTGCCGTTTCGTTCACAGAGAATGGAACATTCGTCCACCATCTGGTCCCACATTGTGTCGTTCAGAACATGGTTTTCTATAGAAGTCGAACAAACCTTGTCAACGTGTAAATTTTTGTACACATTGTTCTTTTTCCCAAAGTCAGAATAACCTTTCCTATCGATGACCATAACCTTATCAAATACCATTTGTCTGTAGGTATTGAACACCGCATTGTTGTCGAACGACATGTAATAATCTTCTAGGTATGGTAATCCCTCTGAATTTTTTGGTTGGTTGGGATATTCTACACATTTGACATCGGTGATTGCGTCGTCCGTTCCATTGATGGACTTACCGAAACAATCCGTTCCAAATGTTTCTATATTCCAGGTGGTTCGTATTAAGTCTGGTATATAGAACTCCTCGTTGGTAAAAATGCAACGTTTTCCGGCACCACATCCATATGGGGTACGTTCATCGACATACGCCGTATCGTAATCGGAATGACACATGCACGATAATCCACCCCATGGTTCGTCACACTGGCACTGGTTTTCCATGGTAAATCGGTTGGTTTCACAGTGACCATTCCCCATACAGATGTCGAAATATGCATCCTTGTTGAACCATGAGCTAGGGGTGATACCAGGACATGGGTCGCACCAGTAGGCGGCGTCCAATTCGTTGTCTGTAAACGCATCGTATGTTTTGGTAATCTTTATTTCGTTGATCGCTTCCTGAGTCTTTACGTTCCAGTCTAACATTTTCGTGACCTTGAAGCCTATAGGACAGCATTGAGAGTCTGACAACCCGTCCAATCCGCTACATTGACATTTGGAAGAAGTTTCGTCCGAAGGTTTAGGAACGCACGTTCCGCCCAGCAGACATTTATGGCACAACAATGTACAATCCTTCCCGTTGAATTGATCTTCACATCGACTACAATCGTCGGAATCATAATGTGGACATGTGTCTTTCCCAGTAAAAAATACTTCTTCCAAGGTGGTACAGTTTGTAATAACCGACCGTGTAAGTTGTTGGTAATTGTCCAGTGTTCCAATGCTATAATCCATCGCATATGGCGCTTCGTGTTCTTTTGACCAATGAATGTCGTACATGTGTTGTGTATGTGAGATGTACCCCATGATCAGCGTATAGGATCCGTCGTAATAAATTCCACGGCAATAATTATTGGTTTCTATGTCGAAAATATTGTCCAGTAGACAACATGCTTCCTCCGCACGTTCCTCTGTGAGGTAACTGACCCCTGGTATAGGCTGATTAAAGACATAATCTACGTTTTTGTGCGTTAGCGTGCACCTTCCCCCGGTTGGCTTTGAAACACCGCCACATACACAATCCGCCGGTTGAAAAATCTCCTGTTCCAATACAGATCCATAAATACAAGATCCGTGACCATTGCACATGTTAGTAGCTCCGCCGGGACATTCCTTCAAACATTGTTCGTTTCCATACCCCCGTAAACAAGAGTTACAGAGTACATTTCCCCAAAACCCGACGGTGGAATCAGAGAAACAATCACAGATAGCGCACTCGACGTTCTTCCCTGGTAATACGATACATGTAGTTTCGACGCGTTGTTCGTAAAAGGTACCTATATCTGAATAGAACCATGTCTTTATCATTGGTTTCAATTCAGCTTCTTGGCATTGACCGGACATAATATCGTAGTAACCGCCCGTACAATTCGCCCCATACTCCTTTAACCCGGTTAGTAGGGAGTATTGTACCTTCTCGTCTAGGTTAGAGGCAGATTTTGTGATACATACCTTTTCTGCACTTTCGTTGTAAAATTCCCATCTCCCCGGTGGTACGCACATGCCGTCGGAGGGAACCTCAAACAGGGTTACAGTTGCGTTTGTATCCTGTGGAAATTCAATGGTGATTTGGTCGGTACAAATAGGTTTGGTTTGAATTATATTGTTCACAACGTCGAAGGTTTCTTCAATGTTATTAAATTTCAGTATTACGGAGTCTGGGATGGTACTGGTACCACAGTCGGAACATACGCAATTGATGTCACCCATCTCGTAGCAGGTCTTACAGGTTGCACATTCTTTAAATACCAAACAAGTACCACACTCGGTCAAGTCAATGGTCCGATTTGTAATGGTCTTTTCGACCACAGGTTCGCCCTCGTATATCATTGCAGATCCATTTGGAAACAATACCGGTGTTTCGGTAACGTCGAATATCATGTAATTGTAAATGGTTGTGTTCGTACATTCCGTACAGTTCCGTTCAATAATATCACCGGGATCACATCCACATTTTTCACAGTTTCTGGTGTAGGTGACCACACCGGTGTCACATTCTTGGGCAGAACATTCGGAATCATCGACGGGAACTTCGGAACAATCCTTCTTTATGGAAGTCAATTCGATACGATTGATACACTTTTCGGAGTCCATTGATATTATGGTTTCATTTTGATACGAAACGCTCGCCGTTACTTCTCTAGATTCCTGAGTAAACTCTTCATCCTGTAGCTCCGCATACAACATACAATTGGTTTTCGAAGCTTCGTATTTACAGTCTTGGACCACGCCTGGAAACATACTGTCGGAATACTTGAAGGATGCAAATTGACAGGTTCCGTGACCATTGCAAACGCTATCGTCTCCTTCTTCAAACCCAGGGCATTTGAATTCACAATCGGTTCCCAAATATCCCAATTCACATGCACATTCACCGGATAGATCGCATTTACCGTGTCCGCTACATATTGTACTCATATCCTTCAATTCTTCGTCGTATCCTCTACATGTTTTCTCGCATCCGTCACCACGGAAACCAGTCCGGTCCAATGACGATATCTCGACTTTACTGTCGGTGACTTCTACACCCGGGATTACCTGATACACGCGTTTAAATCCGCTTTCTCCCTGACCCACGATTACAGACGCGGGGTCGCATACGCATTGACCATTCTCGCCACATACTCCTCTTCCCGAACATGGTATACGCGTGGTTTCATCGGTACCGGGACAGGTGGAACTACAATCGAAATTAAACCTGGAGGAGGTACCGTCTAAATTACTAGCCAGGGTACTGTGACCGTAATCGCATGGTTTATCGAGACAGTAGTAATTCGTTGGATTATCGACAAAATCAAAGAAGAGAGTTTCCCAATCTTGAGTGCCATCGTACGCTGGGACGCCACTGGAAGTCTCTAGCGCATTTTTGGTAAAGGATTCTTTACCTTGCATCATTCGAATCCTAAACAAATCTTTACCAGTGATATCTCCGGTGTTGTACACGCGTTCAATCTTAGTAGTGTTTTTTCCTCTCCAGTTGACTTCAGTGTACGATTCTATTTCTACAAATGGCGGCAAACAGTCGCATGTACCGCGGGTATTGTCACACATACCTATCTGACCACCGGTATAGGTTTCGTTAATGCATTGAAAACATTTAATATCACAGGACCGTGATCCTTCGGAGTTAAAACACTGACACTCGCCTTCCAATGCCCAAATGTCTCTGAACAAAAAGTCAGGCTGCTGCATCTTTTGTTTCTGAGCCGCCGTGTAGTCACACTTTCCGAGATTACTACCCTCCGCACAGGCTGTACTATCCGAAGCCACCGAACAATGTAACTCGCACGCCTCTCCAGTTACACCTTCGTACGTTTCATAGTCACAGGAACACTCTACTGCCGAGCAAGTTCCTTGCAGACTTCCCTTGCTATCCTGAAGACAATAGTTGTACCAATCCACCGAACAAGTGTCGATAACCTGCTTGTCAGATGAAAATATCTCAAACATATCGTCGCAATCGTTATACGACAAAAGATGGTTGTAACACTGCTTGGGACATGCGTCTTTAATATTTTGTGGAATTCGTGCTTCCAGTAAGTCCTGACACGATGTTTCCCAGTCGTAGCTTAGTGCGTTGTCTATACATGTTTTATCACCGTCCAATGGGTCTACAAACTCCTGACACTCGGTGTACCCTTCCAAGGTTTCGTAACCAATAGTTGAATCACCAACCATGTCGGTGTAGAAGGCACAGTACGCTGTCCAATTCAGCGCGTAAATATTCTCCATAATTTCGTACTCTTCGTTCACAGGTATCCTAGAGTTATCAAAGTAATTCGAACATGTAGTCAAAGGATCGTGCTTTGGTTCCAACAGAGAAGGGTACTCGAGGTTTCGTATAATATCGGAACACACTTCGCGGTACGATACATCCAACTCACACGTAGGATATGTACAGGAGAATGGTGATGCGATATCATTTTCTGAATAAATGTCACGGTATTCTACTACTGAGGAACCGGGAATGGTGGTTATGTATATCATCGGGTTAGTAGTCCGTAGGGGTTTTGTAATACTGACACCGGTATCCTTGCGTTTCATGGTAACGTGCGTACTATTGAATTTCAATTCGAGGTAGTACCATGTATCTGCATTGTACGCCCAAATGTTATTACAATCCGGTGATGTAATCGGACAGGCTTGGAGAGTCTCTGCTTCGTTCAGTTGGATTTGTCCCTGACGAACGTAAACTCTTACTGCATCTCCGATTTCAAGCCTTGTACCGGTGGTAATCACATCAGTTGCTTTAAAATGGAAATGGATGTATTCACCGGGGATGATAGCTATTGTATCATCATTGGTAATAATCGGAATACTACTAAGAATCGGATTGTTGTCCTTACAGTGTTGAGCCACGTTGGTGTAATGCGTTATCTGGTTTGGACAAGTAGTGTCTGGTACCTGTATGTCACAGCTGTACGAAGAATACGATATTCGTTCTGAAAACCCGGTTTTACATGTGCTGTTTAGATCGCCGAGTGTGCTACAAATTGCTTTGGACCCGGAATTCTCACAAGTATAATCCTCGCCAGAACATGGTTTAAAATCGCATGGTTCCGGTGTTGTACACTGTGGAAACTTGCCGTGTATGGTCTGACACAGAGTATCAATGTGTTCTTGACCACCGGTAGTAAACACGTGGTCTTTGTCCTTCTCTATAATCTTACAGTTGGTTGGTCGATTTGCCATTGCCTCTGAATAGGTCGAAAACGATTCGTTGAAATTTTGACAAACTACCGTGAATGGATTGTAAAAGACACCGGAGGATTCGTCTAGAATACCGGAACATGTCTTGTTATTGGATATTTCCCCGTTGCAAATATACTGTTTGTTTTCTCTAACAGTGTCTATCGTGGGGTATTTCAACGCAATCTGTTCGCATAAGCTATCGTCCACCCTCAAATCAATAGAGTGGTCGAAGTCTTGAAACGCCACTTCGGCATCGTCGTGCAAAAGTGCGGATTCATTCGATCGGTAGATTTCGCTCATTCGAAAAGGGTAATGTTTCTTGTCGTACTCGTACATAAAGTTTAATTTGTACGAGACATCGACACCGTTCGTATAATCGACCATCTGTTGACAGTGTGTAGGTATGGTTTTTGCTGGGCAGAATGAAATCACCGAATTACAATCTTCAAATAGTTCGGGTTGCAAATCTTTCTGTACCTCTACACAGTAATCGTACCAATCTTCGGTTTCTATAGCAGCGTAGCATGTAGAATTGGTGACACATTCTTCGGACCTCATTTTTCTAGGTCGTTGTTTTAACAATATTTCATAACAATCGTCGGTTGATTTTTCACACCCATCGATGTCGTCTTGCTTATGACAAAATGGTCCCTTGCTATCCGACCATGTAACATCCCCAGATGTAATTTGCTGTACGGTCAGCGACGTTTGACAATCTAGGTCGGTATGGCATGCTATGGTTTGGTCCTGTGGTGTTCGTATTGAAATGATACTACAATTACCCATTCCATTGCATTTGTCTGAATTTTCCCAGGGTGGTTTTAAACAGGAAAAATCACAGGTTTCACCGAAGTATTCTTGGTTTGGTGGGGGGTCCAGTGTACCGTTTACTAATCCAGCTACTAACTTTTCATCCCAATCGATTCTAGAATCCGCGTCTACGGGATCTTGCGGGTCACAGGTGCACGAATAGAGAGGGATATCTCCCAGTTCGCGGAATTCGTGTTCCATTAATTGTTGAACATCGTTGGATCCACATGCCCCATGACCTCCACATATTAACCCATTCTGACCTTCGCACAAAATCTGACACTGGTCACCAGTGTAGGCTCCTTCACACAAACAGTTGCCCTCGTCTGAACATGTTCCATGACCGTTGCACTGTACACAGTCAATGGTACCATCGCACTCGTCTGGCAAATCCCCAGAGGCGACACAATAACGATGACAGGTCTTTTCATTTGCAATGTCCAAAGGATACCAATTCGGTTCACATTCTGTACAGAACGATTCGTCCCACAGGTGGGGAGTCCTACAGCTACACAGATGTTCACCGGGAATACCATAGAGATGGTTGCAAATTCCATTGTGATTGCACGAAGCAGGTTCACATTTATTTTCACACGGAGCTACGTATCCTTCGGGTGCTCCATACTCGTCGTATACAAACTGTTTGGGGAAATAGTCGTCTTCGCATTCACCGCAATTCATGTCGGACTCGTAGTATGAGGTTACATCTTGAAGAGCACCATCTACTACCATACGGCGAGTGGCATCCAGATTACATGTGCATTGGACAACACTGTCTTCCACTAGACAAGTTCCATGACCAAAACAACCAAATCCTCCTTCTTGTGAATAGGAAACATTGTTCTTTAAATATGGGTCACAGAACATGTCGCAATTGTTGCCATGCCAATTGTCTTCACATTCCAAACATTTCTCACCGGTATTGTGTCCAAAACATACGCATTGTTCTTCGGAATTACATTCTCCTTTTAAATTACAGGTTAATTCATCGGAACATTTGCACGATGGCGACGACCATTTTACGTTTGTATCGCATGTACAAACACCAGTGTCATCGCATGTGCCATGTCCATTACAGGCTACAAAATCACCGGGGCATTCCAATTGGCATGCGTCACCTCTATATTTTTGCAGGCAATCGCATGTTATTCCAGTCTCAAAGTTTACATTGCAGATACCGTTACCATAGCATGGTTTTCCCGTTTCTACAACTCCTGGACACGGTAGGTTACATTTTTCACCGTTCCAACCATCTTCACATAGACATCCTGGTTTACTACCGTACAGTTGACATACGCCATGACCCGAGCATGTCGGTGTCCCTGGGCACGTTAGTACACAATCGTAGTTGTCGTCGGAGAACCAGTCCTTGTCGCATGTACAGTCTCCATTTTCACATGTCCCGTGACCATGGCAGGTGTTGCATTTACCACCAGAGTTTCTCATTGTATTGCAAACGTTGTTATCATTTTCAAAATTAAGATCCGCATAACATATTTTTTCACATTTGGTTCCAAAAAAGTCTGGTTTACATGTGCCTTTACATTCCGAGTCCACGGTATTGCAGATATCACAGAGGTATCCGAACCGTTTGCTCTGGGTCGGGCACCTGCACCCGTAATCAGAATTCAAAAATGGTGTGGTTGGAGTTGTTGAACATATGCCATGTTCGCACATACAATTCGAACAGTACGTTCCGTTGTACGGTGTTCCATCGCATCTACATCTACCCTGAGTGTAAGAGGTACCATGCTGACACGGCACAATCATGTTATCGACTTCGTTTATCCCACGTTCTACTACAAAACTGAAGAGAAATAAGAGAGCGAAGCCCACCAGAGTAAATATACTGTATTGTATAATTATTTTAATCATTTATGTTAAACTATCTTGCTTTATATACTTAAAAATATAAATTATTTCTTATACTTTCGACCGAATTGTTCCATTGACTTTCCGAATAGCGTTCCGCGGCGACATAAAGACGTTTGTCTGCCGAATATGCCACAAATATATTACGATTGCGATATAACCGATCTGGTACTATAGTTATTAGGTTTTCACCAGTTATGTCATGGAAATAAACTTTCTTGTAATTTTCGACAGGACAAACAAAGAAATTGATATCGTCGATTCGTTCCTGGGGACATGTGTCAATATCCAATGCGGTAATACCCCTAACCCAACCTAGAATCAAACATAAAAAAAGAACTCTCATATTTGTAGTATTTATATCGATATATTTATATACATACATGTTTAAAACCCCCTACAAAACAATGTATAGAATTCAAACCATTGAAGAAGCACTGGAATTTGATATTAAGTCAGACCATTGCGATATGTATCTATACTTAATAGACGTATACGATGTACTTCTGAACACCGCAATACACCAGGAACCTTTTGATATGGACAAATTAAAACGACAACGGAAAAAAGTACACGCATATTTAATGAAACATTTTCACCGTCTGTACCTACCAATTCCCGGACGTTTGTACGGATGGTCACACAACATGCTAATCTACGTTGTCGTCCTTACCATGATTGAACTGCAATACAATTCGGAATATCCGACTATACCAGATGACGTGCATCAGTATTGTGTAGACAACGCCATTCGAATGTACACCGATAGAGACACCGAAACATGGCAATTGCACACCTACTTGGACATGTTGGATGTCATGTCCCTACGGTGGAGAAACTTATTGCCCTGTGAACCACTCCAAAAGTTATTAGAAATTATCTGGAGAGTCAGTGCAAAGATGATAATATTCATGCACCCGGAATCTATATTAAACCTAGAAGATTACGTAGACCCGGTGATTATAAACGACGAAGTAAGCGATTACGTCAGAATGAGTGTCCAGGGGATTATTGCAGGGTTGTCCAGATATTATTGGTTTCATCAAACTATAGACCAGTGGACACGGTGGGACGAAGTAATTGCCGATGTACAACCGATAACCAATTGGGATCAGTGGATCGTGGTAGAAAAGAAACATCTGGTAACACGACGCTTTCGCGATGCACTTTCCGATTTCCTGTGGGATATTATTATAAACTATGGCGACCATGCAATAGCAGCCCACGATCAGCTCGGTGATCAAGTTAGTAATTACGCATGTCTGTACATGAGATTCCCGGCGCAAGTTCCAACCGGTCTATCTAGAATATGTACCTACAAAGAATACGAAGAAATGGTAGAGTCGGATACGATACGAGACATGTTATATGCCAAAATGATACACCAGCATTTTCGATCCAACTACGATGTTGATTTTATGAGATGTTTCACCGTTTGGGAACCCAAAATGTGGAAACACATGCGAGGAATAGAACAGTCGCCAGTACCGTTAATTTTGAACATGTACTATCGGTTTAGAGTCTATTACAAGGGCAAAGTATACCGACATCCAGATGGCACGAGCATTAAACACGCATTTATCGTGTGGGTGACCCTCCTTAGAAAACACTGTCGGGGGGTTTGCTTCAACTCCATGGACTTTAACCCGACCATCGAATCCATGTTGGACAAAAAAGAAGTTGTCAACAATACCAGGGATCTGGGTATATTTTTTGATTTACAAGATGATTAATTTACTATATAATAGTAGTATAACTATACAAATGTTACGCAATTTACACATTGCAGCGGCTACCATACATTTAATTTCTGCACTATTGTCATGGGTCATACACGTAGATATTGAATCTGCCATTACTCTCCCAAAGCATATACATGCTGGAAAAACTACTACTACAGAGTACGAGGTATGGTTTACCACAAATCCAATCATATGGATTAGTATCAACGAATTCATCACCATGTTTTCCCATCTCATTGCTATCTTTTATTTGATCACACACGACAATAAACAAACCTTTGAAAGTCCTAGACGAGCCGTTGAATACTGTATCACAGCAGCATTACTCCAGTGTGCAATCATGTTGGGGATGGGAGCCGTCACGGCACAGGACATTGTATTTATTATAGTAACCAACGTAGCCTTGCAACTGCTAGGGTATGTAGTTGACCTATACGGAGAAGCAAAACGGTGGCTACTGGTCATCGGGTTCATGTTGTTGATTTCCCAGATGCAATACATTATTTTTAACGCGGCAATGATTGTAGGAATCTCGACAGGGTATTACGTTGTAATGGCAATTATTTACGTGTTATTTTACACTGGGTTTGGAGTTTTGAAATTAATCGACCCCCCGTATGAAAACGAAATATACGTCGTCATGTCATTAACCTCAAAGGTGGTACTATCATGGGTTCTTATCGGGAATCTGTTTGAAGGCTTTAAGGAGTTGGGAGAAACTACCAGTCCGGATTACACGCACCTGGATTGGAGAGCCATTCAAATTTCGTTGATTGCAATCGGTAGCATTGGACTTGCTATTGGTTCGACTATTTTTTTGCGTAGGCAGAAATCCGTACCCTTCAGACGATTAAAAAATCTACGGTATTAAAGGAATGGCTTATTACATAAATGCCAGGTATCTTTGATTCATTAGCTCTCGATAATGCACCGGATATGGAAGAGGACGAAGGAATGGAGGAACCGTGTGATATGTTGACGGTAGAAGAAGAACACGATTGTCCATTGTGCAAATACAGCCAAGAAGATGCATCGGTCATTGATCGAATGAATGTAATGGAAGCCAACATGACAGGTACAACCAACAGTGAAGAAATATACCGAACACTCGCCGGTCTATACGATTTACAAATCAGACAGCCATTATTGAACCAGGGGCTAGCAGCGCCGGAAATTACTGTAGCACAACTAAGGGTACATTATACACGTCACAAGCTGAACCTCAGAGATATTATATCCAAAGAAATACTAGCATGTAACAATATGCAGATTCACTTTAGAAAACACCAGGTTGCGACCGTTAACAGTAAAACTGGAAAGAAAAAGCTTGACCCCAAAGCCATGGGAGACTGGATGAAATTATCAAAGCATAAACTCGAATTGATTAAATATTATAACGGACCCTTAGCCAAGTTAAGAAAGAAAGAAGCTAGCGGTATAAAACCTTACGAATTTTCATAAAATATTAAAATCATACTATATATATCAATTTAATATTAGATAATAAATGATTTCTTTGACAGGACGACCAGATCCAGGAATATCAAACGCAGCTACCACGGGTTCATTGCGAGACTCTGGTGGTCCGCGAGCTGGAAGTACAGCACCGCCCTCTTTCTTGGAATTGAGGAATCCTACGCTTACCAACTCGAAAATTACATACGACACCAACACCACCGCGTCACTTCCTTTGCTTGTCCGCCCATGGTCTCAGGGGTATGAACAAGGGTTTCGCCAAGGGTCGTTGATTTTTGCGGCTGAAGCAGATTGCAACGCACAAATGTGTACCGCGGCAGATTTACCAACACTCAACTTTTTGTTAGAGAATGCTGCCTTGACCGACACAGATAGACGACTTCAGGATAAACTGCTACCTGCAAAAGCTGATCTCGACGATCTGTTGCGAAAATGGAAGTTTTTCGGGGTCATGCGCAATGACATGATGGCAAATAGTATGCTACAAAAATTGTACAATTGCGATGTTTATGGTAGAAGTATGATAGCGAACATTTTCGGTAGTCAAGTCAAACGCGGCGATACCGTAGGACTTGCAATGGTTAAACTCAATATTCGACCGACTTATACCCAGTTTGTTCAGCCTGAAGGTGCCTTGCTCCCAGCAGCGTTGACAACTGATAGCATCAGTAAAGAATGTGTAATCATTCAAGTGTGTGGTACGGTAAATGAACAGCCGATTGCTCTTAGTGGCGATGTTCTACACCACATACCACTGGGAGTAGTTAGTCACGCGGTTACCAAAAAACCCTCCGACTCATTCATTCTACGTGCTTTAAGAGAGAGAGATCAATACACACTTTTACCGCGAATTGAAGTTTTATTAATTTAATATATGTTAAACTAAAAAAATAAACTATTTAATACATCTATCCTATTTAGTAATAATTTAAAGCATGCAATTCAATCGCAGACAAAACAGAATCGCTGGACCTGGCTTCCACTACAACGTTCGTTACGATGACCAAACCATGGCTAGGGCTCATTCTCAAGTTAATGAGTGTCATCCAAAACTCAAGTTGGGAACCACCAATAAAGAAAATTTCGATGTCAAAGAACAAGAACTGCTTGTTTGTCAGGCAAAATCGGGCATGTACCATGACGGTTATACCCACTGCTTTTCCTTCGTCAATGGACTTCCAGATACCAAATCTGTAGCAGAAGCTGAACTAGAAGAAGCCATCCTTTCCTCGGTACGATATGTCGGTGTTGCTACCACAGAATACAAACCTTCCAGGTCCTATTCCGAACAGGGATTTGTTGCCCAAGTTGGAGGTGTATCTACACTCATTAATGAATCACAAGAGACTATCAAACCAGGAGATACGCTAGTTCTAGGTGTTAATTTGGCGATTAACAGACGTGTCACCCGTGACAAGGGTATCCCAAGAGATAAAATTCGATTTTGTCTCAAGAGAGCCGCGGTCGGTGATGGGTTGATTACAAAGGCACTGGCGTTGGCAGGGTGTACGGAAGTTACAAACAAACCAGCAGCCGACGCAGCAAGAAAAAAGATTGCAGCAGCCAATAAGGCACTCGCAGCCGCGAAAAAGGCGAAAAATAAGACTAATGCTGACGCCGCAGAAGCCGCCATTGATGCGGCAACTGGAGATTTGGCGGCTAGCCAAGTTTGCTCTACCGGAAAAGCCGGACTCAAAAAGTTTCTCGCAAAACTTCAAGAATTGAACTCAAGGGTTATCGGTCGTTCGTGTTCCTATGCCCGACCAGGCGATAGACTTGAAGTAGTTCTACAACCACGAAACCCCTATTAAAATATTTTATACTATAAAAGTTAATTTTTTCTTCTCAAATGCAAGACGAGTGTACCCTATGTAATGATACCATTATGAAATCTTCTACAGTCCGCCCTAATGTCGCTACTTTTGAGTGTGGACACGAATTTCATCTCTCCTGTATATTATCCTTCTCGCAAGAAAACCTGAGTAAAATATGTCCAATATGCAATGAATTCAACTCAGCCACCATTAACCTGGGAGACGATAGACTCATCGCCATACAAACCCTCATAGAATCTAGGCGCATGTATAAAAACAATGCTAAGAAAGGCTTCTTCAGTTGGTTTCAGGAAAAATCAATACCCGCCATGGTCAAGTCCGGGACATCCCTCGAAACCATGAAACTAAAGGGAATGACACCGGAGGATATTATAGAACATGGGATAGATTGGGAGACAATGGTAGGAGTATACAAAACATCCGCTTTACTTAATTTCGGATTTCGGTGGCACCATATGATTACCATGGGCTTCCAACCCAACCATTTCAAGGTCTTGGACTGGCACCAAATGTCAGACGTCCTGAAGCTCAGTGCTACGGACATGTTAAAGACCAGTATTAGTATTCGTCAGTTGGCGGACCTTAAGATAGACATTGCACACCTGCATCAGATGGGGTTTCGACTCAAGGAATTTAAGCAAATAGGGGGGAACTGTGAGACCATGGCTTTGATTACAAAAGATCTATCGGAGATTAAAACCTACCTCAACCCACAGGGTAACGATTGGGAAGAGTTAGGCTTTACGAAGGATGGAATAAAGAAGAATGGATGGGATTCGAATAATTACACGCCTCATAGGAAATCTAGACCCATCAACATAGTTAAATCTGGGGGGTTTGTATTTTAATATTTTAACGATTTTATAAACATTACAAAGAAAAATATAGCTCCAACACTCAAATACACACTTGTAAAATCCATGTCAGGTCCAACTGGCTCCAAAGTTATTTCTTCAAAATCGATATGACTCATTTAAAATCACCTTGTTTCTTATTTATACCCCGTTTTAGGTACGTAGTTTTCAAAATATACAAATGGACCACCATCAACAGGGAATACCTCCAATCCAACATGCTATAGATTAGAGACAGTGCCGAAAATAAAAGAACGACAAACTTAAACAAATACAACCAACGTTTGCGCAATGCCGTGTCCGCACACCGTTTTAGAATACCACAATGTTCCCACTTGTCATTCACACACTTCTTGCATTGGTGACAGTGACGTAAGCCCATACCCGTCACGGTACGACAAAGGGGACAGTACGACCCATTACTAAAATCCATAGGATTTGTATCCAAAAAGATAGAGACATGAAACCAACTAAAAATTATGTAAAAACATCCGATGGTCAACGCCGCCATGTCGTGAACTCTTCCTAAAATAACACCAACTACAACAAAGTATACATGGTAAACTAACGGTAACATTTATTATATGGTAACTATATATTTATACTACAACCCACCGGGATGCGAGAGTCTTTTCCAACGCTGTTCCAATCCACGTTTAATGAGACTCAACTCTAAAATTCCTTCCGCATTTAACATCCATGATTTTAGGCATCCCGGACAGAAATAAACACTTTTTTCGACGCCCTCGTCCAAGACGGTGAGAGGACTCCAGGTTTCTTTGCCTTTGCTCACTTTACACCACTCACATTTTACGTTGGAATACAATTTACCGTGTTGCAAACAACAACCACAGTACATGCCATCCTTCATAAAATATTCCGAGGTTACTTCCATAAAATTTGCACACGATGGGCATATCATGTAAAGATGGTTGTAGAATTGTAGTAGGACTCCCAACATGTCGATGGGAACCAACGGAGTCTTTGAACACCTACCATTCTTTAGTTCCTTGCGTTTCTCCTTTGCTTCCCTTTTCTTATTCCGGAGGTCGTTTGCCGCGGTGATTTGTTGTAGATCAACGTCCATGAAAGAAGAAAACTCTGGGACAGGGATATTTCGTTTCTTATTATCAACCTTGTCCGAACGTCTACCACAGTACAAATCCATGTTTTCATCGTCGATTAATATCTTGGAATGACCATACGCGTACAAGTTTACTATCTTGTTTCGGTCGTGTTTGGTGATAAACCCTTTGAATTGCTTACATTCCATACACACGTACGTACGACCCGCGTGTTCCGGTAATTCTTTGCCATCGGGAATTTTATACTTCATTCGCAACGCTTGACACTGCTTGATGTATATGTGAGAAGGGAGGGAGAATATGCGCACGTTAAACTTACGATCAAACACCTCGCATAAATCTCGTGCTGCTTCAAACTCATATCGTGTCAGTGTACTCAAAAAGGTCTTCAATGGACCCTTTGTACCGTCGGATACATACTGTTCTTGAATCTGAAGAATCTTCTCGATTTTATCATTTGGTACACCGAAATACTTTAACCATTCAAACGAGGTACTCGAAGTCAACGGTGCACGAATTGCCATTTGGTACATAAGATTACGATGTTCTAGAGGGAACTCTTTGCGTTTGTAATTCACCAGTTTTACATCGTCGCTTTTCTCACACTCCTGTAATACCACATTACAGAACAGTTGTTTACTAGGACGAAACAAATGATGAACTTGAAGTTTGTTTATGCATATCAACTGCTGCTCGATACCATCAAAACGCATTATAGAATCGGAATCCAACGTGCATTTGCGAACAGTATTCATCGCTTTTGATACACAACCCTCGAATTTATCCCAATAATACCGACGTTTGATCTCATCGTAGATACTAGGAATATCTCGGACCGCGAACACCAGGAACTCCTTTATCACATAGAACAACAACTGTTGATGATCCTGAAGCATCCAGGACAGGAATTCGAGTTTATTGATGTTCTTTAACTTCTTGTAGACTCGCATTCTCACCTCCAACGGTGGACGGTAACTACAAGTCTTGTACATTCCCAATAACGAACATAACAAACATGAGTGAATAAACCGGTACACCACTTCGTGCTTACGGGAATATTTGTTGAGGATTTCGCGCATATTACGAATTTGACACCGCTGTGGTAGTCCCTTGCTCAAGATATGAACAATAGGGTTTGTTTTGCTTCGAATATCGCTCCAGAAAGAACAATCCACGATGTAATTGATAACATTCGGGATTAGACCTTCGTGGAAAGAATTATCAGGAGATGGTGCGTAGGTCATAATTGCGGCGCCTTCACCGAAATCACTACACAAATACTCGTCGGAATATTTGTTCGTATCGACGATATGGTTCATCAGAGGAATATGTTGATCCATATACAGTGCCAGGAAGTAACTAACCTCCACAGTAACCTGACTGGAGGACATCAATTCCGAAATCAAACCCATGTGGTAACCAAGGGTACAATAGATTCGGTGACCTTCACTTGCAGATATCAATCCAACAGGATTCCAACCAGTTGATCGCCATTGGGATAAATCGAAGGTTTGAACTCTATCCACAAAGTTGCCCACAAACAACTGCTCGTACTTTGTCCCGGCAAAGTGAGGATGAAGAGTTTCGTTTAAATTATCGAGGAAAGGATAAATAGCCCCTACACTGTCCTCGATGACTGATGCAGGGGCGCTTGAAAAAAATGCTCTTCATTCTTTTGCGGATATTTCATGCGCCATTGTTCATAATATGGAATGCCATTCTTCTCAATCAAACGGTACGCCGAACGTTTATGAAGGACGATAGGATCCAAGATGCCTTCCCAGACATACCTTGAGGTGACAATACAATCGGACAGACTGTATTCACCTTCAACGTTGATCAGGTTACGATAATCTGGGAGAATTATATCTCGCTTCACACCCATATTATCTGCTCGGACGTTTGCCCATGCTCTGGCTATCTCCTTGCGTTTGCACATCAAACAAAGACGAGTCTCCGATGGTAAATCACCGGTGTCTTCGTAATGTTTCTGTTCCGTTGGTAATAGGAACTCGACGAGAATGAACGCTTTGTCCTTTGCATTCGTGATTTTTAATCCTTCACAATCGCAACCCATAGGACATTCGCGCTCGGATCCAATCGGAGGTCGTAAACGAGATTCCTCGTAACTTCGGGGGATTGCTTGTTGGTTTGCTCTCAGTCGATCACGATCATTGCATTGGTGCATGTCAAACTGTTTCTCCGGTTTTCTCTGCAACATATGTCTTAAGAAGGGGTAATCACAGGGGCGCACATGGTCGTACTCAACCCTGGAGGTTGATTTCTTGTCAAAGAACCTAGACTTTGCCAATACGAGTTCGTTTTGAGGTTCCGCACTCGTAAATTCCGAATCCGTGGTTAGGATCTCAGGGTACTTTGTAGAGGTTACACGCTCCATAGGAGGAATTGTACGAATTTGAAACGCTGAGACTTCTTTCCTCCCACCGCGTGGTTTCGGCTTCTGCACACGCTTTCTCTTCTTTTCACGCTTGTGCTCACGGATTTTATTCTCTTCCTTCGCAGAATCGGGATCCGAATCATCCTGTACCGATGATTTCTTCGCGGTGTTACGATCACTGAACGTCCTCTCGAAGATTTCTTTTGCACGGGACATTTTGTTTATATAATGTTTTTTAATTATTTTTTTATTTATATAGTATTTGAAATTGTTTTGTTAGAATTAATAGTCGTCTCCTACCTAGTCCTACCTAGCTCGACCTAGATTTAGGTTCTAGGTACTAGGTCGTATATTTGCCAGTAGGGTACCGATAAAAATTATTATTTTTAATAATAATAATAATAACATTAATAATTATTAATCAACAGAAATCATGCCTTTCAACACCGTTTTAAAATCAAACAGTACGATGAAGCGTACTATGAATACATTTATTTCTAGTTATGTAAACAAAGACAGCACAGCCGTAGTTTTAGACGCCGAAACTCTCCTATCAAGCACTACACTGGTACAGCATGGTGCACAACCGAAAAACATTGTCGTAATCAATACTGACGGTGATGTTATTGATAAGGCGCGCAAAAATGGGCACGTTTTCTCCATCCAAGGTATTAGCACAACTGTGTTACCGCGTTTGTCTGGAACCTACGACATAATCTATCTCGACTATTGTGGAACTCCTGAGATACACCAAGACGGATTTAATCCCGCGTTCGACCTTCTGTGGGCGGCAGACAGAGTTAAAGACAATGGGATTATTGTCACAACGTTCAGTAGGCGTACAAAGGATGCGATCGAGAAAGCAAATGATTTGATTCCATTCACATTAACTCTTGCAAAGGAGGTAAACTATTGCGAGACTGTACCGATGTACTCCATGATCATGACGAAGGTTAACCCCCGAGAGGCAAGAAACCGGTTTAATCACCTGAAACGTTCGTTAAAACCTATCGAACCAAAGGAGACTGCACCGGTACCTACAACTCCAAAGAAGAGGCGTTCTCGGCGTACTCCGCAACCTCGAATTCAAATGAACATCCAGAATCTCGGCGGCAAACAATATTTCGGCATCGAGAAGATTCTCCGAAGGTTTAAAAAAGGACGAGGCGTATTCTTCGAGGTTAAATGGCATGGGTACAAACACACCAGTGTAGAGCCAAGGAAACATCTCATGGAAGATGTCCCTTCACTGGTAAAACAGTACGAGCAGCGCCTTTAATCTTAGGCACTGTTTTTATCACATGTGCAATACTATACGAAGCACACACTACAATAAACACTACAATCATTATAATCCTCAAGTATCTTTAAATAGATATATATTAATATAAAACACAGTCTCATGATAATAAATGGCTGGAATCATTTCAGCGGTATGGGCTGGAGCTATTGTTACCTCTGGATATATTGCGAAGGCATTAAGTATCCTGAATGTTAAATACTATGTTAGCCAACAATTAGCACAGATGCAAGCACACAGATTGAACAAGGATAGTATTATAAGTGCAGCGAAACGGGGAGGAATGGGAAAGGTGGTAGCACAGATTTTTAAAGACTATGACCGAGACATAAAGGCAGATAAATGGTGTTGGGTTAAGGTGGACAACGACATAATGTGTATCCCTATAGTAAATGGTAGATTGGTAAGCAAACGTAAGGGTGTCCCAGGGATTACCATCTGTCCAAACCAGAGACACAATGGGATATTTCCTCCTATAGCTAGTATAGCAAATGCTTTAGAGCCATGTACCGTAGATTTAAAATCGAAACGATTAAGCTGGCTAGAAGACTGGAAGAAAACGCTTCAGAGTTATGCTACGGGTTATTTAAGCAACCTAGAATTTTATGTGTTGCAATTGGAAGCTATTGAACAAGATTTAAATTTAGCACTATTAAAGGTATAATTTTTGTTTAAAAAAAAACATGTATTATGAAGATATACATATAACGCGTTTGAATTCTACAAACATTCCACCTTCGGCGGTGAAACCAGTGTGGAATCCTTTAAAAAATAATTCTGATGGCACAAGAAATTACCATAAAGAATATTACGAATACTTAACGACTAGATATCCGATTGAAAAAGACGACGGTGCATTAAAAAAGGTATGGGCGAAGGCATATCGAGCAAATGATATACTCTATTATCAGGTGTCGGCAATACCACTCGCAGACCGTGTAAAAAACTGGTCTGTGTCACCGGACAGTCTACTGACTCGATTGGAAGTCTTGGCAGATTGTGGCAAACTTTGCAAAGTAGAGTTATTGCCCGTAATTAAAGAGTATACGAAACATAGGAAGTGGCAGAAAGAACACGCGAAACGTTTTGGACAACTATTAAAACAAATTAAGAACAAGACAAACACCGGGCGATATATTATTCAATATTTCGATAATGAACGTAAATCGAAGTCCATGATAGAACAGATAGATGCCCTACGACGACATTTTTATCCTGATTATCCGTATGAGGATATAATTCGCAATTTGGACAACCATATGCATTATAAATGCACTGCAATTCGTTACAACATGGGGAAACTTGATCATACACCGTCATTCCGTGGTAAGCGGGGATTTTATATTGGTCCCTTAATTCATTGGCGCAAGTCTAAAATCGAATCGTTCGATAATTTTGTCAAACCATCCGAACAATTCGCCTACGATATTAACGCCCATGGGGAGGAGATTTCGGTTTAGGGTACTGTTCAAATGAAGACTGTTGTTTCTCCCATACATCCTTTTCCTCGTGTGGTCTCGCAATTTTCGTTGTTGCATAAATAGGACGAATACGTCGGACAGTGAGACGGAACATTTAAAAGATTCGTAAGAAATACTTATAGTTATTACAAATTAATTAATCTCTCGTATAATTCAACGTCTACTAAATTTGCTTCGTAAGCCTTGCTTTTCCACGATGCACCAGTATCGTTGTAGGGAGCTTTGTGCGCATGGATTGGCATGCTTTCTGTGCGTAGAACCGTTAAGCAATTGTTTACTACCCGATCTATTATTTTATCAACGTCGTGAGAATCAACTTGGCACTCTGAAAACATCTGACACCCGCTTAACACTTTGGTCATAGAATTGTGTGTAGAGGTATCCTCGACATAATCGTCGAACGATTTAGGAGCACCGTTCACTGGGAACCAACCGAACAATTTCTGATTATCAGCAAAGTAATTCATTCCATAATATTTCCACTCCGAAATATACCGTTTTACCGGGTCTCTGAGGTTGGTTATACATCCGCATCTCGTCGAAGGCTGCGAGGCTCCGCTGTGCCAGTAATCGAGCGTTATATTAAGGCTCAGTGCGGATCTTTTAAACGACATCCCGCCAGTACGAGGAATATGAATGAAACAAACGCTGTCACTTAAATGGGTTTCTTCTTTCCATCTCTTTAATTGAACTACATTCTTTAATTGGCGCCTGAAATTTAGAGTATTCCTTTTGCGAACCCGCTTGGGAAACAACTTGTCTTTAAATTTTTTCTTACCGAACGCACTTACAACGATCAAACATAAAATAATTAGGCGCATTTTCATATATAATCAAAATACATAATTATACCATGATAAATTCGATTTATATACATCCGCTCTACATATTGGACAAGTGTCGTTTTCTTTTAACCACGCTGTAATGCAGTAAGCATGATATAAATGATTGCAATTTTTAAGTTTTAACCCACAGCTTATCTCCTCGAGACAAATACAGCAGGTTCCTGAACCGTAGTGTAACACATAGGGTTGCATATATTAATAAAGTCCGTTTAGTTAAATAGTTAGAATTTTAATGATAACTTCTTCCACACTGTACCATCGTATTTTTCCCATGAATTCTCCTCGTCCAGCGATGCTCGAATGTCGCCGCGTTTCCATACTATACCACTGTAAACACTGTCAGCTAATTCGTGAATATTCTTTATTTTACCATTAGATAGCAGCTGTAGAGCTTTGACAAGTGCTGCTAGCTTTTCTACCGCTTTTTCTTTTGTCAACTTTTTTAGATTGACCCCGAAAATTCGTAAAATTGCTCCTTGTTCGTTTTGTTCGATGTAATCCTTCACTAGCTCTGGTTTCTTAAGCACGACGCCGTTTAACCCTCGAATGTCTCTCATTATGATCTCAAACATTGTCCTTTTTAATTTGATCCATTCTTTCTCTATTAATCGTTTAGAAACCATGCTTAAATCCTGGCTGAAGCGTTTGACTTTTACACGCTTCCTCTTACTAGATACTATGTTATTACCATCCATTCCGTCCAAATCGACAGGTGTACTTCGTTTGCGGGAATTCAAACAGTCTTCCAGCTGCCGTTCCAATTCGCGAATTCTTGCTTCCATTTCTTTATTTGAGGTACACTTATATATCATGAAACATCTATTTGGCGCGAATCTAGATCCGACCTAGAATCACGCACACCCCGACCTAGGTTCGACCTAGTTTTAGACGCCCGACCTAGTTCTACCTAGCGACACGTAAACCAACGCGAACAATTCAATCGTAACCGTACGAATACCGAAATTAATGTTAACATACTTCCTATGGATATTATTCTTAACAAATCAACACAAACATTGCAAATATTACTTCAAAATCACCTGTAAAATTTCAGAACCATGAGTGCCCACGAAGCAGAAATAATGGCAATTAACCACAACGTCACTCAGTACTCAAAACTGAAGCAGAAACAGACCGAGCGTTTGCGACGACAAGGGTGGTGCAAGTACACTACCGTCAAGCGGGTCCACAAGTTTATGTTGGAACTCCTAAACCACCCTCTCGGTGATCGCGACGAACATATCCGCAGTTTTCTTAAGCGGTACCACCGTTTTGGGTACAATACCGTCACCGAACTGGAACTCGACGAGAACAGCGACCCGGCGTTGGTCAAAGAGATCAACGACTACTGTCAAACCGAGTTAAAAAAACTACACCTCAAGGCAAAACAAAACAGAAAGGACATCCGAAGACTAGAGACGGTGAATAGAAGACGCGCAAAACTAGGGAAACGTCCTTTAAATCACCTACCGATCTACAACCGTACCCGGGACTCGAGAAACCACGCGCGTAACACTCGAAGAAACCTACGAGTGATAAAGGAGAAGGAGGAGGAAATTCAACTCCTGTGCGAACAGGAGAAGCAGGAGATTGAAGCGTTGATCGACGACACATTCAGTCTCGAAAACTACGGTGTTACGATGTTACCTCCCGTAGAAACACCTGAGACACCCTTCGACTGGTCCAACACGGACTGGATCCACGAGTACGAAGAACCCACGGGTTTGTTGGCAGAGTTCTTGGACGTAGTTTACGACCTAGAACCTCTCGAAGAAATAAAGAACAGGTGTATAGAGTGCAATATCGACATGGGACCCAACAACCCAAGGCAATTGTGCGGCAAGACCAGGTGTTTAAACTAATAAAACGAGTATATAAACAGTATCTGATCATTAAAATTATGTTTTGGTTTTTATTAGGCGTTGTAACCGGTATCTACTTAGATCAAAAATTCACATTCCCCAACATTGATAAGTTCTTAGAAAATCGCAATAATAAACCAAAAACCGAGTTTTCTTGAATAACCCGCCTGGTAACACTACTTGTATATGAACACATCATCGCCCCCTATTACCCATAAACCGGAAAAAATGGCTTATAGGCTGTAAATAGCTTACGGCTTATAACCTGTATACAGTTTAGGCTAACCACACTGTACATGGTGTGACA
>ERZ807291.685-NODE-685-length-57525-cov-9.721977_pt1 | contig 57525 bp, 52 predicted proteins | sample MGYA00521257_ERZ807291 | MGnify/ENA primary metagenome ERZ807291 (study PRJEB31413, sample SAMN03169783) | marine metagenome | biome: Marine; feature: Water; material: Subsurface seawater | place: North Sea | collected 2011-04-28 | depth 1 m m ... | reverse complement strand
TATTGGGATGCGTTCCTGCTGGATGTCAGCCTGTCGGCATTCTTTCTGATCTACGCGTTCTGCTACAACTGGGCGTATGACATGGTGTTCCCGGTGCCGCGCGCTGCTTGATCGGACGGGTCAGGCCTCGTCCAGGATTGTTTTGATCTGCATCGGCACTTCGGGCTCCATGGCGCGAAAGGCTGCCTGGTCCGCTTCCGTCAGGTAGTCGACAATGGCCGGTTCGAAGCTCGCCCGCTCACGGATGGCGCTGAACCAGTTGAATACCCGCGGTGCTTCCATTGCCCACAGGCCCAGCAGGCCCAGGTCGAACAAACGGTTCGCATAGGGAGTGACGGCCGCATCGGCGAGGCTGTAAGCATTGCCCGCCAGGAAGTCGGATGTTTCCAGCACTTTCTGCATATCCAGCACCAGCCGGTTGAGGGCGTGTACCGCGTTGATCACGATGGGGGCGTCCAACCCGTCCTTGTATACGGCAGCGAAGCGCTGGCGGCGGTTTTCATCCGGCATTTTTTCCAGCCGTGCCGCCTGGTCTTCTGCGCTGAGGGCCAGGAACCCGGGGCGGTAGACGGTCGCGTGGGTCAGTGTGCCGGTAGATGGATGGATAACATCATCCACCCGTTTCAGCCAGATACGCATGGCGGCCCGGTCGACCGGGTTTTCCGGCAGCAGGGACGGCTCTGGATGCGTGTCTTCCAGGTACTGCATGATAACCGAGGATTCGACGATGATTGCGCCGTCGTCATCCAGGGTCGGTACCACCGCATTGGGGTTCAGCGCCAGGTAGGCCGGGTCGAACTGGTCGCCGGCCCGCAGGTCCAGCGTCTCGCTTTCGAACGGGATCGATTTTTCAATCAGGACCAGCCGCGCCTTGATGGCGCAGACCGACGTGGTGCCGTCATAGAGTTTGAGCATGTTTCTTCCCGACTGTTATGGCGGGAAGTATACCGCAGGTCAGGCCGTTGCTGAACGCCGCCGGCGCTGGAAAAGTTTTGTTGAGCGCCGCTTAGATGCGGCGGTTATGCGCCCAGCGGCCGAATCCGATTCCCGCGAGGCCCAGCGCGAAGACCGCAATCAGGCCCGGTTCCGGCACGGCGACGGCGGTGCTGCCTTCGGTGGTGATCGTGGTTGAGAAGATCATCGCGGCGGGGCCGCCGACATCGGTCAGATTCATGTAGAGCGTATTGGTGCCGGTCACCAGCAGCGGGGCGATATCCGTGCGGGTGAAATTGAAGACGCTATTGAAGCCGCCGCCGCTGGTCGAACCGGACAGCGCGACGCCATTCAGAAACAGGCCTTCGTTTACGCCGAAGCTCGGGGACGTGGTCCCCAGAAGATTGTCGACCGCGAAATCGAAATCGATGCTGGCTGCAGAGATGATCGTATCCGTAATCGTGAATTCAATTGCGTACAGCGCCGAAGACCCGTTATCGCCGAACGAAGCGCCGCCGATGGCCGAGTTTGAAATCCATTGTGCCGGGACAGCGGCGGTGGCGGCGTTTGCGTTAAACGACGCAGCGGTGATCCAGGCCGGGTGATTATTGATGACCGTGGCAGCTGCGCCGCCGCTTGCGGCCGTAAAATCCGCGGGCGTGAATACTGTCCCGAATCCAGTATCGAGCGGGCCCTGCAGGAAGTTGATCTGGCTGTCTGCGCCACCGACTGTGCCGTTGCCGCTGTAGAGGTTGATAATCTGGTCGGCGCTGGCTGACGTGACGCCAATCCCCGTGACAAAAGCGATCCCGATAAGGGCAGATTTCAATGATTTTTTCATAACAACCAACTTTCACAACTCATGAACCTGTCTGACAGATGCAATTTTCGTGCCGGATTCGAAAACCCTACTGATTCAACAGGTTGCACGAGGGTCTACCGACCGGATTCCCAAAACTGTAAAATATACCGACAGTTCACGCGCAGAAATCAGGTTGCCACAGCATATATGTTCCGGTTATGTTCTGATATCGATAAGGGGATCTCTATGGACGGCTTCGCACAACCCGAACATACTGAGGGCACTGTCTCTGCAACTCCCGGTACGTCCGGTGCATCTCCGGTTCGCAATCGCATGGTTTCCCGCGTTCACACCGTCGCCTTTAACGGCATCGACGTGCTCGATATCGACTGCCAGGTGCAGCTTTCGTCAGGCATGGTGGCGTTCAATATCGTCGGCCTGCCGGACAAGGCGGTTGCCGAATCCCGCGAACGGGTGCGCGCGGCCCTGGCCGCGATGGGGCTCGCTTTGCCGCCGCGGCGGATCACCGTCAATCTTGCGCCCGCCGATGTGCTGAAAGAGGGCTCTCATTTCGATCTGCCGATCGCGGTTGCCGTGTTGATGGCGATGGATGTACTGCCCAACGATGCGTTCGATGCCCACACCATTTTGGGCGAGCTCGCGCTGGATGGCGCGATCACCCGGGTCGCAGGCGTCTTGCCCGCCGCCATCGGCGCCAACGCCGCCGGGCGCGGGATCGTGTGCCCCGCCGAACAGGGCGGAGAGGCCGCCTGGGCCGGCGATATCGATGTGCTGGCGCCGGCTTCGCTGCTGTCGCTGGTCAACCACGTCAAAGGCACGCAGGTGCTGTCCCGTCCCGAACCGGCCCTTGCGGCGGACGACACCCCCATCCCCGACCTGCGCGACGTGAAGGGACAGGAAAGCGCCAAGCGCGCGTTGGAGATCGCGGCGGCGGGTGGTCATAATTTGCTGATGATGGGCCCGCCCGGTTCCGGCAAGTCTATGCTGGCAGCCCGCCTGCCCGGTTTGCTGCCGCCGCTCTCCCCGGCAGAGGGGCTGGAAACATCGATGGTGCTCTCGGTGGCGGGGGAGCTTGCCGGTGGCCGTATCCGGATGCGCCGTGCGTTCCGCGACCCGCACCATTCGGCAACCCTGCCTGCGCTGATTGGCGGGGGCTTGCGCGCCCGGCCCGGCGAAGCGTCGCTTGCTCATAACGGTGTGCTGTTCCTTGACGAGCTGCCGGAATTCGACCGCCGCTCGCTGGAGGCCCTGCGTCAGCCGCTCGAATCCGGGCGCGCCGTGATTGCGCGGGCCAATGCGCATGTCACGTATCCCGCGCGGTTCCAGCTGGTCGCCGCGATGAACCCGTGCAAGTGCGGCTGGCTCGATGATCCCGCGCTGGCCTGCGGGCGCGTGCCGCGCTGCGCTGCCGACTACCAGTCCAAAATCTCCGGGCCACTGTTCGATCGCATCGATCTTCATGTCGACGTGCCAGCGGTCAGGCCCGCCGATCTTGCCCTGCCTGCCCCGGCGGAAGGCACCGCGGAAATCGCCGCCCGCGTCGCTGTCGCCCGCCGGCTTCAGACGGCGCGTTTTGCCGATTACCCCGATGCCGTGGCCCACGGGGTGACCGTCAACGCGCATGCTGACGGCGAATTACTGGATGATATCGCCGCCCCGGATGCCGAGGGTTTGAGGCTGCTATCCGATGCTGCCGACCGCCTGCACCTGTCCGCCCGCGCCTGGCACCGCATCCGCCGGGTCGCGCGGACCATCGCCGACCTCGATGGTGCGGATCAGGTTCGCCGGGTGCACATCGCCGAGGCGCTGGGATATCGGCGGGTCGCACCGGGGCGGTGATTGATTCTTCTGTGGACCCAACGGCTCTATAATCTGGCAATTGAACAGACCCACATCAGGAGGCCCCATGTTCCCCATTGAACGCATACCCGGCACGTTTCCCACCCGCTCCTGGGGGTCGGCCTATCGCGACCTGGTCTGGGCGCTGGGGATGTCGGATGATTTCACGCTCGATTTTGCCGGGCAGGCCGAGCGGGCCTTTGCGGGGCTTGATGCCGGGCTGGCACAGGTCGGCACGGACAAGACGCGGCTGATCTCGGTGCAGGTTTATCTTGAAGACGTGGTCGCCCAGAAAAAAGAATTCGATGATCTGTGGACAGCGTGGATCGGCATGGATCCGGAACACTGGCCGATGCGGTCCTGTGTGCAGGTGACGTTTACCGGCGGTAACCGTGTCGAATTACTGGCCGTCGCGGTGCGCGACGAGCCGCCATTGAAGACCGATAGCCCGGGCTAGGGTTTCTACTTCCGGACGTATTCCGTGTCGGGCGGCAGGTCGCCGCCCTCGAGCATCGGGCCGAGCGGCTGGCCGGCCAGAATATGAGTGTGCAGGTGCGGCACTTCCTGGTGTGAATCGTGGCCGTGATTGGCAAGAATACGATAGCCGGTCTCGTCGACGCCTAGCGCACGTGCAGTATCGCCGATGGCCGCGATATAATCCGCCTGTTCGGCCGTAGATGCGTTGGCGGAAAAATCGGCCCAGGAAAGATACGCCCCCTTTGGGATCACCAGCACATGTACCTTCGCTTGCGGTGCGATGTCCTGGAAGGCCAGGCAGTGTTCGGTCTCATGCACTTTCGTGCAGGGAATTTCACCGCGCAGGATTTTCGCAAAAACGTTCTGGTCGTCATACTGGGTGAATTTCATCGGTTATTCCTTCCGCGATGCCTTCTCGGCAATGCCGGATGTGCCTTCCCGGCGTTCAAGTTCGGCGAGGACGTCTTCAGGGCGAATGCCGGCATCGGCCCACAGCACCAGCAGGTGATAGATCAGGTCCGCGCTTTCGCCGATCATGCCGTCCCGGTCTTTGGTCACGGCGGCGATCACGGTCTCCACCGCTTCTTCGCCCAGCTTCTGCGCGATTTTGTCGGTGCCGCGCGCGAAAAGCTTCGCCGTGTATGACTCGGCCGCGTCGCCACCCTTGCGGCTTGCGACGGTCTCGAACAGGCGGTCTATCACCGCATCGGTATTCAGATCTTTGCTCATGGTCCCGCGATATCAGATTGCAGGGTCTCTGTCATCAGAACAGTTAAATCGGAACCGTTCAGGGTGCGGCTTCTTCGACCGGCCGGACGGCGACGCCGCCGGCGGCCATATGTGCTTTGGCCTCGGGGATTGAAAATTCCCCGAAATGAAAGATCGATGCGGCGAGCACGGCGCTGGCATGTCCGTCGCGGACGCCTGCCACCAGGTGGTCCAGCGTGCCGACCCCGCCCGATGCGATGACCGGCACGTTGACCGCATCGGCCAGCGTGCGGGTCAGTTCTATATCAAAGCCCGACCTTGTGCCGTCACGGTCCATGGAGGTCAGCAGGATTTCTCCGGCGCCGAGACCGGCCATGCGTTTTGCCCATTTAATGGCGTCGATGCCGGTCGGCTCTCGCCCGCCATGGGTAAAGATTTCCCATTTATCCGGGCCGGTGGATTTAGCGTCGATGGCGACGACGATGCATTGCGCGCCGAATTTTTCGGCCGCCTCGCCGACGAATTCCGGCCGGTGCACGGCGGCTGTATTGATCGACACCTTGTCGGCGCCGGCCAGCAGCATCTTGCGGATGTCTTCAACCTGGCGGATACCGCCGCCGACGGTCAGCGGCATGAAGCACTGTTCGGCGGTGCGGTTAACGACATCGAAGATGGTGTCGCGGTTCTCATGGGTGGCCGTGATGTCCAGGAAGGTCAGCTCGTCCGCGCCCTCGCTGTCATAGAATTTTGCCTGTTCGACGGGATCGCCCGCATCTATCAGGTCAACGAAATTGACGCCTTTGACGGTACGGCCGTCCTTGACGTCGAGGCAGGGAATGATGCGCGCCTTGAGCATGTGGCCGGGCTATCCTTTTAACAGCGCGAGCGCTTCGGTGGCGTCGAGGCGGCCGTCGTAAATTGCGCGACCGGATATCACGCCTTCGATCCCTGCACCTTCATGCGATTTCAGATCAACGATATCGGAAATGCCGCGGACGCCGCCCGAGGCAATCACCGGCGTTGTCAGTGCGAAGGCAAGGTCGACCGTCGCGTCGATATTGACGCCCTGCATCGCGCCGTCGCGGTCAATATCGGTGTAAACGATGGCAGCGACGCCATCGTTCTCGAACCGCATGGCGAGATCGAGCGCGCGGGTGTCGGATGTTTCGGCCCAGCCTTCGACGGCGACGCGTCCACCGCGTGCATCAATGCCGACGACGATCCTGCCGGGATATTTGTCACAGGCTGCGCGTACCAGGTCGGGATCCTTGATTGCGGCGGTGCCGAGAATGACGCGCTGGACGCCGGCTCCCAGCCAGTGGTCGATGGTCTCCATGTCACGAATGCCGCCGCCAAGCTGAACCGGCAGGTCGACCGCCGCGACGATGGCGGCGACGGCGTCTCCATTGACCGGTACGCCGGCAAAGGCGCCGTTCAGATCAACGATGTGAATCCATTCAAACCCGGCGGCAGCGAAGTCTCGTGCCTGGGCCGCCGGATTGTCGTTAAAGGTTGTCGCCTGGTCCATCTCGCCGCGGACCAGCCGCACGCATGCGCCGTCTTTCAGATCGATCGCCGGAAACAGTATCATTTGGCCGGTTTTTTCCTGTTCTTGGATTTCTTTGCCTTGGGCAGCTCTCGCAGCTGCTTCGAATAGTAGTGACCCTCGATAAATTTGCCTTCCACCAGCGCATAAGCCGGGTTGGTGCCCCAGCGCTCGAAGCCCTGGGCTTCATATATCTGGATGGCGGCCGTCTGGGTCGCCCGAAGGTCGAGATTGAGCATCAGGTAGCCAAGTTCGGCTGCCAGCTGTTCGACGGCCTGCACCAGCCGTAGCGAAATGCCGTGACCGCGCGCCCAGGGGGCAACGAAAAGGGTTGTCAGCAGGGCGGCATGGGACTGGGCTTCGTTATTGCGCGGTGGTTCCTGAAGCTGGACCGCGGCGGCGATGCGCCCGTCAAGGCGGCCGACAAAAAGGTGGCGTTCCGGCACCAGCACGACACCGCGAAAATAACGGCCGAGCACGGCGCGGGGTGGTGAGCGCAGCCAGCCGAACCCGCCGCCATCCACAATCGCGGATTCAGCCGCGTCGCACAGGTCTTCAAGGTCTTCGTCAGAAACTTCCAGAAGCGGCTCTATGGCCGTCTTTACATCAACCATTAAATTGCCTTTCCGTCCCATTCCAGAAAACTGCCCAGCAGATGAAGGCCTGCAGCCTGGCTTTTTTCCGGATGAAACTGCGTTCCGATCATGTTGTCGCGCCCGACGATTACGGGAAAGCTGCCGCCATAATCAGCGGTTGCCAGCACATCGGTCTCCTGCGCGCAGACAATGGCGTAACTGTGCACGAAATACGCATGGACGCCACCGTTGAACCCGGCAACCACAGGGTGGTTTTTTGCGGCAGGGCGGGGTTCGACGACGTTCCAGCCCATATGGGGAATTTTCAGACCGGGGTCCGACGGCGTCAGCGGGCGGACTTCGCCCGGTATCCAGCCCAGTCCGTCATGGGCTCCGTGTTCGATTCCGCGGTCGGCCATAAGCTGCATGCCGACGCAGATACCGAGAAACGGCTTGCCGCGTTCGCGGACGTTTCGTTCCAGCGCGTCGATCATGCCGGGAAGTGCGCGCAGGCCAGCAGCGCAATCGCCAAAGGCACCGACGCCGGGCAGGACGATCCGGTCGGCATGGTCGAGCGCCGCCGCATCGTCGGTGACCGTGATCCGGGTATTGATCCCGGCTTCGCGCGCAGCGCGTTCCAGTGCCTTCGCCGCCGAGCGCAGATTCCCGGACCCGTAATCGATGACGATTGTTTCCTGCGCGCCTTCCATTGGAGCGTCAGTCAAGGTCTTGCCGGGCCGGATGATGCATCTGCCGATGCTGCCGGGAATATGCCGGCAGGCGGTTGCATGTCCATGGCGTCGGGATGCAGGTCGACAAACCGCCTCAGTGCAAGATCCCGGTCGGGTGCGGCGGACAGGCCCCGCATATCCCAGCCGCGAGCGGTCAGCGCGGTCCGCTGCCAGTCATTGCCGCAAAATCCGATAATCGTCGCGACGCCGAACATCACGGCGCTGTAGGTCATCGGGTCGAGCCGCAGGACCGTTTCGGCGATGCCGAGTGCAATCAGAACCGATAACAGACCGGCGCTGGCAAACCACATCCTGTGACTGAGTGCCCAGAACGGCCCGAAGAAAAACGCGGGCCAGCAGAATCCTTCCTTGATCAGGATGGCGTCCCTGTCCGGTGTCAGCGCCGATGTCCGCAGATGTATCGTGAAGACCCGCATGTCATTCTACCCGGTCAGCCGCCCAGGGTTCCCTTTGTCGACGGGATCGAATCCGCCGCGCGTGGGTCGGTTTCGGTCGCATCGCGCAATGCGCGTGCGAGCGCTTTGAAACAGCTCTCGACGATATGGTGATTGTTCTCGCCATATATGTTTTCGACATGCAGCGTTATCCGCGCATTCTGCGCAAATGCCTGGAACCATTCCTTGAACAGCTCCGTGTCCATCTCGCCCAGCTTCGGCTTTGAAAAATCCACCTTCCAGATCAGGTAAGGGCGATCGGATACATCGATCGACACACGGCTGAGCGTCTCGTCCATCGGGATCATGGAAGATGCATAGCGCCGGATTCCCCGGCGATCGCCGAGCGCCTTGTGAACAGCGTCGCCAATGGCGATACCGGTGTCTTCGGTGGTGTGATGGAAATCGATGTGCAGGTCGCCCTCGGCCCGCACTTTCAAATCGATCAGGCTGTGACGGGCCAGGCTTTCCAGCATGTGATCGAGAAACCCGATCCCGGTCTGGATGTCGTATTTACCGGTTCCGTCGAGATTAAGGGCAACCTCGATATCGGTTTCCGTGGTCTTCCTGGCAACTTTTGCTTCGCGCATGTGCGATTACCTGATGTTTGAATGGGCGGAGGTTTATCCCGTAGAACAATAATCAGAACGATGATTGTCCCGTAAATTGGGTTACCGCACCGGAATCGCGCATTTTTTATCAGGTACGCGCTGCGGGCGCCAGTGTTCAACGGTTCGTGAGCGGATTTGCACGATTGTTGATCCCCGGCGCATATACCCTTAAAAAATGTATCAACGCTTGGATTATTCGCGGCATCCGGGTGTTTGTAGTTGTGGGTGGCAAGACAACAGGGCGGGCGTAGCGGGTATGGCTGACCGGCAGTTTTCCGACGGCGAGTTGATCTACAGGTTGGGTGATCCGGCGGACGGGGTATACCGCGTCCGGTCGGGTGGCGTGCGTCTGCAGCGCGGCGGCGGCGATACGTCCGAATTGTCTTATCTGGGCGCCGACGCCGTATTCGGAGAAACCGGGTTTCTCACCGGCGAGACGCGCGATACCGATGCGGTTGCCGTCGGCGACGTGCAGGTCGAATTTCTGCGCCGGAACGAGTTCCTCGCCATTCTTTCCGTTCAGCCACACCTTTTGTCGGCTACGTTCGAGCCGGTTTTCAACCTGGTGCGCTCGGCATCCGCAGATATGCCGGACCCGGACACGTCGCACGCCGGTCATCTCGAAAGCGCGGATATCGAGGATGACGATATCAGTCCCGCGGAGATACCCAGCCACGGGTCCGCGCCGGATACACTGGGAATCCGCCTTGTTCTCGCCGGCAGGCGATTGAGGGCGGCGCTCGGGGCCGAAGAGATAGCCGTTCGCGAACTCCCGTTCAGGATCGGCCGCGCTGCCTCCGGCGAGGGCAAGGACACCTATGATGACGTCCATCTGGCGATTACGGATGCGCGCCCATTCAACCTGTCCCGCCGCCATTTTTCCATCGAAGAGGAAAACGGGGCTCTCCTGGTGCGTGATTGCGGCAGTTATCACGGGACGACACTGAACGGACAGATCCTGGGTGGCGAGGGCCGCCCCTCAAGCGCACCGCTGATGTCGGGCGAGAGTGAACTGGTTGCCGGTCGGGCGGATTCGCCGTTCCGGTTCCGGATTCTGGTCCGGTAGACATCTGACAGACTCGCGGTAGACTCCGCCCCGCCCCCGGGGGCGTTGTTCCGATTTCAGCGCAATCCGGGCGGGCCTCCACACTGGCCCTTGACGATGTCTCGGGAACCATCATCTTAGGGTCACGGAGATCACTTCCCATCCGGCGCGGATAGCCGCGCCTTCCGGAGAATTATGGCAGATAACGATATAGCAACATGGCACGGCACAACCATTCTGTCCGTGCGCAAGAACGGCAAGGTCGTCGTCGCCGGTGACGGCCAGGTGACGTTTGGCAACACGGTGATGAAATCGAACGCGCGCAAGGTACGGCCGCTGGGCGATGGCGGCGTCATTGCCGGGTTCGCGGGTGCGACGGCGGATGCCTTCACGCTTTTTGAGCGGCTTGAAGCGAAGCTTGAACAGCATCCCGGCCAGTTGACCCGCGCCTGTGTTGAACTGGCGAAAGACTGGCGGACCGACCGTTACCTGCGCCGTCTCGAAGCGATGATGGCGGTGGCTGACAAGGATGTGTCGCTGGTGCTGACCGGTACGGGCGATGTGCTTGAACCCGAAGACGGGATCATCGGCATCGGCTCAGGTGGGCCGTTCGCCCTTGCCGCAGCGCGGGGCCTGTACGACCAGGACGGCCTCGAACCGGAAGAGATAGCGCGCCGCGCGATGAAAATTGCCGCCGATATCTGCATCTATACAAATGAAAACGTCGTTGTTGAAAGTCTGTAATCCGTGACAAGTTTTTCCCCCCGCGAAATCGTTTCCGAACTCGACCGCTATATCGTCGGCCAGAATGATGCCAAGCGCGCGGTTGCAATTGCGCTGCGCAATCGCTGGCGCCGCCAGCAGCTTGAAGACGATCTGCGTGAAGAAGTGCTGCCGAAAAATATTCTGATGATCGGCCCGACCGGTGTCGGCAAGACCGAAATCGCCCGCCGCCTCGCGCGTCTGGCGGATGCGCCGTTCATGAAGGTTGAAGCCACCAAGTTTACCGAGGTCGGCTATGTCGGCCGCGATGTGGAATCGATCATTCGCGACCTCGTTGAAATCGCGATTCACATGACCCGCGAGAGAATGCGCAAGGAAGTTGTCGCCAAGGCCGAAGTCGCCGCCGAAGAACGTGTGCTCGATGCTCTGGTCGGCGAGGGGGCCAGCGCTGACACGCGCCAGAAGTTCCGCACCATGCTGCGTCAGGGCGAGCTCGATGATCGTGAAATCGAAATCGAGGTGCAGGATGCGGCCGGTGGCATGCCGACGCTCGAAATACCCGGTATGCCGGGCGCGCAGATGGGCATGATCAATCTGAACGACATGATGGGCAAGGCGTTCGGCAATCAGAGCAAGCCGAAGAAGCTGACGGTGCTTCAGAGTTATGACCTGCTGATTGCCGAGGAAAGCGACAAGCTGCTCGACGATGATGCCGTGGTTCGTATCTCGCTCGAGGCGGTCGAACAGAACGGCATCGTATTCCTGGACGAGATCGACAAGATCTGTGTGCGCTCCGAAGGCCGTGCCGGTGGCGGCGATGTCAGCCGTGAAGGCGTGCAGCGCGACCTGCTACCGCTTATCGAAGGCACGACGGTGGCGACCAAGCACGGCACCATCAAGACCGATCATGTGCTGTTCATCGCATCGGGTGCGTTCCATCTGTCGAAGCCGTCAGACCTGTTGCCCGAACTTCAGGGCCGCCTGCCGATCCGGGTTGAGCTGAAAGCGCTCGATGAAGCGGATCTGCGCCGTATCCTGACGGAGCCTGAGGCAAATCTCATCCGCCAGTACACGGCCCTGATGGGAACCGAAGGGATGAAGCTGGATTTCACCGACGAGGCCATCGATGCGCTCGCCAACCTGGCGGCAGAGGTTAACCGGACGGTCGAGAATATCGGCGCGCGGCGTTTGCAGACCGTCATGGAACGCCTGCTCGAAGATGTTTCGTTCACCGCGTCTGACCGGTCGGGTGAGATACTGACGATCGATGCAGATTACGTGCGCGAGACCGTGGCCGACCTGGCGAAGGACACCGATCTGTCGAAGTTTATTCTTTAAGAACGTTTACCGGCGGCGTTTCAGCAGCACGTAGAAAGCCCCGCCGCCGCCGTCGGCCGGTTGCGCACCGGCAAACCCTAGGACCCGCGCGCGGTTGCCCGCCGCATTGAGCCAGGACGGCAGTTCGCGGCGGATAACCCCGCCGCCGTCTTTCATCGAGCCTTTCCCGGTGATCACCAGGACGCATCTTTTGCCGCTGCCCTGGGCGTCGGCGAGAAATCCGTTCAATGCACCGAGTGCCCTGTCGGCGGTCATGCCGTGCAGGTCGAGACGGCCTTCGGGACGCATCCGTCCCTTGCGCAGTTTGTCCATCGTTCGCCGGTCGAGGTCGGCCGCCTTTCCCGCTTCCAGTATCGGCCTGGGTATTGGTCGGGGCGATGGCGGAACAGGCGGGGGCGCTGTGATCCGGGTCCTGGCAGGTGTTCGGGCCGGGGGAACAGGTAGCGGGCTTTCCTGCGGTGGCGGCGGTTGTCGTTCAATCGGCTTGGCATCGGCCATGGCCGCTCGGAACAGGGCTTCTTCGTCTGCTGTCGGACGGGCCCGGGAGCGATCAGGTTTCTTGGCCATCGACCTCATCCCCGGTAGCGCCGACCAGCACAATATGCAGCCGTTTCGGGCCATGTACCCCGATCGTGACAGTGCGTTCGATATCCGATGACCGGGACGGGCCGGTGATCATCGTCACCGTGCGCGGCAGGGAAGCACCGGTCTCTCCATTGGGTCGGACCCGTGCCCAGGCATCTTCATATCCTCCCACGATGCGGTCGGCATGGACGATCGCGATATGGGTTTCGGGCAGGAAATTCAGCGTATAGGGCGTGCCCGGCCCCGCCGTTACCATGATCGACCCGGTCTCGGCGATCCCGGCGATTGTCGGTGTGACAGAGACCAGATCCTCGCCGCGTGTCGCCCCTCGTCTGATTTCGAGCGCCGGTGCCGTATCCCAGCCATACGCATCCATCGCGGGGTCGGGGGAAATGACGGCGCGGCCGGGCAGGCCTTCGGCGTTAAGCCAGCCAGCGATGGACCCGGCAACGTCGCCGACATCCGAAACCCGCTCAATGGAAATCTCGGCCTCAATCGCCATGGCAATAAAGCGCTTCGTCAGTTCTGCCGGTGTCCCTTGCGCGCGGTCGGGAATCAGCGGCTGGTTTGCATAGGCGGGCGCAGATGGCGGGGCGGCACCTGCGGGCCGGTTGATGGCTGTTCGGATGCGGCCAAGGATATCGTCCCGGGCGGTCATGATCCGGTCTTTCCCGGCATCTCTTTCTGCCAACGGTCGATGAACGTGCCGCCCTCGGGTGTGGGCAGATCGCGCGCCGCCGTCCAGCCCCCTGCCAGTGGCAGGCGGCGAAGATACCCGCGGCGGCGGCCAACCGTCCGGAGCAGGCGCAGTGAAATGCGCGCGCCGAACCGGTAAAGCGCCGGGTGCTGTGCCGCCCAGGCCCACAGGGCCAGCCCGCGCCGGGCACCGGTTTTGTTCAGCTTTTGCGTATGGGCGATATCGCGCCATCGGCGCATCAGGCCGGGCAGCGGTATCCGCATGGGGCAGACGGCCTCGCAATTGCCGCAGAAAGATGAGGCTTCGGGCAAGGGCCAGGCTTTGTCTATGCCGTCCAGGGCCGGGGTCAGCACGGCTCCGATGGGCCCGCCATACACCCCGCCATAAGCATGTCCGCCGACCGCGCCGTATACCGGGCAGGCAGACTGACAGGCCCCGCAACGGATACAGCGCAGCACATCGCGAAATTCTCCCTCCAGCAGTTTCGTGCGCCCGTTATCGAGCAGGATGAGATGAAATTCCTCCGGCCCGTCCAGGTCGTCCGGCCGTTTCGGGCCGGTCGCAACCGTGGTGTAGCAGGTGATTTCCTGACCGGTCGCCGAGCGTGCCAGGATGCGCAGGATCGACAGGGCATCATCGACCCGCGGCACGACTTTTTCGATCGCCGCGATGACGATGTGTACGCGCGGCAGCGTCTGTGTCAGGTCGCCATTGCCCTCGTTGGTGACGACGACGATCGATCCCGTTTCGGCGATCAGCATGTTGGCGCCGGTTATGCCGACATCCGCGGACAGAAATTTTTCGCGAAGCTTGGTGCGCGCTTCTTCTGTCATATCGCTCGGCGCGTCGAGCGGGCGGTCGGGATCGAGCGTGGTGTGATGGTCGCGAAACGTGTCTGCGATCTGTTCTTTTTTCAGATGGATCGCCGGCATGACCACATGGCTCGGCGTTTCCTCACGCAGCTGCAGGATATACTCGCCAAGATCGGTTTCCACGACTTCCAGCCCGTTGGCGATCAGATAGTCGTTCAGCGCGATTTCTTCCGACACCATCGACTTGCCCTTGCCGACGGTTTTCGCATTCACGTTGTTGCATATCTGCAGGATCGTCTCGCGGGCATCCCCGGCATCGTTGCACCAGTGCACATGACCGCCCGCATCGGTGACGTTTGCTTCGAATGTTTCGAGATAATGATCGAGGTGCGCGAGCGTGTGGTCCTTGATGGCGACGGCGCGGTCGCGCAGGTCTTCAAATTCCGGCAGCCGTCCGGTGATGACGGGTCGGGCAAGGCGGGTATCGCGCTGCAGTTTCGCCAGCGCTGACTGGAGGTCTGCATCTGCCTGCGCCCGTGCAGCATTCTTCGAGAAATCGAGACTGGTCTGATTCATGGTGCTCAGCCCTGCCCGTCATCAGCGCCGCCGATGGCGGGTCCGGTCGCCGTGCCCGCGAGGATTTCGGCGATATGGCGCGCTTCGACGGCTTCACCGCGTCGAGACAACCGACCGGCAATATTCATCAGGCAGCCGAGATCGCCGGACAGAACCGTGGCGGCGCCGGTCGCGACGATATCGTCAATCTTGTCGTCGACCATCGCTTCCGAAACCTCGGGGTATTTGACGCAGAAAGTGCCGCCGAATCCGCAACAAACATCGGGCGCGTCGAGTTCACGCAATTCGAGCCCGGCGACTTTTTCGAGCAGCTGCCGCGGCTGAACTTTGATGCCGAGTTCCCGCAGCCCCGAACAGGCATCGTGATAGGTAACGCCCTTGGGCCAGCTTGCGTCGATGCCGGACCATCCGCGGATATCGGTCAGGAACGAGACCAGCTCCCATGTCCTGTCGGCGACGGCGCTTGCCCGGGTCGCGAAATCGGCGTCATCCGCCAGCAGGTCGGGATAATGATGGCGCAGCATTCCGGCACAGGACCCGGACGGGGCGACGACGTAGTCGAATTCTTCGAACAGGCTGATGGTCTGGCGCGCAATAGCGGCGGCACTTTTCCGGTCGCCGGCGTTATAGGCCGGCTGGCCGCAACATACCTGCGCTGTCGGTACGGCAACGTCGCACCCGGCTTTTTCCAGCAGGCTGGCGGCGGCAAACCCGACTGACGGGCGATAAAGATCGACCAGGCAGGTGGCGAACAGCCCTACCTGTGGGCGTGCGGTCACGAAATTGATCCTGTGTAAGTCATCCCGGCAGGATGGCCGGACGCGTTTTACTCCGCAAGAGAGAACATCAGCAAAAGGGTCCGCTGAAGACTGTGAAAATTGTCATCTGAAACGACATAGATCAGTGTTTCGCCGGGCTTGCCGCGCCGCACGGCGATCCCTTCAAAATTATCCGCGACCATTGGCGGGGCCAGTTCGCCGAGCTCGATGCCCTGAAAAATGGCACCGGGGGAGATATCGCCCGGTGGTACCCGGCTGATGCGGACGGCGATGCCGCCGATTGCCGTATAGCGCCGTTCCAGCAGAAACACTGAACCGTCATTGCGGGTGGCGGCGCCGACAGGGTGAAAGATACCGGTCTTGCGAAGGCCGACGCTGTGCCATGATTTACCGGCGCCGATCCAGCCTGTGGCGATACCGGGGGTTGTTTCCAGCCGTTCCGACAGGACCAGCAATTGGGTACTCCCAAGCCGGGTAACGGCTTCGGCGCCGCCATTGTTCGGTGATTTCCGCAGCGCTGCGGGATAGTCGAAGGGCTGGGCTGCTCTGCCGGGCGCGGTGAAGCGATGAAGACGGTGGTGCCGTTCAAACCCGACGACGAGCGTACCGTCGCTCAGCCGCACGATCGATTCTGCATCGCGGTCGGCGCGGCTGGTCAGGGGGGTGCCGTTGGCGGCGCGGATCGGCATCATGTTGGTGTCGGACATTCCGACAAGCCGCCCGTCGCGGTTATAGTTCAGCTGTGCGATGAACCAGTTTCCGCGGTCCGTCACGGAAATCAGCTGTCGGCCGTCCGGCGATATCTCCAGACCGGACAATCCGCCGAAGCGAGGGTCGCGCGCGCGCAGGTCCAGACCCCCGCGGTATTGCAGCTTCCCGACCTCATCGTTCTCCGGTTCGTCATGCGACAGGATGACCTGGAATGTGCGGACGTTAATCGGTTGCGGGATTGATTCCTGGTTTGATTCTGCTGCAACGACCGTTGATAGACCTAGTGAGAGAAGCGCGGTGATGGCGAATTTCACGGCGAATCTCATCGACTGGTTTCAGCTTCCCGGCACTGCGCGGGGTCGCAGAAACCAATACCGGCCCGGCGATTTCATGCTGCCGGCCATCTGTGCTGCCCGTGCGCCGGGCCCCCAGAAAATATCTGCGCGGACCGGGCCCTTGATTGCGCCCCCTGTGTCCTGGGCGATCATCAGCCGGCGATAGGGGCCCGCCTGCTCTGTCGGCAGGGTCGTATCAAGCCAGACGGGCAGCCCGAGCGGCAGGATGTTCCGGTCGACGGCGATGCTGCGTTCAGGTGTCAGCGCGACACCCTGGGCGCCCAGCGGGCCCGGCCCGGTAAGTGCGCGAAAAAACACGTAGGAGTCGTTCGTGCGCATCAGCTTTGCGCCTTCGGCGGGATGGGCGCGCATCCACTTGCGGATCGCCTGCATGGACATGCGTTCGCGGGGAATTTCACCCCGTGCGATCAGTTCGCGGCCGATGGCGGTATAGGAATGACCATTGGTGGCGGCGTAGCCTACCCGCAGAACGCTTCCATCGCGCAGCCGGATACGCCCCGATCCCTGAATATGCAGAAAGAATGCATCCGCCGCATCGTCGACCCAGACGAGCTCCAGTTTCCTGCCCCGCAGGGCGCCGCGCTCGATCTTCGCCCGCTTGTGAAAGGGAACCAGCCGCCCCTGCACGACCCGGCCCGCAATCCGTTTGCCTTTCAGGTCTTCGCTGAAACGGCCGAGATCTACAGCGACCAGTTCCGGCGGGCGCACGTGCAGGGGCACGTTGAACCGACCCTGACGTTTTCGGGCGCCGCGCAGTTCGGGCTCGAAATACCCGGTTATGAGTCCTTCCGCGCCGTCCCGTCCCGATACCGCGGCGGGCACAAAACGGTTTTCCAGAAATGCGCGGGCAGCCTGGTTGTTGCCCGCGGGCAGAGCGCGTGCTTCGGCACAGATGCTCCGCCAGACGGCGGCAGACCCGAAGCCCTGGACGCCGCGTTTTTCCATCGGCGGACAGGACCGGATCAGCGCCGGGATGGCAGCAGCGTGTTGGTCGGCTGCCCAGCCCGGCAGTGCTGAATAGGAAACGTTGCGGAATGATGGCGTATCGGGGGTGTCGGCGGTATCGGGTGATTTTGTCGTCGGGGTCTGCGTACAGGCCGACATAAAGAGCGCCAGGCCGAGGGCCGGCAAAACGACGCGCGCCGAAGTCCTGAATCTGGTCTTCGGCGAAGCGGGGCGTTGGGTCATGACGATTGGCCGGTATCCGGAACGACGTGGTTTCAATGTCGACAGCGCGAGCGCCGTGTGGCGGTGACGGGCGGTTTCCTAGTTCTGGCTGCGGGTTTCGACCAGTTTCCAGTTCGGATCGCTGGTTTTCGTGTCGCGCGAGAATGTCCAGATATCGGTAATTTCCGTTACCTGGTTCGGGTCTCCATCGACGACGCGGTCCTCGGAATCGTGGGTTACGTTCACCTGTTCTGACACGAATTTAACGGTGACCATCGCGTTCCGGCCGTCCATTTCCGCTTCGATGACGTCTGAGGACTTGATGCCGATGATCGTTGTTTCAAGCCTTTCGTTGGCCTCTTTGCGGGTGACGATCGCTTCATTGAAGTTCTCGAACACGTCTTCGGCGAGCAGGTTGTCCAGCGTGGCGGTGTCGCCCTCGGCAAAGGCCTGAACGATCATTTCGAACGCTCCCCGCGCACCATCGGCAAATTCCGCCGGGTGGAAGCTGTTATCGGCAATGCGGATCTGGGTGATGCCTGCTGAGAGCGGGTCGTTCGGGTCGAGACCGGCAGTCGGATCAGCTTCGAACGTATCCGCCGCGCCTTCGGGGACATCGTTGTTGCGGTTCGGCAGATCGACGACATTGCTGTCTTGCTCAGGGTCCTGCTGGCGACGGGAGATGGGATCCTGCCGCGGTTCCTGATGGCCGGTTTTTTTGCCCAATACGCTGCGCAGACGCAGCACAAGAAAGGCCGCGACCATCGCGAAGAGGACAATATCGAGAAACTGAAATCCGTCACCCATCATTTTGCTTTCCGGCGCCCGTTCCGGGGCGCTCCATTATCGTCAGAGGCTTTCCATCCAGGGCGCTCGGATGGACGAAGGCACATACGTTGGATTATACGTCTTCTTATAATACGTTGGTTCTATCGCAATCGTTACCACATTGTTCGGTATCGCTCTGCGCAGGTGTTTCCAACACTTGTCTGAGCCTTCGCAAACGACGCCGTACCCTAGAGTACATAGGACGTCCACCGGGAAATCGCAAGTATGGCAATCCTTTTGCTGGCAATGTTTATTGCCATTCCGATCATCGAAATCGGTCTTTTTATCGAGATTGGCGGGTGGATTGGCCTGTGGCCCACCCTCGCGATTGTGATTGTGACCGCTTTTGCCGGCACTACTCTGCTTCGGCTTCAGGGACTTGCGGTATTGCAGCGGGCCCAGGCAAGCACGGCCCGCAACGAATTGCCGGTTCAGGAAGTTTTTGACGGTCTTTGCCTTCTTATTGCCGGTATTTTGCTGCTTACGCCCGGCTTTTTCACCGATGCGGTGGGTTTTATGTTGTTTGTGCCCCCGTTTCGGCGGTTTGCGGCGTTTTCAATCGGTCGTTGGCTGGCCAGAAGCGGTAAAATATCCGTTTCGGCGGGTGGTTTTGGTCCCGGGACGTCTGGGTCCGGACCCGGTGCTGGTCCCGGACCGGGTTGGGGGGGCGGCTCGTCCGGCAGGGGCCCGACGGCGGGCGGTCCCGTTATTGATGGTGATTTCGAAGAGGTTGATCCTGCGCCGCCGAACCGCGACCGGTTGGGCCCTAAAGACGGGCAGTGATTGGCAGTGACGGAAAGTAACGGGCGGAGTTACTCTCCGTCAGCCGATTACCAACCTGATGTCAGCTTCGGACCGCAGGTTTTCGTAGTTTAGCGATGCATCCTGCCCGGTCCTGCGGATCGCTGCCGGTGTTTCTGGTTTCGATATGATCAACGCGCTGGGAGCCGGCGTTCGGGTAAAAAAACAGTTCCAGGACGCAGGTTTTCCCGCGATATCGCCAGAATTCGCTCGGAGGGTCCCGTCTGACGAAGACAGGCGTACCGAATAACGCCGTTATGCGTTCGCCGGTCATTCCGACCAGGCTTGCCGGATCGATTGCCGCCTGTTGCGGTGGTGCGATGGTTTCAGCGACCGCGGTGCGTTGTTGTTGAGGGGTGGACGCGGTGCGATCGTTCTCAGGCGTTGCTTCACCGACTGGTCCGCCTGTCTGGCCCACACACGCGCTGAGGACGGCGCAGGCAGCGAGGAAAATTAGTCTGCGGCGCATTTTATATCTTCGTCTGGAGAGTCAGGCGTCGCCTGCAGGGTCGCAGAGGCCGATATCGCCGACCACTTCGCCACCGCGTTCGATCTCCAGCTTGCCGAAGCGGACGGTGCCGGTGATCCGTCCCGTGGACCGCACGATAAGGATATCCCGCGCAGTCAGCGTGCCTTCGAAATTGCCGCTGATTTCCGCCATATCGATGGCGGCGGAGCCTTTAAACGTGCCGGTCGATGCAATTTCAATCTGGCGGCAATCCTGTAACTCTGCCTCAACACGGCCTTCAACGACCAGTTTATCGCAGGCGCTGATATTTCCGCTCAGCTGGATTTCACGGCCGACAATGAGCTTCTTGCCTTCCGGACTGCTGAGGTTGGACGGTCGCGAAACCGCCTGAAGATCATGGGCTGGCCGGGCGACTTCCGCCGGGCGGAGTGCCGTCGGCGGCATATGACCTGTATCGGCTTTCAACGGCAGTGCCGCGGTGGTGTCGGGTTTCGTCTGGTTGTCCTGGTCCGCCATGGTCCTGTCTTTCCGGTAAGTGCCGCAATGCGGCGGTTCTACTCTCGCCGCGCCTGCGGCTTTCTGTGTCAGGCCGTCCTTGCGGCGGCGTTTCTGCTTTCCAACCCCTGCAGCGGGATCAGGCGCCTGCGGCGCGACCGCGAACGCCTTCAAATACATGCACCATATAAGCCGCAGCGACCACCGGCATCAGCCAGTTGACGAAGGGTATGGTCATCAGCACGGCAATCGCGATACCGCACATAAAAACACGAATCCTGAATTGCCGCCGTAATGTCCGGCCAGGGGCCGGATCGAGCCGCCGGACCGCCGCGAACTCAAAATACTCGCGTCCGAGAAGATACCCGTTGAGGGCATAGAAGACAAAGGGAATGAACGGTATCAGCACGATGGTCACCAGCATGATCGGGACCACGAGAATGAACACCAGCAGGTTCAGAAACACCGTCACGCCTGTAAAGCGTACTGCGTTGCCGACCATTTCCATGACCGGTTCTTCGCGTGCGGCGGGCAGGTTCGGATAATGCCGCGCTTCCACGGCGCTGGCGATTTCTTCAAGCATGAAAGAGATGATGATGCCGGTGAAGGCCGGGAACAGGAATAGCCCGATAACGAAGGCGGCGCCGCCGCCGAGGAACGATACGGCGCTGTCGATCCAGCTTATCCCGAAAACAGATAATCCGCTTAACAGCCATCCGGCGGCAAACATCAATCCGACGAAGAGCGCGGCGCTGATCAGCACGGCGCGGATGATCACCCCACGAATACGAGGGTCGCCCAACTGCTCGATAGCCAGAAAAAGTCCTGAAAACATAGTGTTGCCGATCATGAATCCGGTGTGTTCCGCGATTGTTTAACCGCGCTGTGGTCACTGGCGCAAGGCTCGATTCCCCCGCATGGTTACATATGGTTCCGATTGGGGCGGTTTCCATTGCAGTGTTGCCTGCCATCGCTATACTGCGCGCCGATTTTCTAAAATCCCCGTACCTTATCAGGAGTACCCTATGGCAGACGCCCAGTTAGACGTTGTCGGCGTTGGCAACGCAATCGTCGACGTGATCGCAAAGGCCGACGAAGCGCTGATCGAACGGCTCGAGCTCAGCAAGGGGACCATGACCCTGATCGATTCCGATGACGCCGACAGGCTCTATGGCGAGATGGGTGCGGGTATTGAAACATCCGGCGGCTCAGCTGCGAATACGCTGGCAGGTATTGCCTCACTTGGTGGCGCCGGCGCTTATATCGGCAAGGTGCGGGACGACCAGCTCGGCGGCGTGTTCAGCCACGACATCAAGGCAGCCGGGGTCGATTACCGGTCGCGTCCGGCGACCGAAGGTGAATCCACGGCCCGCTGCCTGATATTCGTGACCCCCGATGCAGACCGCACGATGCAGACCTTCCTTGGCGTCAGCGTTATGCTCGGCCCCGACGATATCGACCCGGAAGCGATTGGCGACGCACAGATTACCTATCTTGAAGGGTATCTGTTCGACCGCGATGAAGCGAAGGAAGCCTTTGTGAAGGCCGCGGAACTTGCCCATGCTGCCGGCCGCAAGGTTGCGTTGTCGCTGTCCGATCCGTTCTGTGTCGATCGTCACCGGGCGTCATTCCGGCACCTGGTTGAAGGCCATGTGGATATTCTGTTTGCCAACCATGACGAGATCACATCACTGTTCGAGACCGATTCCTTCGATGACGCGGTCCGTCAGTTGGTCGGCAAGGTCGATCTCGCCGCCGTGACGAGGGGGGCCGAAGGCTCCGTCATTGTCACCGCCGACCAGGTAATCGAAATCCCTGCGGAACCGGTGGCAAGCGTCGTCGATACGACGGGTGCGGGCGATCTGTATGCGGCTGGCGTCCTGTTCGGCCTGACCCAGGGATTCGAGCTGGAAAATGCCGGGCGGATCGGGTCGATCTGCGCCGCAGAAGTCATCAGTCACTACGGTGCGCGGCCTGAAACGTCTCTTTCAGCCCTCGTAAAGGAAAAACTGGGATAATTTTTTCGAATCGCTGTATACAGCGCTGGCGAAACGCAGACGCATGTTGAAATCGAACGGGCGGGTCAGATGACCCGCCTCGTTATTTTTGGAAGAACGAACCGTGACAGAACTTCGTAATATCGCGATCATCGCGCACGTTGACCATGGCAAGACAACCCTGGTCGATCAGTTGCTGCGGCAGTCCGGCACGTTCCGGGACAATCAGCGCGTCGCCGAACGCGTCATGGACTCCAACGACCAGGAGCGCGAACGCGGGATCACCATTCTCGCGAAATGTGCCTCGGTTGAATGGAACGGTATTCGCATCAATATCGTCGACACTCCCGGCCATGCCGATTTCGGTGGCGAGGTCGAACGCATCCTGTCGATGGTGGATGGGGCACTGGTTCTGGTGGATGCGGCCGAAGGGCCGATGCCGCAGACCAAGTTCGTTACCATGAAGGCACTAGCGCTCGGGTTGAAGCCGATCGTCGTGGTCAACAAGGCTGATCGTCCCGATGAGCGTGCCTATGAAGTACAGGAAGAGGTGTTCGATCTTTTTGCAGCCCTTGGCGCAACCGACGAGCAGCTCGATTTCCCGACGCTTTATGCATCGGCAAAGGAAGGCTGGGCCGCCGAAGACCTTGAAGCACCGCGCGAAACACTCACACCGCTTTTTGAACTGATCACCAAGCATTTCGGCCCGCCGGTTGCAGACGCTGAAGCGCCGTTCGCGATGCTGGCGACGATCCTAGAATATGACAACTATCTCGGCCGGGTTCTTACGGGCCGTGTCGAACGTGGCGTCGCCCGCGTCAATGCGCCTGTGACGGCGTTGAGCCATGACGGCAAGAAACTCGAAACCGGACGGTTGACCAAGCTGCTGTCGTTCCGCGGTATCGAGCGTGTGCCGGTGGATGAAGCGCGTGCCGGCGATATCATCGCCATTGCCGGGCTTAAGGAAGCGACCGTCGCCGACACGATCACGGATCCGGAAGACGAGACCCCGATTCAGGCGTTGCCGGTTGATCCGCCGACCCTGTCGATGAGCTTCTCGATCAATGATTCTCCGTTTGCCGGCGATGATGGCGACAAGGTCACGTCGCGTCTGCTGGCGGCGCGTCTGATGCGCGAGGCTGAAGGCAATGTCGCCATCGGTGTCGAGCGCACGAATGACGAGAATGTTTTCGAAGTCAAAGGACGCGGCGAATTGCAGCTTGGCGTGCTGATTGAATCGCTGCGCCGCGAAGGGTTCGAACTTTCCGTCTCGCGCCCGCGCGTGCTGTATCGCAATAATTCCGAAACCGGTGAGCGCGAAGAGCCGATCGAAGAAGTCGTGATCGATGTCGATGACGCTTATGTCGGCCCTGTTGTCGAGGCCATGGGCGAACGCCGCGGCGAGATGACGGATATGCGCCCGTCCGGCGGCGGCAAAACACGGCTGACTTTCCTAGCGCCTTCGCGCGGACTGATCGGTTATCACGGCCAGTTCCTGAACGAGACCCGCGGCACCGGCGTGATGAGCCGCCTGTACCATTCATACGCGCCTCATAAGGGGAAGGTGCCCGGGCGTCGCAACGGAGTGCTGATTTCGAACAGCCAGGGTAAATCGGTTCCCTTTGCGCTGTGGAATCTTGAAGAGCGCGGTGAATTGTTTATCGGCGCCGGCACGGCGGTTTATGAAGGCATGATCATCGGCGAACACAGCCGGGGAAATGATCTTGAGGTCAATCCGCTGAAGACCAAGAAGCTGTCGAATGTCCGGGCATCCGGTACAGATGAGGCTGTGCGTCTGACGACGCCGAAGTCATTGCGTCTTGAAGAGGCGATTGCCTATATCGATGACGATGAGCTGGTGGAGGTAACGCCCCAGCATGTTCGTCTTCGCAAGCGCCTGCTCAGCCCGCACGACCGCAAGAAGGAATCCCGGAAAGAATCCGAGAGCGCATGATCCGCGAATAAGATCATGTAACTTTCACAGCCATGTCACAAAGCGCTGTTATTGAGACCATTCATCAACGCATGAGTGGTTTTCATGAAAAATGTCCTCTTTCTCTGCACCGGCAATTCGGCGCGCAGTATCATTGCCGAGGCGGTTCTTGCCCGCGCGGGCGCCGGTCGGTTCAACGCCTTCAGTGCCGGCAGCATGCCGAACGGAAAGGTGCACCCCTTCGCTCTCGACTTGCTGAAACTACAGAACTTCCCAACCGATACGTTGCGCTCCAAAAGCTGGGACGAATTTGCCGTGCCTGATGCACCAGTCATGGATTTCGTTTTTACGGTCTGTGACAATGCGCGCGATGAAGCATGCCCGGTTTGGCCCGGTCAGCCGGTGACGGCACATTGGGGAATTCCCGATCCCGCGACCGTTGACGGCAGCGAGGCGGTCAAACGGGACGCCTTCGCCCAAACCATGCGTGACATGACCCGTCGGGTCTCGCTTCTCGTCAACCTGCCGCTTGACCGTCTCGACAATCTTTCGTTACAGGCGCGGCTTGACAATATCGGGCGCACTGAAGACGTCTGAACGAAAACCCGCCTACCGGGTATTGCCCGGACGGTCAGACCATCTGTTCCAGTTCGGTCAGAAGATACGGCCTGAACCGCCCATAGTTTTCGATCATCGGGAAATGGCCGATATCTTCCATGATGGTCAGGCGCGAGCCGGTGATGGACTCTGCTGCGGCCCGTGACATCTCCGGGGTTGCGGAATAATCGTATTCACCGGTCAGCAGTGAGACCTTGCAGTGGTTCGTGTCAATGGATTTGATTTCTTCGCGCGCGTCCCAGTCTTCACAGTAGAAATAGACATCGCCCTTGTAGACGCCCGGTCCGCCCTGGCTGTAATACCACCAGTTTTCGCGGCAGCCCGCTTCCGGCGAAGACGGTGCGTTCAGCCCGTATGTGTAGCTGGCGGCAAGCTCGCCACCATGGATCGCTGGATGATGCAGGAAGTCGTTATCGCGACCACCGGCGAAAGCGGCGCTCTCGAGGCCGATGATGCCGGTGATTTCTTCCTGGTACCGTGCGGCCACACCAAGCGTTACTGCACCGCCCATTGAACACCCCATGACAATGGGCTGTTCAATGCCGAGCGCCAGCCAGAAATCGTGAATGAGGTTCAGGTAGACATCGGTTGTGAGCTGATACTTGGTCAGCCACCAGTTTTCGGGCGGGTTTGAGCGGCCGTGATAGGGCATGTCGAAGGCGATGACGCGGCATTTGGACGTCACGTCAGGGTCGTTCAGGACGTGACGGAACTGGCGGCTGTCAGTGCCTGCCGTGTGCAGGCAGATAAGCGGGACGCCCTCTCCGGCTTCTTCGTAGAAAAGCCGATAGTCGACCCCGCCGCTGGTGACGTTGATATACCGGGCGGTGATCGGTTCGTGTCCGGGGCTAAGCTGCTGCATTGAGCGGCTCCATCTGCTTGAGGATATTCATCATACGGTGCAGCGCACGGGCATTCTGCATCGTCGCCAGCGTATTGCCGTCGAGCACGAAGTCGTCGACACGCATCAGCATCGCGAAAAAATCGTGATAGAGCGGCGGCGGATTGGGGCTGATGAATTTGTTCCACACCGACATCGGCGCCCGCAGCGAAAACGCGGCGGGGCGGTCGAACCGTGGGTTTTCCTCTATATTGGTAATCTTGCCTTCGCGGACCGAGATCAGGAAATCGGTGCCTTCGAAGGAGATTTTGAAATTTTCGGTGAACCAGTCGCCGATGACGGACATTTCGGGATCGGCATTGACCGCATCCCGATAGTTTTCCATCCAGGCAAGAGAAGGCCGGTTGGACATGTTAAGTGCTCCCTTTAGACCGCTGTTTATCTGCAGCGTTGCAGAACGAAAAACACCCCCGACCGAAGCCGGGGGTGTCTGATCGTGTATCAGTATTATTACTGACGGGTTGCGGCAGAAACTTTCTGCAGCAAAGCGTAGATCTCTTTCGTTTCCGGATCTTCGCCGAGGATTTTGTCGGCAATCGGCCTTACCCGGTTGATAAGATCGGCTTTGTCAGAGTCGGAAAGGCGATGAACGAATGCGCCTTTTTCGCCGGCCCAGTTCTTCTCCGCCTGGCGTGTGAGGTCATGACCCCAGACACCCGCCTTGGGGGTTACTTCCTTGCCAGAATCCAGAACGATTTTCTTAAGATCTGCGGGGAGCTTGTTGAGCCACGCCGTGCTGACGAACTGGCCACAGGTGATCTGAGCCATGCCGGTCAGCGTGATGTGCTTGGCAACCGTCCAGAACTTGGAAGGGTGCATGACGCCGATCGAGCTGCGCACGCCGTCGATCGTTCTGCGCTGCAGGCCGGGCAGGACTTCCGAATACGGGATCGGAATACCCGTTGCGCCCAGCGATGAGATAACTTCACGTTCCAGCGGCGTGGCCAGGACGCGGATCTTGCGGCCCTTGAGTTCGTCGATTGTCTTGAACGGCTTCAGGGTCGCGATCGAGGTTGCGCCGCAGCCCCAGAGCGAGATGATTACAAATCCCTTTTTGGCGCCCATCGTGCTGAACTTATCGTAAAACTCGGGCTGGTTAATGGCCCGGGTCGCATGTTTTTCGTCAGTGAACATGCCTGGCGCGTCGGTGACCATGAAGCGTTTGTCGATGCCGATGAAGAATCCCGGCGGAATGTTGAATGCTTCCTGGGTGCCGAGCTGGATGCCTTCGATCTGGCGCGGAATTTTACCAAGCTGGGCTGCCGGGAAAACGCCGACCTTGATACGGCCGCCGGATTTTTCCTCGATGTATTTTTTCTGCCAGTTGGCCGAGAAATGGTTCGAATCGTTGATCGTCACCATGCCGATTTTCATATTGTAGGTTTTTTGTGCCTGCGCCGGCGCAATGGCCATGGCAGACGCTGCCGCGACGGCAGCGGATGCGAGTAACAGTCGTTTCATTGATAGTCTCCCGTGTTGAAGAAGTTCCCTGATAAGCGGCAGGGTTATCCCCTATCCGCATATTTATCGCCAAAATGCTATCACAGGACGCTTAGGCACTGCAAACTTCGATAGCTAACGAAATTTGCAGGGGCGTTTCTGAGCTATCGGATGAATGTGACCGAAATCAATTCCGGGGTCAGGCAGGTTGCTGGACGGTACCGAAATCCAAGGCATGGCTGCGCCAACCGGTCTGGTCGTCGGGCGCAAAGACCCGTCGGTGTGTGTGCGGTTGTTTTCCGGAAACAGGGTATGATCGGCAAGCGTCGCTCCGGACGGTTTGGTTCCGGTATTGTCAGCCAGATAATCGGATATGTCGGTCTCTTATCTGTGACAATCCTAGCCAAAAGACTATCCGAGCGTCTAGAATCCCGCCATGGCGGATTCCCATAAGGTGCCGTGGACGGCGCGGCTGCGCGATCCGCGTTTCAGGACAATTTTCTTCTTTGGCATGGCGAGTGGCCTGCCCTCGTCGCTTGTCTTCGCGACCCTGTCGATCTGGCTGCGCGAAGAAGGTATATCGCGGACATCTATCGGGGTTATCGGTGCGGTAGCGACGCCCTATGCCATTAATTTTCTGTGGGCGCCGTTGATCGACCGTGGGCGGCTGCCGGGCCTTTGCCGGTGGCTCGGGCAACGCCGTTCGTGGATTTTCGGCTGCCAGATGTTGCTGGTGCCGGTGGTGATCGCGATGGGCGCGCAGGATCCGAAAACTGCAGCTGTTTCCCTGGCTGTCTGCGCGCTGCTGGTGTCTTTCCTGTCGGCCACACAGGATGTCGCGATTGACGCCTACCGTGTTGAAACCCTGAAACCGCATGAATACGGGACGGGTGCGGCAATCGCCATCTATGGCTGGCACTGCGGGGCGTTTCTGACCGGTGCCGGCGCGCTTTACGTGGCGGCGGCCGGTGGTTGGATGGCGGCATACATTGCGGCAGCGGCGGTTATCGGGATTATTTCCGTTGCTACGCTGAACGCGCGGGAGCCCGAGCATCCACCCGAATTGACAGCGTCTGCAAAAAACGTGGTGGACTGGCTGAACCGGGCGGCGCTCGCACCGCTGCGGGATTTTTTCGCGCGGCTCGGCTGGATGGCTGTCCTCGTCCTCGCGGTCATCGTTTTTTATAAATTCGGCGATGCGATGCTCGGGCGGATGGCCGGGGTGTTCTATGTCGATCTCGGGTTCACCAAGATAGAGATCGCCAATTACACCAAAAGCGTCGGCCTTGCAGCGACGCTCCTGGGTGTCGGGGTCGGCGGCTGGGTCTGTATTCGCCTCGGCGTGATGCGGGCGATGTTCTTCGGCGCGGTCCTGATGATGGTCACCAATCTCGCTTTTGCGCTGCTGGCATCGAGCGGCAAGGATTTCGGTTTGTTGGCGACGGTCGTGTTTTTCGACAATCTGACCGGCGGCATGGCGACCACGGCGTTCGTCGCTTATTTGTCGGGCCTGTGCAATGTCGCCTTCACGGCGACGCAGTATGCGCTGCTGGCATCGCTCGGGAATTTTGCGCGGATACAGCTCGGATCTGTTTCGGGCTGGGCGGTCGATGCGCTGGGCGGCGACTGGACGCTGTTTTTCATCGGCGTCGGCGCCATGTCGATTCCGGCCATCGCGCTGTTGTGGCTGCTCGTCAGATTAATGCCCCGGATCGACAGGGATGCCGGGAGCCCTTCCGCCTGATTTGCCGCATCGGCCGATTCGCTGTTGAATAAGGGTATAACAGCGGCGAAAGAACGCTGCACGAGTTGGGGGGCCCACTGATGGTGATCAAGAATCCGCTGATGCAGCTATTCGGCCAGTCGCCGTTCAAGCCGTTGCAGGCACATATCCGTGTGGTGATTGATTGTGCGAATGAAGTGCCCGGCATTTTCGAGGCCGCATTGGACCACGACCTGCCGAAAGTCGAATTGATCCGCGGCAGGATCAACACGCTGGAAAGTGAAGCCGACGATATAAAGAACGAATTGCGGGCCCATTTGCCCAAAAGCCTGTTTCTGCCTGTCGACCGCCGCGATCTTTTGGAAATCCTCGACCTTCAGGATTCCATAGCCGATACGGCGCAGGATATTGCAGGTATGATGTTCGTCCGTCACATGACGCTGCCGAATGAAATGCGCGAACCGCTCATGGAGCTGACGACGCGGTGCGTTGATGCATGCAACCATCTTGGCAAAATCATGGAAGAGATGGACGAGCTGGTCGGCACCGGTTTCCGGGGTGCCGAGGCAGACAAGGTCATGTACATGATCGATGAGCTGAACAAGATCGAAACCGATACCGATATTCATGCGATCCGGCTGATGCGACTGTTATTCGAAAACGAACAGGAAATCGGTCCCGTACTCACCGTGATGTGGGATCGTGTGATCCATTGGGTCGGTGACCTTGCCAACTTCGCCGAACGGGCGGGTAACCGTCATCGCCTGCTGCTTGCCCGATAGGTCTGTCGCGCCGGCTTCTTACACTGTAACCGTCTTACCCAAGTAGTCTCATGGACGTCATCTCTCAATTCGGTCCCACGCTCCTCGTGCTTGCAATAATTTTTGGCGTTTTTATGACGTGGGGGATCGGGGCAAACGATGTTGCCAACGCGCTCGGCACATCCGTCGGCTCGGGCGCGATTACGGTCAGAACCGCTATTATCGTCGCCGCTGTTTTTGAATTTGCAGGCGCCGCCCTTGCCGGCGGCAGCGTTACCAAAACCATTCGCAAAGGTATTATCGATCCGGCGGCGATTGCCGATCGGCCCGAACTACTGGTGTTCGGCATGTTGGCCGCCTTGCTGGCGGCGGGTTGCTGGCTTGCGCTGGCGTCGTTCCGTGGCTGGCCTGTTTCGACAACCCATTCCATCGTCGGTGCGATTGTCGGTTTCGCCGTCGCGGGGATCGGGATAGATGCCGTTGCCTGGGGCAAGATCGGTCAGATTGTCGCGAGCTGGGTGGTGTCGCCCGTGCTTGGCGGCCTGGTCGCATTCGGGTTGATGATGAGCATCCGCAAACTGATCCTGCAGGCTGACAAACCCTTTGAAAGCGCTGTCCGCTGGGCGCCGATTTATCTGTTCCTGGTCGGTTTCGTGATTTCGCTGGTGACGATCTTCAAGGGTCTGAAGCACCTTAATATCGATCTCAACGGTTATGAAAGTGCGGCGGTCGCGGCTTTGATCGGGATCATTACGGCATTGATCGGCCAGCGGGCGATCCGACGCGTGTCGGTAAACGAGACCATGGATCAGACGGCCCATCTCGCCAGTGTCGAGCGGGTATTTGCGCCGATGATTGTGTTCACTGCCTGCGCGATGGCGTTTGCCCATGGGTCGAATGACGTTGCAAACGGTGTCGGGCCGTTGGCGGCGGTCTACGGGCTGATTCATTCCGGCGGCGAGGTGACCCAGAAACTGGCGATGCCGGTATGGATTCTCGCACTTGGCGGCGGTGGTATCGTGCTGGGCCTTGTGACCTACGGGTACCGGGTGATGCGAACAATCGGCACGAAGATAACAGCGTTGACGCCGACCAGCGGTTTTTGCGCCACTGTTGCCGCCGCGTTGACCGTGGTGATCGCGTCACGCACGGCAATGCCGGTATCGACGACACATATCGCGGTTGGCGCTGTTATGGGCGTCGGCATGGCGCGCGGGATTGCCGCAATCGATTTACGGGTGATCGGCAGTATTTTTGCGTCCTGGGTCGTCACTTTGCCGGCCGGCGGCATTCTGGCGGCGCTGTTCTTCTTCATGCTCAAGGGCATGTTTACCTGAGCCGGACACCCGCCCGGATCAATCAGGCGATTGCGGCTTCGGCATCCAGCGCATACCCGGCCGACCGCACGGTGCGGATCACATCCTGTTCGTCCTTGCCGTTAAGTGCCTTGCGCAGCCGGCGGATATGGACATCCACAGTCCGGGAATCGATAAAGATACCGTGGCCCCAGACGGAATCGATCAGCTGGTCGCGCGAAAACACCCGGCCCGGGTGCTCCATGAAGTGGCGTAGCAGGCGGAATTCGGTCGGTCCCAGAACGACAGGCCGGTTATTTCGTGCGACCTTGTGCTCGGTAAGGTTCATTTCGATATCGCTGTAGGTCAGCCGTTCCTCCGACAGGGCCGGCCGGGCACGGCGCATGACGGCGTGAATGCGCGCGATCAGCTCTTCCGGAGCGAAAGGTTTGGTCACGTAATCGTCGGCGCCGGTGTCCAGTCCGCGCACCCGGTCGGCCTGTTCGCCGCGGGCCGTCAGCATGATGACCGGCAGGGCGCGGCTTCCCGGTTTTCGGCGCAGCTGGCGGCAAACCTCAATGCCCGACATATGGGGCAACATCCAGTCCAGCAGCATCAGATCAACATGGCGTTCCTCGACGATCAGCAGGGCTTCTTCGCCGCTCGGTGTCGCCAGGATCTCGTAGCCTTCACGTTCAAGATTGTATCTCAGCAGTTCGACGAGGTCGGCTTCGTCCTCGACGATGAGGATGACCGGGGTCATTCTTCCGCATCTCCCTTGTTATCAGGCGAGAAAGACATGTTCATGGTTTCCACTTCGCTATTCCCTTTGGGGCGGGTCTCGCGCATGCGGTCGCCATGGACCAGGAAATAGATTGTCTCGGCAATGTTGGTTACATGATCGCCGATACGTTCGATGTTCTTCGCAATGAACAGCAGGTGCGTACACATCGATATACTGCGCGGATCCTCGATCATGTAGGTCAGCGCTTCGCGAAACAGGCTCGTATACATGATGTCCAGCGTTTCGTCCGAATGCCATACGGCCACGGCCTTGTCGACATCGCGCGCGATATAGGCGTCGAGTACATCCTTGACCATCTGCTGGGCCATTCGGCTCATCCGCGGGATTGAATGCACGGGCGGTACGGGGGCCGCGCTCGACAGCGTAATCGCGCGCTTGGAAATGTTGGCAGCGTAGTCAGCGATGCGTTCCAGGTCCGCCGAGATCTTCAAGGCCGCTACGATGTGGCGCAGATCCAGCGCCATCGGCTGGCGCAGCGCGAGCAGCCGGGTCGTCTGGATATCGATCTCGTAATTGAGGTCATCAACGAGTTCGTCGTCGGCGATGACGCGGGTGGCGAGTTCCGGGTCGCGGCGAATAACGGATTCGATGGACCGGGCTATCTGCGCTTCGGTAAGGCCGCCCATCTTGATGATGTCGTTGTTCAGGTTTTCAAGCTCTTCGTCATAGGATTTGACGATGTGGTCGCCTGCTTGCGGGTTAACAGCCATAGGCTCTTCCTTCCAAAATCGATTCAGCCGTAACGGCCGGTGATGTAGCCCTGGGTCCGCTCGTCACGCGGGTTCGTAAACATCTGTTCAGTATCGTCCACCTCGACAAGGTTGCCGAGATGGAAAAACGCGGTGCGTTGAGACACGCGGGCAGCCTGCTGCATCGAATGTGTGACGATGACAATCGTATAGCGTTCGCGCAGATTTTCTATCAGTTCCTCGATACGGGCCGTGGCGATCGGATCAAGTGCCGAGCACGGCTCGTCCATCAGGATGACGTCGGGGCTGACGGCGATGGCCCGTGCGATACACAGGCGCTGCTGCTGGCCGCCCGAAAGGCTGGTTCCCGGTTCGTCCAGTCTGTCTTCGACCTCTTTCAGCAGGCCGGATTTTTCGAGGCTGGATCGGACGACCTCATCCAGTTCGGCTTTGCTGGTCACGGTGCCGTGAATCCGCGGGCCGTAGGCGATGTTGTCATAGATTGATTTCGGAAACGGGTTCGGCTTCTGGAAAACCATGCCGACGCGCGCCCGCAGCTGAACGACGTCGAGCGCAGGGTCGTATACGTCCTGTCCCTCGATCTCGATCCTGCCTTTGACGCGGCAGATATCAATGACGTCGTTCATGCGGTTTAGGCAGCGCAGGAATGTCGACTTGCCACAGCCCGACGGCCCGATCAGGGCGGTGACCCGGTTCTCGGGGATGTCCAGGTTGACGTCGAACAGGGCCTGTTTTTCGCCATAGAAAACGTTGACGTCACGCGCGACGATCTTGGCGTTTTCCATCGGCTCGCCCCGGTCGTCAATGACGCCTTTGGGGGCTTCCGTCCCGTCGGAATTCGGTTCAACTACAGCGGTATCCATCTTGGTGTCCCTGTTCCTGATTATTTCTACCAGCGCCGCTCAAAACGTTTGCGGAGCAGCACGGCGATAAAGTTCATGACGATCAGGAAGGCGAGCAGCACCAGTATGGCTGCGCTCGTCCGCTCCACAAAGGCCCGTTCCGGCAGATCGCTCCACAGGAATATCTGCACCGGCAGCACTGTCGATGCGCTCATCGGGCCGCCCGGTATGTCGACGATAAAGGCGACCATGCCGATCATCAGAAGGGGGGCGGTTTCACCCAGCGCCTGCGCCATGCCAATGATCGTCCCTGTCATGATGCCGGGTAGTGCCAGCGGCAGGACGTGGTGCATAACCATCTGTTGTTTGGAGGCGCCGACCCCGAGGGCGGCTTCGCGTATCGACGGCGGCACAGCGCTCAGTGCTGCGCGGGTTGCAATAATGATCGTCGGCAGCGTCATCAGCGCGAGCACCAGGCCGCCGACAAGCGGCGCAGATCGCGGCAGACCGAAAAAGTTTAGGAACACGGCAAGTCCGAGAAGGCCGAAGACGATTGACGGCACAGCCGCCAGGTTGTTGATGTTGACTTCAATCAGATCGGTCCACCGGTTCTTCGGTGCGAATTCCTGCAGGTACACGGCAGTGGAAACCCCGATGGGGAAGCTGATCAGCAACGTGACCATCATCGTCCAGAAAGACCCGACAATCGCGCCCCAGATGCCTGCAAGCTCCGGCTCCCGTGATGTCCCGGAGGTGAAAAGCGTGGTGTTGAATTTCGCTTCGATCTGACCGTTCTTGACCAGCTCGTCGTACCAGCCGATATGCTTGTCCTTGAACTGACGCTGGGCCTCCGGCAGATCGCGGGTAAAGGCGCCCTTGTGAAACTGGTCCACTTCATCCGATGCGGTCAGCCAGACTTTTACCCGTTTACCGATGACCGAAGGATCGGACAGCACCATTCTGCGCAGTTCGAGATCGGCGCCTGAACTGACCAGCCGTGCCAGGTCGCGACGGTCGCGGCGCGACTTCACGTCGACGAATTGTTGCCGGATCGCCTTGCGATACAACGCCGCGTAATTCGCCTTGCTCAGGATTTTCGCATCGCGGTTTCCGTCGGGGTCGATTACCTGCGGGTCAAAATAGACGTTGAGTTCGACCTTGGTCTGGACGAACGCGGTATAGCCCTGTGCGGTAATACTGACGACCAGCCAGGTCAGCGCGCCGAGCGCAAGCGCGATTGCAAGAAGTCCGTAGAACTTGAAACGACGCTCCGCCGCGTAACGTTTTTTTACTTTCCGGGTCCGCTCGGCATCGGCGACCGATTTGCTTTGTCCGGATACGGATTCGGATTGCGACATATCAGTCATATTGTTCTCTGTATTTCCGCACAACATGCAATGCGATGACGTTCATGGTGAGGGTGATGCAGAACAGCAGCAGCCCCAGGGCGAAGGCCGCCAGGGTCTTGGCGCTGTCGAATTCCTGGTCACCCACCAGCAGGGTGACGATCTGGACGGTTACGGTCGTGACGGCCTCGAACGGGTTTGCCGTCAGGTTTGCGGCGAGGCCTGCTGCCATCACGACGATCATCGTTTCGCCGATGGCGCGGCTGACGGCCAGCAGGCAGGCGGCGAAAATGCCCGGCAATGCCGCCGGCAGGATAACTTTCTTGATGGTCTCGGACTGTGTCGCACCCAGCGCGTAGGAGCCGTCGCGCAGGGATTGCGGTACGGCGTTGATTACATCATCCGACAGGGATGAAATAAACGGCACGATCATGATGCCCATCACGAGGCCGGCAGCCAGGGCGCTCTCGGAGGCGACATTCAACCCAAGCGAGGCCCCGAGATCGCGGATATAGGGTGCGACCGTCAGGGCTGCGAAAAAGCCGTATACCACGGTCGGAATGCCTGCGAGAATTTCAAGCAGCGGCTTGATATACCCGCGGACTCTGGCACCGGCGTATTCCGACAGATAAATTGCCGAAAACAGGCCAATCGGCACGGCGATTACCATTGCGATCACGGTGATAAGAAGTGTGCCGGCGATGAGCGGAATGGCGCCGAACGCCCCGCTTGCCCCGACCTGGTCGGCACGCAGGGCTGTTTGCGGACTCCACTCGGTGCCGAAAAGAAATTCGACAATCGAGACCTTGGCGAAGAAGCGGACGGATTCGAACACGAGCGACAGCACGATGCCGATTGTCGTCACGATCGCGATCAGCGAACACGCCATCAGGAAAATCTTGATCGCCTGCTCTACCTGATTGCGGGCCCGCAACGTTGGGGACAGGCGTGTCCGGGCATAGAGGCCGCCGACGATGGCAGCGACAAGGGCGACCACGAACAGCGCGCTGTTGCCGATTGCCCTGAAATTATTGAGCTGCTCTGCCGCGGCAATCATGGCGGGGTCGGCGTTGCGGCTGACGATGTTGCCATCCGCCAGATTATGGATGTCGTTGACCAGCAGGCCGAGCCGGTCTGGTGACAATGCCTTCATGGTTTCCGGCAAAGCAGAAATGACGAGGCCTTCGGTAATGCCGGGCTGGAAGGACAGCCAGACAATCGAGATCAGTATCGCCGGGACGGCGCACCACAGGGCTGTATAGATGCCGTAGTAATTCGGGCGCGAGTGCAGGTTCTGCAGGTTGCCGGATACCAGCGCTGACGCGCGGGAGCGACCGAAATAGTATCCGAAGACGCTGAGAGTAACGAGCGCTAGGAGCAGGAAGGTCGGCGACATGGTCGGCTTTCAGTCAATTCTTGGCGTGCGCGGGTATGTTCACGTCACATTTTCTCGGCGTTCTCTGGGCATTCCGGGAGCCTAGATCGACCGTTTTGAGCGCCGGCGAACCCGCTTCCTTCGGGAAACGATCCCGATGGCAACGATACTATTCCGGACCGGGGACCAATTTATGAACCTTATGTGACAGTTATGTGACGATGGCCCCGCAAAAGAGCCCGGCATGACGGATTTCTGTCCCGCTGGTGATGGGATAACTTACCCGGGGCGGACAGTTTTGCGGTCTAAGCGGTCTTTTCAGACGAGACCGGCAGGAAAACCGTAAATGTGGTGCCTTGGCCTTCAACTGATTGTATGTCCAGGATCCCGCGATGCCGGCCGACGATGTGTTTGACGATGGCGAGACCGAGCCCCGTGCCGCCCATTTCGCGGGAGCGCGCGGTGTCTACCCGGTAGAAGCGCTCGGTAAGCCGGGGGATATGTTCTGCCGGAATCCCCGCGCCCTCGTCCGACACGGACACTTCGAGGTACTCCACCTCTTTATCCCTGCCGGCTGAAACAGGCCTGACCGTTTCACGCAGGCCGATGCTCACGGTTGTGTTTTCGTTGCTGTATTTGACCGCGTTGTCGAGCAGGTTCTGGAAAAGTTGAGATATCTCAACCTCGTCGCCGGTAATGTGTCGGATACCGAGGCCGGGCTGTAGCTCTATTGTGACGTTGCGGCGCCCTGCGGGGACTTCAAGCATGACGACGATATTCGACAAAACGGCATACAGGTCCACGGTGCCTTCCGGGACCATGCCTGCATTCAGTTCGATCCTCGACAGAGACAGCAGATCATCGATCAGGCGGGTCATCCGCGTGGTGTGCTGTTCCATCATGTCGAGGAATTTCTTCTGCCCCTCCAGGTCGCCGCGCGCCGGACCCTGAAGCGTTTTGATGCTGCCGCTGAGCACGGACAGGGGCGTGCGCAGTTCGTGACTGGCATTGGCGACGAAATCGGTCCGCATTTTCTGGACCATTTTGATCTCGGTGACATCGAACAGGGTGATCACCAGCACAGAACCGTCGGCCGCAGGCGCGCTGAGACGCTGTATCTGGGCGTTGATTGACCTTACCGAGGGAAACTCGATATCGAATTCGATAAGCTGGTCGCCCGCGCCGGCCAGCACGTCGTCCACGGCTTCCAAAATTTTCGGTGCCCGGATCAGCGATGAAAAATCCCGGCCCACGGCGGTATCGCCGAAAAGCTGGTTTGCGCCCGCGGTTGCCCGCACGATCTGACGGTTTTCGTTGAGCAGGACCAGCGGCTGCGGCAGGCTTTCAAGAATTGTTTCGGCTGAATTCGCGCGGGCGTCGAGCAGCCCCCGGTCACGCCCCCAGGCCTGTTGAAGACGGGTTACCGCTTCGGTGAACTCGGGGAACAGCCCGCTCATATCCTGGGCTGGCAGATCCCCTTCGCCATCCCGCGCGAGTGTCTCCGAAAATTCTAGGATCCGGTAGACGTCGCCAAGCCCGCGGCGCACCATCCAGCCAAGCATAAGGATGCTGATTGCAACCGAACCGACGGCGACATGCCAGTCGAGCCGGGACATCAGCGCGAGCACGCCGAGAACGATCGTCGGTGGCAATGCTGCCAGGGTCGTCAGCGTTGCCAGCCGACGGAACGGGATTCGCGGTTGCGCCATGGGGCCTTATCGTCCTCCTCCCGATCTTTGCCGGGATTGAATTTTGCTATTTTTTAGAGGCGCGCTTTTTCTTTGCGGCTGCTTTGGGTTTGGACGAAGAGGCCTTCTTTTTTTCGTTCTCTGCGATCACCAGTGAATCATGCGCTGCAATCGTCGCAAAGTTGACCATCTCGGCATCATTCGCGTTGATGGGCACGATCTGAACGGCCCGGCTCAACCCTGTCAGCATCGGTCCAATCACCGTACCACCGCCGAGTTTCTGCAATATCTGGGAAGAGATCGCAGCGGCGTGGAGCCCGGGCATGATCAGGATGTTGGCAGGGCCCGTCAGGCGGCAGAACGGGAACACGACCCGCAGGTCCATATCAAGTGCGACATCGGGCGACATTTCACCGTCATATTCGAAATCGGCGCCCTCGGCGTCCAGAATGGCGACGGCTTCTCGCACCTGGGTCGCCAGTGCGCCCGGTGGGTTGCCGAAGGTCGCGTGCGACAGGAACGCCACACGCGGCTCATGCCCATGCGCCCGTGCTTCGGCGGCGCACTGACGTGCGATCCGCGCAAGCTGTTCGCCGCTGGGGCGCTCATTGATCGTGGTATCCGCGATAAACACGGTGTGGCCCTGTGATGTCACCATCGACAGGCCGAACACCTCGGCACCCGGCGTGGGGTCGATGGCGAGCCGGACATTTTCATGGCTGACCGAATAGCTGCGCGACAGCCCGGTGACCATGGCATCGATATCGCCATGGGCCAGCATGCAGGCGGAAAATACGTTGCGGTCCTGATGTACCAGGCGCTGGCAGTCGCGGTAGAGGTAGCCGTCCCGCTGCAGCCGCTGATAGAGATATTCGATGTAATGGCGATTGCCGCGCGAAAGGGCGGCGTTGTGAATTTCGATATCATCGGCGCCGTTGATCCCCAGGCGCTTGATCACATCCTTTATCTGGTCTTCGCGACCGATCAGCACGGGTGTGCCGAGCCCCGATTGCGAGAACGCGATGGCGGCGCGGATGGATGTTTCCTCTTCACCCTCGGCGAAACCGACGCGTCTCGGATTTGCGCGGACCTGGGCATGGGTTGCCTGCAGCATCGAGACCGTCGGATCGAGCCGGGCAGACAGCTCCACCTTATAGGCGGTGAGGTCCGGCATTGCCTTGCGGGCGACGCCGGTATCAACGGCTGCCTGGGCGACCGCTGGCGGAATTGCGGAAATGAGACGTGGGTCGAATGGTACTGGAATAATGTATTCCGGCCCGTAGCGCAGACGTCTGCCGGAATAGGCGGCGGCGACTTCATCGGGCACGTCTTCACGCGCAAGCTGGGCAAGCGCGCGCGCGGCGGCGATTTTCATTTCATCATTGATCGTGCGTGCGCGGACATCCAGTGCCCCGCGGAAGATGTACGGGAAACCAAGCACGTTGTTCACCTGGTTCGGGTAATCGGACCGGCCGGTCGCGAAGATCACATCCTTGCGCACCGAACGCGCTTCTTCCGGGGTGATTTCCGGATCGGGGTTGGCCATGGCGAAGATAATCGGGTTCTTGGCCATGGATTTGACCATGTCCTTGGTTACGGCGCCGGCGACTGACAGGCCGAAGAACGAGTCCGCGCCGTCCATCGCCTGCTCCAGCGTGCGCGCATCTGTCTTCGCGGCATGGGCGGATTTCCACTGGTTCATGCCCTCTTCGCGGCCCTGGTAGACGACGCCGCGCGTGTCGCACAGAAGAATATTGTCGTGCTGCATGCCGAACGCCTTGAGCAGTTCGATACATGCAATGCCGGCGGACCCTGCTCCGTTGACGACAAGCTTGGTCTTTTTGATATCGCGGCCTGTCAGGTCCAGCGCATTGATGAAGCCGGCGGCGGCAATGATCGCCGTGCCGTGCTGGTCGTCATGGAATACCGGAATATCCATCAGTTCGCGCAGGCGGCTTTCGATCAGAAAGCATTCCGGTGCTTTGATGTCTTCAAGATTGATGCCGCCGAAGGACGGTCCGAGATAGCGGACGCAATTGACGAACTCGTCCACGTCCTCGGTGTCGAGTTCCAGATCGATGGAGTCAACATCGGCAAAGCGTTTGAACAGGACGGCCTTGCCTTCCATCACCGGCTTGGAAGCCAGCCCGCCGAGATTGCCGAGACCGAGCACAGCTGTGCCGTTGGATATAACGGCGACCATATTACCCTTGGCGGTATATTCGTAGGCGTTGTCCGGATCGTCGGAAATTTCGAGACATGGTGCGGCGACGCCCGGCGAATAGGCCAGTGCCAGATCGCGCTGGGTCGTGAGAGGCTTGGTCGCAACCACCTCTACCTTACCCGGACGTCCCGTCCGGTGCATGATGAGAGAATCCTTGTCGAGATCGCTGTAATTGCGTTTGGCCATATTCGCCTCAGGTAATTGAGTGTTCCTGTTATCAGGATAGAGAGGAAACTGCGTCGCTCCAACACACCATTGTAATGCGTGTCTGTTACATAAATCTGAAATGATTCCCCGATGACGGTTCGAACGCACAGGCGGCTGTGATAAATTCAGCCCGTGGTAGACATAGAAAACATTTCGGTCGATGGCACGGGTGCCCCTGCGCCAGTCAATAAGCGGGTTGCCGGCGGGGCACCCGATACAATGTCCGGACCTGCGAAGGTGAAGGCGGGGGGCGATGCGCCCACGCCGATGATGGCGCAGTATCTGGAAATCAAACAGGCTCACCCGGATGACCTGTTGTTCTATCGGATGGGCGATTTCTACGAAATGTTCTTCGGCGACGCCGAGCAGGCCGCCGCAGCACTCGATATCACGCTGACCAAGCGCGGCAAGCACCAGGGCGCGGATATCCCGATGTGCGGCGTGCCGGTACATGCCGCCGAATCCTATCTGTCGCGCCTTATCAGAAAAGGCATCCGGGTCGCAGTCTGTGAACAGACGGAAGCCCCTGCGGAAGCAAAGAAGCGCGGCGCCAAATCCGTCGTCCGGCGCGAGGTCGTCCGCGTCGTGACCCCGGGAACAATCACTGAAGACGCGCTGCTGGATTCACGCAGTCATAATTATCTCGCCGCCGTTGCCGAGGTTGGCGGGGCCCTGGGGCTTGCCTGGCTCGACGTATCGACCGGCGCGTTTTTTGCGCAACCGGTGGACCAGAACGGTCTTGCAGCGGCACTTGCGCGCATTGAGCCCGGTGAATTACTGGTGCCGGAGCGGCTTTCCGGCCAGCCTGAATTCTACGACATCTGTTCCGATTTCCGGGACACGCTGGCCGTGCAGTCGGATTCCAGCTTTGACAGCACGGCGGGTCGGCGCCGGCTGGAAGAAATTTTCGCGGTCAAAGCGCTGGATGCGTTCGGTGATTATGGCCGCGCCGAACTGGCTGCCTGTGGCGGTATCGTCGCCTATGTCGAACTGACACAGAAGGGAAAGCTGCCGCGCCTGCAGCCGCCACGCCGTATGTCCGGTGGCGAGGCGATGGAGATCGACGCCGCGACCCGGCGAAATCTTGAACTGGTGCGCACCATGAACGGCGCGCGTGAAGGGTCCCTCCTCTCGGTGATCGATCGCACCGTGACCGGCGCGGGGGGACGGCTGGTTACCGCGCGCCTGTCCGCTCCGCTGACCGATGCCGCCGTTATCAGGGCGCGCCACGATGCGGTTGGCTGGTTCGCGGAATCGCTCCGTATACGCGACGATGTGCGTGATCGGCTGCGCGCCGCACCTGATATGGAACGGGCCCTGACGCGCCTGACCATCGGCCGTGGCGGCCCGCGTGATCTTGGCGCCGTCCGCGACGGGTTGTCAGTGGCCGTTGATCTGCGCGGAATGCTGGATACGTCCACGGATTTGCCTGCGGATATCGCATCGGCCGCCACTGATGTCGGCGAGCACCATGTTCTGATTGACCGGTTGGCCCGTGCGATGGCCGATGAGCTACCGCTGATCTCCCGCGACGGCGGCTTCATCCGCGACGGGTATGCACCCGAATTCGATGAACTCCGCCAGTTGCGGGATGAAAGCCGCAAGCACATCGCCGCGCTGCAATCGCGCTATGTCGACGAAACCGGGATCGCGTCGCTGAAGATCCGTCACAATAACGTGCTCGGGTATTTCATTGATGTCACGACGGCGCAGGCCGAAAAAATGCCGACCGGCGAAGAAAGTCCGTTCATTCACCGCCAGACCCTTGCGAGTGCGATGCGGTTCACGACGGTAGAGCTCGGCGAGCTTGAAGGAAAACTGGCCCAGGCGGGCGAACGCGCGCTGGCGATGGAACTGGAACTGTTCGACGACCTGGTCCGGGAGACCGTGGCGCGCGCCGAGGCAATTTCCCTCGCGGCGGACGCGCTGGCGCGGCTCGATGTATCGGCGGCGCTCGCGGTATTGGCGACCGACCGGCGCTACGTGCGCCCGCGCGTTGATGACAGCACGGCTTTTTCAATTTCTGGCGGGCGTCACCCCGTGGTCGAGGCGGCGCTTGCCGCCGCCCGTGATGGCGGGTTTATCGCCAATGACTGCGATCTTGCCGAAGCCCACCGGCTGTGGCTGGTCACCGGTCCGAACATGGCGGGTAAATCGACCTTCCTGAGGCAGAATGCGCTGATCGCGATACTGGCGCAGGCCGGATCGTTCGTGCCCGCGGATGCTGCCCATATCGGGATCGTCGACCGCCTGTTCAGCCGCGTCGGCGCCGCTGACGACCTGGCGCGCGGGCGGTCCACATTCATGGTCGAGATGGTCGAGACCGCGACGATCCTCAACCAGGCGACCGACCGCTCTTTGGTGATCCTGGATGAAATCGGTCGCGGCACGGCGACTTTCGACGGCCTGTCGATCGCGTGGGCGACGCTGGAAAACCTGCACGAAGTGAATCGCTGTCGGTCGCTGTTTGCCACCCATTTCCATGAACTGACATCGCTGACCGCCCGGCTGGATGCGCTCGCCTGTCATTCCATGCGGGTGACCGAATGGGAAGGCGATGTCGTGTTCCTGCATGAAGTGATCGCCGGGTCCGCAGATCAGTCATACGGTGTGCATGTCGCCAAGCTTGCCGGCCTGCCGCCGGCGGTGGTGGCGCGCGCACAGGAAGTTCTGCGGATACTCGAACAGGGCGAACAATCGGGTGCGCTCGCACAGCTTGCCGACGACCTGCCGTTGTTTTCGGCAAGTGTTCCGGCGACCACGGTCGAATCTGCTGCGTCTGCGGTCGAAGAAGAGCTTGCTGAACTTAATCCCGATGAGCTCAGCCCGCGGGATGCGCTCGAAATTCTGTATCGGCTCAAGGGGCTGCTCTAACACTTTAGCGCCCCGTTCAGGTTCTGTTTATATTCGCTTCGCTACGGTCCAGATCGAAACAACAGTTTGTTTGGCGCAAAAATTTGTGTCGTTATATTTCGTCTGAAAAAACCCGTTGTCATTTGGCTCCGGAATTCTGGGGGTCCAATGTCTATCCAAAAATTTTCTCGCGGGTTGCTGGCCGGCGCAGCACTTGCGTGTTCGGTTTCGGGTATTGCGACAGATACGTGGGCCCAGTCAGGACAGCCGGGTGCGGACGCGGCGTTCAAGAAAGTGATTTCGGCGTTCGGGTATGGCATCGGGGATTACCTCGAACGATGTATCGCTGGCAACGCCAACCCCGCAGCCAAAGCGGAACTGTGCCACGCCGATGGGCCGACTTTCAGCATCTATAGCGGTGATTTTGGTATTGCCCGGCTTGGCAGCGTCCGTATCCCGAGTTTCGGGACCATGTTCTTCGCGCCCGGAAAACTGACGCCGACGACCGGCGTATTTGCCTTCCTGAAGGGCACAAAGTTCAAAGACGGTATCATCAGCCATGTCCCCCGGTTCAACGGCACGGTGCTTGTCGGCTCGAAGTTGCCTGGCAAACTTGGCAAGGCGGTCAGAGACAATTTTGGCGGCCGCATCATTGTTGACGGCGGATTCCAGTTCATCGCCCGCGCCGAGATCAGCGGTGTGGTGGGCGCGATGCTCAAGACGTTCGGCTTTCCGACCGGAAACGTGTTGCTGCGTGCTGGCAAAGAGGTGCCGGTCGGTCCGGGCGGATTGTTCGCGGGCAGTGGGCGCGCGAACCCGAAAGACAAGAAGGGCGATAACATCCCCAACGGTTATGTGGAGATGCGCCTTCCCGGTGTGTGGAAAAACCCCATGAACTGGCCGAACACCAGCCTCCGTGAAACCCTCGTGTTTGCCGATCAGGAAGGTGCTATCCGCATGGAGGGTATCCTGTCCTTCAACGACGACAGGCGGAAGCCGAAACGCGAATTTGCCTTCATGATGGAAATGCCTGCCAGTACTGCGGGCGTCGTCGCGGCCCGGAGAATGAAAATCGGTTTTGCGTCTCGATCGGTCAGCCTGCGCGATGCACTGAAATTGTCGGCAACAATGGCTGCGGGCGGCCCAGGACCCCAGGGAGCGCTCTCCGCGTTTTCAAACCTTAAAAACCCGCTCAATCAAATGGCGAATTTGCTGCCCGATATCATCAGCATCAACAATCCCAAGTGGGGTAAAGACTTCGATCTCAAGACCGCAGCGTCGCCCATGCCGACGGCTGAAATGTTCAATTTCCTTTTCCTGGCGACTCCCTTGGCGAGCCACAAGGTTGAGGTCACCAATGAGACCGGGAAAAAATCGATCAAAACCATCGTCGGGCCGCATTTGCAGGTTCTCGGTGATCTGGAAATATTCGGGCTGGACTTTGCCGGGGTAGATATGGCGATCGGGCCGAGCGTCAAAGGCAACAACCAGGCTGGCTGGGACGGCGCATCCAATCCCTTCAAATACATCAAGGTGCTTGCCTATCTTGGCAAGCACCCGAGGTCAAAGCGGCGCCAGGCACGGGCGGCGGGTTTGCCGGTTAACGCTTATGCCACGCTCAGTCTCGAGAACGGCCTTAAGATCAGTGGTGGTATTTCACTTCCCAAGCCAATCGGGAGCCGAAATTTTACGGTCGCCGTTCAGGGTACCAAGGCCTATTTCACGAGCCCGGCGACCTGTGCTTTTCCGTTTAATCTGAAATTCGAAGCACCCGTTGGGCAGTTTGATCTGAAAGCTATCACGACTGTTTTCAAGAACGCGAAGTCTTTCGTCCCGGACGCCAGCACGTTGGCGAAATGCGCCGGGGCCATATTCTATGCCATGAAGGACGGCGTGGTTTACGCGTTCAACGGCACCGCCGAACTGGCCAGCCTGGCGGTCACCGACCCGGTCGCTGCCGCCGCCAAGATCGGTGAAGGCGTCAAGGTTGTCGGCGGCGCGATGGTTGCCGCCCCGGGCGAAGCCGCGGAAGCAGCGCTGAAGATCGGCGGCAAGCTTGGCAAGCTCGGTGCCAATGTCGGCGGCGAAGTGGTCGGCGAGCTCGGCAAGGTCGGCGGTGAAGCCCTGAAAGCGGGCAATGCGGCGGGCAACGCGATCAAGAATATCGGCGGCGGTATTGCCAGCGGCGCCAATAAGGTCGGCTGTAGTCTCGGCCTCGGTGGCTGCAAGAAAAAGCGGCCCCCGCCCCCTGGCCGGAAAGTTACCTGGCAGAAACTGGACGGCAGCGGCTATGACGTATCGGCAAGCGGCAACGTCGATGAAAAGATCTGGACGCTCGGCGGCGATTACCGGTTCTGGGCACTTGAAAAGGGCTCGCGCAAATTCCTGAAGACCCCTGCCTATCCGACGTCGACGTCGAAAACTGAAATCCAGGATTTCCGGAAAATTGCTCTTGGCCCCAAAGATGCGCTGCTGGCCACGGACAAGAACGGCAAACTGTATTATTCGAACGGCAAGCGAAACGGCAACCGGGTTGTTGTGCAACAGGTGCGCGGCGTTACCGCTGTCGATGTTGGCATTAGTGGAGCCGTTGCCTGGATTTTGTCGACCCAGAAAACCAGTGGCGGCTATAAAATTTACCGGTCCGCGTTCGATGGCACGTTAAAGAGCCTGAAGTTCAAGCTCGTCAGCGGTGGTGCGACGACGCTGGACGTCGATGCAAAAGGCAAGGCATGGATTGTCGTCGATGGCTGGCAGATAAAAAAATACAGCGGGTCCAAGTGGGAGAATGTCGCGCCGATTCTGAATGCGGATGGCGCCAAGAAAACCTGGATCAACCATATCACGGTCGATAAGTACGACCGGCCATGGGTCAGTCTGGGCTTTGCCGCCGACGCCGAAAGAATGAAACTCGCGAAAATTTTCGGCGGTTCGACCACGTCGTATAATCTGTTCGCACTGACACCGAACGGCTGGCAGCAGTATCAGGGCGGCGCCCTGCAGATTTCGGCGCGGCGCGGGCATATATGGATGATCGGCAATGGCGGCAAGCGGAAGTACTACCGCGCGGCGCTGCCGGCAAATATCCCGGAGGCCCCGGCAGATGACTGGCGCTACACTCTGGTGTCGGAAGCATCGACCAAAGACGATTTCTGCCTCTATGCGGAAACGCCGACAAAGTCCCGGCCGAGCTATGTCGGACAGCCGGCGGTCCTCCGCGCTTGTGCGAACACGCCGCGGGCGCAGGAACAGTTTCATCTGCAGAACGTAGACAGCACCTATATCCGGGTGGTCTCGACGACGACGAAATTGTGCGTCGGGCTTGGTATCAACAGAAACAAGGACGCCGATGAGGTCCAGTACCTGCCATGTGCGTCGGGTGACAAGGGTCAGCACTGGCTGTTGACCACGAAAGACGGCACCTATTCGCTGAAATCGCGCCACAGTGCGAAGTGCTTGCGGGTTGCCGGTGGCGAAGCGAAAAAAGATGCCACTCTCGAACAGGGACCCTGTGCGTTGGTGAACGCACAGAAATTTGCGATCGGCTCGCTCCACAAGGAAAAGCTGGCCTCGGGGATCACCAGCAAGCCGGTATCGTTCAAGTCGGCGCCGTCAACGTGGGATCGGGTATTACAGGTCAAGGAAGGGCTGAGATGTATCTCCAACAATCTGAAATATGATCGGGCCTATGCCTGGGATTGCGGGCGCACAAACGTCAACCAGGATATCCGGATGACGCCGCTCAAAGCGCAGAATGGGTTTGTCCGGCTGTATGCGCCCATCCAGAAAAAATGCCTGTCGCCGGCCCCCTCTTTCACCATCGTTAAATCCGGCGGCGTGAATGCGGTGGTTCCCTCAGCGTTCCACCTTTCCGGGACTACCTGCAAATCGACAGACCCTCACCAGGCTTGGGGGATCCTGCCTGCCGGACAGGGATGGTTCCAGCTCGTCAACCGCAAGCACGGCACTTGCATGACGCGGCCGGCAGGCAAAAAAGGTTCTAAGAACCAGTTCGTTCTGGCGAAATGCGGCGCGCGTATCGATACCCAGAAGTTCCGCTTCTACGACGTGGCGGCGAAGTAACTTCTCCGCTGCCGGCTGTGTCTGATCAGATATCGGCCCAGCCCGGCGGAGGCTTGCCCTTGCCCGGGTGGACCGCACCGCAGCTGTCGCAGGTGCGCGCGGCTTCGTCGGCATAGAACGCTTCATACAGGGGCGGCAGGTCGTCGACGATATTGTGCACCGGCACCTCTATGCGGTGGATGCAGGCCATGCACTCGAAACAGTACCATTCGAACGCGTCCAGCATCCCCGCCATGCGGGGTGATTCCACGACCAGCCCGTAGGAGCCCGCCACCGGGCGCTGTGGCGAATGGCGCATGTGGGGCGGCAGCATGAACACTTCGCCCTCGTTGATACGCACATCCCTGATCTGGCCCTCATCGACGACCTTCAGGATCATGTCGCCTTTGATCTGATAGAAAAATTCCTGCACCGGGTCATCGTGAAAGTCGACCCGGGTGTTCGGCCCGCCGATGATCTGCGCGATCATGCCGTCCTCCTCGAAGAGCAGCTTGTTGCCCACGGGGGGTTTCAACTGGTCGCGGAACCTGTCGACCCAGTGATCGAGATTAAAGGGGGGGTTTACGGTCATCGCGTCGCCTTCAGGTTGTCGGGGCCAGACAAGTCATGTCATCCTGACATATATTCCGCACAGGTTTCCTTAATTCAGATCAAACCCGGAATCGTATTCGGACATTCTTTAGACATGTTATATATTCCGCTGATCTGCAGAATTGGTAACCACTAGATGCGTTCTATTCCTAAACAGCGCCGGATCATCGACCGCGCCGCGATGGTCGGCGAGATTGACCAGCTCATTACCGGCAAGGCCCTGCCGCAGGAGATCCGTGAGGAGTTCCTCGCTCTTCTGAAGGCGGCAATGGAACACGGACGGGCGGAAATCCGTCATCGTTTCGATGCGGGCGAAGCGAATGGCGAGCAGGTTGCCGAGGCGTTGTCGTTCCTTGCCGACCAGGTCATCCGCCTGATTTACGATTTTGCCACCGATCATGTTTATCCGGCAGCAAACCCGACCGAGGGCGAGCGCCTGAGCGTTGCGGCCGTCGGCGGGTACGGCCGTGGCGAACTTGCACCATATTCCGATATCGATCTGCTGTTCGTGCTGCCCTACAAGGAAACGGCGCGCCAGGAACAGGTCATCGAATACATCCTGTATATGCTGTGGGACCTGAAACTGAAGGTCGGCCAGGCCACCCGCTCTGTCGATGAATGCATCCGCCTGGCGCGCAGCGATCTGACCATTCGCACCGCCATGCTGGAATCCCGCTACCTTTGGGGCGACAAGAAGCTCTATAACGAATTGCGCCGCCGGTTTTATGCCGAGGTTGCAGATGATTCCGGACCTGAATTCGTCGAGGCCAAGCTCGCCGAGCGCGATGCCCGCCATGACAAGCTTGGAGGTTCCCGCTACGTGCTGGAGCCTAATATAAAGGAAGGTAAAGGGGGCCTGCGTGACCTGCAGACGCTCTACTGGATTGCGAAGTATCTGTACAAGGTCGACGAGGTATCCAACGTTGTCGATCGCGGCGTGCTGTCAAAGAAAGAGGCCAGCCGCTTCGATCGCGCCCATCGTTTCCTGTGGGATGTGCGGTGTCACCTCCACTTTCTTGCCGGGCGCGGCGAGGACCGCCTGACCTTCGACATGCAGCCGGAAATTGCGCAGCTTCTGGGGTATCGAAATCGTGCGGGTGCGCGCGGCGTCGAACGTTTCATGAAACATTATTATCTGATCGCGAAGGAGATCGGCGATCTGACGCGCATATTCTGTGCGGCGCTCGAGGCGGAACACCAGCGTAAACCGAAATTCCGGCTCCCGTCGCTCGGGTTGTTCCAGAAATCGATCGAGGGATTCGAGGTCGAGGGTGGCCGCTTGAATATCGCCAAATCGCGGGAATTCGTTGATGATCCGGTAAAGATATTGCGCCTGTTTCATACGGCGCAGGCCGAGCAACTCGATATACACCCCAAGGCGTTGCGGGCGATCACGCGGAACCTGAACGTGATCGATTCCATTCGGGACGATGCCGAGGCGAACCGCCTGTTTACGGAAATGCTGACGTCGGAGACCGATCCCGAGACAACGCTGCGCCGCCTGAACGAGGCCGGGGTTTTCGGTCGCTTCGTCCCCGATTTCGGCCGCGTCGTCGCCCAGATGCAGCACGACATGTATCATGTCTATACGGTCGACGAGCACACCATATTTGCCATCGGTATCCTGCGCGGTGTCGAGAAAGGCAAGTATGTCGAGGATATGCCGATCTCGTCCGAGGTCATCCACAAGATCCAGTCCCGGCGCGCGCTCTATGTATCGGTGCTGCTGCACGATATTGCCAAGGGTCGGGGGGGCGATCATTCCGAACTCGGCGCCGATGTCGCACTCGAACTCTGCCCCCGGTTCGGACTCACCGACGAGGAGACCGAGACCGTCGAATGGCTGGTGCGCCATCACCTGCTGATGAGCAACACCGCGTTCAGACGCGACATCAATGATCCGCAGACGATCACGGATTTTTGCGCTGTCGTGCAGTCGGTCGAACGGCTGCGTCTGCTGTTGGTGCTGACGGTGGCGGATATTCGCGCCGTCGGGCCGAATGTGTGGAATGCATGGAAGGCAGCGCTGTTGCGCGATCTTTACGAGGCCGCGGAAGAGCGACTGACCAGCGGTCACTCCGCCGAAGGTCGCGGTGCCCGCATCGAGCATGCCAAGCATGAAATGCGGGACTTGTTGTCCGATTTGCCGGCCGAATCCGTTGAAGCGCACATTGCCCGGGGCTATCCGTCCTACTGGTTATCCTTCGATGCGGATACGCTTGCATGGCATGCGCGCATTGCCCATGAGGCGGAATCGCGGGAAGCCCCGCTGACGATCAAGAACCGTGTCGACCGGTTCAAGGGTGCGACCGAGATTACGATCTATGCACATGACCACCCCGGCCTGTTCTCACGTATTGCCGGTGCGATGGCGTTGAGCGGCGGCAGCATTGTTGATGCGAAAATTTTCACGACGACCGACGGGATGGCGCTCGATACGTTCTGGGTTCAGGACGAAAATGGTGAGCCGTTCGATCGTGCCGACAAACTGGCCCGGCTTTATGCCCGCATCGAGCAGACACTTGCAGGCCGCTTGCGGCCGCGTGAGGAGTTCAGGAAAGACGACGGACTGCCCAGCCGGATGAAGGTGTTCAAGGTCGCGCCGCGTGTTCTGATCGACAACGATGCGAGCCGCACTCACACCGTCATCGAGGTGAACGGACGGGACCGTAGCGGGCTGGTATATGACCTGACGCGGGGGCTGTCTGCGCTACAGCTGCAGATCGCGTCGGCGCATATCAGCACCTTCGGTGAGGCCGCTGTTGACGTATTTTATGTGAAGGACGTCTTCGGACTGCAGGTTACGCACAAGAACAAGCTCGACCAGATTCGCAAATCCCTGCTTGCCGTCATGCAGGAAGACGCGTCCATCCCCGTCGATGCCCCGGCATCTGTGGCGACTGCGGCGGCGGAATAGAGCATGCCGTTGCAGCGCCGTAATTCAGGCCGACATTGAACGCTTCCGTACACAAGGGCCCGTCACGGGATAGTGCCGGCCCGGCAACGCACAGGAAGGGTTAGGGCAGGTCATGGCGCTGCTTCGTTCCATCGCCACGGTCGGCGGCTTCACGATGATCAGCCGGCTGCTGGGCTTCGCGCGTGATATTCTGATTGCGGCCACGCTGGGTGCCGGCCCGGTAGCCGACGCATTTTTCGTCGCCTTCAAGCTGCCGAATTTCTTCCGCCGTCTGTTTGCCGAAGGCGCGTTCAATGCCGCTTTTGTGCCCTTGTTCACGCGGCAGATGTCGGAAGGCGGGCGGGATGCGGCGCGCGGTTTTGCCGAGGAAGTCCTGTCTGTTCTGGTCGTCACCCTGGTGTTTTTTGTCACGGCGCTTCAGGTGGCGATGCCCTGGGTCATGTATGGTTTTGCGCCGGGGTTTGCCGATGACCCCTACCGGTTCGGACTCGCCGTTCAGCTGGCGCAGGTCACGTTTCCCTACCTGTTGTTTATCTCGCTTGTCTCTCAGCTTGGCGGTGTGCTGAACGCGCTTGGCAGGTTTGCGGCGGCGGCTGCGACGCCGATCATTCTCAATCTCTGTCTGATCGCTGCAATTCTCGGCCTGTCGCCTTTCCTGGAAACACCGGGTCATGCCCTGGCCTGGGGTGTCGCCGCGGCGGGGGCGGCGCAGTTCATCTGGTTGATGGTGGCCTGTCATCGCGCTGATTTCAGGATCCGGCTGCTGCGGCCCCGGCTGACGCCCCGGGTAAAGCGGTTGCTGATCCTGATGCTACCCGGCGTGATCGGCGCCGGTGTCGTACAGATAAACCTGCTGATCGACGTGGTGATTGCTTCGCTGCTGCCTAGCGGATCGGTGTCGTTCCTGTACTACGCAGACCGGGTGAACCAGCTGCCGCTGGGGGTGATCGGTGTTGCTGTGGGCACGGCCCTCCTGCCGCTTCTGTCGCGCCAGATCCGTGCAGGCGAAGAAGCGGCCGCCGCGACCAGTATGAACCGCGCCCTCGAATTTGCTTTGCTGCTGACGCTGCCCGCCGCCGCCGCACTGATGGTGATGCCTGATCTGATCGTGTCGGTTCTTTTTGAGCGCGGTGAATTCGGCGCGGGCGAAACCGCGGCGACGTCGGCTGCGCTTGCCGCGTATGCGCTCGGTCTGCCGGCCTATGTCCTGATCAAGGTCCTCGCACCCGGATACTTCGCGCGTGAAGATACGGCGACGCCCGTGAAGGTGGCGGCTTTCTGTGTTGCCATTAATCTCGTTCTCAATCTCGCCCTTATGGGACCGCTGCAGCATGTCGGCATTGCCCTTGCGACGGCAATATCGGCCTGGATCAATGCCGGGCTCCTGGCTCTATTCCTGCTGCGGCGCGGAAATTTCGAAATTGATTCGCGGCTGCGCCGTGCGGTGCCGCGGACATTGCTGGCCAGCGTTGCGATGGCCGGTGCGCTGTGGCTGGCGCAGGATACACTCGGCGGTTTCGCGGCCACCAATGTGCTCCTCGCCGTGTTTGTCCTTGTCGCTCTGGTGGTGCTCGGTCTTGTCGTTTTTGCGGGTGCTGCGGTCGGTTTCGGCGCGGCCCGCATCTCGGATATAAAGCGCCTGCTTGACCGGTCGCCGGGTTGAGGCGATAACGCGCGCGCTTTCACATTACGGGATATTTCACGATGAACCGGATCTTCTCCGGCGTGCAGCCGACAGGCAATCTTCACCTCGGCAACTATCTGGGGGCGATCAGAAACTTCGTTGGCCTGCAGAACGACTATGAATGCATCTATTGTGTCGTCGATCTGCACGCGATTACCGTATGGCAGGATCCGAAAGAGCTTGTCGGCAATACCCGCGAGGTAACGGCCGCGTTTCTTGCCGCCGGTATAGACCCGAAGGGCAGCATCATCTTCAATCAGAGCCAGGTATCGGCCCATGCCCAGCTCGCGTGGATATTCAACTGTATCGCCCGGCTCGGCTGGCTGAACCGGATGACCCAGTTCAAGGAAAAGGCCGGCAAGCACCGCGAAAATGCCTCGGTTGGGCTGTATGCCTATCCGAACCTGATGGCGGCGGACATCATGGCCTACAGGGCGACCCATGTGCCGGTCGGCGAAGACCAGAAGCAGCACCTCGAACTGACGCGCGACATTGCCCAGAAATTCAATAATGATTTCGGCGTGGAGTTCTTCCCGATTGTCGAGCCGCTTATTTTCGGTGAAGCAACCCGGGTCATGAGCCTGCGGGACGGGTCGAAGAAAATGTCGAAATCGGACCCGTCCGATCAGTCGCGGATCACGTTTACGGATACGGCGGATGAAATTTCGAAAAAAATCCGACGGGCAAAAACCGACCCTGAAGAACTTCCCTCGGAAACGGAAGGCCTGAAGGAACGGCCGGAAGCATCCAACCTGGTCGGGATATTTGCGGCACTGTCCAATCAGACGTCGGCAGATGTTTTGCAGGAATTCGGTGGGCGTGGATTCGGCGATTTCAAGCCGGCCCTTGCCGAGTTGGCCATCGAGAAGCTTGCGCCGATATCCGATGAAATGCGCAAGCTGATGGCGGATCCTGGTCACATCGATGCTGTTCTCGCCGACGGCGCAGAGCGGGCGCGGGCAATCGCCGAGCCTATCCTGAGCGAGGTCCATGAAATCGTTGGCCTGATTTCTTCCTGAAACAGGATTGCTGTCGGCTGGTTCTATTCGGCATGTGCGCAACGGAGATATGCGTGACAAGGTGACGCCCATGCCCGGCTCCCCCTTGCGCCATCGGGGGGAAGGGCGCAAAAAGGCTTTGTTCACCTCCATCCGATAAGATTCGACTATGCAGATTTACCTGCCAATTGCTGAAATGTCGCTCAATGCGCTTATGCTGCTTGGGCTTGGCGGTATGGTGGGTTTTCTGTCCGGCATGTTTGGCGTCGGCGGCGGCTTTCTGATGACGCCGCTGCTGATCTTTATCGGCGTGCCGCCGGCCGTTGCCGTCGGGACAGAGGCAAATCAGGTTGTTGCGGCGTCTGTGTCGGGTGCGCTGGCGCACTGGCGGCGGGGCAATGTCGATATCCGGATGGGTGTCGTCCTCATGATCGGCGGCTTTATCGGGTCTACGCTCGGTGTTTCGCTGTTCACCTTCCTGCGAGAGATCGGCCAGATCGATTTCGTGATCGCGGTTTCCTACGTTTTGTTTCTCGGCATTGTCGGTGTCCTGATGGTGGTCGAAAGTGTTCGCGCCTGGTTCCGAAGCCGCAATCCGTCCGCGCCGCGCCGCAAGCTGCATTACCATACCTGGCTCCACGGCCTGCCGTTCAAGATGCGGTTCCGGCGCTCGAAGCTGTATATCAGCGCGCTGCTGCCGCTTGGCATCGGTGTGTTTGTCGGCATCCTTGCGGCGATTATGGGTGTCGGCGGCGGATTCGTGATGGTTCCCGCGATGATCTACCTGCTCGGGATGCCCACTTCGGTCGTTGTCGGCACATCGCTGTTCCAGATCGTCTTTGTGACCGCGAACGTTACCTTCCTGCAATCAGTGAATAACCAGACCGTTGATATCGTGCTCGCCATGCTGCTGGTTATTGGCAGTGTGATCGGCGCGCAGATCGGGGCCCGTGTCGGTTCCCGTCTGCGTGGGGAAGAAGTCCGGATTGCGCTCGGTCTGATCGTTCTGGCGGTTTGTGCACGTGTCGCATGGACACTCGTGGCGACGCCCGATGATCTGTTTTCGCTCGGCATCGGGGGGGCACATTGATGCTGGCCCCCATGCTGCTTTTGTCAAAACGGTTTGCCCGATGGGGTGTTATTTTCGGGGTGCTTGGTGTGCCGGCGCCGGCGAGTTCACAAAGCATTGTTACCGACCTGTCGACCCGTGAAGTCGCGATCTCGACCGGGTTTACCGGTGCAGAGCTTCTGCTGTTTGGCGCCACCGAGGGCTTTGGCGACATTGTGGTTACGGTTGAGGGCCCGAAGCGCGACGAAATCATCCGCCGGAAAGAGCGGGTTGCCGGCATATGGGTGAATGGCACGTCGGTGACGTTTGAAAATGCGCCGGCCTATTACCGGACTGCGGCGTCGAAACCGCTGAGTGAAATCGCGGCACCGGAAGTGCTGGAGAAATTGCAGATCGGATCCAGCCGGATCGATCTGTCGACGCGCTCTTCCCGCGGGGCCGAGGCGATACTCGAATTTCGCGAGGCGTTTATTCGTTCCAAGAAACGCCAGGCGCTGTATAGCGAAGATATATCCGATATAAAGATCACACGTGGCCGACTGTTCCGCTCAACGATTCCGTTTCCGGTCAATGTGCCGATCGGGACGTATGAGGTGACCGTCCATCTTTTTAAGGATGGCCGGCTCGTCAGCAGCGAGAAAACGCCGCTGACCGTCCAGAAGGTTGGGCTTGAAGCCAAGATCTACGACTTTGCGCATGATCATGCAGCCTGGTACGGATTGATTGCAATTGCGATTGCCCTTGTGGCAGGCTGGCTGGCTGGCGTTATCTTCAGAAGGGCCTGACTATGAGCGATGATATAGTGGAGACTGAGCCGGGAGATGCGGCGTTTGCGGATACTGCGCCGCTGGACCCGTCTGCGCGGAGCAATCGTGTCTTTCTGTGTGTTGTCGACAATACCGAGGAATGCATTAACGCGATCTACTTCGCAGCCTGTCGTGCACGGCGGACCGGCGGACGGCTTGCCCTGCTGTACATCATGGAACCGGCAGAGTTTCAACACTGGATGGCGGTCGAAGAGAAAATGCGCGAGGAGGCCCGCGCCGAGGCAGAGGATTTTCTTCATAAACATTCTTCCCAGGTTCAGGAATGGACCGGTGAAATGCCGACGCTGTATGTGCGCGAAGGCAAGCCCGCCGAGACGATACTCGCGCTGATCGACGAAGAGCCGCGGATTTCGATCCTGGTCCTCGGCGCCGGCACAGACAAAAAAGGCCCGGGGCCGCTCGTGTCTTCTATTGGAGGAAAGATGTCGGGCAAGTTCCCGATCCCCATTACCATCGTTCCGGGGACGTTGACGTCCGAACAGCTTGATATGCTGACCTGACGCCTGTCCTGGTTCAGTCCCTGTTTTGCCCCCTTCTCCGCTGATGCTTCGTAATATCTGGTATTTCGGCATCGCCTCGCGCGATGTTGCCGTGGGCAGGCTTGTGCACCGGGAAATCTGCGGCCAGCCGATCGTATTTGGCCGGACGTCGACCGGAGAGGTTTTTGCGCTGCGCGATAATTGTCCTCATCGCGGTGCGCCTTTGTCTGCCGGGCGGATCCGCGGCGACGAGGTCGAATGCTGTTACCACGGCTGGAAATTCGACCGGCACGGATGCTGCACAGCCATCCCGGCGCTTGTAGAAGATGATCCCGTCGATCTCGGTAAAATCACGGTCGCCAGTTTTCCGGTTCGCGAACGCCAGGGCATGATCTGGATCTGGTTCGGTGACGGCGATGGTGCTGACATTGCGGCGCCGGAAGTGCCGGATGTCGGCGAGGGCGCGCCGCAGATTGTGCATGCGCTCGAATTCCCGGTGAACATCGATCATGCCGTGGTCGGGCTTATTGATCCGGCGCACACGCCGCATGTGCATGAATCCTGGTGGTGGCGCCGGCCAGGTGAGCGGCGCGACAAGGAAAAGCATTTCGCCCCCTCGCCGCTTGGTTTCGATATGACGTCCCACCGGGCATCGTCAAATTCGAAAATCTACCGGCTGCTTGGCGGCACGCCCGAGGTACAGATCGCCTTCGCGCTGCCCGGAATCCGCATCGAGCATATCCGCGCGGGCAAAAATTTCTATTGCGGCATGACCGCCTGTACACCGGTGAATGAGAACTGCACGCTCACCACGCATATGATGTGGTGGTCGATGCCGTGGCTGACGTTGTTAAAGCCGTTGGCAATGCCGTTCGTGCGATCGTTTCTGGGGCAGGACCAGGCGGTGTTCGAAAAGCAGGCGCAGGGCCTGCGCTGGGATCCGGCCCTGCGTCTTACCGGCCAGCCCGACCAGCAGGCGAAATGGTATTTCCGGCTTAAAAACGAGTGGGAACGCAGTACTGCGGCCGGTAAACCTTTTCAGAACCCGCTTACCGAAACGACCCTCAGATGGCGCACCTGAACGCCTGATTTCTGCGTCCACCCTGTTTTTCATACCCCTCTCCATCGACTGAAATCCCTGATTTCTGCGCTTTTGATATTGTGCAGGGGATTCTTCGTCCGTGGTGGCGGGCGGGTGTAACCGGAACGCACGACCTGAAATACTCATAATCCGTTAAACCAAAAAACTTTCCGCATCCGGAATGAAATTAAACCGGCCAGCATTTCAAAGGGTTGCGGAAAGGCGATTCCAGACCGGTCGATTTCAGGTTGATCTTAACTTCTGCTTAACCCAGTTTCTGCTGATCGAATGACGATTCAGACCTTCGAAGACCGTCGCGCACAACAGACCGTGATGAACCGAAATGATTAACGTCGTTACCGAAGCAACGCCCAACCCCGCCACGCTCAAATTCATTCCGGGATGTCCGGTGATGGTGGCCGGTACGGTTAATTTTGCGTCGCCTGACATGGCGGAGAAAGCCCCCCTGGCGCAGCGGCTGTTCGGGATCGACGGGGTGAAGGGTGTGTTTTTCGGGGCGGATTTCGTGTCCGTCGCGAAAAGCGAAGCGACGGACTGGCAGACGCTGGAACCAGCGGTCACCGCAGGGATAGAGGCACATTTCGCGTCCGGAGACCCGGTGGTCCTGCCGCAAGAAGACCACGGCGCGGATGATGATGGCGAAGATGACGAAATAGTCGGGCAGATCAAGGAATTGCTCGACACCAGGATACGGCCATCGGTGGCGCTGGATGGCGGAGACATTGTCTATCGCGGGTTCGAACGCGGTGTTGTTTATCTCAGCCTGCAGGGCGCCTGTGTTGGCTGTCCGAGCTCGGCGGCGACCCTCCATATGGGGGTTGAGAACCTGCTGAAACATTATGTACCTGATGTGCTGCGGGTAGAGGCGATCGAGTAGCGTTTAACGAATGCCCTGGCGTGCACCGGGCGCACACCGGGCGCACACCGGGCGCACACCGGGCGTAAATTGGGCGGATCAGGCGGCAGCCGGTTCGTGG
>ERZ807291.681-NODE-681-length-57558-cov-9.227275_pt1 | contig 57558 bp, 55 predicted proteins | sample MGYA00521257_ERZ807291 | MGnify/ENA primary metagenome ERZ807291 (study PRJEB31413, sample SAMN03169783) | marine metagenome | biome: Marine; feature: Water; material: Subsurface seawater | place: North Sea | collected 2011-04-28 | depth 1 m m ... | reverse complement strand
GGTCAGGGGCAGGGCGAGGGCGGATGACGGGATCGATGACGGGATCGATGACGGGGCAGTGGATGCCGCCCCTTTGGGTGCATGGGGTTGAATTGTGCGTCGCGTTTTGATCGCACAACTCGAATTGTCACCCCGGCCTTGTGCCGGGGTCCAGTCTTTGGAGCGACACTCTCGCCGGACGACCGGATCCCGGCACGGGGCCGGGATGACAACGGATGCTATAGCCATCAAAGCGATCAAGGACGCGTTGGGATCATCCGGACCGCACCTCAGGCCTGAGGCGCGTGCGCTATTCTTCGTTGTCGGAGGATTCCGATTCGCGGTCGTCGCGGAAAATATCCACTGCTTCAAGGGCGCTGTCGGCATCGCTGACCTGGGCGATGTTGAACAACCCGTCGCCCTGGTTGACCACGGGCAGGTTGGTCCGGCCGATGACGACCCCGCTGACCTCGCTGGTAATGCGCTTCTCGGCATTGCCGAGCGGGTCGGCGATAATGCCGAGCCGTGTGCCGGGCTCGACCAGGGCGCCGAGGCGGACGGGATCGCGCAGCAATCCACCCGCCGGTGCGCGGACCCAGGTGCTCGACTGGGCGATGACCTGCGCTTTCACCGGCACGGTCGCCTCTTTGTCGAGCATGTCCGCCTTGCGTTCTTCCCGCTTTGGCGGGGGCAGCATGTCGAGATAGCGCATCACGTTGACGACGCCGCGAAATCCCGCCCGGATCGACGTGCCGTCATAGCGCAATGCCTCGCCCGCCTCGTAAACCAGGAAGGGAATGCCGTGGTCTCCGCCGACGCCGCGCAGCGAGCCGGGACGGATCTTTGCGTTCAGCAGCAGCGGCACGCCGAAGGCCTGCGCCATCTTGCGGACCTCGGGGTCGGTCAGCACGGCGCGTATCTGGGGGAAATTGGCCCGGTGAATGGCGCCGGTATGCAGGTCAATCCCGTGGGTACACTTCGCGACGACCTCGGTGTTGAACAGGTGCGCGAGCTGGCTGGTCAGCGATCCCTTGGGCGATCCGGGGAAACTGCGGTTCAGATCGCGCCGGTCCGGCAGGTAGCGCGTCTGGTTCAGGAACCCGAACGTGTTGACGACCGGCACCGCGATCAGCGTGCCGCGCAGCTTGCTCAGGCTGGTCAGCCGCAGCAATCGGCGGATGACTTCAACGCCATTTATTTCGTCTCCATGCACGGCGGCGCAGACCAGCAATACAGGGCCGGGTTCGCGGCCATGGACGACGCGTACCGTCAGCGTCATCGGCGTGTGGTCGAACAATACGCTGATGGGCAGGTCGATGGTGGCGCGTTTGCCCGGTGCGACGCTGACGCCGCCGATCACGAAGGGTTCGCGGGTTTCTTTAGCCTTTGCCACGGGTTTTCGTTTTTCCAGGTTTTGCATTGGTTTCGAGGAATTCAATGATCTGTCCGGCGATATCCTTGCCGGTCGCGTTCTCGATGCCCTCGAGTCCGGGCGACGAGTTTACTTCCATTACCACGGGGCCGTGGTTCGAGCGCAGCAAATCCACGCCGGCGACGTTCAGGCCGAGTGTCTTGGCGGCCCGGATGGCGGTGGAGCGTTCTTCGGGGGTGATTTTGACGATGCTGGCATTGCCGCCGCGATGCAGGTTCGAGCGGAAATCGCCTTCCGCGCCCTTGCGCATCATCGACGTGATGACCTTGCCGCCGATGACGAAGCAGCGGATATCGACGCCCTTGGATTCCTTGACGAATTCCTGCACCAGGATGTTGGACTTCACGCCGCGGAATGCCTCGATCACCGATTTGGCCGAAGAATGGGTTTCCCCCAGCACGACGCCGATGCCCTGCGTGCCTTCGAGCAGCTTGATGACCAGTGGCGCACCACCGACCATCTGCATCAGGTCATCGGTGTCGCGGGTCGAATGGGCGAACCCGGTGACCGGCAGGCCGATGCCTGCGCGGGACAGCAGCTGGAGTGAGCGCAGCTTGTCGCGCGACCGGCCGATGGCGACGGATTCATTCAGCGGCCAGGTGCCCATCATTTCGAACTGCCGCAGCACGGCGAGGCCGTAGAACGTGACGGATGCACCGATACGCGGGATGACCGCATCGAACTTCGGCAGAACCTCGCCCTTGTACCTGACATCGGGCTTATGCGCGGTGATGTTCATGTATACGCGCAGGGTGTCGATGACCTGTATCTCGTGGCCGCGCGCTTCGGCAGCCTCGACCAGGCGTTTGTGCGAATACAGGTTCGGATTGCGGGCCAGCATGGCGATTCTCATGGCGTTTCCTTTCAGGAACGGACGGCCGGCGCGACAATCGCGCCGTGGGCCTATTCCTCTTCGTCGTTTGCCACGCCGACCGGTTCAACGGGGCGGCGTGGTTTCTTGTTTTCAGCCGGCACGGCTGCCGCTATCGGCGCCGTTGCCGGCGGGGCGGTTACCTTGTCCGCCAGGAACGAATGCGACGGGTCGATCACCAGGCGGCGGGTCATCGCCCGGCGGCCGAGCAGCATGCGAAAGCCCATCTCGTCGCGGTTCGTCAGTGTCAGTTCGATCGGCCAGGACTCCGGGCCCATTTTCAGCATTGTTGAAATCACGTATCGTTTTTCGCGGTGACCGCCGGAATTGGTCACGGTGCGTTCGTCAATCAGCCTTGCCTCGCACCTTACGGCAAGCGATGCATCCCGCTGCGCCGGGTGTATCACGAACCGGACCCAGTCTTCGCCCCGTTTCTGGAAGGGTTCGATTTCAAATGCGTGGAGCGCAGATGTCCGCGCACCGGTATCGAGCTTCGCCTTTATGTGCGATACGCCGAGATCGGGCAGTCCGACCCATTCCCGCCATCCGACGGTCCGCGCCACGAGCCGTTTTGTGCGGACTCTCGAAGGTGCTTTTGGTGCTTTTGAAGCCGGCTTCTTCGCCCGGGGTTTTGTCGCCATGGAATCCTGTACACAGTATTGACGGGTGTCACACCACGCGACACTCTAGACGTCAATTGACAATAAACGCCTGTTTGACAATAGACGAGGGGAGAAACGCCATGGCGATTGCCGCAATAAAAGAAGACATCTCGGTCCGTGACCAGGTCAGTGCGGAGGAATGGAAAGCGCGGGTCGATCTTGCCTGTGCCTACCGGCTGATCGCCCATTATTACGTCAGCGATCTGACCTATAATCACCTGTCGGTCCGCGTGCCGGGGGAAGACGGCGCGATCCTGATCAAGCCCTATGACATCATGTTTGAAGAAGTCACCGCGTCGAACCTGCTGAAATACGATTATGACGGCAACCCGATCACCGCCGGCGCGCCGAAGCTCAAGGGCGGCGGGCTGATCATCCATGCGGGGCTGTTGAAGGAGCGCACCGACATCAATGTCGTCTTCCACACCCATACCGAGGCCAATATGGGCGTGTCGTCCCAGAAATGGGGCCTGCTGACGGTCAACCAGCACGCCATGCGCTTCCATAACCGCATTGCCTATCACGCCTTCAAGGGGTTCGAGTTCAACCTGTTCATGCGCGACCCGTTGCTGAAGGATATCGAAGGCTACCGCGTCGCATTGCTGCGCAATCACGGCTCGCTGGTGCTGGGTGAAACCATCCCCGAGGCCTTCGTGATGCACCATTTCCTCGAATTCGCCTGCCGCGGCCAGATCGCGGCCCTGTCGGCGGGGTATGAGAACCTGAACTTCCCGGACGAGGAAGCCTGCGAATTCGCCGCCGCCCAGGTGATGAAGGAAGGCAATAACCTCGTCGGCGGCAAAGACTGGCCCGCGTGTTTGCGCATGGCGGAGCGGCTGTTCCCGGAATTCATGGAATAGGGACGACGGCGCGGCGGATAGAAGAAACACCAAGCGGCGGAAGGGTACCAAGGGGCACCCCAATAGCTGTCACCCCGGCCTTGTGCGGGGGGCCAGTCTTTCTTCTTTTCGCCGGCGGCGGGCTGGATCCCGGCACAAGGCCGGGATGACAATGGTACGTAATGAGCCGCTCAGAGTTCCCGCGACGGCGGGAATCCGGCGGAAAGAATTACACCTCCATCAGCCGCCCGTAGCCCGTCGGCATGTCGTCGATGCCGAGCTTTTTCAGTGCGTGCCACACCATGGCCTGGTTGGATGTCACCACCGGTTTGCCGATATCGGCCTCGATGGCATCGATCGCCTCGACCGCGCGGATGGCGGTACAGCTGAGAAACGCCGCCTGTGAATCCGGCTCGTCCTGGTCTTTCACCCGCCGGTGCCATTCTTCGGGTTCCACGGCCAGCATCGCGCCGCCATCGCCGGTGATGCCGAGCCCGGTTTCGGAAAGGACGTCCACACCATGGGATTTCAGGAACACGACCTCGCGGTCATTGGTGGATTGGATATAGGGCGTGGTCAGGGTGATCTTCTTTGCGTCGAATTTCTCGAACGCCTCGACGCAGCCCTTGGATGTCGATGTCGCGGGCTTGCCGGTGGCTTTCTCGATGCGCTCGATGATGCCGTCATCGAAGCCGGGCGCGAACATCGACGCCGCCGTGCAGTGAAACACGATCAGATCGACATCGGCATCGGCCAGCATCACCGCGCCGCGTTCGACGTCGTCGACCATCTCGTTGATGTGCTCTTCCTTGCTCGACAGCAGGCGCAGCCGCGTCGTGTGCAGCGACACGCCGTCGGGCAGCATTTCCGAGATCTGCGGTTCTGCCGCGCGATTGACCGAGGGCAGCAGCATGCCGATGCGGGCGCGGTCTCCGTAATTGACAGTCATGACGACATATCCTCCGGGCTCAGACCTTGCCGATATAGTCGGCCATGTTGGGCTGGCCGGGCTCGTTGGCGATACCCGTGTCCATCGGGACCCAGGGCAGGGCGCTGGCGGTCCAGATGTTCAGCTTCACCGGCACCCAGCTCGGGTCGTCCAGCGTACCCGCATAGATCACGCGGATTTGCGGCCGGGCACCCGGGGCAGAAAACAGGGGCGTGCCGCAATCGCCGCAGAAATTCAGCGCAAGATCGTTGCCGCTATCGGCGGAGCGCGTGCGCGACGCAGGCGTGCCTTTGTCGATCACCAGGTTTTCAGTCGGAATCTGGAAGTTCAGCCCGAACGCGCTGGATGTGCGGCGCTGGCACTCGGTGCAGTGGCAGAGGTATGAGATCAGTGGTTCGCTGGTCACGGTGTAACGGATCGCGCCGCAGCCGCAGCCGCCGGAATAGGGTGCCGTCATGGGGTGTCCTCCTGTGTTGGACCGGGATAGTACGGCGTGGCTCCCTTTACGAAAACAATTATTGCGATAGACTTTGCCCATGTTCATGAAAAACTGCTGGTATGTCGCGGCATATGACCGTGAGTTGAAAGATGGCGGGCCGCTCGGGCGGACCCTGCTGGGGGAGCCTGTGGTGATGTTCCGCGACAGCAGGGGGCGGGCCATCGCGCTCGAAGACCGCTGCTGTCACCGGCATTTGCCGCTGTCGCTCGGCCAGGTCACGGGCGATCGGGTGCAGTGCGGTTATCACGGGCTCGAATTCGATGCCACCGGCGCCTGCGTTGCCGTACCGGGTCAGTCGAAGGTACCGCCGGGGGCGGCGATCCGGGCGTTTCCGCTGGTCGAGAAATACGGCTTTCTGTGGATATGGATGGGCGATGCAGCGCTTGCCGACGAGGCCCTGCTGCCTGACTGGTGGTGGATCGGCGATCCCGGATGGGCGCATAATCCGGGCGCGTTCCTGCATATCAATTGCCATTACGAACTGATCACCGACAACCTGCTGGACCTGTCGCATCTCGGCTATGTCCATACGCGGACCCTCGGCAACGATGCCATCGTCGACTTTCCGGTCAAGACCGAGAGGATGGAAGACCGGGTGCGGATGTCGCGTTGGATACAGGACCGGCCGCCGCCGCCCTTGTTCAAAACCGGCGGCGGGTTCGACGGCAATGTCGACCGCTGGCAGATCGTCGAGACGCAGGCGCCCGCGCATACGGTTGTCTATGCCGGGTGCGGGCCGGTCGGCGCCGGCGAATTCGGTGGACGGACCGAGTACACGTCCGGCATTCATATCCGCGCATTGAACGCGCCGACGCCGGAAACCGAACATTCCAGTTTCTATTTCTACGCCCATGTCTGGGATTTCCGCCTCGACGATGCCGGCTGGAAACAGCAGATGTATGACGGCTTCCTGATGACGTTCCTCGAGGATGTCGACATTCTCGAAGCGCAGCAGGCGTCACTGATGCGCGATCCGGACCGCCCGCTGATCGATCTGAACGTTGACGGGCCGGGGCTGGCCGCACGGCGGATGGTGGCCGAACGTATCGAGGCCGAAAAGGGTGGCCAGAAGTGCGACCAGAAGGGTAGCCGGGTCGATGGTCAGACAGTTGCGGCCCGATAGGGGAAAGCGCTAAACATTAGACATCTAATTAATGGGAGTGTTTCCGATGTTTCTTAAAAATGCCTGGTATGTCGGCGCCTGGGATACCGAGATCGGCCGCCAGAACCTGCTGCGGCGCACACTGCTGAACGAGCCGGTGGTGTTCTACCGCCAGGAAGACGGCACGCCGGTTGCGCTCGAAGACAAATGCGCCCATCGCCATGCACCGTTGTCGGAAGGCAAGCTGGTCGGCGATATGATCCAGTGCCCCTATCACGGGCTTGAATACAATTCGGACGGCGATTGCGTCCGCGTGCCGGGCCAGTCGAACGTGCCGCCGGGATGCCGCGTGCGGTCCTATCCGGTGGTCGAGCGCAATCACTGGATCTGGCTGTGGATGGGCGATCCGGCCCTCGCCGATCCCGACGATATCGAGGATTTCCACTGGATGGACGATCCCGGCTGGCGCGCCAAGGGCGAGCTGATGCACCTGAAGGCGGATTACAAGCTGCTGGTCGAGAACCTGCTCGACCTGTCGCATCTTTCCTATATTCACGCCACCACGCTGGGCACCAGCGCGGTTGCCGAAACGCCGATGTCGGTCGATCGGAGCGACAGCCACGTCACGGTCACCCGCTGGGTGATGGATTCAACCCCGCCGCCGTTCTTTGAGAAAGCCGGCGGGTTCGCCCCCGACGAGCATGTCGATCGCTGGCAGCACATCACGTGGACGCCGCCGGCCTTCGTGCGGCTCGATGTCGGCGCCGCCAAGGCGGGCACGGGCGCCAAGGAAGGCGATCGCAGCCAGGGCATCACCATGCGGAACCTCAACGCGATCACGCCCGAGACCGACAAGACGACCCATTACTTCTGGGCGCAGGCGCATGATTTCCGCCTCGACGAGCCGTGGATCACAGACCTGCTGGTCGCCAATATCCACGAAGCGTTTCTCGAAGACCTGGAAATCATCGGCCTGCAGCAGATCAACATTGATTCCGGCACCACCCAGCCCCGCATCGATATCAATCATGATGGCGGCGGGTTGCAGGCGATCCGCACCCTGGAGGCGATGATCGATGCCGAGAACGACCCCGGCGCGGGTCAGACGGCGCAGGCCGCGGAATAGGCGGCAAACATTCTGCGATCAAATAAAAAGGGCCCCGGTGACGGGGCCCTTTTCGCATTCATGGAACCGGGTGTTCAGGGCTGTTTGCGCCGCCGGGTCAGACCCAGCCCGGCAAGGGCCAGGCCGAAAATGGCGAGCACACCGGGTGCGTTCACCTGGACCGGGCTTTCCGACGCGTAGAATTCCGCGCGGGCGAAGTTTGGGCCGGTAAATACATTCGAGGCGCCGCTGAGGGCCTGGAATGTTAATCCTGCAAGCGCGCTGTTATCGCCGATATCGGTGATACCGCCGTCTACATAGGCGTAAGACGCGGTAATGCCGGATGAAGTTGTCGCCCGGGTCAGGACCAGCAGGATTTGATCGTGTCCCGATTGCAGGGTGTCTGCGTCAAGGTTTGTGACTGTGCCGGCCGTCAGGTCGAAATCGGCAAAACTGACGGAGAAATCTCCCGTGCTCGAGCGACGGACCGACAGTTGGGCGCGGTCGCTCCCGGGGCCGCCGGGGCCGGAATCGCCAATACGAATGCCATATCCACCTGGAATGTCCAGCGTGGAGGAAAGATCGAACAGGCCGCGGACCTCGAATGTATCGTCGTTTTTCAGGCCTCTGATCAGATCAGTCGGATTGGTGTTCGAGTTTACCCGGGCCCGGCTGAATGTCAGGGGGTTGCCACTGGTAAGGCTCGTTGTGTTGAGGCCGTTGATCGAATTGGCCGCTGCCCGCCCGCCGGATTCTGTCCAGCCGCCCAGGGTGCTGTAGGTAACGGCTGTCGTCCCGGTGCCGAAAACGCCGCTGCCGTTCGGCGGGGCGATGTTGTCCGAAAAAGTATCGTCGACGTACTGGCCGCCGTTCTTTTCGATATAGAACTGGTCGATCGTGACGTTATAGGCGGCGGCGTTTCCTGCCATGCCGAGTGAAATGGCGGCTGTAAAGACAGCCATGTAGCCGAATTTCTGTGCACTCATCCTGAGACGCTCCTGTTTCTACGGCAATACGTACGACTTGCCGGTAGTTGTGTTGCGCCAACCCTTTTTCAACCGCGTTGATGCCAAGAAAGCAGCGACCAAGTCAAATGATAATTCGATTTTGGTTAACAAGGCTCGGCACCAATTAACAGGGACGTGTATCCCGCGGCACCAGGGGGACATAAAAAAACCGGGCCCCACTCCGGGGCCCGGTTCTTAATACGTGCTTAGTGCTGTGCGGTCAGCGGCGGTCGCCGAAGAGCTGCAGCAGCATGATGAACAGGTTGATGAAGTCGAGATACAGCCGCAGCGCGCCCGAGATGGCAAGCTTGCCCTGGGTCTCATCGTCCAGGTGTTCTGCATATTCGTTCTTGATGTTCTGCGTGTCGTAGGCGGTTAGGCCGACGAAGACCAGCACGCCGATGACCGAGATCCCGAACTGCAGCGCGGAACTGCCGACGAAGATGTTCACGACCGATGCGATGATGATGCCGATCAGACCCATGAACAGGAACGATCCCATCCCCGTCAGGTCTTTCTTCGTAGTGTAGCCCCAGATGCTCATCGCGGCGAACGTGCCCGCCGTGATGAAGAACACGCGGGCCACGCTGGCGCCGGTGAACTGGATCAGGATAACCGCGAAGGAAACACCCATCAGCGCCGCGTAAATCCAGAAGACCGCCTGTGCGGTGGAGGCCTTCAACGCATGGATGCGCGCGCTCAGGAAAAAGACGAGGCCGAGCGGCGCCAGCATCACGACCCATTTCAGCGGTGAGCCGAACAGTGTCTGGCCGAGGCTGGTATAGCCGATCAACTGGCCTGCGTCGTTCGTGATGAACGACATCTGCGCGATGATGATCGCAAAAATACCCGTCAGGGCGAGGCCCGACGCCATGTAATTATAGACCCGCAGCATGTGTGCGCGGAGCCCGGCATCAAATTCCGCCTGATCGATGGAACGTGAGCCGGTATAGATCGTTTTTTCGTTTCCGAAAGCCATGTCAGATCCTTTCAAGACCCGATTGTTAAACCCTGTTCAGAATATGGGGTGCTATCGAGTCGAAATCAACCGGAACCCGTTGAATTATCGGGTGTATTAACAAACGTTAATATTTGCCGGAGAGGGCGGAATTTCAGCCTTTTCGAAGGCGAATTACCGCAAACAGGCTCTATTCGTTGCGCAGCAGCGGTGCTGCTTTCTGGCCCAGTGCCCGCCACGTGCCGTAAAAACCGAGCGCCAGCGTCACCACGATGGCGATCAGGGCGGCGGCGACAACCGCCAGCGGATCAAAGCTGAAGTCGAATTTCATCACCTTGGTGACCACGGCCCATGCGGCAAAGGAGCCGATCACCGATGCGATCAGCGCGGTTATCACGCCCAGCAGCCCGTATTCCAGCAGCAGCGTGCCCATGATTCGCCGCCGCGTCGCGCCGAGGACCTTGAGCACCACGGAATCATAGACGCGGCGCCGGTGACCGGCGGCCACGGCGCCTGCCAGTACCAGGGTGCCGGCGATGATGGCGATTCCCGCCGTCATCCGGATGGCGAGGCCGAGCTTGCCGAGGAAACCATTCACGGTTTCCAGAACATCGCGCACCCGGATGGTGGTGACGTTGGGGAAGGCGGCGGCGACGGCAGTCTCGATTCCCGCTTCGCGTTCGGGATCGGCATGAACGGTTGCCAGATGGGTCTGCGGCGCGTTTTCAAGCACCCCGGGAGAGAACATGAACAGGAAGTTCATGCGCAGCGTGCCCCAGCGGACATCGCGCAGATTGGCGATCTCACCGGTAACGTTGCGCCCGAGAATATTGATGGTGATCGTGTCGCCGATCCCGAGACCGAGGGCGGCGGCCGAATTGGCCGATAGTGAAACGAGTTGCGGGCCGGTGTAATCCACGGGCCACCAGTCACCCGCGACAATAGTTTCGCCCTCCGGCAGTTCACGTGCCCAGGTGACACCTCGGTCCCCACGAAGAATCCAGCGGCCGTTTTCGGCCACGTTTTCCGATTTCGCGGTTTCGCCGTTCAACCGGGTGACGCGGCCGCGCAGCATCGGTGTGCGGCGCATTTCCCGGAAACCGGCAACTTCAGACACAGTTTTTTCGAAGTCCGCGACCTGGTCGTTCTGAATATCGATAAAGAAATAGCCGGGTGCACGTTCCGGCAGGCTTTTGGTGATCTGCCGTCCCAGATTGGATTCGATCAGCGCCACCGTCACCAGCACGGTCAGGCCGAGACCGAGGGACATCACGACGCTGCCTGTCGGTGCGCCCGGCCGATGCAGGTTGGCAAGCGCGAGACGCATGCCGGTGCCGCCGACGCTGCCCGCCAGTTTTGCCGCCCGTGCGATCAGGATACCGGCAATGGCGAATAACCCCATCGCGACCGCAGACCCGGCGACGAAATAGATTGCGACAACGCGGCTGAAAGCCGTCTCGATGGCAAGGACTGCAAGGGCTGCCAGCAGGATCACGGTTGCGACGACGAACGGCCAGCGCGGCACTCCGCGAAACCGTGCGATAGAATCCCGGAAGAGCCCGGCGGCGGGCAGGTCGCAGGCCCGCGCAATCGGCCATATCGAAAACGCCAGCGCCGTCAGTATCCCGAAGGCGGTCGCCACGATCAGCGGTTGGGCATAGACGCCGATCCGCGCCACAAGCGGTAACGCGTCACGTAACAGGTCTGCCAGCAACGCGGGGGCAAGCCCGCCGATCAGCAGCCCGATGGCGATTCCCAGCAGGGCCATTGCCATGACCTGGATCAGGTAGGCGCCGAAAATCAGCCCGGATGACGCGCCGATACATTTCAGTGTTGCGATGGTCTGCATCTTTCCGGTCAGGAAATCCCGCACCGCATTGCTGACGCCGACGCCGCCGACCAGCAGGGCCGTAAGGCCGACCAGTGTCATGAATAGCGTGGTGCGGTCGATAAAGCGCTTTATGACCGGCGATGCATTTCCGCGGTCGCGGACCACCCATTGGGCGTCGGGGAAAGATGTGTCCAGATCGGTTTTCCAGGCGGCGAGATTGTCCCGGTCGTTCAGGCGGATACGGTAAAAATACCAGACCTGGCTGCCGGGCTGGACAAGCTTGCTGTCACTGACCGACGCGGCGGAGGCCATAAAACGCGGCCCCAGCTGCAATGCCCGCGCGCCGGAAACGCGGTCGGGTTCACGGTCGATGGTGCCGCGTATCTCGTATACCGCATCGCCGATGATAACTCTGCCGCCTATTTCTATTCCGAGCCGTTTCAGCAATGCGGTATCGGCGATTGCACCCCAGACACCGCCGCGTTTGGCGAACAGGTCGGTTGGCGGCGCGGCGGGGGACGTTTCCAGGGCGCCGAACAGCGGATACGCGTTATCCACCATTTTCATTTCGACGAGCGACCGCTTGCCGGTCCGGTCGGAGCGGGCCATGGACCGCAGATAGACCACGCGCGAGACATCGGCCGATTTTTCGAGCCATGTGCGTTCGGCCGGCGATATATCCCGGTGGGTCATCCGCAGCGCGGCATCGCCGCCGAGCAGGATCGCACCGTCTTCTTCAAGCCCGGCAATCACCGATGAGGCGATGGATCCCACCGCCGCTATGGCGGCGACACCGAGTGCGAGACAGGCCAGAAAGACGCGAAAGCCTTTCAGGCCGCCGCGCAGTTCACGCCGGGCTATACGAAAGGCATTGATCACGTTCTAATTCCCGAAGCCTTCATGCGACAACCCGGTCGGAACCGATCAGCCCGTCCTGCAGGTCGATGACCCGTCCGCATTGTTCGGCGAGGGCAGGGTTATGAGTGATAAGAATCAGTGTTGCCCCGTGTTCCGCCCGCAATGAAAACAGCAATTCAATCACGGAATCGCCGGTGCCGCCGTCGAGGTTTCCCGTCGGCTCATCCGCGAGGATCAGGCGGGGTTCGGCGACAATGGCGCGGGCAAGGGCCACACGTTGCTGTTCGCCTCCCGACAGCTGACCCGGATAATGCGACAGCCGGTGTTCGAGCCCGACCGAGGACAGGGCGGCGCGTGCGCGGTCAAAGGCGTTGTCCATCCCGGCGAGCTCGACCGGAATTGCGACGTTCTCCACCGCGTTCATGGTCGGCACGAGGTGAAAATTCTGGAACACGATACCGACATTGTCGCGGCGGAACCGCGCCAGCCCGTCTTCGTCCAGCGTTGACAGATCATGCCCCGCAACCTGGACCCTGCCGCCGGTCTGGCGCTCCAGACCGCCGATCAGCATCATCATGGATGTCTTGCCGGAACCCGAAGGTCCGACCACGCTGACGGTCTCGCCGGCGGCTATTTCGAGATTAATCCCTTTAAGGATGTTGACGGAACCGGCTTCACTGTCCAGCTTAAGTTCAACACCGTCCAGGAGAACCATGGGTTCCCGTATGCCATTATCGTCTTTCATGATGCTCCGCAGGGGCTGCTTTGAGGGAGGTCGACCCTCTCGATATAGAGCGTTTACGCGGGTACTCAAGCAATGGATTGCTGTTGGGGTACTCACGGCAGGCGCGGCCTCTCCCGTCGCGGCCGCCGAACAGATCCGGCTGATGGTACTGGGCGACAGCCTGACCGCCGGGTACGGGCTGCCCCAAAAGGATGCTTTTCCCGTCAGGCTGCACGCCGCGCTCGAACAAAGCGGTATATCCGCCGTTGTTATCAATGCCGGCGTGTCGGGTGACACCACGGCGGGCGGTCTTGCGCGCATCGGCTGGGCACTGGCCGATAAACCGACCCATGCGATCGTGGAACTGGGCGCGAATGATGCGCTGCGCGGGATCGATCCGAAGACGACCCGGCGCAATCTGGATGCGATCGTTTCCCGGTTACAGGAAGCAGGGGTCAAGGTAATGCTGGCCGGCATGTATGCCCCACCGAACTGGGGCCGGGAATATGAAGCGGATTTCCGCAGCATCTATCCCGATCTGGCAAAAAAGTACGGGATCGGGCTATATCCGTTTTTTCTCGACGGTGTCGCCGCCCGGCGCGAACTGAATCAGGCGGACGGTATTCACCCGAACGAAAAGGGTGTCGCGGTCATCGTAGAACGTATATTGCCATCCGTGCGCCGTCTGCTGGGTGCGAAGGAGTAGCCATGGAAACCACCACACAGACGTTTCGTCTGGGTCATGCCGCCGATGCCGACTGGGAAACGCTCACGAGTTCCTGCCTGTCGCAGATAGGCGATGTGCCGCCGGGCGCCAATATTGGCTTTGTCTATGTCACCGACACGCTGGACAGCGATCTGCCGTTGATCGCGGATCGGCTGCGCGATGAGACCGGCGTCGCCCACTGGGTCGGTACGGTCGGATTCGGGGTGATGGTCGGCGGCCGGGAATATTTCGAAACCCCGGCGATGGTGGCCATGCTCGGTGTGTTGCCGGAAGATTCGTTCCGTATCCTGCCGACCGTGGATACCCCCGGCGATCCGCTGCCCGATAACGTAATGAACTGGGCGGGCCGGGCGAATCCGGCACTGGGCATCGTGCATGCCGATCCGCGTAATGCCTATATCGGCGATATCCTGAACGCGATTACCGATGATACGGATGCGTTGCTTGTCGGTGGTCTGACCGCATCGCGCGGCAAGCAGGCGCAGATCGCCGACCGTCTGACCGAGGGCGGTGTGTCGGGTGTGCTGTTCGGCGAAGATGTCCGGACGGTCACCGGTCTCAGCCAGGGCTGTTCGCCCGTCGGCGCTATTCACGAGGTCATCCGGGCGGAAGAAAATATTCTCGTCGAACTGGATGGCCGCCCGGCGCTCGAAGTTTTCCGTGAAGACATTGGCGAGGTTCTGTCGCGCAACCTGGAAAGGGTGAGTGGTTATATCCATGCGGCGCTGCCGATTGCCGCTGATGATACTGCTGACGGTTCTGGCGAAAATTCGGGTGACTATCTCGTGCGCAACATTGTCGGGATTGACCCTGATAACAAGCTGGTCGCCATCGGCGACCGTATTTCCGCCGGGGACAGGGTGATGTTCGTTCGCCGGGATGGTGCCGCAGCGGCCGAGGACCTCGACCGGATGCTGGCCGATGTCAGTGGCCGTGCCGGGGCCAAGCCGAAAGCGGCACTGTATTATTCCTGCGTCGCGCGCGGTCCGAACCTGTTCGGCGCCGAATCGGAGGAAATGAAAACCGTTCAGGCGGCACTCGGTGACGATGTGCCGGTCGTCGGTTTCTTCGCCAATGGTGAAATATCGAAGAACCGCCTGTATGGCTATACCGGCGTGCTCACGCTGATCCTCTAGAAACTGTGCGGCGCGCTTATGATCCGTCTTTTCACAGCGCTCGGCCTGCCCGATGACCTTCGCGCCAGACTGACGGCATTGCAGGGCGGGATCGATGCTGCGCGCTGGGTGGCGCCGCATAACCTGCACATCACGCTGCGTTTTATCGGGGAGGTCGCCGAAGACCGTGCCCATGATGTTGTCGCGGCGCTGAATGAAATCCATACCGGTGCAGTTCCCGTCACGGTCTCCGGCGCCGGTCGTTTCGGCAGCAGCGACAGGACCCGCGCGCTCTGGGCCGGAGTCGAGCGGTCGGATGCGCTGGTCGCCCTGCACGAGAAAATAGACCGTGCCCTGATCGGCGTCGGCCTGCCGCCGGAAGGTCGAAAGTACACGCCCCATATCACGCTGGCACGGTTCAGTACCGGGCGTGACCGCAGTCGCGATGCATCGGCGGGTCGGGTCTTGCGCTGGCTCGAAGCGCAGGGAGGGTTCTTTGCCGTGCCTTTCGAGGCGCGGGAATTCATCCTGTATGAAAGCCATCTCGGACGCCGCGGTGCGGACTATGTGCCCGTGGCGACGTTTCCGCTCGATCAACCGGGTTAGGCCCGAAGCCCTTCGAATAGCGCGCGGAAGGTTTCTTCCAGCGCTGCGGGTTTGTAGCGTCCGCTGCCGAGACCGAGAGCGGCTTCGTTAAAGGACGCGCTCAGCATGTTGGTCAATTCGTCCAGGGGGAGGACGCGCAGCACCCCGGCATTCATTCCGCTCTCCAGGCCGTCGCGCAGCGTGGACCCTGTATATTGGTCGTCGATCTCGCGCCAGTCGTCCCAGCCGAGCGCGGCCGGGCCGTCGACGAAGATGATCCGGTTCGTGTCTTCATCTGACGCGGCGGCGAGGAACGCGCGCGTTCCGGCCATCAGCGCTTCGACCGGGTCGTCGGTCAGCGGTTCCGATTCCCGGTTGATCCGGTCGGCCAGCGCGCGTTCTTCTGCTTCGAGTACGGTGCGAAACAGATCGCGTTTATCGGCGAAGTGATAATACAGCGCGCCCCGGGTCACCCCGGCACGGCGGACGATTTCCGGTGTGCCGGTTTCGGCAAAACCTTTCTCGGCAAACAATGCGCGGGCCGCCGCCATCAGGGCGGTGCGGGTTTCCGCATGGCGTTCGGCATTGCTGCGCCGTCCCCCGCTGCTGCCTGCTTTCCCTGTTTCGGGCAATTTTTGTGTCTTTTCGGCCATCCCGCATTTGACACACATACAGTATGTATGTAAATAGCCCGCACAAACATACACACTGTATTTATGTTCGCAGGAGAAGGATCCATGAAGACCAGCAGCTACTATCCCGTGATCGCATGTGAGAACGTCGCCGAGACAGCAGCCTTCTATCGTACCCACTTCGGGTTCGACGCCGTATTCGAGTCCGACTGGTATGTGCATCTGCAATCTGCGTCGGACCCGGCGGTCAATCTCGCTGTCCTTGATTGCCGGCACGAAACTGTTCCCGAGGGATATCGGAAACCGGTGCAGGGATTATTGATCAATTTCGAGGTTGATGACGTTGATGCGGAATACGCGCGTCTCATGAACGCGGGCCTGCCGATGCTGCAGGAAGTCCGCTCAGAAGCTTTCGGGCAACGGCATTTCATCACGCTTGACCCGGCAGGGGTGATGATCGATGTGATTACGGTCATCCCGCCCGGCGCCGAATTCGCCGCCGGATATTCCGCCAACGCCTCCGGCCAGGCAGGCAATGCGTCAGTCTGACGGTTTGCTGTCGGCGAATACCGGATGGGCGGCGTTGAAGTCATCCAGCCAGGCAACCAGGGCCGGGAATTCAGGGCGCCAGTCGTATTGTTCCCGGAAATCGATGTATTCGAGCGCGCAGGCAAGCCCGATACCGCCGACGGTCAGCGGTGTTATCGCGGGCGGCGCGTCGGCCATTGCCGCAAGGCCACGTCCGACCTTGCCGCGCTGGAAATCCAGCCAGGGCTCATAGGGTGTCTGGTCCGGGCGATAACGACCCTCATAGGTCACCAGAAGGGCTCCTTCGAGAATGCCGTCGGCGAGTGCGGCCTCGCGCAGGGCGCCAAAGCGTGCCCCGGTTTCGACCGGAATGATTTTGTCGCCGCCGGCCAGCATGTCCAGATATTCCAGGATCACGCGGCTGTCGAACAGGGCCGTGCCGTCCTCGATGATCAGCGCCGGCACCTTCGCCAGCGGATTCAGTTTCCGCAGCGACTCTTCGTCATCGGGGACGCCGACATCGACGCGGTCGGACAGGCCCAGATGGGCGATTGCAAAGGTGCCTTTGCGGCCGAAAGGCGACGGCCCGCGCAGCAGCAATTTCATGGTCATCGGTCATCCTTCCAGCGTGTTGAACTCAGACCGTCTTTGTCTTGCCCGCGGGACGTCAGGTCAAGTCCTGCATGTAATGCCGGGGCATGCCAAATGGGTGCGGCGCCAGTTTGATTCGGCTACACTCAATCCGGCTGCGTAACGAATTACAGGAAATCCGCCGGGGAACCCACTGTCGGATATTCCTGCCGCACAGGGGGCGGTTAAGGCGATCATGCCGGTTTTTCTCAATCAGGACGATGCGCTCGCATTGTGGCGTGATGCGCTCAGCGCCAGTGTGCGGGGCGACGGGCCCGACCTGTCTGCGCGCCAGATGTCGATCCTGCTGACCGTCTATACGCAGACGCCCCCGCACACGGTGCGTGGCCTGTCGGAGTCGCTGAATATCTCCAAGCCTGCAATTTCGCGCGCGCTGGATCGGCTCGGCCAGCTCGGCTTCGTCCGCCGCCGCCGCGACGATTACGACCGCCGCAGCATCGAGGTCCAGCGGACGGTGAAAGGCGCTGTCTTCCTGTCCGAATTCGCAGATCAGGTATCCGAGGCCGGGCGTGAACTCGACAGCCCCACACCGTTCGAAGCCGGCACCCCGCCGGAAGTGCCCCCCGTCGAAGAAGATTACTGAAGGCCGGTTCACAAAACGGCGGCGCGGTCTACGTCCCGACCGTGTCGGTCTTCACCGCCTCGATATTGAAAGCGGCCGCCATCAGGGCCTTGGTATATTCCTCGGCCGGGTTATCGAATATCTGTGCGGCCGGTCCCTGTTCGACCACCTTGCCGTCTTTCATGACGATCAGCTCGTCGGCCAGCGCGCGGACCACTTTCAGGTCATGGCTGATGAACAGGTAGGCAAGATTGTGCTTGTCCTGCAGGTCACGCAGCAGGTCGACGATCTGCGCCTGAACCGACATGTCCAGCGCGGAGGTCGGTTCGTCGAGCACGATGAATTTCGGTTTGAGCACAATGGCGCGCGCGATGGCGATCCGCTGGCGCTGTCCGCCGGAAAACTCATGGGGGTAGCGGTCCTGTGCTTCGGGCGGCAGGCCGACCTCGATCAGGGCGTCGGCGATAACGGCGCGGCGCGCATCGTAGGTGTCGCCTGCAAGGTTATGCAGCCGCAGGCCCTCCTCGATGATCTGGCCGACTGACATGCGGGGCGACAGCGACGAGAACGGGTCCTGAAACACCACCTGCATCTGTTTGCGCAGCGGGCGCATTTCTTTTGCGCTATAGCCGTCGATGCGCGTGCCGTTGAATGTGATTGGCCCCTCGCTGATCTCCAGGCGCAACAGCCCCATTGCCAGGGTCGTCTTGCCGGAACCGGATTCGCCGACCACGCCCACCGTGTGGCCTTCGCGCACGACGACATCGACACCGTCGACGGCTTTTACGTGGCCAACGGTGCGCCGCATGATGCCCTTTTTGATCGGGAACCAGACACGCAGGTTCTCGGCTTCGATAACCGGTTTCGCGTCGGCGCGGGCGGGCAGAGGGTTCCCCTTCGGCTCCGCAGCCAGCAGGTGCCGGGTGTAGTCGTGCTCAGGCGTCTCGAACAGTTTCTCGGTCTCGGCGACCTCGACCAGTTTGCCGCCCTGCATCACGCAGACCCGGTGCGCGACCTTGCGTACGATCACCAGGTCATGGGTGATCAGCAGGATCGACATGCCGCGCTTGGCCTGGATATCGCGCAAAAGGGCCAGAATTTGTGCCTGAATGGTGACATCCAGCGCCGTGGTCGGCTCGTCCGCGATCAGCAGATCGGGATCGTTTGCCAGCGCCATTGCGATCATCACGCGCTGTCGCTGTCCGCCCGATAACTGGTGCGGATAGGCCGACAGGCGTTCTTCGACATTGGGCAGGCCCACTTCGTCCAGCAGTTCGATAATCCGCGCTCGTGCGGCTTCCTTGTCCATTTTCTTGTGGACGAACAGGATTTCACCGAGCTGCTTTTCAATCGAATGCAGCGGGTTGAGCGAGGTCAGGGGTTCCTGGAAGATGATCGCGACCCGGTTGCCGCGGACCTTCTGCATCTGTTCGGGTGGCGCACCGACCAGTTCCTCGCCCTCCAGCATGATGGAGCCCGACGGGTGGTGTGCCGTTGGATAGGGCAGAAGTTGCATGATCGACAGGGCGGTGACCGATTTTCCGGAACCGGATTCGCCGACCAGTGCCAGCGTCTCGCCGCGTGCGATCTCGAACGACACGTTTTTCACCGCGCGTGTTTCAGTCTCGCCGCTGCCGAACGACACCGAGAGATCGGATATCCTGATCAGGGGGTCTGTCATTGCCCGGTCACTCCCCAAACGTCTTTCGGGGGTCGAAGGCGTCGCGGACCGCTTCGCCGACGAAGATCAACAGGATCAGGGTCAGCGATATGCTGATGGTTGATGTCAGTCCGAGCCATGGCGCCTGCAGGTTCGACTTGCCCTGCTGGAGCAGCTCGCCGAGCGATGGCGAACCCGGCGGCAGGCCGAGGCCGAGAAAGTCGAGCGCGGTCAGGCTGGTGATCGACCCGGTCAGGATCAGCGGCAGGAAGGTAAGTGTCGCGACCATCGCATTGGGCAGGACATGACGGAACATGATGGTCACGTTGCCGACGCCGAGGGCGCGCGCCGCTTTGACGAACTCGAAATTCCGCGCCCGCAGGAACTCGGCACGGACCACGCCGACCAGCGACGTCCAGCCGAATAGCAGCAAGATAAACAACAGCGTCCAGAACCCGGGAATGATCACGCTCGACAGGATGATCAGGATATAGAGCTGCGGCAGTCCGCCCCAGATTTCGATAAAGCGCTGCGCGATCAGGTCCAGCCAGCCGCCGAAATAGCCCTGAAAGGCGCCGGCGACGATCCCGATAATCGACCCGATAACGGTCAGGATCAGCCCGAACAGGACTGATATGCGGAAACCGTAAATCACGCGCGCCAGCACGTCGCGACCCTGATCGTCGGTGCCGAGCCAGTTATCGCCCGATGGCGGCGCGGGGGCCGGTACCTTCAGGTTCAGGTTCACGGTGTTGTAGCTGTAGCGCACCGCCGGCCAGAGTATCCAGCCGCCCTTTTCGGTGATCAGTTCCTGCACGTCGGTTTCGCGGTATTCGGCCTCGGTCTCGAAATCGCCGCCGAACACGGTTTCTGCGTATGTGTTGAGCACCGGGGTGTACAGGGACCCCTCGTACCAGACGGCCAACGGGCGGTCATTGGCGATAAACTCGGCCGGCAGGGTGCCGAGAAACAGCACGAGGAACGCCCATAGCGCCCAGCGCCCGCGCCGGTTACGCCGGAAATTCACCAGGCGGCGAGCGTTCAGTGGCGAAATGCGCAGCCCGAGGAAACGCGGATGTTCAACCGGTGCCGGAATGTCCGATGTTGCGGCCCTAGACATGACGGCCCTCGAAATCGATGCGCGGATCGATAATCGTGTACATCAGGTCGCCGACCAGATTCATCACCAGGCCGAGCAGCGTGAAGAAATAGACCGTCGCGAACATGATCGGGTAGTCGCGCTTGATGGCGGCCTCGAAACCCAGAAGGCCGAGCCCGTCGAGCGAGAAAATAATCTCGATCAGCATGGCGCCGGTGAACAGGATGCCAATGAACGCGCTGGGGAAACCGGCGATCACGATCAGCATCGCGTTGCGGAACACGTGGCCGTACATAACGCGGTTTTCGGTCAGGCCTTTCGCGCGCGCGGTCTGCACGTAAAGCATGTTGATCTGGTCGAGATAGGAATTTTTGGTGAGCATGGTCAACGACAGGAAACCGCCGAGCACCAGCGCCGTGATCGGCAGCACCAGGTGCCACAGGTAATCAAGGATCTGGCCGACGATCGATAGCTCGTCGAAGTTCTCCGATGTCAGGCCGCGCAGCGGGAAGATGTCGAAGAAACTGCCTCCTGAGAACAACACGATCAGCAGGATCGCCATCACGAAGGACGGAATCGCAAAGCCGATGGTGAGCAGCGTCGTTGTCCAGACGTCGAACCGTGTGCCATCCATTACCGCCTTGCGGATGCCGAGCGGTATACAGACCAGGTAGACGATCAGCGTGGTCCAAAGACCAAGGGATATAGAGACCGGCATTTTCGACAGGACCAGGTCGATCACGGTCTCGTCCCGGAAAAAGCTGGTACCGAAATCGAAGACGATGAAATCGCCCATCATTTTCAGGAACCGTTCATGCAGTGGCTTGTCGAAGCCGAACTGGCGCTCGAGGTCCTTGATGAATTCCGGATCCAGTCCCTGCGCGCCGCGATAGCCGCTATCTGCGGTCGACGCCGAAGCTGCCGCCGACGTGTTGCCGCCTGACAATTCGCTCCCGCCACCGCTGATGCGCCCCGTTGTGCCGGCGTCTGTGCCGGTGACCTCGGCGATAATCTGTTCAATCGGACCGCCGGGTGCAAGCTGCACGATGGCGAAATTGATGATCATGATCCCCAGCAATGTGGGGATCATCAGGGCAAGACGGCGAACGATATAAGCGAGCATTCGGTGTTCTTCTTCCCGCTATTTATTGCCGGGCGGGGGCAATGCGCCCGGCGGCGGTGGGGGAGCGATACCGTCTGCGATCATTCTTGCCTTGGCCGGGTCAAACCACCAGGTATCAACCACACCCATATCATAGCGGGGCGATTTGGCGGGACGGTTGAACTTGTTCCAATAGGCGATGTTATGGGCACCCTTGTACCATTGCATCACCGCATAGCGGTTCCACATGATGACGCGGTCGAGCGCGCGGACGGCGGTGGTCAGGCCGGCGCGCGATTTCGCCGTGACAACCTTTTCGATCAGCGCATCGACCGCCGCGTTCTGGACGCCACCGATATTGAACGCGCCCTGCACGCCGGCGAATTCCGATCCGAAATAGTTGCGTTGTTCAAGCCCGGGGGTGAGGGGCTGGGAAATTCGCCGGATAACGATGTCGAAATCGAATGTATCCTGGCGCCGTTTGAAATTGGCGACATCAACGATGCGGATGCGGGCCTGAATGCCAAGCCGTTTCAGGTTGTTGATATAGGGTCCGATAATACGCTTGAAACTGGCCTCGAAGAGCAGGAACTCGATCTCCAGCGGGGCGCCGGCCGCGTTCGTCAACACGCCGTCCTTGACCCGATACCCTGCCTGTTTGAGCAACCGGCTGGCTTTCCGGAGGCTTGACCGCAACTTCCCGGAGCCGTCCGACTGGGGCGATGCGAAGGGTGTTGTGAAGACTTCTTCGGGCACTTTGCCACGGAAAGGTTCCAGCAGGACGAGTTCTTCTGCCGTCGGCGGGGCTTTTGCCGCCAACGATGAATTCTCGAACATCGAATTAGTGCGCGCATATTGGCTGTAGAAAAGCGTCTTGTTGGTCCATTCAAAATCGAATGCCATGTCGATGGCAGTGCGCACACGGATATCCTGGAACTTTTCGCGCCGCAAATTCAGGATAAATGCCTGTACACCCGACGGCGTTTCGTCGGGCAGGACTTCGCGGATGACCAGCCCGTTATTGACCGGCGGTTTATCGTACTGGGTCGCCCATTGGCGCGATGTGAAGTCTTCGCGGAAATCGTATTGCTGTGAAAAAAAGGCCTGAAACATGATCTCGCGATCCCGGTAATAGTCGACCGTGATCTCATTGAAATTGTAGCGCCCGCGGATGACGGGCAGGTCCTTCGCCCAGTAATTTTCCACGCGGCTATAGGTGATCGACCGGCCGGGTTCGAATTTGCCGATGCGGTAGGGACCACTTGCCAGTGGAGCATCGAAGGTCGTTTTCTTGAAATCGACCTTGTCGTAATAGGTTTTTGACAGCACCGGCAGGGATGCAAGCCGCGTCGGCAGGTCGCGGTGGGTGCCCGGCTTGAACGTGAATTTGACGCGGCTCGGCGATGTTGCCTCGGCCCGGTCGACATCGCGGAAATTGATCCGGTATCGCGGATGGCCGTCTTTGGTCAGGGCATTGAAGGTGAAGACGATATCTTCGGCGGTAATCGATGTGCCGTCGTGAAATTTTGCACGCGGGTCGATGTTGAAGGCGACCCAGCTTTTATCCGCCGGTTGTTCGACGGTCTTTGCCACGAGCCCGTAATAGGAATCCGGTTCGTCAAATGATCGTGCCATGAGCGTGTCGAAGAGCAGCCCTTCGGCCAGGACTTCCTTGCGGCCCTTCAGGATGAACGGGTGGATCGACTCGAATGTATCGAGACCCGGCACCTTCAGTGTGCCACCCTTGGGCGCGTTCGGATTGACGTAGCCGAAATGCGAAAAGCCGGCGGGGTATTTAAGATCGCCAAAAACACTTATCCCGTGACGCGGGACGGCATTCTGCGCGTCGGCCGGAACAGTAAGGGCGAGTGAGCAGACCGCGATAGCGGCGATGGACAGGGCTAGTCGGTTCATTGCGTCCGCATCTTACGTGCCATCCCTGCCCGCGCGCTAAGGATTTTTATTCCCATTTTTCAGGGCGGCGTCCTTCGCGGGGTCGATCCACCAGCTCATCACGTCGGCACCGTATTTGGGATGGGTCGAAATACCGAAGCGGTCCCAGTAGGCGATCCGGTCAATCCGGACATGCCACTGCGGGATCACGTAATGGTTCCACTGCAGGACGCGGTCCAGCGCCCGGGTCGCGGTGACCAGGGATTTCCGGTCCTGTGCATCGACGATTTTGTCGATGAGCGCGTCGATTGCCGGGTTTTTAATGCCAATCGTGTTACGGCTTCCCTGACGGTCTGCGGCGGCAGAGCTCCAGTAATCGCGTTGTTCGTTACCAGGCGATTCCGATTGTCCCGCACCGCCGACGATCATGTCGTAATCGAAGGACCTCAACCGGTTGATGTATTGTGACTGATCGACGGTGCGGACACCGGCCACGATGCCAAGCCGTTTAAGGTTCTGCGAAAATGGAGTGACGATGCGCTCGAAAGCGGGGCTGACCAGCAGAATTTCGAAGGCGACGGCCTTGCCGGTCTTGGGCGAAATCAGCTTGTTGTTCTCTATCTTGTAGCCTGCTTTTTTCAGCAACCGGAGGGCTATGCGCAGGTTTTTGCGGATTTTGCCGGACCCGTCCGTCGACGGTGGTGCGTAGACCGTGGTGAATACTTCGTCCGGAATTTTGCCGCGCCACGGTTCGAGTAATGCCAGTTCATCCTTTGACGGCAGCTCCGTTGCGGCGAGCTCTGAATTGGAGAAGTAGCTGCTTGTCCGGGCGTATTGTCCGTAGAACAGGTTTTTGTTCGACCATTCAAAATCAAATGCGTAAGCCATTGCCTGTCGCAGAACCGGGTCCTGGAACTGTTCCCGGCGGGTATTGAAAACAAAGGCCTGCATGCCGGTCGGGCGGGCGTGGCGTACTTCTTCAAGTTTTACCTGCCCGGCCTTGCGCGCGGGGAAATCATACCCGGTCGCCCAGACCAGTGATGCATTTTCGTTCCGGATGTCGTATCGCCTTGACTTGAAGGCTTCCAGTGCGACGGTCTGATCGCGATAGTAATCGAACCGGATGCGGTCAAAATTATTCTGGCCGATATTGATCGGCAGGTTTGCCCCCCACCAGTTTTTCACCCGGTCGATTTCGACAAAGCGGCCCGGCTCGAACGCGCCGATCCGATATGGGCCGCTGCCCATCGGGGGTTCCAGAGAGGTTTTGGTGAAGTCGCGGGTCGACCACCATTTTTTCGACATCACCGGCAACTGTCCGGTGATCTGTGGCAATTCACGGTTGGGCGGGCCGGTGAATTCGAATTTGACCTTGTGCGTTCCCAGCTTCACAGCCTGCACGATATTCTTGTAATAAAACCGATAGAAAGGCGCGCCGTCGTTTTTAAGCGTCTCGAACGTCCAGATCACATCGTCCGCGGTGATCGGTGAGCCGTCATGGAAGCGTGCTTCGGGCCGCAGCGTGAAGGTGGCGTAGGAAAGGTCGGCAGGCACTTCGACCGATTCCGCGATTAACCCGTACTCGGCGGAGATTTCATCCAGCGGAGAGGTCATCAGGGTTTCGTATACCTGGCTGACGCCCGCCGATGGGTTGCCCTTGATCGTATATGGATTGAAGGTATCAAACGTGCCGATTGTGTAGCGCCGCAATGTGCCGCCCTTGGGTGCGTTCGGGTTCACGTGGTCGAGATGTTTGAAATCCGCCGGGTATTTCAAATCGTCCAACAGGGTAAGGCCATGGCTGATTTTGACGCCGGGTTTGTCCTGCGCGCCGGCTTCCGTAACGAAGGCAGTGGTGACGGAAAACGTCAGACCGGCGCAGATAAGTGCCGCTGTCAGGATTTTCATGGCCTTTGGTCCCTGCTTTATTCTGCTGTTAAATGTGATGTTTCGTGGCCGAATGACAAGTTTTCCGGGGAATAACACGGTTTATTGAAGTGTCAGCCGTTTAGAAAAGCCAGGATTTCCGCGTGCGTGCGGGCATCTCCGCAGGCCAGTATCGTCCCATCCGACGACAGGGTCAGCGGATTTCCTTCCCAGTCCGTCACGATTCCGCCGGCTGCTTCGACGACAGGTGCCAGCGCACAATAATCATAGGTCTGCAATCCCGCCTCCAGCACCACGTCGACGAATCCGGACGCAATCTGTGCGTAGGTGTAGCAATCGCCACCATACACCACGTGTTTTGCGCCCTCTGCGACCTTGCGCCAGCGTTCGCCCTGGCCCGGACTGAACAGGTCCGCCGCCGTTGTGCCGGCAATGGCATGCGCCAGTGACGGGCAGGCGCGCGCGTTTACAGGGGTGCCGTTAAATTCTGCGCCGGACCCTGTTGCGCCGACCCAGCGTTCGCCGTTTACCGGCTGGTCGATCACGCCAAGGATCGGCGTACCGTCGCGGACAAGCGCGATCAGGGTACCGAAGATCGGCCGCCCGCTGATGAAGGATTTCGTACCGTCAATCGGGTCGATCACCCAGACATATTCGGCCTCGGTATTCGTATTGCCGAATTCCTCGCCGATGATGCCGTCATTCGGTCGTGTCTCTGCGAGGATCGCGCGAATGGCCTGTTCGGCCTCGCGGTCGGCGGCGGTGACGGGCGATGCGTCCGCTTTACCGTCAACCTGGATGGGTTGGCGGAAATAGCTGCGGATCACCGGGCCGCTGGCATCGGCCAGCCGGCGGGCCAGTTCTATAAGGTCAATAGGACAGGCGTGAGTCATTGGGGCGGTCATGCGCGCAGTCTGGTGCAAATTGTGATCGTTTGAAAGGGGAGCCGGCCAATCCGGGCGAGGAGAATATAGGCGAGGAGAATATAGGCGAGGAGATTAATGGACGACCTTGTAGCTGAATGCCGAGACCACGCGGTTTACGCGCAGGCCGTCATCCGACAGCGGCAACAGGATGCTGCGATACAGTACTTCCTGGCCCTTCTTGTTGAAGAACCGGCCGACATCGGCCATTGGTTTTTTGAGATCCACGGAAGCCCGGCAGAATGACAGGCCCATTTCGGTGGATGAGGGAAGCGTGTCGAGCACGGAAAGTCCGGTCGGATCGCGGCCGAGTGCGGCCTGTACGCGTGCGCCGGCTGCAACGACCCGGTCATCAAGCTCGCTGACGCCGACCTCTATAACGAGGGAATCTTCTGCGCCGAACGGGCAGTCTTCCATTTCCAGAACAGATGACAATGGCAGTTCGCCGTCATTTCGTACGCTTTCCCAGAATTTAAGAGCTTTACCTACTAGCCTGCTCTCTCCGTTGGGGCGGATGCGATCCGCCGCCTCGGAACTCGAACTCTGATAATTCAATGCAACCCCCCAAAAATACGCGTACTTACCTACTACCAATAAAGACTACTCTGTCTCCTTATTGGTTTACAAATAGTTAATTGACCTCTGTAAGGGCCGGTAAACTAGTGATCGCGGATTGTGCGCTGTTTTATTTGAGCGGCGCAGGGGTGTCGGCAAGGGTCCGAAGATAGGCGATAACATTTGCCCGGTCGCTGTCTTTGCGCAGGCCGGCGAATGTCATCTTGGTGCCTTTGGCGTAGTCCCGCGGTTTGAGCAGGAAAGCGTTCAGGTTTTCATATGTCCATGCCGTGTCGCCCATCGCTACGAGCGCTTTTGAATACTTGAAGCCGTCATGGGCGGCTTTCTTGGCGTTTATGACATTCCACAAATTCGGGCCGATACCGTTCTTGCCGCCTTTATCAACCGTATGGCAGGCCTTGCACTTGTTGAAGACGCGCTTGCCTTTATCCGCATCGGCCTTGCCGATCATCGCCGCGATATCGACGGGCGGGGCCGCGGCCGCGGCAGCGGTGGCTTGTTTGACCTCGGTGACAGCGGCGGCAACCGGTTTGGCAGCGGCTTCTACGGCTTTCATGGCCGCCTGCTTGGCGGCTTCAAGCGCCTGATTGACGGCGTCGATTTCGGCCTGTGTCGGCAGTGGTGCCGGCGTATCGGCCAGTGTCCGCAGGTAAGCGATCAGGTTTGCCCGGTCAGATGTCTTTTTCAGACCGGCGAAGGACATCTTGGTGCCCGGGATATAATCTTTCGGTTTTGCCATAAATGCGTTCAGGCTTTCGTATGTCCAGCTGCCCTCTTTTTCGAGCAGGGCTTTCGAATACTTGAATCCGTCATGCGAGCCACGCTTGGCGTTGACCGTGTTCCACAGCTTCGGGCCGATCTTGTTTTTGCCGTCCTTGGCGACGTCGTGGCAGGCGGCGCATTTTTTTGCGACCTTCATGCCCGCTTCTATGCTTGCGGATGCGAGCAGACCGGAAATCGGCGCCAACGGTTCTTTGATCTTCGGCTTGGGAGCGCTCGCCGTCATGGCTGCTTTCCCGTCACCGTGTCCGTCGCCATGGCCACCGCCATGTCCGCCGCCGGTGGTTACGAGATTGTCGCCGATCTTGCCAATAACAACCAGAGCAAGCACTGCGACCAGAAGTGCACCGACGATCTTGTTAAGCTCGAATGACGACATGCCAGAATTCCGTTGGAGTGTGAAAAGTTAATGCCGGTCCGACCGGCAGCATAAATTAACCGTTACGTGCGGGTCTGTCTAATATCCCCGCCTGAAATGTCACGGATACGGCATTCCCGCGCGTGTTCAAGGGGTATAATGTCGCACCCGAATGACTTCCTGCTTGGTAAAGCACAACTTTCATCAAGAGAATGCACCGAAACCGATGTCCAGATCGTTAAATCCCGTCGTTATTGTTCCAGCACGTCTGGCCGCCACCCGTTTTCCTGACAAGCCGCTTGCAGATATTCATGGGGTGCCGATGATCGTGCAGGTGCTGCGCCGTGCGCTGGAGGCCGATATCGGTCCTGTCCTTGTCGCCTGCGGTGATGGGGCCATTGCCGATGCGGTCGAAGCCGACGGCGGGCAGGCTGTGATGACCGACCCCGACCACCCCAGCGGCTCCGACCGGGTGCATGAAGCGCTGGGTTTGTTCGACCCTGACAGGCGATACGATACGGTGGTCAATATTCAGGGTGATCTGCCGACCATTGATCCCGGCGTCATCGCGGCCGTGCTGGATCCGTTCGACACCGCCGATGTCGATATTACGACCCTGGCGGTCGAAATCAGCGAGAACCGCGAACGCACCGATCCCAATGTGGTCAAGGCGGTGATCGCCCTGTCCGGGGAAAATACCCGGATCGGGCGGGCGCTTTATTTCAGCCGGGCGACTGTGCCGGCGGCGGCAGCCGGGCCGCATTATCATCATATCGGGTTATACGGATTCCGGCGCGATGCGCTCGATCGTTTCGTCGCGTTGCCGCCGGGGCGGCTGGAAGTGCTGGAACGGCTCGAACAGCTGCGCGCGCTTGAAGCCGGCATGCGTATAGATGTCGCGCTCGTTGACACTGTTCCGCTCGGTGTCGATACTCCCGCCGATCTGGACCGGGCGCGGGCAATGCTGGCGTCCGGTTCGTCCTGACTCAGGGTTTAGCAATTATGGCCGCCAGTAAAAAAAATACGCGCGCGACCCGCGCCGCGCCATCCCGGACGATAGCGTTCCAGGGCCGTCCGGGCGCCTATTCGCATCTTGCCTGCAGGAAGTATTTCCCGGACATGACGCCGCTGCCGACGGCGGCTTTCGAGGATACGTTTGACGCGGTCACGAGCGGCAGGGCGAAGTTTGCGATGATCCCGATCGAAAATTCTGTTGCCGGGCGCGTTGCCGATATTCACCGGATCATGCCGGATTCAGGCCTGAATATCGTCGGCGAGCGCTTTTTCCGGGTGAACCATCATCTGTTGGCGCCAAAAGGGGCGACGCTCAAATCCATCAAGAGGGTCCATAGCCACGTTCAGGCGCTTGGCCAGTGCAGCCATTTTCTGCGTAAAAACGGGTTGGAACCGGTTGTCCATGCCGATACTGCCGGCGCTGCCGCCGATATCGCCGCATCGGGAGACCCGACAGAGGCGGCGATTGCGTCTGAATTGGCATGTGAGGTCTATGGTCTGAAATCGATCCGGGCCGGCATCGAGGATGCCGAGCACAACACCACGCGCTTCGTTGTCCTGTCCAAAAAGCCAATGCGGGTCAAACGGGGGGAGGGCCCGATCGTTACCAGTTTCGTCTTTCAGGTGCGCAATGTGCCGGCCGCGCTCTACAAGGCGATGGGCGGGTTCGCGACCAATGGGATTAATATGACCAAGCTTGAAAGCTATATGGTCGATGGCGATTTCGTTGCCACCCAGTTCTATGCCGATGTGGAGGGCGACCCGCGCGATACCAGCCTGAAGCTGGCACTCGAAGAACTCGGCTTTTTCACCCATAAAGTGACGATTTTGGGCACCTATCCGGCCGATCCGTTCCGATTTCGGGGCTGAACCGGGGGTTATTGCTGATAACTGATGCTTTGAGCGTCAATTTGGGGCTTGGCGGGGGATTTCGGTGCCGTTATCCTTCGCCAAAGCCCGAACGGGCGTCAATACGCATTGTCGCGGTTGTTTTGTAGAGAAACTGGGGGCGGTAGGATGGGTGCGAAGCGGTTTGTTTCGGTTGTCTGTGGATTGATGATGGGGGCCATGGCGCTTCCGGCAAGCGCGACAATTATCGGTGGTGCGGTCACGGGCGGCACGGCCCTGACGGCCGGCGGGGTTTTCCAGAAACTTGTTGTCCCGTTTACGTCGAGCCCGACAAATAACACTATCGGTGATGATAACCAGCAATCGCCCAACCTGTTCGGTTTCGACGAAGAACAGAACATCACTATCACCTCGACCATCCAGGTGAATATCGGCACCAACCCGGTCGCCGGTGACGTGGTCGCCAGTCATTATATCGGCTTTGACCCCGCGTTGGGGCTGGGCCAGGTCGGCTATATCGATTTCGATGCGGACATTTACGGTGTCGCGACCGATCGGACCAAACTCAATGACAGCGATTTTCTCGCCAATACCGGGGTGACCTATCTGAGCGACAGTCTGCGGGGGCTGGAAGGTGGCGATTCGGTGATGATCGATCCGACAAATTCCAGACGACTGCTCGTTAACTGGTTTGCAAATTCTCCGGGCGATTACGTCCGGGTGTTTACCCAGTTTTCGGCCGCTGCCGTCCCGGCCCCCCCGGTTGCGGGATTTCTTTTGCTTGGGGTCGGGTTTCTGGCTGCCCGCCGTCGTGTGCGGCGTCGGGTGCGCTGACCGAAATACGCTTCAGCCCCGGCGAATCCATTCGTCGATCAGCCGCCGGGCAATTGAATCCGACCTTGGGCGCTGGGCAATGCCGGCGCCGCCATCGGCCAGGTCCTGGCGGGTAAACCACTGCAGGTCTTCGAGTTCCTCGTCCCACGGAGTCAGTTCTTCGGTCACCGCCTCGGCGAAAAACCCGAGCATCAGCGATGACGGGAACGGCCAGGGCTGTGACGAGTGATACCGGATATTGGTGATCTCGACGCCGGATTCTTCCATCACTTCGCGCGCAACTGCCTGTTCAAGGCTTTCGCCGGGCTCGACGAAACCGGCAAGGGTTGAATACATGCCCGGCATCCATTCGGCTTTGCGTCCCAGCAGGGCCCGGTCGCCTTTTTCCACCAGCATGATGACGGCGGGATCGGTACGCGGGAAATGGCCTGCGCCGCAATCCGGGTTCAGGCATTTCCGCAGATGGCCCGCGTCCTGGCTTTCGGTCGGGCTGCCGCAGACGCCGCAAAAAAGATGACGCGAATGCCAGTGCATGATCCCCTTGGCATAGGCGAGGATAGATGCCTCGGTCCGGTCGAGCACCGCGCCGACCGAGCGCAGGTCGACGAATTCGCCGTCGGCCCGCAACTCACTGACCTCGTGTTCTTCGAGGGGGGAGATATCGATGGCGAAATGGGCGACGTCGTTGCGCACACCCAGCATGACGGTCGTCGTTGCGATCTCCATCAGCGCCCGTGTCTCGGCGGTCGACATCATGATTCCACGCGGCTCGGCACCCTGTTCGATCAGGCTGCGTGAGCGCCAGACCGGGATAACCATCGTGTGTTCGGCGGCATACTGGGCGGTAACCCAGGCTTCGTCCCGCCGGTTTTGGGCGACCCGGTCGAGAACTTCATCGGCATAGTGATTCTGAGAATTCATATACGTATAAGTCGCATAGAAGCGCAAAAGGCGCAATTCCGCAGCGCCTGCCCGGTTTTCCGCCGATTTTCTCAATCGATTCGTCTGCCCGAACGGGCAGACTCCGGTTGGTCCCCGCGCTGGACCTGATATACTGCCCCCGGGAGGCTGGCGGCGGACGGATTGCTCGCCAACCCGGTCAGGTCCGGAAGGAAGCAGCCGTAACGAGATTTACCCGGGTCGCCTCACCAGTCTCCCAACCTGCTGAACGATCGCCGCCTCCCGCAGGATAAAGGTATTGGCCCGCCCGGAAATTTAACCGGGCCTGTAACCGGAGAGAATTAAAGCCTGTTATGGCCGAAGCCCCAGACACCCCAGATACCCCGGATACTGTCGACACAGCAGACACACAGCCCTATCGCGTTCTCGCCCGCAAATACCGGCCGAGCGATTTTTCGTCGCTTATCGGCCAGGAAGCGATGGTGCAGACGCTGTCCAATGCGATTGCATCAGGCAGGCTCGCGCATGCGTTTATCCTGACCGGCGTTCGCGGTGTCGGTAAAACCTCGACCGCGCGTATCATCGCCCGCGCGCTGAACTGCACCGGCACGGATGGCAATGGCGAGCCGACGGCCAATCCCTGCGGTACCTGCGAGAACTGTGTCGCGATCGCCGAAGACCGTCATGTCGACGTGATGGAGATGGATGCCGCGAGCCGCACCGGCGTCGACGATATCCGCGAACTGATCGATGGCGTTCTCTACCGCCCTGTATCGGCGCGCTACAAGATCTACATCATCGATGAAGTGCACATGCTGTCGCGCAATGCGTTCAATGCGCTGCTCAAGACGTTGGAGGAACCGCCGGAACATGTGAAGTTCATTTTCGCGACCACGGAGATCCGCCGGGTCCCCGTGACCGTGCTGTCGCGGTGCCAGCGGTTCGACCTGCGCCGGGTCAAGTTCGACGTGCTGGTCAACCACTTCGCCCGCATCGCCGAAACCGAGGGGGCGACGATCTCCCGCGGCGCCATCGGGCTGATTGCGCGCGCGGCTGACGGGTCGGTGCGTGACGGTCTGTCGCTGCTCGACCAGGCGATCGCCCATAGTGGGCCCGAGACCGAAATAAACGAAGACATTGTCCGCGATATGCTGGGCGTTGCCGAACGGGTGCAGGTGTTCGATCTGTTCGAACAGCTGATGGCCGGGGATATCGCCGCCGCGCTGACGCGTTTCGATTCGATGTATCACGCGGGCGCCGACCCGGTGACCATCCTGCAGGACCTGGCCGAGCTGACCCATTGGCTGACCCGGCTCAAGGCCGCGCCCGAAACGGCGGAGGCCACGCCGACATCCGATCTCGATCTTGATCGTGGGCGTGATGTGTCGGGCCGACTGGCCATGTCGTCCCTTGCGCGGACCTGGCAGATGCTGCTCAAGGGCCTGTCGGAAGTCCGGTCAGCGCCGTCTGCCGCACAGGCGGCGGAGATGGTGCTGGTGCGTATCGCTTATACGGCTGAACTGCCCTCACCGGCGGAAGCCATCGCGGTGCTCGACAAGGCGGCACCCACGGACGCTCCTGCTGCCACGCCGCCGCAGCCTGCCGCTCCCGCTGTTGCGTCACCCGAGGTCGCGACCGCGGCACCGTCTGCAGATGCGGTCGGACAAGCTGCACCCGCCATGCCGGAGACCGCGGAGATGGCGGACGGGCCGACCGCAATGTTACCCGCCGCCCAGCCTGTTTCCAGAAGCCCCGCGCCCGAACAGGGACCGGCACAGGAAGTATCTCATTCCACCCGTGAAAGCGGATCGGCTGCGCTGGCGCTCCAGCCCGTCACGGATGACGCGTTCGACGATACCGGCGATGGGGCAGGCATACCGCGCACGTTCGGAGACATGATCGCCATGTTCGCCGCCAATGGCGAGCCGCTTCTGCATGCCTATCTGGTCAATAATGTCCATCTCGTGAAATACGAAATCGGCAAGATTTCGCTTCGTGTATCCGAGGATGGCCCGCGTGATCTTGCGAAGGACCTGAGCCGGTGTCTGAATGACTGGACCGGGCGCGCCTGGTTTATCGAGGCCAGCCAGGAAGAGGGCGCGCCGACCCTGCAGCAGCAGCGCGACGCCGAAGTGGCGGCCCGTTATGCCGAAGCCGTTGCCCATCCACTGGTGCAGATGGCGCTCGAAGCGTTCCCGGGCTCAAAAGTGGCAGAGGTCCGCAGCGTTGCTGACCGAGAGGCGGCAGATGATGCCGGTTCACTGCCCGCCGATCCGGCCATGCCGGTTGTTCCCGACGACCTGGGCTTTGATCCCGAATATTTCGATCCGGACGATTTCGATCCCGACCGGTTCGACCCCGACAATACCGACGAGGATTACATATGAAGAATATCGGCAACCTGATGAAACAGGCACAGGAAATGCAGACGAAAATGCAGGAAATGCAGGACCGTCTTGCCGAGGTCGATGTGACCGGCGCCGCCGCCGGCGGCATGGTGACCGTAACCATGAACGCCAAAAGCGAAATGAAAGCCGTGAAGATAGACCCGACCTTGTTCAGTGCCGAGGATGCCGAGGTTGTTGAAGACCTGATCGTCGCGGCCTGCAACGATGCAAAGACCAAGGCCGAAGCGACGATGCAGGAAGAAATGGCAAAGATCACCGGCGGGCTGAACCTGCCGCCGGGCATGAAGCTGCCTTTTTAAAGTCCGACCTGCTGACGCAGCGATAAGAAACCGGGATCAAACATGTCTTCCCCCGAAATAGAACGGCTGGTCCAGTTGCTGGCAAAGTTGCCGGGGCTCGGCCCGCGATCTGCCCGCCGCGCTGCCCTGCATCTGATCAAGCGCAAGGACATCCTGCTCGAGCCGCTCGCCGCCGCGATGACAGATGCGGCGATATCGGTTCGCACCTGCGGCACCTGCGGCAACCTGGACGCGACCGACCCGTGCGGAATCTGCGCCGATGAGCGCCGTGACCGTTCTGTGATCTGCATCGTTGAGGACGTCGCCGACCTGTGGGCGCTGGAACGCACGGCGACCTTCAAGGGGGCGTATCATGTCGTCGGCGGTACCCTGTCGGCGCTCGACGGGCGGGGCCCGGAAGATCTTAATATCTCACCGCTGCTGGCCCGGGTGTCGGCCGGGGGAATTTCTGAAGTGATCCTCGCCACCTCGGCGACGGTCGAGGGACAGACCACCGCGCATTACATTTCCGACCGGCTCGAAGATATCGGTGCCGAGCGTGGCGAAGGCCCCCACATCACCCGTCTCGCCCATGGCGTGCCGGTGGGGGGTGAGCTTGATTACCTCGATGACGGCACCCTGTCTGCGGCGCTGAAGGCCCGGCGTCCTGTCTGAATTCCCTTGGGTTTCCTGCGACAGTTAGCAAAAATCCTTTGTTTTCAATTATTTGTATTATCTTTGCCATAGGATTAAGCGCTCTTTAGGAACTGAGGGGCCATAATCACTCATCTACAAAGCTAATTTCCAGGCAGATGAATCAAGTTCAGACAATCGATCCGGTGACAGAACCCCGGTGGGCGGACAGGCTACAGGGCACCAATATCAACCCTGTTACCCTGCTGGCGACCGATTATCTGAATCATTTCAATGAAGTGATCATGCTTATTGAAATGATTGCGGATATGCCTGATATGATCGAGGACGTTCTCGCCTGGGAACCGAAATCCTATGAGAAGCATTTCGCCGATAGCGGGTTCAAGGATAAGGACCTGGCGATTGAAGCCTATGGCGCGGCACCCGAAGACCTGAAGGCCCAGTTCGATGCCCTTGTCGCGTGCCTCAACGGGAATATCTTCAAGACGCACCAGATGCTCAAGGGAGTGGACGTCGAAGCGCCGGGGCCCAACCTTGCTGAAGATGTCCGGGTGGCGGTCGGAAAGTTCCATCGGCTGGTGGAAATGATCAGCAGCGTCATCAATGGCGGTACGATAAAAAACACGCCCGAAGAAACCGAGGTGTCGAGCGCACAGGCGGAAATCGACGCGATGTTCTAACGCCGTGTAACGGCTTAAAGAACAGAAAAACCCCAGGTCCTTCAGCACCCAGACAGATCATCACCCCGGTCCTGTACCGGGGTTCAGCCTAGGCATCTTCCATTGTCATTTCCGCATTGCGGCGCATGGCTGTGATCATTGAGGCGCCAAGCAGGAAGTTCCGCGCCTTCGCAGGGTCGCCCGCCATCTCGCGCAGGTTCTGCATATTCGCCGCCCGGGCTTCGGGGTCCGTGGCTTCCAGGCGTTTCTTGTTGGCGATGGTTTGTTCCTGAACGAACTCGACCGCGTAGGTCCGCCGCTGCTTGTCGTACAGGTCCATCAGGTTTTCGTCCTCGCCATCGACGATCACGGCGGCGAGCTTGTCCGTGAGGTTGACCGCATCCTGGATGCCGCCGTTCAGGCCCATCCCGCCGATCGAATTGTTCACATGTGCCGAATCGCCGGCCAGCAGCACCCGGCCGAGCCGGAACGTGGAGGCAACGCGCTGGTGCACGTTGTAGAGGTTGCGGTGGACGATATCGTAATCGCTGTCGCGCTTGAAGAATTTCTGCATCTTTTCCTGGACGAAGTCGTCGGCCAGCAGGGCTTCTTCGTCGGCTTCGGGGTCGGCTGGAAACACGAGGCGCCACAGGCCGGGCGGGCCGTCGGCGGCAACCTTGAAGCAGTTGCACCACTCATCGGGGTCGGCGATGTAATTGCGGAACGACATGCCGCGCTCCGCCTGGAAATCGAACGGTGTCGACAGCACCAGAAATCTTTCCGCCCAGGTGAAACCCTCGAACGCGATCCCGGCGGATTTCCGCACCACGCTGCGCCCGCCATCGGCGCCGATCAGCCAGTCGCCTTCGAATGTCTGTACGCCGTCCGGTGTGGTCGCGGTCACGGTGACGCCATCAGGGGTGTGATCGATCGCGGTTACGTCGTGGTTGAACAGTATCGTTGCGGTCTCCTCTCCCTGGAGCTTGGCGAGAAATATCTTGGCCAGCTTGAACTGTTCGCACTGGACGACGAACGGGAACTTGGTGTCGTCGGCCAGGGCCGCGTGGTCGAACGTGGCGACTTTCTCGCCGGTCGGGCGATCCCAGAATTCGAATTCTTCGGCCACCAGTCCCTGTTCTATGACCTGGTCAATCACGCCCAGCCCATCGAGTACTTCGAGCGTTGCCGGATGCGTCGTCGCGGCACGCGGATCGTCCTGCAGTTCGCTGTTCTGGTCGAGCACGGTGACGGTCACGCCGCGCCGGGCCAGCGCATAGGCGCAGATAAGACCAACGGGTCCGCCGCCTGAAATGACAACCTGGCTTTTACTCATGACGGGAACTCCAATTTCTGCCTGTGGCGCATGTGACTGAGGAAGTAGTCTAGGAAGGCTATAAGCATTAGTCAACTTAGGTAGTTGACTGTCATAGTGTCGCGTGGTCCAATTAATCAATCGATAACAGGACCTGTCTGAAATATGGCGAAAAGCAGCACAGTCAAAGGGCGGGGCAGTATTTCCCGGCACGACTACTTCGCCGAGGTGGCAGAGGCACGCTACGTGCTGCGCAGGGTTTTCCGGATTACCGAAGAGCAGGCGCGCGAGGCCGGCCTTGATCCGCTCGCCCACCAGGCCCTGATCCAGATCTATGGTAGCGCCGATGGCCGGTTGCGGGTGGCGCAACTGGCGGAGCGGCTGGATATCACGCCGGCATTTGCATCCAGCCTGCTTAAATCGCTCGGTACCGACGGCATGATCGACCGACACCGCGATGCGGATGATCACCGGGTGACGTGGGTGTCGGTAACGGAGCAGGCAATCGAAAAGCTTGTCGCCATCGATGCGGCGGTTGGCTTCCATGTGGATTATTTCGCAGCCCAGATCCCGGCCAAAGACCGCAAGCGGGCATTGGCGACGCTGAAGTTTTATGTGGGGCTGGGGTAGGGCGTCTGGTTGTTGCCCTGCCAACGATGATCAATCCCCTCTGTCATCCCGGCCTTGTGCCGGGATCCAGTCTTTGTTCGATGCACCGGATGAGTCGTGGCCTACTGGGCCCCGGCACAGGGCCGGGGTGACAGGAGAATATAACCGGCGGCAATCGGGAAATTGTGTCCTGCTCGTGTCGAGGTCGCCTCACCCGTGATGATGGTGATCGCCCGCGTTCTCATAATGCAGCCTTAACAGATCGATGCCGTAATCATTGCCGTTCGGCGTGCGCACGATGGTGTGCACGTGGAACTTGGCGGGTTCGTCATTGTTCAGGAAGACGCCGGTATGGTGGTCGAACTCGATGAACGTCACCGGGCTCTGGATGCGGTAATAGAACGCGTCGTCTTCCGACATGCCGCCGATCCAGCAGAAATGGGTGTCGGCGAGGTGGCGCTCGACGTCGGCCAGCCGCGCGGCGCGCGGGCCGTCCGGGAGCGTGACCAGATAGGCGTCGACCAGGTCCAGCAGGTCGCGCTGCTGCGTCTTGGTCATGGTATCGGCGCGCAGGCCCTCATAGGGCACAATGCGGTTATCCTGATAGGCGCCGCCGAGATGCAGGTTGTCGGCGAAGTGGCGACGGCTATCCGGCATGTCCCCGCCCATGATTGACCGGTAGACAATGGCGGCGTCCTGCTGGCCGGTATCGAGCCCGCGCATCAGCGACAGCCCGCCGCGTTCCTCGTCCTCGAACAGGCGGATGCCGTCATATTTTCCCTGGTCGCCATAGGACGGTTCCGCGCCCATGAAGGCCGGGGTCAACACCATCTGGTCACCGACCATCAGGCAGTTCAGGCACAGGTGATGGCCGAATAGCTGCCAGCCCCAGGGTTTATCGGTGGAGGGCTCGCCGAACAGACAGAAAATATAGCTCCATTCGCCCAGGACCAGCGGCGCGCCGATCAGTTCGCCCAGGAATCCGTTAAGGCGCATCACGTCGCGCGACATCTCAAAGCCTCGTGCACTCAGGCTGGCGCGCACCACCTCCATGACGGTTTCGCGCAGCGCCATGGGGTGTTCGTCCAGCCGCAATCCGTGGGTCTCGACATATAGCTCGGTGTTCTGCCAGTTGCGCCATTGATCGCTGTCGACCGGGAAATGCATGGCGGATTTCTGGTCCGGCGTGAGCGCGGCCATCATCACTGCCACCGCATCGACCACGGCAGTCGTCGGCGCGCCTTCGGGTTTGAGCGCGAACAGGCCGGGTTTCACCGTGCCGTCCGTGGTCAGCCCGCGAAACGGTTTCTCGAACAGGGCGCGCCACGATGCGAACAAGCCCTGCGGCCGCTCACCCTGCATTCGCGCCTCGGTGTGACCCCTCGGTGTAACGTGCGGGTCGCGCTTTTCGGTCGGCAGGTAGGGGCGATAATCTGGCAGGGACATGACGCGCAGGCTCCGGTTGCGGGGGCGGACCTATCTTACGGGGGTTCGGGGGCCGGATGTAGGAGGAAATGCGAACGCTGATGGCGGGCCTATTTGGGTTCCCAGGCCGGGGACGGTCTTGGTTTTGAATTAACCGGGATGTTTATTCCAACTGCCTGTCACACCCGTATTGAATGGTGGGCCGGTGTGTACTTAATCGCCGGGTCGAACAACTTTGAATTTTCGTGTGGCACTTCCGAGCACGCGGGAAAGTCCGCGCCGTGACTGCATTCCTATTAATGCGCCAAACAGTATATTGCCGGAGTAATAAAGTCGGCCGGGTTGTTCCTCTGCCACCTTCCAGCCATTACGCTCGAACAGCGTCCGCCGCCAAGCTGCACGAAAGTAGAACGCCTCCGTAAATTCGTTCCCGCGCTCTCCATGCCGCGGGCTAAGCAGAATTGATCTTATCCATTTGAGTTTGAAACGCTTCAACACTGACAGCGCAGTGCGTGACGTGGCGCGCCCTCCGTCTGAGTTGGTACTTTCGGGCGTTGGTCGTCTCTGGCCCGGCGTTAACGGCTCGTTGAGGGAAGCATCTGCCGACTGGAGGTTCCGTAAATTGCCAAGCACAACTTTTGGCAATGCCGGATAATACGTGAGAGACGTCCATACGCGCCATAGCGGGCTTGGAACAATGTGATACATCGCGCCGCCGGGTTTCAGTACTCTTGCGCATTCATCGAGCAATGCATCGAGGTTTTTCACATGCTCCAATACGTTCGACGAGAAAATGACATCGAAGGTTGAGTCCCCGAAAGGAATGGTGACGCCGTCATATAGGAGCACGGGAAATCGAGGCTCCGGGTGCAACGCCACATCAATGGATACGCAATTTTCGACGTATCCCGATATGGCTGCAGCCTGATAACCGCTCCCTCCGCCAATTTCGAGTACATGGTCGGTGGTTTTCAACTCGTCAGCTATAAGCTCGAGCTCTACACGTCGAACATTCTCGGTATGGGTGACGTCAGCGTGGCTCATGTGTTTTCTTGGTACCAAAGAAAAATAGGTTTTGCCTTTATAGCGGAATGTTCAGGTTTGTCTCCAAATGGCTGGCCTCAGCACTGGCTCCGCATCGACGAATGCGGCGGTCGGCGTGCCGTCGGGTATCGGCGCGGATAGACCGGGGGCTTGTCCCGGGACCCAGAGCGCTGCGACTGCGTATGAAGGCTGGACCCCGGCACAGGGCCGGGGTGACAGTTTTGATTTGTTGACCGTTGAGGGGCGCGCCGACCGGCTTTAAGCCGCTTCGCGCGCTTTCGCCCGGTAGGTCAGGCCCTGTTTCCAGTCCGAATCCTTCGGGATCATCCCTTCATAGGACGCAAGCTCCGTCAGGCTGACGGAGCGGCCGGCCGCGCGGGTGGCGATGGCGGGTTTGCCGTCCGCGAAATCCCGGGCGGCGGCGATCATCACGCGGCGGAACTGGGCAACCGCGCCGTCGCTGACGCCGAGATAATCCTTGGTGCGGTCGGCGACCGACCCCATCGATTCCCACATCGCCATATCCTGTGACGGGATGCCGTAAATGCCGGTGAAGTCACCGTTCTTCATGGCCTCGCGGTCCTGCAGGAAGTTGTTGTCCAGCGTGCGGATCTTGCGGAAGTTCTCGTCGATATCGACACCGATTTCGGCGCCGCAGAACTTGCGCCATTCGTCCGATGAGATGCCCTTGGTTTCGTGGAAAGCGATCCAGTAGAACATCGTGTTGCCGTCATCCATGGGCACCAGCATCTGCGCCAGCCGGTACTGGTCGTTTGGCGGAATGATGACCGAGAACGGGGCGACGAACAGCGTGGCCCGGATATAGTCGTTGATTTCCGGATCGATGATCGGTGTGCGGACCGCCGCATAGTGGAAACCGAAATCGGTTTTTTCCAGGCGGATGCGCGGTGCCTTGTCGCGTGACGGGCGCGGCCAGCTGGTGGCGGTCGCCTTGGCGCTGTCGACCTCTGCCGGCGGCATGTTCGATGAATGCAGGCTGGATGAATGCGCCGAATCGATGGAGCCTTCGAGCACCTGCGCCCAGTTGCAGGACGTGTGAATTTTAACGATGGCGATCTTGTCGTCGGGGCAATGGGCCCAGGACGGAGGCTCAAACTCGGCGACGTTGTCTGCATCGCCCATCCACACCCAGATGAACCCGCCGGATTCCTGGGTCGGGAAGGATTTGATTTTCGCTTCTTCCTTCAGACCTTCACCGCCATTGGGTTCGGACGGCATATCGAGCACGTTGCCGTTCACATCGAATTTCCAGCCGTGATACAGGCAGCGCAGGCCGCAATCTTCGTTGCGCCCGAAAGCGAGCGAGGCGCCGCGGTGGCGGCAGAACTCATCGATCGCGCCGATACGGCCTTCGGTATCGCGGAACACCACCATGTCTTCGCCCAGCAGGCGGACGCGGGCAGGCTTGCCGTCGCGTTCCGCCACTTCTTCCGACATGCAGGCCGGAATCCAGTGACTGCGCATGATGCCGCCCATCGCGGTGTCGCCTTCGACGAGGCACAAAAGGTCGTTTTCTTCAGGTGTAATCATGTTGTTTCCTCCTGTCGGGGCCGGTTCGCCCGTGTCCTGCGTCCCGCTATGGGTTCTTAGGAACCAAAGAATATTCTTCGGAAACTAAGAAGTTTGCACGAATTTGTCAAGAAGTTTAGACTGCAAACCCGCGCTCTCCAACATGGCAGAATGGCAGAAACATTGGCTTCCACGTCGACAATAGCCCCGATTGGCAGAAATCTGAAACTCGGTATTGCCGGTCTCGGTCGCGGATTTACCGTGATGCTGCCGACGCTCGCGCTGCATCCGCGGCTGGATGTCGTGGCGGCGGTCGATACAAGGCCAGCGGCCGGGGTGCGGTTCGAGGCCGATTTCGGCGGGACTGCCTATGACAGCGTCGAGGCGATGTGCGGCGAGGCTGATATCGACGCGGTCTACGTTGCGACACCGCACCAGTTTCATGCCGAACACACTGAAATTGCGGCACGGGCGGGAAAACACATTCTGGTCGAAAAGCCGATGGCGCTGACCATCGAAGACTGCACACGCATGATCGACGCCGCGGCGTCTGCCGGGGTTCACCTGCTGGTCGGTCACAGCCATAGTTATGACGCGCCGATTCTCGAAGCGCGCCGTCTGATCGAGACCGGCGATTACGGTGCGCCGCGGCTGATCAACGCGATGAACTATACCGATTTCATCTACCGTCCGCGCCGGCCCGAAGAACTCGATACCGCGCTGGGCGGCGGTGTGGTGTTCAGCCAGGCCGCGCATCAGATTGATATTGCCCGTCTGCTCGGCGGCGGCATGGTCGAGACGGTGTATGCAACGACGGGCAATTACGATCCGGCCCGACCGACCGAGGGGGTCTACAGCGCGTTGCTCAAATTCGCTGACGGGACGGTCGCGAACCTGACCTATTCGGGCTACGGCCATTTCGATTCGGATGAATTTACCGGCTGGCGCGGCGAATCCGGTGCGGTGAAGGACCCGGCGAATTACGGCGCCGCCCGGCGCGCCCTTGCCGAGATCGGTGATGCGGATGCCGAAGCTGCGCTCAAGGCCGACCGCGCCTATGGCGGCCCCGCGGGCGCGAGCGCGCCGACAGCGCCGCCGGAAGATCGTAGCCACGAACATTTCGGCCTGTTCATCGTCAGCTGCGCACGGGGCGATATCCGCCCCGGCCCCGATGGCGTGAAGGTCTACGCCGATGACGGTATCAACAGTTTCCCCCTCGCGCCGCCCGTGGTGCCGCGCAGCGAGGTCATCGACGAGCTGTGCGCCGCCGTGTTCGACGACGTGCCGCCGCTGCATTCGGGTGAATGGGGCCGTGCCACGCTGGAAGTCTGCCGTGCCGTATTGCAATCGGCGAATGAAGGGCGCGAGGTTCGCCTCGATCAGCAGGTTCCCGTACGGGGTGGTCCGCACATCGCAGGCGATAGCGTCTGATGGCTGACCTGCCCGCGGGAGATTCCCGGCTTATCCTGCAACACTGGCGCGATGCGGTCCCCAATGACCGGCTCGCCCATCTGATCCGCGATGCGGGGCGCAGTCTCGGCCAGGGGCTGACACCTTTGCTCGCCGCGCATGATATCCCGTTCGGCCACTGGTCGTTCCTGCGCGTTCTGTGGGACCGCGACGGCCTGACCCAGAAAGAGCTCAGCGATGCGGCGGGCGTCACCGAGCCGACGACCTTCGCGGCGGTAAAGGCGCTGATGGCCAAGGGCTATGTCACGCGGCGCCACAACCCGGGCAATAAGCGGAAGTTCTATGTCTACCTGACATCCGAAGGGGCTGCCCTGCGCGATGTGCTGGTGCCGCTGGCAGAAGAGGTGAACCGTGTTGCCGTCAAAGGCATTCCGCCCGAGAACATCCGGATCATGCGTGAAACCCTGTTGGCGATTATCGAGAACCTCGCAGACGATGCTGTCTAGCTTTTGCGGCCAGCCTGTCGCGTTGAACGGCAGCCCATGCATTGCCCTGACGCGCTGCGCGGCTGTACCACATCAGCGCCGCCACCCGGTCGCGTGAGACGCCGCGGCCGGTTTCCAGCATTTCCGCGTAGTTGAGCTGGGCGATAGGATTTCCTGCATCGGCCGCATTTTTATACCAGCGGGCGGCGGCGGCGAAATCCAGCGGCCGTCCTTCGCCAAACCGGTACATGTTGGCAATCGCGACCTGCGCGCGGATATCGCCCGCCTCGGCCAGCGCATGCCATTCAGAAAATGCTTCGCTATAGCGACCGCCGTCATAAGCCTCTGCACCCGCTGCAAATCTGGCCGCAAATTTCGCCGCAACGTCGGCGGCGGAAACGGTCGTGCACATATAAAGTGTGATCAGGATCGTGGCGAAGATGCGCATGTGTCGAATATGAGACACGGGTCCCGGATATAAGACCGTTTTATTGTCACATATAGGTGAGCTGATAGGTGAGCGGGGAAGGAAAGGCGGGAGAGAAAGGCGGGGCCTAGCGATCCTTCAGGCCGTCGATCTGTTTCTTGAGCTGGACGTATTGAACGCCGTTCGGATCCAGAAATTCGAGCAGCCGGGTCCACCGCTTCCGTGCCGTTTTCGTATCACCCGCTGACAGTGCCAGCGCGCCGGACATCCACAGGCCCCGGGGTTGGTCCGGGTCGCGGGCGAGAATACGGTTGAGCACGGGCTCCAACTCGGCCTGCGGTGGTGGTGCCGGTTCGGCGGCCTTCACGATCGCGTCGGCGTAGGAGACCTGGATCTCGACATCGTCCGGCCGCAGGGCGGCGGCTTTGGCATAGGCTTCTTTCGCGGCAGCGTGATCGCCGAGGACGCCGCGTGCACCACCGAGACGCAGCCAGCCGGCGAGGTCGTCGGGATTGTCTTTCAGTTTCTCTGCGAGACCATCGACCATGTTGCGGATCATCGCCTGGCGGTCTGCGGCGGACATATTCTGGGCTGCCTCCATCTGCTCGCGGGTTGGCCCCGGGCCGGCGGCAAGCGGTGGCGCGCGGTCGCGAAGGGCGGCGAGGGCGTTGCTGTCCATCCCGATTTCGCCGGCAAGCCTGGCGATCCGCGGGCGCAGGAATTTGAGCCAGGGTGCATCGGGTGGCGAGGCGGCTTCAAGTGCAACCCAGCGGTCTAGCGCGGCGCGTAACCGGCCACCCTGCTGGTCCGCGACACCCTGGTAATATTGTGCGCGGGGTTCGGTCGGATCACGGCGCAGGGCTTCGGCAAATGCTGCCTGCGCATCCGGCATAATCTGTCCGTTTGCGGCCAGCGCCAATGCTTCACCGGCGCGGGAGGCAAATTCGGCATTGGCAGGCGCGAGGCGCATTAGCTGCCGATAGGCGACAGCAGCCTGCCGATGACGCTTCATCCGTGTGAGCACGTTGCCGAGGGATAACCAGCTTTCCAGGTCGGACGGGTTCTTTTCGAGTGCGGCGGCGAGACGGGCCACTTCCTGGCGCTGTTTGGTGTCGCCCGTGGGGGACTGCGGCGCGGAACCGCCGGCTGCCCGCACTTCCGCTGCGGGGTTGCCGGGCAGGTCAGGGCTGCCATGCGTCACATAGACGTAGATCGCGAGCGCCGGCACGCACAGACCGGTGACGATCGCGGTGATACGCCGTGGCTTGCCGGTGGAGCCGATAGTCGTGGCGGTAACTGCACCGTCATTGGCAGCGAGCATGCGGCGGCTGATTTCCGTCCGCGCGGCCTCGGCTTCTTCCGGGCTGATCACGCTGCGGGCGACGTCGCGTTCCACCTCGTCGAGCTGGTCGCGGTAAATCTCGATCTCGTGCGCGGCGCGGGTCGCGGCGGTCCGATTTACGCGAATCATCGGTAAAACCACTATCGCGATAGCGGCCAGCGTCATAACGGTCAGGGCGATGCCGAGGATCATTGGTCAGGTTTCTCCGCAAGCATGGCATCGACCCGGGCGCGTTCATCGGCGCTGAGCGGGGCGACCGGGGCCGCCACTGCGACACGGCGCCGGCGGTGCCAGAGCGTCACTCCGAATATCCCGATGGCGAAAATAACCCCGGGACCGATCCACAGGATCAAGGTCGAATTCTTGAAGGGCGGCCGCAGCAGGACGAAATCGCCATAGCGCTCGACAATAAAATCGACCGCCTCGGTATCGGTGTCGCCCGCCGTCAACCGGTCGCGCACCAGGATGCGCAGGTCGCGGGCAAGCGTCGCATCCGAATCGTCGATCGACTGGTTCTGGCAGACCAGGCATCGCAGCTCCTTGCTGATTTCACGGGCACGGGCTTCGAGCGCCGGGTCTTTCAGGATTTCATCGGGCTGAAGTGCCAGCGCCTCACTGGGTGCAAGGGGCGATAAAGCAGGAGCGCAGAGCGGTGCCGCGAGCAGGGCAGCGATGAACAGGAATATTCTCATGAGCCGCCTGCCCCGGCGGAGCCTGCCTTTGAACTATCCGTTACCGGCTGCGCCGCCTGCTTGAGCAAAGGCAGGATCAGCGATTCAAGCTGGTGAGGATATATCTGGCCGACATGACGATAGCGAATATGTCCCGATGCATCGACGACGAAGGTTTCGGGGTAGCCGTAAACCCCCCAGTCGATGGCCGTGCGGCCCGTGTTATCCACGCCGACCTTTTTGAAAGGGTTGCCGAGCTGGTCCAGAAACCGTGCCGCGTCTTCCGGCTTGTCCTTGTAGTTGATGCCGTAAATCGTGACACCCTGTTGCGCCAGGTTCATCAGAACGGGGTGTTCGATGCGGCAGGGCGGGCACCATGACGCCCAGACATTAACCAGCGACACGCCGCCTTTCAGGTCGGCGGTTTTGAGACCTGGAATTTTCAGCCTCGCGGGCAGGTTCGCGATCGGCTTCAAGTCGAATTGCGGCGCGGGCTTGTTGATCATCGCCGACGGGATTTTCGAGATATCCTTGCCGCCCGGCCCGACCTGCCAGAGATACACGGCGAATACGACCGCAAGGACGGCAAAAACGGCAACCGGAATAAGGGTGAGCGGACGGAGCATCAGACGAACCTTATCAAATCGATTATGCGGCTTCGGCGACAGGCGTTTTGCGGGCAGCGCGCTTCGGTGCGCCGACACGCAGCCGGCGGTCGCTTAGCGATACCATGCCGCCGATTGCCATAAAGATCGCGCCGGCCCAGATCCACGGCACAAGCGGGTTGTGATATATCCGCGTTGCCCAGCCTCCCTTGCCGTCTGAATCGCCCAGAACGACATAGACGTCGGCAATCGGGGTGGTGTGAATCGCGGCTTCGGTGGTGGATGATTTTTCTGCCGGATAGTCGCGTTTTTCCGGATACAGCATGGTCACTCTCCGGCCATTGGCCGTCAGCTCGAACGTGCCGCGCAGGGCCGTGTAATTCGGGCCGGGCACATTACCGGCTCCCTTGAAAGTGACCTCGTATCCGGCGAGCTCGACTGTGTCGCCAGGCCGGACGATCTGGATACGTTCCGTCTGCCAGGAAGACGATGCCGTAATGCCGGCGACCATGATGCCGAGCGCGCTATGGGCGATGGCCGTGCCCCAGGCGGAGCGCGGCAGGTTTGCGGCCCGGCGCAGTGTATCCGACAGCGAAATCCGGAACAGTCCGGTTCGTTCGGCAAGGTCGACTGCAGCGCCTCCGACAAGCCAGGCGGCGACGCCCATGGCGAGGGCGGCGACGATATCGGTATTACCGTCGATCATCACGGTGGCGAGCACGACCAGCAGGGCAAGTCCCACGGCGACTTTGAGGCGTCCGACAACACCGGGCAGGTCGCCCCGTTTCCACGCCATCATCGCGCCGACGGGGCAGGCGATCAGCAGGGGCACCATCAGTGGTACAAAGGTTGCATTAAAGAACGGTGCGCCGACCGACACCTTGCCGCCACCGATGGCATCGAGCGCCAGCGGATACAGCGTGCCGAGAAAAACCACGGCAGTTGCGGTCGCCAGCAGCAGGTTGTTGAGCACCAGGGCGCCTTCGCGGCTGACCGGGGCAAACAGCCCGCCGCCCTTGAGCATGGGCGCGCGAATTGCATAGAGAACCAGCGACCCGCCGATGACGACGATCAACAGGCCCAGAATAAACACGCCGCGCTCCGGGTCGGTGGCGAAGGTATGCACCGATGTCAGCAGCCCCGAACGTACCAGGAAGGTGCCGAGCAGCGACATGCCGAAGGCAATGATCGCGAGCAGGATGGTCCAGCTTTTGAGCGTGTCGCGGCGTTCGACCACAAGGGCCGAATGCAGCAGGGCGGTACCGACCAGCCAGGGCAGGAAAGAGGCGTTTTCGACCGGGTCCCAGAACCACCAGCCGCCCCAGCCAAGTTCGTAATAGGCCCACCAGCTGCCCAGTGCGATACCGATGGTCAGCGCGGTCCATGCGACCAGCGTCCATGGTCGTACCCAGCGGGCCCAGGCAGGGTCCACGCGGCCTTCGATCAGGGCGGCGACGGCAAACGAGAACGCCATCGAAAATCCGACATAGCCGAGATACAGGAACGGCGGATGGAAGGCGAGGCCGGGATCCTGCAGCAGCGGGTTGAGGCCCTGGCCTTCGAACGGTGCGGGATCGAGGCGTAGAAACGGGTTGGACGTAAACAGCAGGAAAGCGAGAAAGCCGATACCGATCAGGCCCTGAATACCCAGCACGCGGGCGCGCAGACCGGCAGGCAGGTTCCGTCCGAACCGGGCGACCATAAGGCCGAACAGTGCAAGGATCAGAATCCACAGCAGCATCGAGCCTTCATGATTCCCCCAGACGCCGGATACCTTGTAGAGCATCGGTTTGAGCGTGTGGGATGTCTGGGCCACAAGAGCGACCGAAAAATCGGACACCACATACGCATATGTCAGCGCGCAGAAAGCGATGAGGACGAACATGAACTGGCCGCATGCCGCAGGTGCCGCGACACCCATCAGCGCCGTGTCGTTCCGGTGCGCGCCGATGAGCGGCAGGATGCCCTGGGCGATGGAGAGCATGAACGCCAGAACAACCGCGTAATGACCGATTTCAGCAATCACCGGGTGCTCTCCTTCTGGCTGCCATAGGGCTTGTCGCCGTAAGGTTTTTCGCCGCCGGTCTTGCCGGTCTCTGAACCCGTGACCGCGCCGCCCTTCCATTGGCCGGATTTTTTAAGTGCCTCGGCGACTTCTTTCGGCATGTAGTTCTCATCATGCTTGGCCAGGACTTCGTCGGCGCGGAAGTTGCCATCCGGCAGCAGGCGGCCTTCGACCACCACGCCCTGACCTTCGCGGAACAGATCGGGGATAATCCCTTTATAGGCAACGCGGATTTCATGGGTCAGATCGGTGACGACGAAGTCATGGGTCAGCCCATCCGATTTCTTGCTCCAGCTTTTTTCTTTCACGATGCCGCCGAGGCGCAACCGCCGGTCCGACTGAAGGTCCTTCTTCGTGGCGATATCGGTCGGCGTGTGGAAGAACACGATACTGTCCTCGAACGCGGTCAGTACCAGGGCCGACGCAGTTGCCAGCAACAGGCCGCCCAGAAATACGACGGTGAGGCGGCGGCGTTTCCGGGTCATTGATTACCCTCTGCGGGTGTCGCTTTTTCGGATGCTGTTGCGGTATCTGCCTGAGTGTCCCGCCGCCGTCGGCGACGGGGTGCTTCGGCTTCCATGCGGGCAAGCTCGCGCTCCCGGGCGCGCATCGATTTGATGCTGGTAACGACCAGGACTGTCAGCACGACAAGTGCAATGCCCCAGGACGACCAGATAAAGCCGCCATGTCCGCCCATGCTGAAGAACTCAGTCATGCAGCGAGCCCGCTGGAGTTTTCCGCCGGGGCGGGAAGGACACGGGGAAGGCGGTATTTGGAATATTCATCATCCTGTAAACACATATAGGAGCGATTTAAGCCCGGTACACTGTGCGAAAACCTCATGTGACATTCTGCGCATGCTGCCCTACGCGCCGCTATGTGCGGTTTCGGCGTGAATCCGCGCCGAGCGGAGCGCATTGATCCGGCGGTCTGCCAGTTCGGCGCGCGCGCGAATAATGACGAGAACGGTGAACAGCATCGTAAAACCGACCGCCATCAGCAGTAGCGGTATCAGCATCGACGTATGGACCGCCGGCATATCGATCCGTGAAATACTTGCCGGCTGATGCAGGGTGTTCCACCAGTCGACCGAAAACTTGATGATCGGCAGGTTGACCGCCCCGATCAGTGCAAGGATTGCCGACGCCTTTTCGCCCCGCGCGGCATCATCGAATGCGTTGGCCAGGGCGATAAATCCGAGATAGAGGAAAAACAGTACAAGCACCGATGTCAGTCGTGCATCCCAGACCCACCACGTGCCCCACATCGGTTTGCCCCAGAGTGACCCCGTGGTCAGGCAGATCAGTGTAAAACAGGCGCCGATCGGGGCGGCCGCCAGTGCACAGACATGGGCAACGGGGTGTTTCCAGATAAGCCCCACCGCGCTTGCGACCGCAATAAACGCGTAGGCGAACATCGCCATCCAGGCCGACGGAACATGGATATACATAATCCGTACCGTCTCGCCCTGCTGATAGTCGGCGGGGGATGCGCCAAAGGCGAAATACAGCCCGGCGCCGATCAGAAGAATGGTCAGACCCGTCGCCCAGGGCAGGACGGCATTGGCCAGTCTTAAAAAGCGTGTCGGATTTGCAAATCTGTGAAGCATATAATTTCAGTGTCCTACGCGGCGCTTACCCCGTGCCGATATGCACAGTTTGCATCGAATGGCAGTAATGCAAAAAGATGGTTAACAAGCTGTTACCATTAACTGCTTCCGCGCCGCGATTGAAGTTCTTTTTCCGTTCGGCACGAGGTGTTGAAGACATCAGAGCGGGGTGGACGGCAGCGTGGCCTCGGCCTTGTCCCATACAGAGTAAATAATGGAACCGGGCCCGCCCGCCGGCGCCGGCGTGGCGGAAAGTGTGAGACGGCCATGCGTTAACGTAATGGTTTGTTCTTCGGTTGTACCGACATCGTTGATATCTGCGCTTACCGAGACCAGGTGCCGCACCCTGTCACCGGCGACTTCGTATCGCCCGCAATAGGAAATGCAGGCAATGCTGCCATCCGCTTTGGGATAGTTCAGTGATTTGCACATATGGCCTTCGGGCGCGTAGATCAGGTAACCGGATGCGCTGCGGCCCCATGGCCGCTGAACCTTGCCGTTGGCATAGACCATATAACAATCGGCCAGATGCCACGCCCCGGAGAGATCCAGCCGCTGCACCGGCGTTAAGCCGCTGATGGTCGAGTCGCTTCCGTCCATCCAGTTTCCAGACTGAATATACCGGGGCAGGATCGCCCCTGACTTTATACTGTAATCTAATGCCTACTCGCGTGACTGATAGTATAGCGCGGGAACGCCGCAACGGTGCGAATCCCTGTTTGTGTTCAGTCCGCCGCGAGCCGCAGCGCGACCGCGCATCCCCAGGGACAGACCACAATACAACCAAGCAGCAAGCCGCCCAGAACCAGCAATTGCTGCGTCGCCGGAAATCCGCCGATGGCAGCATCCACCGCGCCGGCCCCGAAAATAAGGACCGGTATTACCAATGGTAAAACCAGCAGAGACAACAGAACGCCGCTTCGCCGGGACCCGAGTGACAGGGCGGCCCCCAATGCGCCGACAAGACTGATTATCGCCGTCCCCAGGGCCATCGCCGCGATCAGCACTCCGAAGCCGCGCGGCTCCAGGTTCAGCATGATGCCAATCACGGGCGACGCGACCAGGAGCGGAAGCCCCGTCGTCAGCCAATGCGCGATGATTTTCGCGAGCGCCGTCATCCAGAGCGGTTGAGGGGCGATCACCAGAAGTTCGAGCGTGCCGTCATCGTAATCGTTCTGAAACAACCGGTCGAAAGACAGCATGGCGGCCAACAGGGCGGTGACCCAGAGAATTCCGGGCGCCATGCGCGCCAGCAGGTTCGGCTCCGGGCCGACGCCAAACGGGAACAGTGCTGCAGCAATGACGAAGAAAACGATCACCATCATGGTATCGCTGAACTGCCGCAGGGCGATCCGGATATCGCGGCCGACCAGGGCGAAAAATCCGCTCACCGCACGTCCTCTGCTGGTTCGCCCGTCGATTCATCTCCCCAGAGTGCATCAATCTCCGGGGCGTGCGCGGCGAGGTCGATCGTCGTGGCGTCGTCAATACCGAGCGGTACATTGGTCGATGCAACGATGATGCCGCCGCCTGCCCGATGGTCGTCGATTGCGCCACGCAACCGGTCGACAGCGCGGTAATCGAGCGCGATTGTCGGTTCGTCCAGCAGCCATAGCGGCGCGGGAGTCGCAAGAATACGGGCGAGTGTCAGCCGTCTTGTCTGTCCTGCGGAAAGCATTCGTGCCGGCAGGTCGGCGAGGGCTGCAAGGTCCACGCGGTCCAGCGCGGCGTCGATATCCGTCGGGCCGGGGCGCAGGGCGGCGTGGAAGGAGAGATTCTCGCGCACCGTCAATGCCGGTTTTACGGCATCACGATGGCCGACATAATGCATCCGGGCAAAAAACATCTCAGGGTCTTCAGATATAGGTGTGCCCTGCCAGGAAATATTGCCTGCTGCGGGGCGGGCGATTCCTGCCATAAGGCGCAGCAGGCTCGATTTTCCTGATCCGTTGGGACCTGAAAGAACAAGCGCGCCCCCCGGCGACACGGCGAAATCGAGCCCGGCAAATACAATACGGTTGCTTCTGACGCACGCGAGCCCCGTACCGGAGAATCCATCCATGTGACTGACCATGTGTCTGGGATAGCGTAAATCGGGCGAGTCGTCATCTGTGGCGGGCGGCAGAGGATAAGAAAAAGGCCGCCGATCTTGCGATCAGCGGCCTAGGAGGGTACCCAGCGTTTCCGCTGGGGTTGGACGTTCTGGGGGGAACGTCCAGGGGACTACAAAGTCATATGGGGCTGCAATTGGGGCTCTACAAGGGCATAAATGTGGCCGGAATGTGATTTGTTAACGAATTTTCCGTATCGAACCGATATACGGTGACGGCGAAACCCGCGCGCGACTGGGGTGTGCCCCGGGGTGCGTCCGTAGTGTGATCGACAGGAAACCGGGTTTTTCCCAGTTCTGGAAAAATCCGGGTCCGTTGCATACAATGACCAGGCCCGGCGCGTAAGAAGGACAGGAAAAGGCGGGACTCCGCTTTTCACGCCGTCAGGTCATACATTTGTCCATCGTGTCATTACTATTGGATTCAGCGCCGTTTGCCGCTAGTTTCCGCCCGAATCAGAAAAGAAGGAGATCGATCGTGAGCGCAATCGGACAGGATACGCTTAAGGCCCGCCGGAGCCTCGAAGCCGGCGGAAAATCTTATGACTATTATAGCCTCAGTGCAGTGTCCGACGCCGGATACGGTGATATCTCGCGTCTGCCTTTCTCGCTAAAGGTGCTGCTCGAGAATCTTCTGCGCTATGAAGATGGTCGTTCGGTCACGGTCGCCGACATCGAAAAGGCCGCGAAATGGGTCGATACCCAGAAATCGGATCTTGAAATCGCCTATCGCCCGGCGCGCATCCTGCTGCAGGATTTTACCGGCGTTCCCGCCGTGGTCGATCTCGCCGCGATGCGCGACGCGATGGTCAAGCTCGGTGGCGATCCGCAGAAAATCAACCCGCTGAACTCGGTCGATCTGGTGATCGACCATTCGGTGATGATCGATGAATCCGGCACGCCCGGCGCTTTCGACAATAACGTGAAGCTCGAATTCGAACGCAACAAGGAACGCTATGAATTCCTGAGCTGGGGATCGAAAGCATTCAACAATTTCCGCGTCGTGCCGCCCGGTACCGGCATCTGCCATCAGGTGAATCTCGAATACCTGTCGCAGACGGTCTGGGTGACGGATGATGCAAGCGGCAAAGCGGTCGCCTATCCCGACACGGTTGTCGGCACAGACAGCCACACCACCATGGTTAACGGCCTCGCCGTTCTGTCCTGGGGTGTCGGCGGGATTGAGGCCGAGGCCGCGATGCTCGGCCAGCCGATATCCATGCTGCTGCCCGAAGTCGTTGGCATGAAGCTGACGGGCGAGATGAGAGAAGGCATGACCGCCACCGATCTGGTGCTGACGGTCACGCAGATGCTGCGCGCCCAGGGCGTGGTCGGCAAGTTCGTTGAATTCTTCGGCCCCGGCGTCGGCGCGCTGTCGCTGCCCGATCGTGCGACGATCGGCAACATGGCACCGGAATATGGCGCGACCTGCGGCTTCTTCCCGATTGACCGCGAAACCTGCGACTATCTTTCGTTCACCGGCCGCGATGCGGCACAGGTTGCTCTGGTCGAGGCTTATGCCAAGGCGCAGGGCATGTGGCGTGACGAGAGCACGCCCGATCCGGTGTTCACGGCAACGCTCGAACTGGACCTGTCGACGGTTGAGCCGTCACTTGCCGGACCGAAGCGTCCGCAGGACCGGGTCGTGCTGTCCGCCGTCAAGAAATCGGGCATGGAAGCGATTGCCGATTACCGCGGCGCAGCAGCGGCCGATAACGACCAGCTCGCCCGTGCTACCGGCGATGATTACACCGTCGAAGACGGTGATGTCGTCATCGCCGCGATCACCAGCTGCACCAATACATCGAATCCGTCGGTTCTGGTCGGCGCCGGGCTGCTTGCCCGCAACGCCATCGCCAAGGGCCTGAAAGCCAAGCCGTGGGTGAAAACCTCCCTCGCGCCCGGCAGCCAGGTGGTGCGTGATTACCTGGCCAAGGCGGAACTGCAGGATGATCTGGATGCGCTCGGCTTCAACATCGTCGGCTTCGGCTGCACGACCTGCATCGGTAACTCCGGCCCGCTGATCGACAAGGTCGCGGATGCGGTGGACGAGGGCGATCTCGTTGTCGGCGCCGTGCTGTCCGGCAACCGTAACTTCGAAGGCCGCGTCCATCAGCAGGTCCGGGCGAACTATCTCGCCTCGCCGCCGCTGGTCGTTGCCTATGCGCTGGCCGGATCGCTCAAGGTCAACCTGACGACCGACCCGCTTGGCAAGGACACCGACGGCAACGATGTTTATCTGAAGGATATCTGGCCGACCAATCAGGAAATTCACGACACGATGCGTGAATGCCTGACCGCCGAGATGTATCGCAGCCGCTATGAAAACGTGTTCGAAGGACCGGAAGAATGGCAGCAGATCGACAGCATCAAGTCGGAAACCTACGGCTGGCAGGAATCGAGCACCTACGTGAAGTATCCGACCTTCTTCGAAGGCATGGAGCGTGAACCCGGTGCGATCACCGATATCACCGGCGCGCGTCCGCTGCTGATCCTGGCTGATTCCGTCACCACGGATCACATCTCGCCGGCGGGTGGTATTCAGCGGGAAAGCCCGGCGGGCGAATATCTGCTTGAACGCCAGATCCGTCCCGCGCAGTTCAACTCCTATGGCTCGCGCCGTGGAAACCACGAAGTGATGATGCGCGGCACGTTCGCCAATATCCGCATCCGTAATGAAATGGTGCCGGGTGTCGAAGGCGGTGTGACAACGCATCAGCCGTCGGGCGAACAGATGCCGGTCTATGACGCGGCGATGAAATACGCCTCGGACGGTGTGCCGCTGGTCATCATCGGTGGCAAGGAATACGGCACCGGCTCGTCGCGTGACTGGGCTGCAAAGGGCACCACGTTGCTCGGTGCCCGCGCCGTTATTGTCGAGAGCTTCGAACGTATTCACCGCTCGAACCTGATCGGCATGGGTGTGCTCCCGCTCCAGTTCACGGGTGGCGACACGCGCGCTACCCTGGGCCTCGACGGAACAGAGACGTTCGATATCAAGGGCGTGGCCGAAGGCCTGAGCCCGCGCAGCGACCTGGACTGCACGATCCACCGTGCCGACGGGTCCAGCATCGACGTCAAGCTGCTCTGCCGTATCGATACGCTGGATGAGCTCGATTACTACAAGAACGGCGGCATCCTGCAGTATGTGATCCGCAATATGCTCGACGCCGCGTAAGAAAAACCCCCCGGCCCGCGTTTGCTTTCGGCAACGCGGGCCGGTTTTTCAAAACTTCACTCACAAGTGAACGCGGTTGATTAGGCATTTTTAACCGTGCGCTCCTATATACCGGTCATGTTCAGACCTGCCCGGACCTTTCTGACAAGCTTAGTCGTTTGTACCCTTCTTGCCCTGCCGGCCTTTGCCGGGGGCGGCAAACAAGTCGTCGTCGAGCTGTTTACCTCGCAGGGCTGTTCGTCCTGCCCGCCGGCCGATGCATTCCTCACAGAACTTGCGAAACGCGATGATGTGATCGCGTTGTCGTTCCACGTCGATTACTGGAACTATATCGGCTGGAAAGATCCGTTCTCGTCGCCGGAAGCGACGGCCCGCCAACGCGCCTACGGGCGCACCCTGAAAAAACGCTATGTCTATACGCCGCAGATCGTGGTCGACGGGCGCGCCGAAACCGTCGGGTCGAACCGGTCCATGGTTTCCAGCCTGATCATGATGGCGGCGGCCGCACAGAAGATTGAGATCGACGTCACCCATAACAAGGACGGCTCGGCCGATATCCGCGTGCCCGGCGCGTTACCGGGTGGCGCCCGCAAGGGTGAATTGTGGATCGGGTTTTACGATGCTGCCGTCAAAACGCAGATTCGCGCCGGTGAAAATCGGGGCGAGACCATCACGAACGCCAATATCGTGCGCAGCTATAAACGCATCGGTGCCTGGGACGGTAAAGCCCTTGATATCCATGTCGACCTGAAGGCGCGCGGTTCGGCGGGCCGTGACGGCTGCGTGATTATTCTGCAGAGTGCGCGTAGCGGGCCTATTCTCGGGGCCGCGTCTTTCCCGTTGCCCGGCGGTGCATCCTGAGCGGCTCAGGCCGGATAGTGCTCCGCCCGGAAGGATGACAGCGGCATATTTTCCGCGCTGCCGTCGATCCACAGATCGAACACAATATCGCCCTCGGGCGTGACCTCGACGATCCGCGACCGGCAAAACCCGGTTTCAGCGACATCGCCCGGCTCACCGTCCACGGTTACAATTCCGCCATAGGTCATCAGCGTGTTGCCGGTCTTCGGCAACCGGAAGGCACCACCCTGGTAACAGGCATAGCATCCGGGATTGGTGTTTTTCCCGCTGGTGTGTTCCCCGTTGGCGTCATCCCAAGACCAGACCTGCCGGACGGTCATTGCGTCTTCGTTGATCGCGAATTCGACGAGACGGCTGCGGTTTTCCTGTGGAGGCACTTTTTCGCCATAAGGCACCGCACGGTAATTGCCGTTGTCGAAACACAGCACTGTGCCATCCGGTGTCACGCTGCAGTCGTGCTGATGATACTGCCAGGCAATGTCGCCGGCTGGGCGGAGCAGACTGTCCGACCACGGGGCACGCCAGTTTCCGGGGTCTCCCAGAATCCAGATCAGGTCACCGCTGCGGCGGTCGATCTTGATGATGCAGTCCTGGTGGCGCAACGACACGAGAAGCGAATCGTCGCGCGGGTCGTGGCTCACGGCGTTGGCATGGCACCAGTCCATGCTGTCGGCAAAGCCGCGCTTCTGCCAATACGGATTGCGGCTGCCGTAGCACAGCCGGTAGGGGTCAAGCAGATCGAACAGATGCCAGCGACCGATCACGGTGCCATCCGGCGAGAACTCGACGACAACGTCGCCGGCGAGTTTTGCGGTTTCAAGCGGCGCATCCCGGTCCGTGTCGCTGGATGGCCAGTCGGTGAATTCCCGGATTTCCATGGTCAGGATCAGCATGTTGCCGTCGGGGAGCAGGTTGACCCGGTGATGAAACAGCGGCACGTCGACGGGTATCGCGTCCGCCGGCGGGTCGGTGTCGGTCCATTTGCCGACGGCATACCATTGGCGAACAACCTCGCCGGCGAGCGTCATTTCGGTGATCAGGCTGCCATTGGTTGCCGCCGACAGAATATTGCCGTTGGGCAGTGATTTGGTGTCCTGCGGCGGGGTTTCGTATGCGCGGCTGAACGCAACCGACCCATCCCGGTCTATGCCTACCAGCCAGCCGCCGGGTGTTGCCCGGTCCGCGCCGCCGCCCGGCCGGACATTGAACAGCGTATGACCGGGTTCCCGGCGGTCGGCGATGCAGGCCGCGATTCGCAGTGGCGGGGTGTCGGTCGGGGCCATCGCCGCCTCAATCCGGCGCCGGAATATTCCGCAGCATCGCGGCACCGCTGTCCAGCGCGCTGACTTCCCAGTTCACGATATGATGCGATGCACTTGCGAGCA
>ERZ807291.678-NODE-678-length-57660-cov-8.473605_pt1 | contig 57660 bp, 53 predicted proteins | sample MGYA00521257_ERZ807291 | MGnify/ENA primary metagenome ERZ807291 (study PRJEB31413, sample SAMN03169783) | marine metagenome | biome: Marine; feature: Water; material: Subsurface seawater | place: North Sea | collected 2011-04-28 | depth 1 m m ... | reverse complement strand
GGATGATCTGCCTGTAATGAACCCACTGAGCAACCGGACCCAAAACCACTAGATCGGTTTCCCCCTCGGTTCTTGAAAACATGATGTCTTCAACCAGGCGAACTCCGTGCCCGAGTCTTAGCGCGCGACCGGTTACTATCGCGTCTTTTATTGACTCGATGCCACTGCCTTCGCCGGCATGGACGGTGCAGGGGAAAAGTTCGTCGGCTAAATAGTCAAAAGCAGTCTTGTGGCGAGAGGGCAAGAAACCGTCCTCAGCACCGGCAATATCAAAACCCACAACGCCGTTATTTCGGTGCCTGACAGCTAGTTCGGCAACCTCGAGTGCCCGGTCAGCATGACGCATGGCTGTAATTATCTGTCCGGTGCGGATGAACCCGCCGGATTCATTCACCTCTGCCATGCCGCGCTCAAGTCCGTCTTGAACCGCCTCGACAACCTGGTCCATGTCTAGGCCTTGCCTGAGGTGCTGCTCGGGGGCATAACGATACTCTGCGTAGATTACATTTTCTTCCGCCAGATCCATCACAGCCTCATAGGCCACTCTTTCGAGGCTGTCAGCGGTCTGCATGACGCCAACGGTGTGCTCAAAGGTTGAGAGGTAGCGTTCAAGGGAACCGGAGTTTGCGTTCTCGGCAAACCAGCTGGCCAGATCTAGGGCGTTATTTCTCGGAAGCACATGTCCGTGTTGACCTGCAAGCTCAATAATTGTCTGAGGCCTCAGGCCACCGTCCAAGTGATCGTGCAGTGAAATTTTTGGTAGTGATGCGATGTCCATTTTTCCCTAACTAACTCTCCCAAGAATTAGTTTACGCTCGGCAGGTTTTTGCTCTTGAATGCCGACAGCATTCTCGGCAAGGCCGATTGCGCGCTCAAACCGCTCAGGGGTCTCGGTGTAAAGGGTCATGATTGGATCGCCAGCATTGACCTTTTCACCAATCTGCACGTGCAGTTCAATTCCAGCACCAAACTGAACAGCGTCTTCCTTGCGCTCTCGGCCAGCACCTAGCCTCCAAGAAGCAACACCAATGCCTAAGGCCTCAAGTTCTGAAACGTAGCCCGACTCACTTGCCCTGATGACGTGCCAATGCTCTGCTTTTGGAAGTGCAGCGTCTGGATCTCCACCCTGAGCCTTGATCATCTTGCGCCAAACATCAAGGGCCTTGCCGTTGGCAAGATTCTCTCGGGGATCAACGTCTGTCACACCTGCAAGGGTCAACATCTCGCGGGCTAACTCGACAGTTAGCTCAACAACATCTTCGGGTCCGCCACCTGACAGAACCTCGAGGGATTCTTCGACCTCCAGCGAGTTTCCGATCTTCTTGCCCAGAGGGGTGGACATGTCCGTTAGCAGTGCAGAGGTGTTGACTCCGGCATCTTTACCAAGTTGCACCAGCACCGTTGCCAGTTCATTTGCTCGGTCGAGAGTCTTCATGAAAGCACCCGAGCCCACCTTGACATCAAGAACGAGTGCAGAGGTCCCCTCTGCAATCTTCTTGCTCATAATCGAGGAGGCAATCAGCGGGATTGCCTCAACGGTGCCAGTTACGTCTCGAAGGGAATAGAGCTTCCTGTCTGCCGGGGCAAGCCCCTTGCCCGCTGCGCAAATCACGGCCCCGACCTCCGCCAATTGACTGTAAAGCTCAGTGTTTGACATGCTGGCTTGCCAGCCCGGGATGGCTTCTAGCTTGTCCAGCGTTCCTCCGGTGTGACCTAGGCCTCTGCCACTGAGCTGAGGCACGGCAACACCATAAGAGGCCACCAAGGGAGCAAGAGGCAAGGTGATTTTGTCGCCGACACCACCCGTTGAGTGCTTGTCGGTGGTGGGGGCAGAAAGGCCCGAAAAATCAAGACGCTCACCAGATGCAATCATGGCCATGGTTAGGTCCTTGATTTCTTGACGGTTCATGCCGTTGAGCAAGATCGCCATCGCCATTGCGGACATCTGCTCGTCGGCTACAACACCCGAGGTGTAGTTCTCGACCAACCAGTTAATCTCTTCGGTTTCTAGCGTTCCATGTTCACGCTTTTTAATGATTAGTTCTACCGCGCTAAAACTCATTTGTTTTTTAGATCTTCCGGTCCAAAGGCATCTGGCAGTACCTCATTGATGGTCTTTATGCCAGAGATGGTCTGCAGAAGCATGCCTTCTGCAGAGTGTTCATACAAGAGCTGTCGGCAACGACCGCATGGCATGAGCGCTTCACCCTTACCGTCTACGCAGGCAAACGCCACAAGCTTTCCGCCACCGGTTCTAAACAGTTCGCTGACCAGCGAGCATTCTGCGCAGAGCCCTAATCCGTAGGAAGCATTCTCGACGTTGACGCCGGTGATGATTCGGCCATCATCACAAATCGCAGCCGCCGCAACTGGAAACTCCGAGTATGGGGAGTAGGAGTGCGGCAACACATCAATTGCCCGTTGAGTCAGAGCCTGCCAGTCGATCTGCATTCTTAGCCCTTCACATATGGGACAGCAAGAGCCTTTGGCGGCCTTGACTGACCAACAAAGCCAACAACAGCAATAATCGTGACCAGGTAGGGAACCATTGCTATGAAGTCAGTTGGCACGCCCGGACTAACCTGATTTGCCCAAATTCGCAAAATAATCGAGAATCCAAATAGCAGTGCTGCTAATGCCGCGGAGATAGGGTGCCAGCGCCCCAGAATAACTACCGCAAGGGCTATGAAGCCGAGCCCTCCAGACATCTCACGACCGAACGCTCCAGCGTTACCAATCGTCAGCGCTGCACCACCCAAACCTGCCATTGAGCCACCTATTGTGACCCACCAGAACCTGGTCCTACCAACATTGATTCCTACCGTGTCGGCGGCTAATGGCTGCTCTCCAACCGCTCTAGCACGAAGTCCCAGTCTGGTCTTGAACAGCACGAACCAGATAGTTGGCACAATTAAAATAGCCAAGAAAACGGTAATCCTATTTTCAAAGAAAACAGGTCCGAGTATCGGAATGTCGCTGAGCACCGGAATCCTGATGATATCCAAGGTTCCAGGGAAGTTGACATTCTCAGCATCCTCTGTCAGCCACTGCTGATAGAGGAAGTTTGTAATTCCTATAACAAGAACATTCAGTACCACACCAACAATGATCTGCTGGGCCAAGAACTTGATAGAGAACACAGCCAGCACCATCGATAGCAGAGCTGCTGCAACCATTGCGGAGAGGGTGCCAATCAAATAACTCTTGGTTATTGAAGAAACCACAGCTGCCATGAAGGCACCGGTGAGCAATTGACCCTCGATAGCGATGTTCGTTATTCCAACTCGCTCGCTCATAATGCCGGCCATTGCACCCAAAATAATTGGAACAGCCAGGACCAAAGCAGTGCCAATAATGAAGGCGATTGGTACCGTTCCTTCTGCTGCGAGCCAGCCAAGCAGCGCGGTTATCCCAACCAAGCCATAGACGCTCGAGACCCAAACCGGTGTCTTTTGATTCTGCATCGACCGGTAAAGCGAGAACCCGCTAATTGCCAGCATCAGAACGCCCGAGATAATACCCAAAGTGCTGGAATCGATATCTAGAGCCGGGACCTGGATTACATCCTGCCTTCGCGAGATTTCAAACCCAACCATCCCTTCTCTGCCAAGAAAGCCCATAAAAACAATTGTCAAAAGCCCAATTGAGCCCATAACAATCGGAGATTTAAAACCAACCTTTACCTCAGTAGCCACGGTGTTGCTCACTTGGCACCTCCTTTGACAAAGATGCGTCTTCGCATCTCACCCAGGGCATTGGTGGTTTGAGGTTTCGGTAGCCTGAAAATCGCTCGAATTAGCGGTGGTGCAGCGATGAAGAGCACGATTGCTCCCTGCACGATTCCAAGCACCTCAGGTGACACACCAATAACCTGCATTGAAGGAGAGCCAGCCTTGAATGCCCCAAACAGCAGGCCGGCTAGCAAAATACCCGGCCCAGACGAACCACCGAGGAGTGCCACTGTGATCGCATCAAATCCGATGTTCGCATGCGCTGAAGGCGTTACTCCAACTGCGACACCCAGCGATTGATTCGCTGCTGCTACGCCAACAAATCCGGCCGAAAGCGCCATTGCAAGAATATAGGTTTTCTCGACGTTGATTCCGGCCGCGCGAGCTGCATCAGGGTTGAATCCGACCATGCGTAAGCGGAAACCGATTGTGCTTCTTTCCATCAGCCACCAGAAAACTACAACCGCAATTAGCGCAAAGATTAGACCCCAGTGCAATGAATAACTATCTCCAAGCAGCCTCGGAAACATCGCGCTCTCGGCAGCTGCATCAGCCTTTGGGTTCCCGGAAGCGCGAGTTTCCTGCAGTAGAGCTGGGTCCCGCATTAAGAAAGTAAAGAAATAAAGAGCAATGTAGTTCATCATGATTGTAAGAATCACTTCGTGTGCTCCGGTTCTTGCCTTCAAGAAACCAACCAGGGCCCCCAATAGTGCCGCGCCAATGATTCCGGCGATGAGAGCCACAAACATGTGAAGCACAAATGGAAGCTCCAGTCTGGTAGCAACGTAGGTTGCAAAAATCATTCCAAATATCAGCTGCCCGGTTCCACCGATGTTAAATAGTCCTACTCGGAAGGTAAGGCCGATACCTAGGCCGGCAGCAATTAGTGGTGCACCGAGGCGCAGGGTTTCAGTGATAGGCCTTACGGCTTTCTCAAAAGTGTCGGCATCAAAGTTGTAAATTGAGCCCTTGAATAGCGCTCCGTATCCATCACCGACAACCGCGGCGGCTGCCCCAAACGCGTCGCCGGGTCTTGCAAATATATAAGCCAGCGACTCTACAAACTCTTTATTGGAGCCAATCATGAAAATCGCACCCACGATAAATCCCAGCACAATTGCTATTACAGTGCGAATAAACCCACCGGATAAAATCTCCCGCATTACCTGCGACATGACATTGTCGGTTCTATTTACATCGCTCATAAGGTCACTCCAGCCATTAGCTTTCCCAGATCTTCTCTAGAAGTGGATGGATCTACAACCCCAACTATTTTTCCCCGATACATCACTGCAATTCGATCCGCAAGTGCGAGCACTTCGTCTAGTTCGGTTGAAATCAAGATCACAGCCTTTCCAGAATCGCGCTCTGCAATGATGCGCTCGTGAATAAACTCGATTGACCCAACATCCACACCCCGGGTGGGCTGGGAGGCAATGAGCAAATTTATTTTCCTTGACAGTTCGCGCGCTACAACAACCTTCTGTTGATTACCTCCAGAGAGTTTGTGAGCGGGTGTCTCGGCAGATGGTGTTCTGACATCGAATTCTTGAATCACTTCATTTGCTATCTGTTTGCGAGCTGCGAAATTAATGTTTAGGCCCTTTGTAAAACGAGATTTGTATGACGAGTTCAGCATCAAGTTTTCCGCCACTGTGAACTCAGAAACTAGTCCGTCAGTTTTCCGGTCTTCTGGAATGAACCCCATCCCACTTTCCAGGGACTGCCTGACCGACGCATTGGTTATTTCCTTGCCACTCAGGCTGGACTTTCCCTCTTTACCCAGTGGCTTACGAAGCCCCAGCAAAAACTCGGCCAATTCTGTTTGGCCGTTGCCTTGCACTCCAGCCAGTGCGAGAATCTCACCCTCGTGCACCTCGAAGCTCACGTCGTTGACTGCTTTTTGGAATCGGTCATCCAGTACGCTGACGTTCTCGACCGTTAGAACCACCTTGCCCAAAGTGGCAGGCTCCTTATTAACGGTCAGCATGACCTCGCGGCCGACCATCAAGGAGGCCAACTCTGATGTCGAAGCCTCCGGCTTCGCCGTTCCCACGACTTTTCCAAGGCGGATGACCGTGATTCTGTCGGCAACCGCCTTTACCTCGCGCAGCTTGTGAGTGATGAACACGATTGAGGTTCCACTTTTTGCTAGTTCCCTCATGATCTCCATGAGCTCATCGGTTTCCTGCGGTGTCAAAACTGCTGTCGGTTCATCCAATACCAAAACCTTGGCATCTCTGGACAGCGCCTTAATAATTTCTACCCGCTGTTGGACGCCAACTGGAAGATCTTCAATGAGGGCATCTGGATCAACATTGAACCCGAAGCGCTCAGAGATTTCAATGACATTTTTTCTGGCTGTTGCTAGGTCTATTACTCCCAAGGCCTTAGTCGGCTCATGACCAAGAGCCACATTCTCGGCAACTGTGAAAACTGGTATCAACATGAAGTGCTGGTGCACCATGCCAATTCCAGCGGCCATGGCGTCTCCTGGACCGGAGAAATTCTGCTTGACTCCGTCAAGTTCAATGTGACCCTCGTCCGCGGTGTACAAACCGTAAAGGACGTTCATCAAGGTTGATTTGCCCGCTCCATTTTCGCCGAGAATCGCGTGGATCTCACCGGGTTCAATTACGAGGTCAATCGAGTCGTTGGCCACCAGAGCGCCAAAGCGTTTAGTGATGCCAGAAAGTTCTAATTTCAAGAGGCACTCCTTTGTGCAAATACTCTATTGGAAAAGCTGAAAACGGAAAGAGCCGCGAGATTTCTCCCGCGGCTCTCCCGTCTACAAACTAGCTAAGTGGGTCAATTTCACCAGCAATGATGCCAGCTTCAATCTCCACTAGTCGAGCCTTAGTCTCGTCAGAGATCTTCGAGTCGAAGTCGTAGAACGGGCTTAGGCCAGTTCCACCATTCGCCAAAGTACCAACGTACTCATCGCCTGACCACGCACCACCAGCTGAAAGCTCAGCAATGATGTCGTAAACGGCGTTGCTCATACGCTTCTCAGTTGAAGTAAGCACGTACTCTGCATACTCAGGGCTGGTAAGGGCTACGTCCTTGTCAACACCGATGACTACGCCATCGATGCCAGCTTCCTTGACTGCCTCAGAAACGGCACCGAACTGGTCGCCACCAACTGGGAACAGAACGTCTGCGCCAGCCACGATCTGAGCAGCGGCGATTGACTTAGATTCTCCCGAGTTAGGAGTGAAGTTACCGGTGAACTGACCGGTCTGCGCCATTGGGTCCCAACCTTCAACGGTTACAGGAACGCCGTTTTCATTAGCCCAGGCCATTGCGCCGTAGTAGAAGCCGTCCATGAAGTCAGTTACAGCTGGGATCTGAACTCCACCGTAGGTTCCAATGACCTTGGTTGTTGAGTAAGAAGCAGCTAGGTAGCCTGCTAGGTAAGAAGACTGGTTCATTGTGTAGATAACTGGCTTTAGGTTTGCGTTTCCTTCTGTCCAACCATCGATTGTCACAAAGAACATGTCTGGGTTAGCGGCGGCCGTTAGGTTTACGTCTGCAACCAGGTTGAATCCAACTGCGAAGGTTATGTCGCAAGATGCGTCAACCATCGCCTGAAGGTTAGGAGCAAAGTCCTCAGCTGAGTTTGACTCAGCGTCAGCGGTCTGCGTTCCAAGCTCGGCCTCAGCCTTTAGAAGGCCGTCGTAAACGGACTCGTTGAATGACTTGTCGTTCCAGCTACCTTCGTCAGAAACTGCACACGCCAAGTAATCAATCGCTGGCGCTGCTTCTTCGGTCTCGGTTGCTGTTGCCGTTGCTGCTGCGGTTGGCTCGTCCTCTGGGGCAGCGGCACAACCGGAAAGCACTAGTGCTGATGCGCTCAATAGAGCGAATGCAGCAGATACATTACGTAGCTTCAATGTTCCTCCTGAATAATTGAAGGCGCCCTAACGGCGCCAATATGATTCCATCACTCTATCGCTAGGTGGAGCGCAAAGATGCTAGAAACCAAATGTTTACCAATTTGGAATGTTCTGGCTAAAGCAAGTCCGAATGACCGGTTTGCTTTAGAGCCTCGACCAGCGCCTTCACCTTCTGAGCATGCTCTTTAGTTGTCACTAAAAGAGCATCTGGCGTGTCAACAACGATTACATCTTCAAGGCCTATAAGTGCAACCAGACGATTGGTTTCGCTGACCAGGATTCCAGAGGACGAATCAGATAAAACTTTTGCCGAACCCAGAACTGCCAAGTTATTGGTTGCTCCCTGCGACTGCAATTCCGCAATCGCTGCAAAGTCTCCGACATCGTGCCACTCGAAGTCACCCGGCACCACTGACATCAGTCCCATTTGGGAAGCCGGTTCCGCCACCGCATAATCGATTGCAATTTTCTCCAAGTTTGGCCAAATCTTCTCAAGCTTCGCAGCTCGCTGGTCTGTGTCCCAGTGCTTTGCCAATTCCATGACTCCCGCATGCAACGACGGCTGTGTCTTGGACAAAACATCGAGTAACAGCTTGGCCGGAGCGATATACATGCCAGCGTTCCAGAGGTAGTGGCCGGTCGCAATAAAGCTCTTGGCTGTTTGAATATTTGGCTTTTCCACAAACTCAGCCACTTCAAAACCCTCGGTGTCTAAAATCCGAGATCCCTTCTTGATGTAACCAAAGGCGGCAGCGGCTTCGGTCGGGACGATGCCGATTGTTACTAATCTTCCGCTAGCTGCCAAATCGATTGAGGCAGAAATCGCAGCCAAGAACTTGTCGTTGTCTTTGATCACATGGTCGGCAGCGAAGGACCCAATGATCACTTCACTATCTCTTGCATAGAGCACAGCGGCGGCAAGCGCAATGGCCGCAGTGGAATCCTTGGGAGACGGTTCGAGAATTAAGTTGGATTTGTCCAATTCGGGCAGTTGGATCGCGACTAGGTCGGCGTGCACATCGCCGGTAACAATCATCTTGCGGTTTTCGGCAACTGGGGTTAGCCGATCCCAGGTGTCCTGCAAAAGAGTTTGACCCGAGCCGGTCAGATCGTGAAGAAACTTAGGAGTGCTTGCTCGGGACAATGGCCAGAGCCTTGACCCGACTCCACCAGCCGGAATAATCGCAAAAAACTTATCGCTGTTACTTGCCTTTGAGCTATCCACAATTTCACCCTAGCTGTTCTTGGTTTCAACCAAAAGGTTAGCCTGCTCTGGGTTAGACTTGGGAGTAAATCTTATCTATCCATGGAGGCTAGTTTGGCAATTCGGCCAGCAGGGACCCTTTACCGAGGCAAAGTCGGCATGTGGTCCTGGGTTCTGCACCGCATTAGCGGCGTAGGAATATTTTTCTTTTTGCTTGTTCACGTTCTCGATACTGCTTTGGTTCGGGTGAGCCCTGAGGCATACAACATTGTCATCGAGTCATATAAGACTCCAGTGGTTGGCCTTGCAGAGCTTGGACTCGTCGGAGCTATTTTGTTTCACGGTCTAAACGGTTTACGAGTTATCGCCATTGACTTTTGGTCGAAGGGCACCAAGTACCAGGCAATTATGTTTTGGGTTGTTATCTCCATAACAGTCCTCGCAGTAGCGGCATTCACCCCACTGCATCTAGCACGAGTATTTAGTCACTAGGGGTTGATGATGAGCGTAATAATCGAGACACCGGCAAAGCCAAGAACACGCAAGCAAGCCAACCTAGAAAAGTACGGTTGGCTATTCATGCGAATCAGCGGACCGCTTCTGGTGGTTCTAGTATTCACCCACCTGGTTGTGAACCTTGTGCTCGGTGAGGGCATCAAAGCTATCGACTTCGCATTTGTGGCTGGCAAGTGGGCCGACCCGTTCTGGCAGGTCTGGGACCTAGCAATGTTGTGGCTTGCCCTAATTCACGGAACAAATGGCATGCGAACCATTGTTAACGACTACACCGAAAAAGTGAAGGTTCGCGCAGCCCTGGGCACAACCCTCTGGGCCGTCTGTGGATTGCTGATTCTGCTTGGCACCTTGGTGATCTTTACCTTTGATCCCTGCCCTGCGGGAGCAAACCCCGACCTACTTGCATCATTCTGCCCAGCTCCGTAAGAAAAAGGAATTCAATTGCCGCAACAAGAAACTGCCGACAGCAACATCACCTATCACACCTTTGACGTCCTCATTGTCGGTGCCGGTGGTGCTGGAATGCGCGCCGCCATTGAGGCGGGCACCGGTGCCAAAGTCGGAGTTATCTCCAAGCTCTTCCCTACCAGAAGCCACACCGGTGCAGCCCAAGGTGGTATGGCAGCGGCCTTGGCAAACGTTGAGGAAGATAGCTGGGAATGGCACACCTTTGACACAGTGAAAGGTGGCGACTATCTAGTTGACCAAGACGCGGCCGAGATTCTTGCCAAAGAGTCAGTGCAAGCAGTTATTGACCTTGAAAACATGGGGCTCCCCTTCAACAGAACACCCGAGGGGAAAATCGACCAGAGGCGTTTCGGAGGTCACACGCGTGATCACGGTAAAGCGCCGGTTCGACGCTCCTGCTACGCCGCCGACCGAACCGGTCACATGATCTTGCAGACCCTGTACCAAACTTGCGTAAAGCTCGGAATTGATTTCTACAACGAATTCTATGTTTTGGATCTTGTCATGAATGATGGCAAGCCCGCCGGAGTAGTGGCCTACGAACTTGCCACCGGAGACATCCACGTGTTTTCTGCAAAGGCAATTGTTTTCGCAACCGGCGGTTTTGGAAAGATCTACAAGACCACCTCAAACGCCCACACCTTGACTGGTGACGGCGTCGCAATTGCATTTAGGCGCGGCATCCCGCTTGAAGACATGGAGTTTTATCAGTTCCACCCGACCGGCCTAGCCGGTCTCGGGATTTTGCTCTCCGAGGCTGCCCGAGGAGAGGGCGGAATCCTTCGGAATGCAGCTGGCGAACGTTTCATGGAGCGCTATGCGCCCACCATCAAGGACCTTGCCCCGAGGGACATGGTCGCAAGAGCGATGGCAAACGAGGTTCGAGAAGGAAGGGGCGCTGGCCCAAACAAGGACTATGTTCTTTTGGATCTAACTCACCTTGAGCCAGCTGTCATCGATGCGAAACTTCCCGACATCACTGAGTTTGCAAGAACCTACCTCGGAGTTGAGCCATACACCGAACCGGTCCCAGTATTCCCGACCGCCCACTACGCAATGGGTGGCATCCCAACCAACATCAAGGCCGAGGTACTTTCAGATAATGACACTGTTATTCCGGGCCTTTACGCGGCCGGGGAGTGCGCCTGCGTTTCAGTTCACGGAGCCAACAGACTTGGCACCAACTCACTTTTGGATATCAACGTGTTTGGGAAACGTGCTGGTCAATACTCTGTGGAGTATGCCAAAACTGCAAAGCAAGTTCCGATGCCAGCAAACGCGGCTGACGATGTAATCGCAATGATTGAAAAGGTTCGCAAATCAAAGGGCAAGGAAAAAATCGCCCAGCTCCGCAAGGAACTTCAGGACTCAATGGATAAAAATGCTCAGGTTTTCAGAACCGAAGAAACCCTTCAGGAGGCCATTGAAAAGATTCAAGAACTTCGTGGGCGCTACGAGAATATTTCAATCCAAGACCATGGCAAGCGCTTCAATACCGACCTTCTAGAGGCAATAGAACTTGGCTTCCTGCTTGATCTAGCGGAGGTAACAGTGGTTGCTTGCCGCGAGCGCCGTGAATCACGAGGTGCTCACCTTCGTGAAGACTACCCAGACCGCGATGACAAGAAATTTATGGTTCACTCGATGGTTTATCAGCAAGACAAAGTTACAAAGAAGACCGGCACCAATATGACCATTGGCTGGAAGCCAGTGGTTGTAACCAACTACCAGCCGATGGAGCGAAAGTACTAATGGCTACTGCAGCTGAAACCGTAATTGAATCATTCACCGTCACACTCATTATTCGCAGGTTCAACCCAGAGGTTGACAGTGAGCCGAAGTGGGTTGACTATGACGTTGAGATGTACGGCACCGACCGAGTTCTAGATGCCCTTCACAAGATTAAGTGGGAGCAGGATGGTTCGCTAACCTTCAGACGTTCATGTGCCCACGGTGTCTGCGGTTCAGATGCAATGCGAATCAATGGTCGCAACCGCCTTGCTTGCAAGACTCTGATCAAAGACCTGGACATCTCACAGCCGATTTATGTCGAGCCAATCAAGGGCCTGCCTGTCGAAAAAGACCTAATCGTCGACATGAACCCTTTTTATCAGGCCTATAAGGACATAAACCCATTCTTGATTGCAAGCGACAAGCCAACCAAGGAGAGGCTTCAGTCTCCTGAGGACCGTGCTCGCTATGACGACACCACGAAATGTATCCTCTGTGCTGCCTGCACCACCAGCTGCCCGGTTTTCTGGACAGACGGCCAGTACTTTGGGCCCGCTGCGATAGTCAACGCACACCGCTTTATCTTTGACTCACGGGACGAGGGTGCTGAACTACGCATCGACATCTTGAATGATAAAGAGGGAGTCTGGCGCTGCCGCACGACCTTCAACTGCACCGAGGCCTGCCCAAGGGGCATTGAAGTCACCAAGGCAATCGCCGAAGTGAAGCAGGCCATCCTTCGAGGAAGAGCCTAGAGAAAATTACTGTTATAGGTTCCTATGACAATCAATAGAAGAGTCCTGCTCACCGGAGCGATCACTGCCGGAGGGGCTGTAACACTCGCCGGCTGCGCTGCTGAACCAGCCTCAGTAGAAACCACACCCCCAAGTGCGACTGTGGAAGACGCTCCAACAGAAATGACTGGGGAGCAGCTTCTTGGTCCGGCTGCTGAAATCATGGTCGGCTCCGGGAAAAAATATGAAATCGATGCCCTTACAATTCTGGTCACAAGACCGGCAGAGGACACCTTCCGAGCCTTCAATGCCACCTGCACTCACGCCGGGTGCATCGTAACTGGCGTCAGAGAGAATCAGATTGCCTGCGGTTGTCACGGTGCGAGATTTGACCCCGATTCAGGCGCGGTTCAGTCCGGCCCAGCTAAGTCTCCACTTGGCAAAATAATGGTTGAAGTGCGCGGTTCAGACCTCTACGCAATCATCTAGCTTCTAGATTTGACCTGATGCTAAAAATTGCCAGCGTAAATGTAAATGGAATAAGAGCCGCAGCCCGCAAGGACATGGGCTCTTGGCTCCATGATTCAATCCCGGATGTTCTTTGCCTTCAAGAGGTCAGGGCTCCAAGTGAAGACCTTATTGAACTTGCAACTAATGGCCCTCTTGCAATTGAACAGGGTTGGAACATCGCAGATGATGTTGCCAGTGCCAAAGGGCGAGCCGGAGTAGCTGTGCTGTCAAAAAACAATATATTGAGCACAAGCGTGGATCTTGGGCCGAAAGACTTTGACTCTGCCGGTCGCTGGCTAGAAACTGAACTACAAATTTCTAGCCAGGTTGTCACTGTCATCAGTTGTTATGTCCACTCGGGTGAAGTTGATACCCCGAAGCAAATCGAGAAGTACAAGTTCTTGGATGCCATGACAATCAGAATGAAACAGCTCATTGATTCTGGGAAGCACGCGGTAGTGGTCGGAGACCTAAACGTCGGTCACACCGAGTTGGATATCAAAAACTGGAAAGGCAATTTAAAAAACTCCGGGTTTCTTCCGGAGGAGCGCGCCTATTTTGACGGTTTCCAAAAGATGGGCTGGGTAGATGTTGGAAGACAAGCTCACCCTGAGACTCCCGGCCCCTATTCCTGGTGGTCTTATCGTGGCCAGGCCTTTGACAACGATGCTGGCTGGAGAATTGACTATCAGCTGGCAACCCCCGGTCTTGCCAAACTGGTGAAGAATTACCAGGTTGACAGGGCACCAAGTTATGACACCCGTTGGAGCGACCACTCCCCCGTGGTGGTTGAATACGAGCTATAGGGAAAATAATGACTAAGCCAAACTTGCTATCAGGTATGCAGCCCTCCGCCGCCAGTCTTCATTTAGGAAACTACCTTGGTGCACTCACCCAATGGGTTGCAATGCAGGAACAATTCAACGCCTACTACGTGATTGTCGATCTCCACGCCATAACCGTGCCCCAGGATCCGAAGGTTCTTCGGGAAAACACTAGAAGGACTGCAGCGCAATATATTGCAGCTGGACTAGACCCAAATAAGAGTTCTCTTTTTGTCCAATCTCATGTCCCTGCGCACGCCCAGCTGGCCTGGGTCTTGAACTGCATAACCGGTTTTGGCGAAGCATCGAGAATGACCCAGTTCAAAGACAAGAGCCAAAAAGGTGGGTCAGATAATTCTTCGGTAGGGCTCTTTACCTATCCAATACTGCAGGCCGCAGACATTCTGCTTTACCAGCCAACCGCCGTCCCGGTCGGAGAGGACCAACGCCAGCATTTAGAACTGACTCGAGATCTCGCCATGCGCTTCAATTCGCGCTTTGGGGAAACATTTGTGATTCCCCAGGCCCACATCTTAAAAGAGAGTGCAAAAATCTACGACCTTCAACTCCCGGGCGCCAAAATGTCTAAATCAGCTCAAGATCCAAAGGGCCTTATCAACCTGATGGATGAGCCCGGCCAGATCTTGAAGAAAATAAAATCCGCGGTAACTGACACCGATGGCCAGATAAGGTTTGACCGCGACACCAAACCCGGTGTTTCGAACCTATTGGGAATTCAATCTGCCCTAAGCGGTGAGCAGGTCTCCGCTCTTGAGAAACGTTTCGCCGGTCAAGGGTATGGAGCCCTAAAGGCTGAGGTGGCTGAGGTGGTAATTGAAAGCCTCAGGCCGATCAGGACCAGAACCGAAGAGCTACTCGAGGATTCAGCTGAGCTTGATCGACTATTAGCCTCGGGTGCCGCCAAAGCCAACCTGCGGGCAGAAAAGACTCTAAGCACCGTCTACGAAAACCTTGGACTAGTTAGAGCCCTCTAGGAATTTATTGCCCCAGAAGAGTATTGTTCTAGGTGTAAGCACAGTTCTTCGGGGTCAGTGAAAATCTGAACCGGCGGTATAGTCCGCGACCCGACTGAAATCATTGCATCCAGCAGTGAAAATTCAGGCGGTTGACCTGGTGAAATTCCAGGACCGACGGTTAAAGTCCGGATGAGAGAAGAACGAGGGCGCTATTTGCGCCCGCCTTTTTCCGCGCCCGCGGTTCTGTGTTAGAGAACTGAGAGGGCACAATGCCAACTGTTGACCAGTACGAGTCAGCAATGTCGCACGCTCTGGAGATTTCACTAAATGGGCCGGAAACAGGCGTAAACCCCCAGGTTGGGGCGGTGATTTTGGATCCGGCAGGCCAAATAGCTAGCGAAGGCTGGCACCTAGGCTCTGGAACCGACCACGCCGAGGTAATGGCTCTGAAAGAGTTCGAAGCGAGTTTCCCAGGCGTGAGTCTTCGTTATCACACTGCGGTTGTGACACTGGAACCCTGCAACCACTCTGGCAAGACTGGACCTTGCTCAAGGGCTTTGATATCCGCTGGAATTAGTAGGGTCGTCTATGCATCGAGTGATCCAGGAGTTACGTCCGGCATGGGCCGGCAAGCCCTTGAAGAGGCCGGAATCGAAGTGGTAGCTGGTATTTTGCTTCAAAAGGCCGAAGACCAGAATCGCGTTTGGCTAACTGCGAATCGGCTCCAGAGGCCCTTCGTGACATTGAAGTGGGCCAGCACGCTTGACGGTCGTAGCGCCGCCAATGACGGCACAAGTCAATGGATTAGTGGACCAGAGTCACGGGCAGATACCCACAAAAGACGCTCTGCTGCAGACTCAATCCTTGTTGGCACTGGAACAGTTCTAGCCGATGACCCAGAACTCACCGCAAGAAAGCCCGACGGCAGCTACTACGAAACCCAGCCGCTGCGAGTAGTGATTGGCCAGCGGGAACTGCAACCGGACTTGCGGTTATTCAACGACAAGGCAAAGACCCTCGAACTAAAAACTCGGGATCTGGATCATGTTTTAGCCGATCTTTGGACCAGGGACATCAAGCACGTTTTTGTCGAAGGCGGTCCAGCTGTCGCGAATGCTTTCGTGAGAGCCGGCCTGGTAGATGAGTTCTTGATCTATTTAGCGCCCATGCTGCTGGGTGGCAAGAATATGGCGCTCGAGGATTTCGGGGTAGCGACAATTGGTGATGCTCTGCACCTTGAAATTTTGGAAACAACACCGACTGGAAAAGATATCTGTATTAGAGCTAGGAGAGCTTAGATGTTTACTGGAATTATTGAAGAGCTTGGAAAAGTCACTGCAATCGAGACTCAAACCGATGCCCTCAGGTTGACAATTTCCTGCCAAAAAGTATTGGAGGACCTGAAGCGCGGCGATTCGATTTCCTGCTCGGGCACCTGCCTAACCGCTATCGAAATCGACGAGCACGGCTTCACTGCCGATGTAATGTTCGAAAGCATCAGGCTTACCAGCCTCAGTGAAGTCAAGGTCGGTGACCCTATGAACCTTGAGCGAGCAATGAACGCCAGCACCCGTTACGGCGGACATGTGGTTCAAGGCCATGTGGACGGTGTTGGTGAATTTGTATCCAGGGAGACCAGTGAGAACTGGGACTGGGTGAGAATCAGAATCCCGAAAGAACTGCTTCGCTACGTTGTGATGAAGGGTTCCATAACCTTTGATGGAATCTCTTTGACCGTCAACGAGATCAACGATGATGTGATTGGACTTTCTCTTATTCCTGAAACCCTCGCTGTAACAACGCTGGGATCAAAAGTTGCAGGCAACAAAGTCAATGTCGAGGTTGATGTCATGGCCAAGCACATAGAACGATTGCTGGAGTTTAGGTAAATGGACATCCAGCAGTCAAACATCGAAGAGGTTCTCGACGCTCTTAGGGCCGGCAAGCCGGTTCTCGTCACCGATGCTGAGGATCGAGAAAACGAAGGTGATGCAATAATCGCCGCTGAATTCGCAACTCCCGAGTGGATTGCTTGGATGATTCGGCACACCTCGGGATATATTTGCGCACCCATGACCGAAGAGCGGGCAAATGAATTGCACCTGCCGCTGATGTGGGTGAACACCGAAGACCCGCATCACACTGCCTACACGGTAAGCGTTGATGCAAAAGCCAGAGCCACTACCGGAATCTCAGCATCCGACAGAGCACTGACGGGTCGCGTTCTTGCCGACCCTTTGTCTACCGCCGCGTCACTGATTAGACCGGGGCATGTGATTCCGCTTCGAGCTAAGGCAGGAGGTGTGCTGGAAAGACCTGGGCACACTGAAGCTGCGGTCGATCTGCTAAAGCTTGCCGGTCTTCAACCGGTTGCAATGATGGCCGAATTGGTAAACGACGATGGAACCATGATGAAGCGTGAGGAATTATTTCTGATGGCTTTAAGGTTTGACCTACCTATGACTAGTATTTCTCATCTAAAAGACCACGTGGCCAAGCTCTCGTTGCAAAGTGCAGATAAGAGTAACCGCATCCGTTTCGAGGCAGAAGCCAAGCTTCCAACCAGCCATGGAGACTTCCGCGTGAGAGGTTATTACGATGTGCAAACCACTGCTGACCACGTTGCCATAATCTCCGGTAACCCAACCGGCAAAAAGGTCCTGGTTCGTTTGCACTCAGAGTGCATCACCGGAGAGGCCTTCGGCTCACTCAAGTGTGAGTGTGGACCGCAGCTAGATGCTGCCCTAGACACTATCAACGCTGATTCAGAAGGTGGAGTGGTCATTTATCTTCGCGGCCAAGAGGGCCGCGGCATTGGCCTGCTAAACAAGCTCAAGGCTTATGCGCTTCAAGAGCAGGGCATGGACACAGTAGATGCAAACCTTGCCCTAGGTTTTCCAAGTGAAGCGCGAGAGTACGGGGCAGCCGTTGCCATCCTGCAGGACCTGGGTGTCGAAACAGTGAGGCTCTTGTCAAATAATCCGGCAAAGCGCAGCTTCCTGGAGGAGGCGGGCATTGCAGTTGTTGAGACTGTTCCACTGATTGTGGGTGTGGCCGAGCAGAATATTGGTTACCTTCAAACCAAGCGCGAGCGCATGGGACATGAGATACCCGCTAATCTGGAAAAGTGAGCGGTAGCGGAGCACCAGATCTAGAAGTTTCCTCAGCGGGGAAGAGCGTTGTAATCATCGCCTCTTCTTGGCATGACGAAATCATGGGTGGTCTGATTCTTGGGGCTCAAAAAGAACTTGCCAAATCTGGCGCGGTGGATGTTCAACTGCAAAGAGTTCCCGGTGCTTTCGAGCTTCCCCTTGCTGCGTCCCTGGCATTTGAAAATGGGGCAGATTTGGTGATCGCCCTGGGGGTAGTAATCCAAGGCGGGACCCCTCACTTTGACTACATTTGCTCATCCGCGACCGAGGGCTTGACTCGCGTGCAGCTGGACTATAAAAAACCAATTGGCTTTGGTCTACTAACTGTAAACACTCAGCAGGAGGCTCTTGATCGAGCAGGTCTTGCAGGTTCCAAAGAAGATAAAGGAGCAGAGGCTGTGCAGGCAGCTCTGGCCATGGCGGTACTGACCAGCGATTAGGCTTGGGTCCAGATCATAAGGAGCACAGCCCATGGAACACGCTGGCCGAAGTGCTCTAAGCAGTAATTCGTTGAACCCAGAAAACGAGATCTCACACAAAAAATTGGGCAATCGCAGGGTAACCGGCACTGAGCAGTACTACACACCGAAAGACCTCGCAGTTTTCCTAGTTGGCGTGACACTTGAACACATTGAAAACCCAAAGCACGCACACTTTCTGGAGCCTGCAGCGGGCACCGGTTCATTTGTTGAAGCTCTAAGAAGTCATGGCATTGAAAATATCTCAGCGATTGACAAGTACCCGATGCACCCGGATATCGCCGAGGCTGACTTCCTAACATGGTCTCCAACTGGCAAGACTTTGGTTACGATTTCTAATCCGCCGTTCGGGAGAAATAATGCACTGTCGGTGCCGTTTTTCAACCATGCCGCCAACTTTTCAAGCCACATTGCCTTTCTCGTTCCCAGGTCTTGGAGAAAGTGGTCGGTGCAGAACCGGCTAAATGCGAATTTCCACCTGATCAGCGACATCGATATTTCCGTGCAATACGAGAACAGCGCTGGAATCAAAATCGTTGATCGCAACGACCTTCGCACCTGCTTTCAAGTCTGGGAAAAGCGAGACCAAACCAGAACAAAAATCTCGGTCCCAAATAATGGATTCTTAGAAAAATCAACGCCCGAAGATGCTGATCTTGCGATTAGGGTCTTCGGTTACGGATGCGGAAATGTAATGCGGTCCTTCCCACGCAAAGCCAACACCACCTTGATGTTCCTGAGAGTCTTAGATAAGTCCGTCCTGAATCTTCTGGATGGCTTAGATTATGAGAGGTTTTCCAACAACACCGCTTACACACAGGCGCTGTCGTTTCCGGAAATCAATTACCTCCTCAACCAGGAGGTTTACGGGGATGGCTTTCACGAGAAGTTAGGTTAAAATCTGCATGAGCGATTACTACCAGGACCCGACTCAAAACCCGAAGAGCCGCGAGTATAAGGGCCCCAGAGCCAAGCTCGGCGACCTGCTGCCATACCTAAAAGACCACCGGAAGACTCTGATCCTGGCCCTAATTCTTTCAGTGCTTGGTTCCTTACTGGCTTTGGGCCAACCTCTTCTAATTGGACAGCTGATCACGGCAGTGGAGCAGAGCCTTGACACTTCGACTCTGGCTATTTTTATTGTCGTGTTGGTAATCACTTCAGCACTCGTGAACGCCTTCCAGTACTACCTGCTTTTCAAAACCGGTGAAGGCGTAGTCCTAACCACGCGCAAAGCCTTAGTGGCCAGGCTGCTGAGGCTACCTATTTGGCAATACGATAGGCGCCGAATTGGTGACTTGGTCTCCAGGGTGGGATCCGATTCGACGCTGCTGAAAGCTGTACTCACCCAAGGTCTGGTGGATGCCCTCGGAGGCCTGTTGCAATTCTTCGGTGCGATTATCGTGATGGCATTCATTGACCCCATATTGCTTGCAACGACCCTGTCCGTTGTGTTTGTGGCAGTCGGCGCGATTGCCCTGACCGGTCGCAGGATCAGATCCGCGACCACTAAAGCTCAGATGCGGGTTGGTGAAATGAGCGCGTCTGTTGAGCGGGCACTTAGCGCCATTAGGACCATTAAGGCGGCACGGGCTGAAGACCGAGAAACAGCGGAGATAGACAAGGATGCTCACGCTGCTTATGACCAGGGACTGAGCATTGCGAGGCTTTCTGCGATTGTCTCCCCCATTGCCCAGGTTGCCTTTAACAGTGCTTTCATAATTGTCTTGGGTCTGGGTGGCCTCCGGGTTGCAACCGGCACAACATCAATTGCCTCCTTGGTCACTTTCGTTATTTTGCTATTTTTCATGATTGGGCCATTGATCTCTGCTTTCGGCGCCTACACATCAGTGATGGGCGCTCTTGGTGCGCTAGCTCGAATAAAAGAGATCATGGACCTTGAGGAAGAAGAGCCAGGCGGTGAAAAACTGCCCAGAAAGCGACAGAACTCGACGGCCATCGAATTCAAAAACGTCAGATTTAGCTATGCGGTTGATGACGACGAGGAGCCCAAGGAAATAATTAAGGGCATCGACTTGAAAATCGCCCGAGGATCTCGAGTGGCCTTGGTTGGACCCTCCGGTTCAGGAAAATCAACTGTCTTCTCTCTAATCGAACGCTTCTATGAGCCAACTTCTGGAGAAATCCTGCTGGACGGCCAACCGGTTACTGAGTTCTCAAGAGACTCGCTCAGGCAACAACTTGGTTACGTCGAACAGGATGCGCCCGTGCTAGCTGGGTCACTCAAAGACAACCTGCTACTTGGCAGGGCAGATGCAACCGACGAAGAGTTAGAAAAAGTGCTGTCGCAGGTAAACCTGAGTGACGTCTTGAATCGCGACAGCAAGGGCCTCGGGGCTGAAGTTGGCGAAGACGGCATCATGCTCTCGGGTGGAGAGCGACAGCGCCTAGCTATCGCTAGGGCGCTCCTTGCCTCTCCGGAGATCTTGCTTTTGGATGAATCAACAAGTGCACTTGATGGGCCCAATGAGCAGCGAATGCGAGAAGCGATCGATGCTGTGGCCCATGACCGCACCCTCATGGTTATTGCCCACAGGCTTTCGACCGTTGTTGACTCTGATCAAATTATCGTGTTGGAACACGGTGAAATCGTCGGTGTTGGAACCCACTCGGAACTAATCAAAAGCACACCACTCTACAAAGACTTAGCGAAGCACCAACTGCTGGTATAGCAATAGAGTGAAGGCATGAGTAACCAGCCTGAAATCAACGTCGATCACGCTAATGACCTAGACAGTCAAGATCCCCTAAGGGCCTTCAAAGACGAGTTTGTTATCACCGACCCCTCCGTCTGCTACCTAGACGGAAACTCACTAGGACGCCTTCCAAAAAAGACTGTGACTGAGGTCAACAGCTTCCTAATGAATGAGTGGGGGCCCGAGCTGGTTGATGGATGGTCGCACTGGATTGATCAGGCTCAACCGGCAGGAGATTTGCTAGCTCGAGCCGTATTGGGCGCTGAAGCGGGCCAAACCCTGGTCTGTGACACCACCAGTGTGAATTTCTATCAACTTTGCGTTGCGGCGATCAAAGCCCGCCCAGGACGCAAAACGGTCATAATCGACTCGTCGAACTTTCCAACCGACCGATATGTGCTGGCAGGAATCGCGGAGGCGATGGGGCTAAATCTTGTCACGCTGGACACCGATGGTTCAGGCGGGCCCGGTGCAGTAAAAATTGAATCAGAGTTTGAGCGAGTAACTGCAGATGCCCTAGCACCACACCTCAACGACGATGTTGCTCTGGTGACGCTGCAGGCAATCAACTACCGATCCGGGGCCAGGCAGAACCTGAAGGAAATTACAGATTTAGTCCGAAATCATGGAGGTTTAGTGGTCTGGGATTGCTCCCATGCCGCCGGTTCAATTCAACTTGACTTTGAGAAAAACGGCGTGGATCTAGCGGTCGGCTGCACCTATAAATATGGCAATTCTGGCCCCGGTTCTCCGGCCTGGCTTTTTGTTTCTAATCGGATTCAAAAAGAACTTCGCGTCCCAATCCAGGGCTGGTTTGCGCAGGACCTGCAATTTGAAATGGGCCCGGATTTTGACCCGGCGGACACCATTCGTAGATTCCAAATTGCCAGCCCGTCGATTATCGGAATTAGGGGCGTTGAAGTTGCCTTTGAAATGATCGAACGCGCCGGGATTGCAAACATAGAACTGAAGGCTGCCAAGGGCACAGATCTGATGATTTCACTATTCCATCAGTGGCTTGAGCCACTCGGGTTTGAACTTGCCACTCCAAAAGAGCATTTCCTTCGCGGTGGTCACATAATCATCACTCATCCCGATGCCAAGCAGATTGCGTACGCGATGCGAAAGATTTCCAAGGTCATCCCTGACTATCGTGAACCAAACGCAATTAGATTGGCGATTTCTCCTCTCGCAACAAGCTATCGAGAAGTCTTTGACGGCTTCGAAAGGTTGAGGGACTTAGTCGTTAGCGGTGAGCACCTAGGTTTGGCTCAAGATGGAAACAGGGTCACCTAATGCCAACAGTTTTACTTGCGTTAGGTTCAGGAGGAGCAAGAGGTTGCGGAATGAGCAGATATAGAACCGCTGGCTACCCGCCGGATGTCATGGTAGAAATCCCGATAGATTCTGTCGGCATGCTCGATTTTCATAAGGCTCAGGGCCAGATTGATCTCGGCGGAACACTGACAGCTAAAACGCTCGACCGAATGAAGGGATAGTTTTGGACCACAACAAGCACGTTACTTACATTTCTTACCTAAAAGTAGATGAACTCTTGGAGCTTCAGCAACCGCTTAGCGACGGTCCTGAGCACGACGAGCTTCTGTTCATAACCATCCACCAGGTCTATGAGCTTTGGTTCAAGCAGATGCTTCACGAAGTTCAAGCGCTACAGGTTGCCCTTGAAGAGGGGAAGTCTCATCGATCAATGGCGCTACTGGGCCGGCTAAGAAACATCATGAAGACCTGCGTATCTCAGCTGGATATTCTTGAGACAATGACCCCGCTGCAGTTCAACTCATTCCGCGAGCGGTTGCAATCGGCCAGCGGCTTTCAGTCCGCCCAGTTTAGAGAGTTTGAAGCCGTACTCGGCAGGAGAGATCAAGCCGGAGCCGGAGCTGACAGCAAATCCGGCATGGGCATGGCCGAACACCTAATTCCAGGCTCAAGCGCCAGACAGCGAGTGGAAACTGCAATGGCAAGACGCTCTGTCTGGGATTCGGCTCTTCACTTTTTCAACTCGCGCAAACCAATCCCGGAAGAGCTTCTTGACAGGGATGTGACCAAGGGTTGGGAACCTCACGAGGGCCTTCAAGAAGTTCTAATCGAACTTCATCGTGAGGATGCAGAAGCCTCAATGATTGGCGAAGCACTGGTTGATCTAGATGAGGGCCTTCAGGAGTGGCGCTACCGTCACGTGAAGATGGTTGAAAGAACAATTGGTCACAAAATTGGATCGGGTGGATCTTCTGGCGCAGGCTATCTTGCCAGCACGCTGTTCAACCCAGTCTTCCCAGACCTCTGGGCTATTAGATCTAGGTTCTAGCTGACGGCAAGAACAACGTTCTTAAGTAGCATCGCTCTGGTCATTGGCCCAACGCCGCCAGGGTTTGGCGATACAAAGCCTGCAACTTCATTGACAAGTGGGTCGACATCTCCAAGAAGTTTTCCAGCTACGCGCGTGATTCCGACATCTAATACTGCCGCCCCCGGCTTGATCCACTCCGGTTTAATAAAATGCGGGCTGCCGATCGCGGCAACAACAATATCTGCACGCCGAATAGCGCTTTCAAGGTCTTTTGATGCCGAGTGGAGCAGGGTTGGTGTCGCATCCACACCCTTGCGCGACAGCATTAGCCCGAGTGGCCTGCCAACAGTTAGGCCCCTACCGACCACCGCTACTTCTGCCCCGGCTAGCTCAACTTCATAACGCCCAAGGAGTTCTAGAATTCCGCTGGGAGTGCAAGGAAGTGGACTTGTGACCTCTCCCCCCAGGTTCATAACCAACTTGCCCAGATTCACTGGATGTAAACCATCGGCGTCCTTTTCAGGGTCAATCATTTCCAGCATTTGATTGGCATTGATCCCCCCTGGAAGAGGGAGCTGAACGATAAAGCCCGTTACCTCGTCATCCTGGTTTAGATCTCTAATCGCAGCTTGGATGTCTGATTGTGTGGCAGAGGAATCCAAGTCAATTCGGATTGATTGGATCCCTACCTCTTCACAGTCCCGGTGTTTTCCGGCCACGTATGCCGCAGATCCAGGATCGCTACCAACAAGCAAGGTCCCGAGACCGGGGGTGATCCCGCGCTGCTTGAGGGTGGCCACTTGCTCTGCAAGCTCGCTTTTTATTTGCCCAGAAACTTTAAGGCCGTCAAGAATCTGGGCGGTCAAGATGTTACCGGTTCTCTAATCCCGGGTAGAGCGGGAAGCCATCAGTGAGCTTATGAACACGAGCCTTCAGTGCTGCCAAGTCTGAACCCGGAATCAATGCCATCGCGATGATGTCCGCGACCTCGGTGAACTCTTCATCCCCGAAACCTCTGGTTGCAAGAGCGGCAGTTCCTATGCGGACACCTGAGGTCACCATTGGAGGCCTCGGGTCATTTGGAACAGAGTTTTTGTTCACGGTTACACCGGCGTCATGCAGCAAGTTCTCAGCGGTCTGACCGTCAACTGCAGAGTTTCTAAGATCAATGAGGACCAAGTGAACATCTGTTCCACCGGTCAGCACCGACACCCCAGCGGCAATGGTGTCTGCCTGGTTCAGTCTCCCCGCAATGATGCGTGCTCCAGATATGGTGCGCTCTTGACGCTCCTTGAATTCTGGCTGCATGGCGGCCTTGAATGCCACTGCCTTGCCCGCGATAACGTGCATTAGTGGGCCACCCTGTTGACCTGGGAATACTGCGGAATCAATTTTCTTTGCCCATTCCTGCTTGCAAAGAATAAGCCCAGACCTAGGCCCACCAAGAGTCTTGTGAACGGTAGTCGAGATAACGTCGGCATACGGCACTGGGCTTGGGTGCAACCCTGCTGCAACTAGGCCAGCGAAGTGAGCCATGTCGACCCAAAGTTTTGCGCCAACCTCATCTGCAATCTCTCGGAATTTTGCAAAGTCCAAGTGCCTGGAATAGGCAGACCATCCAGCAATCAAGACGGCAGGCTTAACCTCTTGCGCTCTAGTCCTCACAATGTCCATGTCGATCAGATGGGTTTCGGGGTCTAACTCGTAGGAGTGCCCCTCATACATGCGTCCAGAGAAGTTCAGCTTCATACCGTGTGTTAGGTGGCCACCGTGAGCCAGGCTCAAACCAAGAATGCGGTCACCTGGGCTGGCTAGTGCCATCATGACAGCAGCGTTTGCGGTTGCTCCAGAGTGCGGCTGGACGTTTGCGTGGTCTGCACCAAATAGCTCTTTGGCACGTTCACGTGCCAGATCTTCGGCGATGTCAACAGCTTCACAGCCTCCGTAATAGCGCTTACCGGGATAGCCCTCGGCGTACTTATTGGTGAGTACCGACCCTTGAGTCTCCAAAATTGCATTTGAGACAAAGTTCTCGCTGGCAATCATTTCCAAGGTGTGGCGCTGACGATCTAGTTCCTGCTGTAAGACAGCAGCAATCTCGGGATCGACTTCACTGAGCGGTGACATAAAGCTGGCTGATTGATTTGGCATGAGACAAGTTTATAGGCGCTTGCGCCCTGAAAAGCCTTGCGACAATAGGATTACCTCATGTCATCACCGAAAGAACACTGGGTTCTAACTTTCGTATGCCCAGATCAACCAGGAATTGTCCACGCCATATCAGGTGCGGTAGTCAAGGCCGGCGGAAACATTACTGAAAGCCAGCAATTCACTTCTAGCGACACAGGCCGCTTTTTCATGAGGCTTCAAATTGAGGCTGATATTACGAAGGCCGACTTTGAGAAGCAGTTCGAGGGCTTGGCGGAGTCTTTAGAGTTGGAATATGTCCTTGATTATGTCGGACGCCCGATGCGCACGATTATCTTGGCAACCACTGCCGACCACTGCCTGAATGATTTGCTTTATCGCCAACGTGCTGGCCAACTACCAATTACCCCCACCAAAATATTTGCAAATAATGACGCTTTAGGCTCACTGGCCACCTTCTTTGGTGTTCCATTTGTATCCCAAGAGACCAAGAATCAAATTGACAAGGACCTATTCGAAAAAGCACTTCGAGAGTTTATAAACGAAAACGACATTGAGTTGATCGTCTTAGCAAGATACATGCAGATCCTGTCACCAGAGTTCTGCGAAGAATTCGCGGGCAAGATTATTAACATTCACCACTCCTTTTTGCCTGGTTTCAAGGGAGCTAACCCTTATGCCCAAGCACACGCCAGAGGTGTGAAGCTAATCGGTGCCACAGCGCATTTTGTCACCCAGGATTTGGATGAGGGTCCAATCATCGAGCAGAACGTGACCCGAGTTGAGCACTCCTCCTCTAAAGACCAGCTGGTTCAAATCGGCCAGGATGTGGAATCAAAAACCCTCACTCAAGCCGTCAGATGGTTCGCCGAACACCGCGTGCTACTTGATGGTCAGCGAACCATAATCTTTCGATAGGCTGCCGCTGCCAGTAGTCCAGTCACAACGATGACGATGCCCCCTGGTGCGGCAGTCTGAAGAATGCTTGGTTCGGCAGCTTCAAAATCCTGCATGACTAGGCTCGTATTCGTCGGCTTTTCCTCGATTAACGGCACGCTCGAATCCGCAGCTTCTTTAGGAACCTGATTGGAATCGGTCAACGGGTCAGTCGTCACTGTCACGGCCTCCACTGGCAAAACTTCAGTGACCGAGGGTGCTTGTTGCCCTTTCTCCAAAATGGTTGGCAGGCTTTCACTCACTGATTCTTCAGTTTGCACTTCGGTCTGCAAGAGATCTTTAATCTCTTCCAGTAACTCCTCGGTCACGTTTTCGGTTGGCTCTGATGCTGGTGATTCACTTTCAGATGGCTGAGGTTCTTCAGGGCTGGAAGGCAAAGGTGGTTCAGCCTCGTTCCCAGGCAAGACATCAGCTTGCGAGGATTCGCTGCTTTCAAGCTGTTCGCTAGGTCCTGGCTCTGGTTCTGGTTCTGGTTCTGGTGCTGGCGTAATCGCCAAAACAACCTCCAGGTCTGTGTCGGTAAGGGGTCCAAGATTTCCGGCAGCATCACTAAGTGAAAAAGCGGGAAACTGCCAAGTGAGCAATCCTTCTGCGCAATCATGAATCTCGAACCTGATGCTGTTTGGGCCTTTTGTGACCTCAGGAAGGCAGTTCAGATCTTCCGCTGCAAAACTTACGATTGATTCTTCGTTTAGTGAGTCCTCATACTCGAGCACCGCAACCACGCTAAAGAACCCATCTTGCTCAATCACCACCGGTTCCAACCAGTGGGCATTGGGGGCAGTTGTATCTCTCATGCTTAGAAAAGTCAGTTCCGCACTAGGGCCGGTGTTCCCAAAAGCGTCCGCAACGGAATCGGGAAGTAGCGTGACCGATATTTCTCCGTCACTGCAATCGTCGAGGTACAGCTCCAATCCCAACAACTCTGCTGTTTCACAACCCCGCACTATCAGGTCAGTCAGCACCAGACCATAAACACTTTCATCAGGGACTACTAGCAGCAGATAATCGATGACTTCCGACTCCGACTGTGTCAAAAACATACTTGGACCTTGAAAATCGAGGTTTAGGCCAATTGAGTTGATCCCCTCTGGATCTAGCGTCAATATAAATTCTTCCGAGAACGTCGCCTCAAATTCTGCCAACGCGCAACCAGTGACTGTGAACGTGGCACCGTTTTCTGTCTGCGTGAAATCCGTTATTGTGCAGTCGTGATCTGCCAAAAAGACATCTTCTTCGGTCAGCGCAATTGAATCTTGAACCCCAACTTCTAGATGTACTGACTGACCCACTTGAGCTGCGGTAAACACGGTGACCTTGGATATAAGCGCGTAGCGCAGAATCACAAGCCCTGAGCCCTGTCTAACCCCAGTTTCATGTTCTACAGAGGTGGCCCGGGTTGGATCGGCATAAGATGACCCTCCCCCACCGCCGCCAGCATCGGAGCAGCATGAATCTGAGTCTGCCCCACCGCCGCCGCCGCCATACCAGCCGCCACCACCGCCACCGCCACCTGCATTCCAGCTGCTGCCGCCAGTGCCCCCGATGCCAAATGCGCCAGATTCCGCAGCGCTACCACCGTTCGAGCTTCCGCTGCTTCCACCGCGCTCTTGAGTGCCACCGAATCCCCCACCACCCTGTCCCGAGCCCCCATTGGGGGCTATGAGGTTACCGCCATGTCCTCCAGGGGCCCCGGCATATCCTCCGCCACCTCCAGCGCCTCCCGCTAGGGCAATTCTTTGGCTGAGCTCCGTTCCAACCCGTATGTCGCTTGCTCCGCCTCCCGAACCTTCGTTTCCCCTGGACCCCCCGGCTCTACCTCCTCCATTGAACCCACCCGTCGCATCGGAGCCAACTGCACCGACCCCTCCAACATATATCCACAGCTCTTCTGGGACCGCCGATAATTCGCCAGAAATCTTGCCACCGAGGCCACCGCGCCCACCAGCTGCGCCATAGATCTCGAAAGTAATGTTTCCTGCACTTGCGGGAACATCGAAATATTGGGCTGCGCCAGTGTATTCAAATATGACTTCACAAATACTCCCCGGGCATTCTTCTGCTATTGCAGGCGAGGCGCTAAATGTGAGAAGAGGCAAAATTGTAAAGGCAAGATAAGTTTTTATTTTCATGCCCCACAAACTAAAACTCCCCGCAGTTTCCTGCAGGGAGTTTTCCACAGGCCACAAGGGCCGATAGTTATTAGGCCATTTTGATTCGAAGGTTCTCTGCCAACGAGGCCATGAACTCTTCGGTGGACTGCCATGCCTGATCTTTGCCAACGAGCGCTGCCAAGTCCTTGGTCATCTTTCCACTCTCCACAGTTTCGATTACAACCGACTCCAGCGTTCTAGCGAATTCTGCAACCTCAGGTGTGTTGTCCAACTTGGCTCTGTGCATGAGACCCCTGGTCCAAGCAAAGATTGATGCGATTGGGTTGGTAGAGGTCTTTTTACCCTGTTGGTGCTGGCGGTAGTGGCGAGTAACAGTGCCGTGAGCAGCCTCTGCAAGGGCTGTCTTTCCGTCCGGTGTGGTCAGCACTGATGTCATCAGGCCGAGCGAGCCAAAGCCTTGGGCCACGGTGTCTGACTGGACGTCGCCGTCATAGTTTTTGCAGGCCCAAACGTAACCGCCCTCCCACTTCATTGCAGCAGCAACCATGTCATCGATCAGTCGATGCTCATAGGTGAGGCCAGCTTCTTCGAAGCGGTCTTTATACTCTGCCTGGAAGATCTCCTCGAAGGCATCCTTGAATGCTCCGTCGTAGGCCTTCAAAATCGTGTTCTTGGTTGACATGTAGACCGGGTAGTTTCGGGCTAAACCGTAGTTGAACGAAGCACGAGCAAAGTCTCTGATCGAATCCATGTAGTTATACATGCCCATAGCAACTCCACCGGATTCTGGATACTCGGCAATAGTCATTGTCTGCGGCTCGGAGCCATCTGCAGGGGTCCAGGTCATTGTGACAGTGCCCTTGCCTGGAATCTTGATGTCTGTTGCCTTGTACTGGTCACCGTGAGCGTGACGGCCAATAATAATCGGCTTGGTCCAGCCCGGCACCAACCTTGGAACATTTGAAATTATTATCGGCTCGCGGAACACGACCCCATCGAGAATGTTTCTAATCGTGCCATTTGGTGAACGCCACATTTTCTTCAGCCCGAATTCCTCGACTCTGCCCTCGTCCGGCGTGATTGTTGCGCACTTAACCCCGACACCGTGCTCGCGAATTGCATTCGCAGCATCAATTGTGATCTGGTCATCAGTTGCATCGCGGCTTTCTACTGAAAGGTCGAAGTATTCTAAATCCACGTCCAAGAATGGCAGGATCAGGCTGTCTTTGATTTCCTGCCAGATGATGCGAGTCATCTCGTCACCGTCTAGCTCGACGACCTTGCCAACAACTTTAATTTTGCTCATAATTCTCCTGAATAAACTGCGCGATTAGCGCTTAGGGGTTATTCCTAGCTTAGCGTTTCCGCATCGGCCTTGTCTCGACCGGTAGCTTGGGACCTGGCCCTACTAAACCAGTGAATCTCTCCAAGCCTTGTAGAGCTTAGAGAACTTGCCGCCTGATGCAATCAGCTGTTCCGGTGAACCGTCTTCAATGATCGCGCCGTGCTCCATCACCAGCACCCTGTCAGCTATCGACACGGTCGAAAGACGGTGAGCAATAATGATGGCGGTTCGTCCTTTTAGCAATGTCTTTAGGCCGAGCTGAACCATTGCCTCTGATGGAATATCCAAAGAAGAGGTTGCCTCGTCAAGGATGAGCACGGCTGGATTTGCCAGGAAAGCCCTGGCAAAAGAGATCAATTGCCGCTGACCGCTGCTCACCCTGCCACCGCGCTTATTCACATCGGTGTCGTAGCCATTTGGGAGGTCCAAAATAAACTCATGCGCTCCTACGGCAGTTGCGGCCTTGACAATCTCCTCAATAGAAGCACCCGGTTTGCCGAGTTGAATATTCTCAGCAACCGAACCGGTGAACAGGTAGGCCTCTTGAGTGACCATAACGACTTCTCTGCGAAGATCGGAGTTTGAAATATTCCTAAGGTCGTAGCCATCAAGCTTTACTGAACCTTGAGAAGGGTCATAGAACCTAGAAACAAGTTTTGCCAGTGTTGATTTGCCCGCGCCGGTTGTTCCAACCAGCGCAATCGTCTGCCCCCCAGGAATATCTAACGCGAAAGGCTTCAGGACTACATCTCCGGTTGCATACTGGAATGCAACATCCGTGAACTTCAACCCACCTTTTATGTTTTCGAGATTCACCGGGTTGGTAGCCTCAGGAACTGATGGCTCTTCCTCCAGAACACCTGAGATTTTTTCAAGCGCCGACGACGCAGACTGGTACGAGTTATAGAACATCGCAATTTGCTCCATGGGACCAAAGAACTGCCTGGCGTACAAGATCGCTGCCGTTAGGACGCCGATTCCAAGAGCTCCATCCAGGACTCGTATGCCGCCGACCAGCAGGATTGCGGCAACAGTCACGTTTCCAATCAAAATCAGACCCGGGTCAAATATTCCAAAGAGCTGTATTAAGCGCGCATTGAGTTTTCTATAGATCTCAACCAGACCGCCGAAATGCTTCTCATTGCGCTTTTCCTTGCGGAAGGCTTTTACGGCTCGAACACCTGTCATGGTCTCAACAAAGTTCTGGATCAAAGTAGATGATGCAACTCGCTGGGCCCTGAACCCTCTATTGGTGTTTACCTGAAACCACCTGGTCAAGATCGCTAGCGGAATCAACGCGACGAGCAAGATTAGAAAGCTAATTGGGTCAAGGACCAGCAAAGCTATTGCGGTGAAGACCATAAAGATTAGACCAACCACCAATTCGCTTAGACCCCCTGAGAGAAGCTCAGAGATGGTTTCCAGGTCAGAGGTCTGGCGGGCAATGACTCGTCCCGCGGTGTAGCGTTCGTGGAATTCGACCGAAAGCTTTTGAGTGTGGACGAACATTCGATTTCTTAGATCAAACAACATTGCCTGAGCAATTTTGGCAGTGAGAATAAGAAAGAAATAGACCGTAACTGCCGCGGCTCCCGCAGCTCCAAGGTAGGCCAGCACAATCGTCCAAAGCGGTAGGTAATCGGTTTCGATTGCACGTGGTAATGCCCAGTCAATTCCAAGTGCCACAAGCGCAGGGCCTGCAACTCTCAGCACGGTCGAGAACAAGATAAGTGCAACAGCAACCCAAAGCCTCAGTCGTAGCGGAATTAGCAGTGCACCCAGAAGGTTGCGAGAGCGCCGTCTGACATATCGGGATTCTTCTTTGGTGAGGTCTGTGCGCTCTTCGTTATTTGTTCCAAAGAGACTCATAGGTTCACCTCCCGCTGTTTCTGTTCTTCATCTAGGGAGGTGATGACATGTCGGTAATGGGCACTCGTTGCCAGTAATTCCTTATGAGTCCCAAAAGCAGAAATCCTGCCGTCCTGCATCAGAGCGACTTTGTCGGCAAGCATCACTGTGGAGGGGCGATGAGCAACGATCAGAGCTGTTGTTGATTTCAATACATGGCGAAGTGCGTCTTCGACCATGGTCTCGGTGTCAACGTCAACGGCTGATAGCGGGTCATCCAGAACTAAAATTCTCGGCTTGGCAGCAACGGCTCTAGCAAGAGCCAGTCGCTGACGCTGTCCTCCGGAAAGGCTCAGTCCCTCATCGCCAATTGGTGTGTCCAACCCCTTTGGCAAGTCGTAAACGAAGTGCGCCTGCGCAACCTCGATGGCCTGACTTAGGTCTTCCTCGTTTTGAGTCGCGTTCCCGAGCAAAACATTTTCTCTCACGGAGGAGGAAAACAGGGTGGCGTCCTCAAAGGCCATGGCGATGTGTGTTCGTAGGTCTTCACGAGTGAGGTCCCTGATGTCCATGCCATCGATTGTTATCGCACCAGAAGTTACCTCGTAAAGCCTCGTTGTCAGTGCGGTCAAGGTAGTTTTGCCACAACCGGTAAGGCCAATCAGTGCCACAGATTGCCCAGGTTCAAGCCTTAAGTTCAATCCGTCAATCAAATCTCTGCGGTCAGGGGCTGCATCCGGGTAGTGGAAGTGGACATTCTTGAATTCGAGAAGCCCCTTAGGTTCGGCCACGGTTTTTGGAGAAACCGGGTCAGAAATCAAATCTGGTTCATCCAAAACTTCGAACACCCTTGTCGTGGCAGTCTTAGCCTCAAGGGTCATTCCCAACAAGAAACCAAGTGACTCGGTAGGCCAACGCAAGACTGTGGTGGTTGCTACGAAAGCAACCAAAGTTCCCACTGTTATTTCCCCGGAGGCGGCGAACCAGATTCCGACCAGCAAAGCCAGGCCGAGGGCGAATTCCGGAATCATAATTAGATACAGCCAGAGCTTTGCAATAGCCGTCGCCTTTGAGATCTCTGTGCTTCTAAGCTCTGATGCTTGAGATGCGAACTGATCGGCAGCAAAGCCTCCTCGTCCGAAGGATTTTAGAACCCGAACTCCATGAACCGATTCCTCTACTCGAGTGGCCAAATCGCCAGATTGGTCCTGTGCCAATCTTGCAATTGTTCCGAATTGTCTTTCAAATCTAAAGCTGATCCACAGAATCGGTATCGAGGCAATCGAATAGATCAAGCCGAGCCAGAAGTTATAACTGAACAGAATGATTAGGCCGACAACAAGAGTGATGAAATTGGCAATAAGCAGCACAATTCCAAAACTGAGCCAACGTCTGATGAGGCTGAGGTCCGCGACTGCCCTGGACAGCAATTGTCCCGATGCCCACCTGTCATGGAAGGCAACTGGCAAATCCTGCAGCTTTGCAAAAAGCGTGTTTCTCATGTCGGCTTCTACAAAAGTTCCCGGTGTTAGCACCAACCAGCGACGGAGCAGCACAAACAACGCCTCTAGAACACCCAGGAGCAAGATCAGTCCAACCGCGGGCAATAGCGCGTCAATTCCGCCGTCGACCAGTGAATTCACCAGACTCTGCAAGAACTGAGGAATGGACAGGGCGACCATATGAGCCGCAACTGCCGCGACTATCCCCAGCGAGATGCGCCCCAGAGCGCGCCTTGCAAACGGAACCAGTCTCCAAAGAGTCTTTATGGTTCCTAACTCAACCTGTTGCATGTCTCTTTCCTGCTTATGCCTAGTTGGCAGAACAGCCCTTCAGAATAACAGCCTGGGAGCTGAATTATTTCTAATGAAAGAAGTGTCTTTCGCCGGTGAAATACATTGTTATTCCTGCCTTCTTGGCAGCTTCGATGACTTCTTCATCCCTCACGCTGCCGCCGGGCTGGACAACCGCGCGAACTCCTGCCTCTGTTAGCACCTCTAGTCCGTCTTTGAATGGGAAGAATGCATCCGATGCGGCAACCGAGTTAACAACCCTGTCACCAGCCCGTGCCACGGCCAGACGACAAGAATCTAGACGATTCACCTGGCCCATTCCGATACCCACCGCGGCTTGGTTGTTAGCAAGCAAGATCGCATTTGACTTAACTGCTCTGCAGGCAATCCAAGCAAACTCCAAATCTTTGATGGTTTGGTCATCGACCTTTGAGCCGGCTACCAGTTTCCAGCTGGCAGAACTGAAATCATCAAAACCATCGGAATCTTGAACCAACATTCCGCCCGAGACCTGCCTTATTTCCAAAGCAGGTCGAACGTACGGTTTTGCGAGCTCAAGAATTCTCAAGTTCTTCTTTTTTTGCAAAATTTCCAGTGCTATTACTGAGTAAGCCGGCGCGATAATTACTTCAGTAAATACCTCGCTCACCGCTAAAGCCATCTCTTCAGAGACTTCAACATTGGTAGCAATGACACCACCAAAAGCCGATACAGGGTCGGTTGCACGGGCTAGCACGTAAGCAGTGGCGACCGTCGTGGCAGTTGCCACTCCGCATGGGTTAGCGTGCTTAATGATTGCAACCGCTGGTTCCTTAAAATCGTGTGCAGCGCGCAAAGCCGCATCCGCATCCACGAAGTTGTTATAGCTCATTTGCTTACCCGAGTGCTGCAGTGCTGCAGCAATTCCAGACGACGGAAACTGGCTATAAAGCGCTGCGGCCTGGTGGGAGTTTTCGCCATAGCGAAGCTCTTGATCACGAGTCAAAGAGATATTCAAGCTCTCCGGTTGGGTGACTTGGTCATTTTCAGACAGGAACCAGTTTGCAACCGCAGCGTCATAGCTAGCGGTATGTGAGAACGCTTTGCCTGCCAGCTGCTTACGGTGGTCCAAAGTTGTGCCGCCATCCTTCAGAGCTTGAACAAGGCTGTCGTAATCAGACGGTTCAACAACAATCGCAACGTTGGCATGGTTTTTAGCCGCCGCGCGGACCATGGCGGGGCCTCCGATGTCTATTTGCTCAACAACGGCTTCGCCCTTGGCACCGCTTGCAACTGTCTGAACAAATGGATAGAGGTTCACTACCACCAGCTGAAAAGCCTCAATCTCAAACTGTTCGAGCTCTCTACGATGTTTTTCAAGTCTCAGGTCGGCAAGAATTCCACCGTGAATATTTGGATGTAGGGTCTTGACGCGGCCATCGAGGGATTCGGGGAAGCCTGTTACTTCGCTCACCTCCATTACTCTCAGCCCTGCAGCAGCAATCTGCTTAGCAGTTGAACCTGTCGAAACCAGCTCCACTCCTGCTTCAGACAGTGATGTTGCCAGATCAATCAGTCCAGTCTTATCGGACACTGAAATTAGAGCCCGTTTGATTTGAATTTTCTCTGAAGTCATTTTTATCCGCTAATTCCTAGAGTGTAATTTCGCCCGTTGCCAGCATCTTGATGGCATCGATTAGTTGTTGCCGCTCCACGACCTGAATTCTCTCCAGAAGGTCTGGCTCCGAGATGCCACCTGGAATTTCTACTTCTTGCTGAAGCAAAATTCTGCCGGTGTCTACGCCCTCATCGACGATGTGAATCGTGGCGCCGGTTTTAGTGGCTCCCGCTGCCAAAGCGTCTCGAACTGCGTGAGCTCCCCTGAACTCGGGCAGCAAAGACGGGTGGAGATTGATGATCCTAGGACTTAGAGCGTTGACAAAGTTCGCTGGCAAAACCTTCATGAACCCTGCCAAAACGATCAGGTCCGGCTTCAAGGATTCAACGTTTGATAGCAACACCTGCGCCCACGCAGCTGCCGTGTGAAACCCTGCAGGTTCAACAACAAATGTGGGTACCCCAAATTCTTCAGCATGCTCGAGTGCCAGCGCGGCCCTGTCCGAACCAACTGCAACTACCTTTGCAGGATATAGCGGGCTAGCTGAAGCTTCTAGGAGTGCTCTCAAGTTAGAACCGGCACCAGAAACAAGAACCACAACGGAAAACATGACTAGAGTCTACTTTCGCTCAGAAGCATCGCTGTATGGCCTGGCAATCACAAGGGCTGCCAGAAAGCTAGGTATTAGCACCTCGAGGAACATGACGCCAGCGAACAACGCTGGGTTTGCACCTATATTCTCAAATCGACCGGGACCAAAACTCCCAGATGCCGCAAGGCTAATTAGATAGACAGTCGACGCAGCAGTCATCGCGGCCACGATAGAAATCGACAACGCTCCGCTCACCCTCGTTCCATACTCCCACCGCAGCTGATCAGCATGTTTGGAAACAAAGAAGGTTGCCAGAATGGCTGCAATCACGGGAACCAAGACAAAAATCAGACCGCGGTCGAAGCCTCCGGTTGGAAGTGCTGCAAGCACCGGCAGTGCCGGCAGCGGCCCAAGTTCGGATGCGAAAGGTGACACGTAAGAGCCGGTGCCAATCGCGAACCCGGCACCAGAAATCCAACTGGCTCCATAGATAATCAAGTTGGGCAGAATCGCGAGCTGACCGATCGTCACCATCACACCGCCTAGGACGCTCAGTCCTAAGCCTTGATAAAGACCTATTACTTGGATCCAGCCAAAGCCGAGTGCGAGCGCTATCAATAGTGAGCTCACCAGCACCAGCGCGGCCACCACCGACAGCCCAACTCGAACACCTGGATTCAAAGCAGTTCTGAGCGACCAATGCAGTTTTGAGAAAGCTGCCGCGAATACTTTTCTAAGCCAAATCCGCTCTCGGGCCTCCGCACCGTTGGCCCCTTCGAATAATTCGTAGCGCTTGCCCGACACCGAAGAAACAACCAGCAAGAATCCAAAAAATAGTGCTGGATAGTAAAACGGCTCCCAGGGCCCAGCTAAAACAGCGCTGTCTGCAACAACCAAGGATGCACCGTAGCTAGTACCACCAAATGCTGCCGCTCCGCCGATCCAAGCCGGCCAGAGTGATGATGCGGCGGAAAGCCGGTGCCCAATTCTGATCGCCATCAACGCGATTAGCCCAGTCAATCCAAGAGGAAGAGCTGTTAGGGAGAAGGATTCGAACGCAATTCCGATTATCTGCCCGTCTGCAAAACCGATTGGAACACCGCAGGCCAATAAGAAAGCGTAAACGGCAACGCGAAGAGCGAGAATCCACTCAACTTGGCCGTCACCTTCCAGAAACCAAGCCAAAGTGAGCGGCGCGACTATGAGCCCTACTACCGTGGCAAAAATAATCAGAGCCTGCAGTGCGGCTATTGCGAAGCTGAGCCCCCGATTCACTGTAGGTGGTTACAGGTTGGCGATAATATCGCGCATCAAGCTGGCGGTCTCCGAAGGCGTTTTACCGACCTTGACCCCAACGGCCTCAAATGCTTCTTTCTTACCTTGAGCAGTTCCCGCTGATCCAGAAACAATTGCTCCGGCATGGCCCATGGTCTTGCCTTCCGGGGCAGTAAATCCTGCCACGTAGGCGACAACCGGTTTGGTGACATGCTTGGCGATATACTCAGCAGCCTTTTCTTCACTGTCGCCACCGATTTCACCGATCAGCACAATTGCCCTGGTCTCAGGGTCATTTTCAAATGCCTCTAGAGCGTCGATGTGAGTTGTTCCAATTACAGGGTCTCCACCGATGCCAATTCCAGTGGTAAAGCCGATGTCCCTTAGCTCAAACATCATCTGATATGTCAGAGTGCCGGACTTTGAGACAAGTCCGATTGGTCCCTGTCCTGTGATGTTCCACGGTGTAATTCCCGCGTTAGATTGACCCGGGCTTATGATTCCTGGGCAGTTGGGTCCGATTAGACGAGTCTTGGCGCCCTTTTCAACGTTATATGCCCATGCGGTTGCAGAATCGTGAACTGGGATTCCCTCTGTAATTGCTACTGCAAGTGGGATCTCGGCATCGATAGCCTCGATAATTGCAGCCTTTGCAAAAGCTGGTGGCACAAAAATAACTGACACATTTGCACCGGTGGTACTCATGGCGTCTGCCACGCTACCAAAGACTGGAAGTGACTTACCTTCAACTTCGACGGTTTCGCCGGCTTTTCTAGGGTTCACGCCACCCACGATGTTTGAACCACCGGCAAGCATGCGCTGCGTGTGCTTCATTCCCTCGGCACCGGTCATGCCCTGGACGATTATTTTTGAATCTGAATTTAGAAAAATTGCCATGATCTTTAGTTCTTCCCTCTACCTGTTCGCCAGTTCGGCGGCCGTGTTAGCGCCACCATCCATGGTGTCCGCTAGAGAAACCAGCGGGTGGTTGAATTCCCTCAAGATTGCGCGACCCTCTTCGACATTATTGCCGTCCAGCCTCACAACCAATGGTTTTGAGGCCTTCCCACCAAGAGTGTTTAGAGCTCCGACGATTCCATTGGCAACTGCGTCACACGCCGTAATTCCACCAAAGACGTTTACAAACACGCTCTTGACCTGGGGGTCGTTCAGAATAACATCGAGTCCCGCGGCCATTACCTCGGCCGATGCCCCGCCGCCAATGTCCAGGAAGTTCGCTGGCTTCACGCCACCATTTGACTCCCCGGCGTAGGCGACAACGTCAAGAGTTGACATTACAAGGCCCGCTCCGTTGCCGATAATGCCTACTTCGCCGTCAAGCTTTACGTAGTTGAGGTCCATCTGTTTTGCCTTGGCCTCGAGAGGGTCCAGAGCGTCGCGCTCCATCTCTTCGCGCTGGTGTCTAAATTCGGCGTTCTCATCCAAGGTGACCTTGCCATCCAGAGCAAGAATTTGGCCATCTTCAGTCAGGACCAGTGGGTTTACTTCAACCAAAGTTGCATCTTCTTTTTCAAAGACTTCGTAGAGCTTCACAATTACATCGCTGACTGGATCTACCAACTCGGCTGGGAAATGTCCGGCCGTTGCAATTTCAACAGCCAGTTTCTTGTCAATTCCTGCCACTGCTGAGATTGGAATCCTGGCCAATGCATCTGGGCGCTCAACAGCGAGCTGCTCGATTTCCATTCCACCCTCAACCGAGCAGAGTGACAAGAATGTGCGGTTTGAGCGGTCAAGCAAAACTGAGAAATAGAACTCCTGAGATATTTTGGCTCCCTGGGCAATCATTACGCGCTTTACCTCGTGGCCCTTGATGTCAAGGCCGAGAATTTCCTCAGCCTTTTGACGAGCCTCTTCTGGGCTATGGGCAACTTTAACGCCTCCGGCTTTACCGCGGCCACCAACTTTTACTTGAGCCTTAACAACCACGGTTCCGCCAATTTTAGCGGCTGCAGCATGTGCCTCATCAGGTGTGTCAGCGATTAGACCTTGCAGCACGGGTACGCCGTATTTTTCGAAAAGGTCTCGAGCTTGATATTCAAATAGATCCACAGTGGTCTTTCGGGTTTGTTTTTGGCCAACGAACAGACCCAAGTCTAGCGAGTTTAGAAACTGGCTTATTTTCTATAACTTGGTAATCGGGGCCATTTTTACCAATAACCGCTTGGTCACTCCTGACAGGAACCTAACCTCTGCAGTTTGACGGGGCGGGTTCCCGGAAACACTGACCACGCCGCCCTCTCCAAAGCTCTCGTGACTGATTCTGTCCCCAACTGCCAACTCGAGGTCTTTATTGTCTCTAACTGCGCTCGGCGTATTGATCGCACCCGCCCACTTGGTGGGTTCTCTGGTCGTGGTAATTGAGCGCTCTTGGCCCTCAGAATCAACCAGCTCTTGAGGAATATCATTCAGGAACATAGAGGTTGTAAAGCCGGAGGTATTGCCAAACACAGTTCGCTGTAGGGCATGAGAGATAAACAGGTGTTGACGCGCTCTTGTCATCCCGACATACATCAACCTGCGCTCTTCCTGGAGACCGCCCGGTTCATCGAAGGCTCTTATGTGTGGCAGTGTCCCCTGCTCGAGACCAATTAGGAACACCGCCTGATACTCAAGCCCCTTTGCAGTGTGCAGGGTCATCAGCGAAACGCTTCCAGACTCGTCTTCTATTTCATCCGCTGCGGCGGCCAGGGTCACCTCTGCCAAGTAGTCCGCGACGGTGCCCTCAGGATTTGTTGCTTGCCACTCAAATAGTTGCCCTAAAAGTGCATCTAGGTTTTCAACTCTGGCCTCATCCTGGGGATCCCTAGACATTTCCAGTTCAGAACGATATCCAGATTTGGATAGGGCGAGCTTCAAGACCTCGGCTGGGCCATCGGTGACGGTCATCGCCTCGAGCTCGTTTAGTAGCTCTCCAAAGGCCATGACGCTGGCTGTGAGCTTTGGGCCCAGCTGCAACTCAGACGCCATCAAAAGCGCCTGCCTAAAACTCAGCTCGTTTTGACGAGCAAACTGGGCGATCTTAAGTTCGGTCTTCTGGCCGATACCGCGTGACGGAATGTTGATTACCCGTCGAACGGCCTCGTCATCGCGACCGTTGGAAACTGCTGACAAGTAGGCAAGGGCATCTTTAATCTCACGCCTCTCAAAGAACTTCAACCCACCAATAACGGCATAGGGCATTAACTGACTTTTGAGCTCCGCTTCGAGAGATGGGGTGAGCGAGTTAGTGCGATAAAGAACAGCAATGTCGCGATAGTTGACACCTTCGCCGTGCATGCTCTTGATCCGGTCAACTACGAACGCCGCTTCGTTGCGCTCGTCGTAGGCGGTGAAGATGGTGATTTTATCGCCTGCTCCGGCGTCAGTCCAAAGGTTCTTCGCTGGCCGATATGGGTTTTGAGATATAACCGCATTGGCGGCGGAGAGGATGTTCTGGGTCGAGCGGTAATTCTGCTCCAGCAGAATTGTCTTCGCCCCGGGGAAATCTCGCTCAAACTCAGTGATGTTTCTAATATCTGCGCCCCGAAAGGCATAAATCGACTGATCCGAGTCGCCAACAACGGTCAGGTCCGCAGGGCCCAGCTGCTCACCGGTTCGATCGTCAAATATTGCATGCTCCTCAGGCAGTGGCCTGGTGAATTCTCGAATCAGTGCGTACTGAGCGTGATTGGTGTCTTGATACTCGTCAACTAGCACATGGCGGAATCGCTTCTGGTACCTAGCCCTAAGTTCCGGGAATGCTTGAAACAGCCCTACAACCTCGCCGATAAGGTCATCGAAGTCAAAGGCATTATTCCTTCTCAGCTCCGAGGTATAGGCCTGGAACACCTCGGCGACTATGCGCTCCCTTGGATTGGATCGGTCTGCATTTCTCGCGAAGTCTTCGGCGTCCTTGAGCTCATTCTTGGCATTTGAGATGATCGCGGCTGCCTGCGCGGGCTTGATGTCCGCATCCTCCGCCCCGGCCTCCCGAAGCAGTCTTTTTAGAAGAGCTCTGGTATCGCCAGTGTCATAAACGCTGAAATTAGAATCGTGCCCCAGACGCTCGGCTTCCCGCCTCAGAATCTGCAGGCAAGCCGAGTGAAAAGTTTTCAACCACATCCCCTGGCCGGCCTGACCAATAAGGCCTTCAACACGCACTCGCATTTCAGCGGCTGCCTTATTGGTGAAAGTAATAGCCAAAATTTGTGAGGGATAAATTTCCTTTTTGGCCAACAGGTGGGCAATGCGGTGGCTAAGAACCCGCGTTTTTCCTGACCCAGCACCGGCGACAATCAGCAGTGACCTGCCACGATACTTGACGGCTTCCTGCTGTTGAGGGTTCAACCCCTCAAGAAGGGAATCTGGGTTTAGTTGATCAAAAATCTCTAACGACATCGAAGGGTAGCCTAGGCGAGGTCCGCGACGCTTTTAAGCACGAGGTCAGGTTGGTCAGCAAAGATGCCATCAACCCCGGTGGTTATAAGACGCTCGAACCACTTCTCAACGTTTCCCTCTGCTGTCTCCACTCTTGCGGTGTAGATATAAACAGGCATGCCGTGAGACTTCGCTCTAACAACTAAATCGCCAACCAAAACCATCGAGATGGCAAGTGAAATACCATCAAAATTCTGCGCAATTTCCTCCAGGTAATTATCCTCAAGACCCATAGCTCTGTCGGGAACAGTGTCCGGGGCAACCAAAAAGACAAACTTGAAATCCCCTCCAAGCTCGCTCTTTAGTTGCTTCAGAAATTGGAACTCGAAAGCTTCAAAGGTGATCGTCATGCCGCGCTTACGCCAGTCGCTTTCGGAAAGAGCCTTCGAAATGAACTCGATTGGATGCAGGCCATCGCCTTGGGCCTTGTCACCACTTTTTATTTCAATGATCAAGTGCCGGTTATCAAAGTTTGGATTTCTTAGCACTTGCACGAGGGTTGGCACAAAAAACTTGCCGTCATTTGCTGCCGATTCTGCCCTGCCATCTGGATATCGCTCTTTCGCTCGCAAGCGAATAACATCTTCAAGATTTAGTTGATCAACTCTTGAGGATAGAAAGCTGTGGTCTGAAATGTCTGTGGTGCTGGCAAGGTCGATGTCGTGCCGAATGACACCGTGGCCGTCCTTGGTAAAAACCACGTCAAATTCAACTGCGTCGGCACCTAGCTCGAAGGCTAGCTCCATGGACTCGATTGTGTTCTCAGGCAGGTACCCGCAGGCACCTCGGTGCCCAAAAACTAACACGCTATTCCCACTCAATTGTGCCGGGAGGCTTGGAAGTGATGTCGAGCACGACTCGGTTCACATCGTGCACTTCGTTTGTGATGCGGTTAGAGATCTTGGCCAGTAAGTCATAGGGCAACCTAGACCAGTCAGCGGTCATGGCATCCTCCGAGGAGACCGGTCGCAGCACTATCGGGTGACCGTAGCTTCTGCCATCGCCCTGAACACCAACCGATCTAACTTCAGCAAGCAATACAACCGGACACTGCCAAATTTCTGCATCTTTTCCAGCTTGGGACAACTCTTCTCGCACGATTGCATCTGCTTGGCGCAAGAGATCAAGGCGCTCCTTGGTCACTTCCCCAACGATGCGGATTCCAAGTCCAGGTCCCGGGAAAGGTTGCCTGGAAACTATTTCGTCAGGAAGGCCCAGCTCAGAACCAATGGCCCTCACCTCGTCCTTGAACAACTCTCGTAAAGGTTCAACGAGCTCAAATTGAAGGTCCTCAGGTAATCCACCGACATTGTGGTGGCTCTTGATTCCTGCAGTTGCACCGCCGCCAGATTCGACGACATCCGGATAAAGCGTTCCTTGAACCAAAAACTTGATTGGAGTGTTGTCCGCTTCGGCTTCAGCGATTAGTTTTTGCTCGGCTTTTTCAAAGCTTCGAATAAATTCACGGCCAATGATTTTTCGCTTCTGTTCAGGATCTGTCACTCCGGCAAGAGCCGACAGGAAAATGTCTTCAGCACTCTCTGTGACAAGTCGGATTCCGGTTGCTGCAACATAATCGCGCTCAACCTGCTCCTTCTCTCCTTCACGAAGCAGACCGTGATCGACAAACACAGCTGTCAGCTGGTCGCCAACGGCCCTATGGACCAAGGCGGCGGCAACGGCCGAGTCGACGCCTCCAGAAAGTCCGCAAATTACTCGGGCATCGCCCACCTGGGTGCGGATCTTCTCTACCTGTTCAGCAATTACATTGCCTGAGTTCCAGGTCGGCGCAATGCCTGCACCGACATATAAGAAGTTCTCAAGGACCTTTTGTCCCTGGTCGGAGTGCTTAACCTCCGGGTGCCATTGGACACCAAAGATTCTTCGTGTTTTGGATTCAAAAGCAGCAACCGGGGTGGTGGCGGTGAAGGCAAGGACTTCGAATCCATCCGGAGCCTTCATCACCTGATCTCCGTGGCTCATCCAGCAAACTTGGCTCAGAGGTTGGCCTTCGAGCAAAGTACCACCGCTTGCAACCGATAGATCTGTTGCGCCATATTCGCGCTTTCCGGTTTTGTCAACCTGACCGCCCAGGGCGCTGGCCAGCACCTGGAAGCCATAGCAAATGCCAAGAATTGGAATTCCAAGCTCAAGGATTTTTGGATCAAGTTCAGGTGAGCCGTCCTCATAGACACTAGAGGGGCCGCCAGAAAGGATGATGGCTGCTGGCTCCTTGGCAAGAATCTCCGTCGCACTGACGGTATGGTGCACGATTTCAGAGTAGACATTTGCCTCTCTGACTCGTCTAGCAATCAGCTGTGCGTATTGAGCACCAAAGTCAACAACTAGAACGGGTTTCAACTTTTCGCCTCTAACTCTGTAATCTCCTGTTGAGCGATCTTTGCATAGCGGTTCTCAGTTATGAAGCTCATCAGCGGGATCACGCCGCCCATGGCAATCAGCAAGAACCTGGTGAATGACCATCGCATTAATGTCCAAACCCTGAAGTCTGCAAAGAGGTAAACCACGTACAGCCAGCCGTGAATGATCAAGATCCAGACCGTCAGGTTGATGCCCGCATCTGGAAGCCCCTCCCCTTCGATTCCATACTGCTCAAAAGCCAGAAAGCCGTTGGGGCCAAAAAGCCAAAGATCAAACCCTAAAAATGGCAGGCGCCTTATGCCCCAGGTGACCATCAACAGCAATAAAAATACGCCTGTGACATTTGATGAGACTTTATAGAATTTGAGAACCCTTTTTAGCTGGGGTAGCTGGGTTTTATTCAAGCCTGACATGCTCTCAAGTTTAGTTCTCTGAAATAGCGCTAAGCACTCCCAAAGCGTTTGACTTTGCCTCTTCAGCATTTGATCCGGTAAGCGCCGCGGTCAAGACTTCCTTGGCCTGCTCCTTGCTAACTGCGCTCAGTGCTTGCCTAACCGCTCCTACCTGAGACCGAGAGGATGAAACTGAATCAAAGCCCATTCCAGCCAGCAAGACGGCAAACGCTGGGTCCGATGCACTCTCACCACAAACTCCCGAATAGATGCCGGCGGCAGCACAGGCATCAGAAATCTGCTTCAGAGCTCCGATTAGGCCCGGTTGCCAGGGGTTCAACATCGCACCAAGGGCTGGATTCATGCGGTCGGCGGCAAATAAATACTGCGAAAGATCGTTGGTTCCAACCGAGATAAAGTCAAGCTTTCCCTGCAGAGCGGGTATTTGATAAACAATGCTCGGGGTTTCGACCATGATTCCGACCTTGAAATTGCCGGCAGATCTTGCCAATTCAGCAAATTCCAACGCTTCACTAGCGGTGGCAATCATTGGGGCCATCACCCAAACTTCGCGTCCCGATGCTTGCCTTGCCAACTCTAAGCTCTCGAGCTGATCAATAATGAAATCTCGGTGATCCTCAATCAAGCGATAGCCACGGACGCCGAGAGCTGGGTTTTCCTCATGCCCCATATTCAAAAATGGAACTGGCTTATCGCTGCCGGCATCAATGGTCCTGACCACGATTGGTCCAGCCGGCGCCGCCCTGAGAATTTCCTCGTAGCTCGCGGCTTGCACAGCACTGGTCGGTTGGGTTTTTGCAGATAAATAAAGTAGCTCTGTCCTAAAGAGCCCAACACCCTCGGCTGCTGATGCGCTGGCCGCGATGGCATCCTCAAGAGAGCCGATGTTGGCTCTGACTGGGATTATCGGGTCTTTACTCTTTGCAACAAAAGTAAGCGGTTTGGTAATGTCTGCCTCTTTGCCCTCAACAACAACACGATCGCCAACCGGGTCGACGAGAACTTGCATGCCATCGACCAAATCAGCCGCCCCGGTGCAAGACACTACCGCTGGGATTGACTTAGAGCGACATATGATCGCGGTGTGAGAGGTTGGGCCACCCTGGATTGTGACAACACCTATAACCGCATCGGTGAACTGAGCTGTGTCGGCCGGAGAAAAGTCTTCACCGACAATTACAAACTTGCCAGTTTTAGGAAGGTCCAGCCCGAGTGAGATGCCTGCGATATTCGCAGCGACCCTCTTAGCCAAGTCGCGAATGTCTGCCAAGCGTTCTTCGAATACTGCATCTCCGGAAAGAAGCTCGGCAAATTCTTCAACCGCCCGGATGAAGGAGGTTCCTGCATCCCAACCCGCTTCAATCTGAATCACAGCAGTGTCAAAAAGATCTTCGTCCTCTAAAAGCATATTCAATGCCTCAAAGATTTCAACGGTTGTTTCGTCAGCTGCTGCCGCCAATTCATTCATTTGTGCAGCCACAGCCTCGATTGCTTGTTTCAGCCTTATCGTTTCGGCAGCATTATCGCCGGCGTGCTTGGCAGCTTCGGGGATTGCTCCGGCAGGCTTAACTCTGAATACTTCTGCGGTGACCGCGCTTAGTCCGACGCCCATACCGCTGAGAATTGTGCCGCTGGATAGCAAAACTAGCCCTTTAGGAATTCTTGAACCTGTGCAATCAAGTCGTTTGCAGCAGCCTCGTCGTCCGAATCAACTTCGATGAGTAACTCTTCACCGGTCTTTGCCTTCATTGCCATCATGCGAAGCGGTGAATTCGCTTTGACGAGGCCCTGCCCCGCCTTGCCCATTCTGACCTCCAGGCCAGATTCTTTAACTAGCTTGACAATCTGTCCGGCTGGTCTAGCGTGAAGACCGATTGGGTCCAGGACTGTCACTGAGCTCTTAGTTGTTGTCATTCTTGTTCTCCTTGGGCGGCTATTTTCAGAAAGTCTAATGTTGTCGATGGTGCGCTTACTCTGGTCATTTGTGACTGAGGGTCCCCTGGCGCATCGCAATTCTTGATCTAAGTTGCTCAAACATCACGTGGTCTGGGCCAATTCCGCAGATCTCTTCGACAAACTCCTCAGAAGAAAGGCTCGCCAGCTTGGCAGCCAGTATGGCCACCTCTGGATCATCGTTGTTTACAAAACTCAATGCAGCGTCCACAACCTCCAACAAAGCGGTCGGCTCCTCTCCGTATTCGGCCAACAGGGCTGCTGGGCCAATAAGTCTTTCGTAGCGTGAGAGCTTCCGTATCGGTTGCCGGCCCACTCTTTCAACCTGGTCGTCTAGAGCGGGGTTAGCCAACCTGAGGAGCGTTAGTCGCACGTATTCTGCGTGCTGATTGGCTTCTAGCCCATGCTTGGTGACCAGCGCCATTGAGGTCTCTTCCATTACCCGTGCCGTTACGTCGCGAACGATTGGATCGGTCAGCGCGCTCGAGATGGTCTTATGGCCGTGACGCTGTCCCATGTAGGCGATAGTCAAATGGGCAGTGTTTACGGTGTAGAGCTTTCTTTCAATAAAAGGTTCCAGGTCATCGACCATGGTCGCAGCAGATATCTTCAGGTCGATGCCGTCAAGCTTGCTGGTATCAATGACCCATTCACAAAAACTTTCCGCAATCACGTTTGGCTCTGTTTCGGGAGGCTGCATCGGAACAATGCGATCCACCGCTGTGTTCGCGAAATAAACTCGTCGAGGCATCTCACCCAATAGCTCAAGGACCTTGTCCTGCAAGATGTCAGTTGCGTTAATCGCGTTTTCGCAGGCCATTATTACAAGCGGCTTTTCCGACATCCGAGCTTGTATGCCTTTGGCTATTGCAGGCGCGATGTAGGGCAGTATGTTAGCGCCAACTGAAGCCGTGATGACATCGGCCTTCCCAATTTCCTCAATTAAGTTGCTCTCTTGAGTGGAAGAGTGAAGAACTTGAAAGTTTTTATAAGTCGTTCGATTTTCAATCACGCCAAGTTCAATCAAGGAATATTTTCTGGCCTTGATCAGCTGGTCAATCAGGCCCTGATTTACGTCAGCAAATGTGACGAAGTATCCGGAGTCTTGCAGCACTGCACCTATAAAACCTCGGCCGATGTTCCCAGCACCGAAGTGGACTGCCCGCATGCTTTACTCCTCTAAAAAATCTACCGAGTACTACTCGGTTGTGGTTCCGATGAGCAATTCAACAATTTCCTCAGCGCTCTGAGAATTTTGCAAAATTGCCAGCTTGTCTTCTTCTTGAATTAACTCGGCTAGATTGCCAAGCAGTTCAACGTGCCCATCGCCTTGAGAAGCAATTCCAAGTACGCAGGTAACTTTTTCGTCAGCCCAGTCGATTTCTTCGGCAAGCCTGATAAAAACCAACTGATCAAACAAAACATGTGCTCTTGATACGTCAGTGCCGTGAGGAATAGCGAAACCTAGACCGATTGCAGAGGGGAAGATTTGCTCCCTTTCCCACATTGCATCGGCATAAGCCTTTGTGGTGGCACCGAGTTCGACCAGCAGTTTGCCAGCGATGTGCACAGCCTCCTCCGGAGAGGAGGCTGTGACATCTAGCTTTATACCGGCCTGTTGGACGAGATTAGTCATCGCTAATATCGTCGCCAGACTGAATGCGCGACACTACCTCGGCGATCCGAAGATCTCCAAGGAACATGTCGAACACGATCACAACAGATCCAGGCACCGCTTGCTTGGCTCTGGAGCCAAGTCCGCGATGGCAGAGCACAAGATCGTGAGCCGTATCGTTCAGTTGGTTTACAGGAGAGTGAGTTACCGCGACCCCTTGGGCCTTTAGTTGCTTTGCAAGCATTTTTGCAACCATTACCGATGAACCCATTCCAGCCTCGCAAGCAACAACAATGTTCTTGACTGAGGCGCCAGATATAGTCGCCATGATTAGTTCGCTGTTCCTGACTTCATTTCCGCACTCTTTGCCTTAGCAGCATCGAGATCTGCAGCGTCATCGCCGGAGCTTGTTGCCTTCAAGATGAAGAATGCAACTACGAATGAAACAGCAGCAGACAATGCGATACCAAGTAGAACACCGAAGTGGTTTCCTGGAGGAGTCATTGTCATGTAAGCGAAGATCGATCCAGGTGACGGTGTAGCAACAAGGCCAACACCGGTAGCCGCGAAGGTCGCAACACCAGTTGCACCACCGGCAATCGCTGCAAGAACAACGATTGGCTTAAGTAGTACGTATGGGAAGTAAATTTCGTGGATTCCACCAAGGAAGTGGATAACAATTGCACCCGGAGCTGAACCGCGAAGGATCTTCGGTCCCGCAAGCCAGAAGGCAACTAGTAGTCCAAGACCTGGTCCTGGGTTTGACTCGAGCATGAACATGATTGACTTGCCGGTCTCTTCAGCTTCTACTGCACCAATTGGGGCAAGTACACCGAAGTTAATGGCGTTGTTCAAGAACAGAATCTTGGCAGGCTCAATCAAGATTGAAGCCAGTGGCAAGAAGCCTGTGTCAACCAGAACCTTCACGCCTGCTCCAAGTACATCAGAAATGGCGTTTACGGCTGGGCCGATTCCTAGGAATCCAAGGATTGCCATTAGCATTCCGGAAATACCTAGTGAGAAGTTACCAATCAACATCTCGAAACCAGTTGGTGTAACTGGGTCAAGAACTGCGTCGATCTTCTTCAATACCCAAGCTGCCAATGGACCAATAAGCATGGCACCAAGGAACATTGGGATTGAGGTTCCAACAATCACACCAACGGTTGCGATAGAACCGATAACGGCACCACGCTGACCGTGTACCAAACGTCCACCGGTGTAACCGATGAGGATTGGCAATAGGTTGATAATCATTGGACCAACCATCGAACTTAGCTGCTCATTTGGCAGCCAGCCGGTTGGGATGAACAATGCAGTTAGCAAGCCCCAGGCGATAAATGCGCCAATGTTCGGGATTACCATTCCTGCTAGATTGCCGCCGAACTTCTGAACTGAAGCTCGCCAGCCCGAGTGACCTCCGTCACCGGTTGGGATAAAGTTAGCCATGGGTACTACCTTCCTAATTAGGGGATGTGTTACATGAGTAAAACCCTCTGAACAGCCTGCTTGCAGGCAAGCCATTCATCAGATTTCGTTTTTTTCCCGCTGGCTCGGCAAAAAGCCAACGAAACTTAAGGTTAAGCAAGAGCAATCTCTACCCCGCTTCCAGACAACGCATCGGTAAACGCATCATCAACATCGATGTTCGTCACAATTCGGTCAAAACCCGAAAAGCTTGCAAATTTAGCGGGGTAGGTCGATCCAAATTTTCCGCTGTCAACCATGAGGATTCGCTCTTGAGAATTGGCCATCATGGTCTTCTTCACCAGTGCTTCGTCAGTGTCGAATGCAGTCGCACCTGCATCTAGCGAGAACCCGTTTGCACCTATAAAGCTCACGACCGCGTTTAGCTCTCTCAGGTCGTCACAGGTTTTCGCACCAACGGCACTTAGAGTGGCAGGCCGAATCTTGCCGCCAAGAAGATATGTCTGAGTCGAAGAGTCAGCGATTTTGCCAGCCAGCGTCAAGTTATTTGTGACGACCAAAAGCCCTGGCTTATTCATAAGATACGGCGCTAAGCACTCGGTGGTAGTTCCGCCGTCAACAAAGATGCATCCCTCTTCCGGGATGAACGACGCAGCTACATCGGCCACTAGGCGTTTCTTTGTTGGGTTTTGTCCGTATCGCTCTGGGATCGTGTATTCGTGTGCAAGCCTGTCAAGAGAGATCGCACCGCCGTGAACACGCCTCAGAACTCCTCTTCGCTGAAGGACATCTAAGTCTCTTCTGACAGTTTCTACCGCGACATCAAGATTGTTAGCCGCGACGTTAGCATCAAGGCGGCCGTCCACGCGAGTCCACTCGCTGAGCTTCAGCCTGCGCTCTTCTGCCAACATCCTTGTTGCCTCCGAAATTGTTTGAATTCTTTGGTGTGATGTCAAATTAGCAGGGATTTCGCAGGAAAAGCGACCTAAGCGGGCAAAAAACCACAATAAAAGGTAACGATTAGGTTACGAAGCTAATCGGTTTCTCTCATCTTGAACCAGCCGCCACCACAGGTAAAACGACACCAAAGCAAAGAAAGCCCACTCAAGCGCATAAAAGGCTGTTAGCCAATTCACTTCGACCGCCTCGCTTCTGATGTCAATAACGATCTTGGCCACCTCGAGATCAAGCCCTTCGGTGACGATCAAATAAATGGGAAAGCTGGCGACTGGCTCTGAACTGTATAGGTTGACGAGTTGAGCTAAAGATACTGAGCCAAGAATGCCTGGCTCATCATTTGGAACCGGAGCCTCACTCGGCTCGACATAGCCGGTGATTTGAAAATCAGTCGCTGTAAGCTCGGCGCCTGCCGATTCCAATTCGGCCCTGTCCTCAGAAAAAGCTAGTGCCAATGTCAGGCTAACCGGCTCACTGTTGACAGTCGCAAAAGAGTTACTAACTAGCCAGTAGCCAGGAACCAGAGAATCGCCCTGCAGCTGAAGGCGATCTGCCACGATAAAGGTACTCGTCGGGTCCAAAACAACTTCGACTTTAGCCAATCTGTCGAAGGACCCCGGTTCAATTCGACCTGGTCCAGCCAGTTCAGCAAGTGGAACCGGTGCTAATTCTTCTTGGCTTACGCCAACCACGCTGAAAGTTCTGGCAAGCTGCCACTGCATCAAAAGCGAGAAGGTGATCGCCACAAGGGCCGCTATCGCGAGGCCGCCAACCCACTTGGGCTTTCTGGCGACTGAGAAAAAGCTGGGCTTCATCTACCGATAGGAATTCGCTACAACGTCAACGCGCTGGAATTCTTTGACATCCGAATAACCAGTTGTCGCCATTGAGCGCCGAAGTGCACCCAAGATGTTCATGGTTCCATCTGATGTGTCGCTCGGGCCGGTGAGGATTTGCTCTAGTGGTCCGTGAGAACCAACCCACATTCTCTGACCTCGTGGAAGCGAAGCATTAACCGCCTCTGGCCCCCAGTGCCAACCCTGGCCGGGAGCTTCTGCTGCCCTGGCAAGGACTGTTCCAAGCATCGCGGCATCTGCTCCGCAGGCAATGGCCTTCACAAGGTCGCCCGAGGTTCCAAGACCACCGTCGGCAATAACGTGGACGTATCGTCCTCCTGATTCATCCATGTAGTCACGCCTTGCAGCTGCAACATCTGCCACGGCCGTAGCCATAGGAGCGTGGATGCCAAGTACTTTCCTGGTGGCGCTTGCCGCGCCACCACCGAAGCCAACCAAGACTCCGGCTGCGCCGGTGCGCATCAAATGCAGCGCCGCGGTATAGGTAGCTGCACCGCCAACAATCACGGGGACATCAAGTTTGTAGATGAACTCTTTTAGGTTCAGTGCTTCCGTGTCCTTGGAAACATGTTCGGCGGAAACAGTGTTTCCACGAATCACAAACATGTCCACTCCTGATCGCAAAACAACATCGGCGAATTCGGCAGTTCTGTGAGGTGAAAGCGCTCCTGCAACGGTTACTCCGGCAGCTCTGATTTCCTTGAGCCTTGATTCAATTAGTTCTGCCTGAATAGGCTTTGAATAAACTCTCTGGAGCACAGAGGTGGCATCCTCGTCTTTGGCGTTGGCTATTTCAGCCAACTGCTGAGTCGGGTCTTCATACCTGGTCCAAAGGCCCTCAAGATCTAGAACTCCGAGGCCACCCATTTTGCCAAGAGCTATCACAGTCTCAGGGCTCATAGCTGAATCCGATGGCGCTGCGATAACAGGCATCTCAAACTGGAAGGCATCAATACTCCAGCCGGTTGAAACAACCTCGGGATCGCGCGTGCGCCTGGTTGGGACAATGGCTATGTCGTCAAAGGCGTAGCCGGTGACTGCGCGCTTGGATCTGCCGATTTCTACTTCATTCATTTTCTTTGCCTAACTAACGGGTGCCGTAGTTTGGCGCCTCGATGGTCATTTGAATATCGTGAGGGTGGGACTCACGGAGTCCCGCTGCAGTAATCCTGACAAATTTACCGTTTTGCTGCAGTTCCGGAATGGTTGCAGCGCCGACGTAGCCCATTGATGCGCGCAGACCTCCAACTAATTGGTGAACCACAGTCGGAACTGTACCTCTATATGGGACTCTTCCCTCGATGCCCTCAGGAACCAACTTTTCTTCCTTAAGGACATCGTCCTGGAAGTAGCGATCCTTCGAGAAGGACTGCGCCTGTCCGCGAGATTGCATCGCACCAAGAGAACCCATACCTCGGTAGGTCTTGAATTGTTTACCCCCGACATATGTAATGTCGCCAGGCGCCTCATCGGTCCCAGCAAGTAAAGACCCGAGCATTACCGAGTTGGCTCCTGCTACCAAAGCCTTTGCGATATCTCCGGAATACTGCAAGCCTCCATCGGCAATCACTGGCACGCCAGCTTCTCTGGCTGCGAGCGCCGCCATGTGAACGGCAGTGATCTGAGGGACACCGACTCCTGCTACCACGCGAGTGGTGCAAATAGAGCCGGGTCCAACGCCAACCTTAACTCCGTCTGCGCCTGCATCGACGATTGCCTGTGCGCCTTCTCTGGTCGCCACGTTTCCACCTAAAACATCGGTGTGCTTTGCAAATGGTTCGCGCTTGAGCTTCTTGATCATTTCCAACACCGCAGAGTTATGGCCGTGAGCGGTATCGACCACAAGAATGTCAACTCCAGTTTCAACCAGGGCCATTGCGCGCTCCCAGCCATCAGGTCCCACGCCGACCGCTGCTCCGACCAGTAATCTTCCTGCACCATCTTTGGATGCATTCGGGTACTTTTCGCTCTTGTCAAAATCCTTGACAGTGATAAGGCCCTTGAGCTTTCCGTTGTCGTCAATCAGAGGAAGCTTTTCAATTCGGTGCTGAGCCAACAGCGCCATCGCCTCATCGGGGTTGATCCCTGTCTTTCCAACTATCAGCGGCATTTGGGTCATGACATCTTTGACCAATGTCGTAGTTCGTTGGACCTCCATCACAAAACGCATATCGCGATTAGTTACTATTCCAACCAATTTCCCGTCTTCGTCAATTACAGGCAGGCCCGATACTCGGTAGCGACCACAGAGGTCATCAACTTCCTGGATAGTCGCATAGGGGGTTGTGGTAACCGGGTGGGAAACCATTCCGGCTTCACTCCTTTTTACTAAGTCAACCTGGTCAGCCTGTTGCTCGATAGAAAGATTTCGGTGCAAAATTCCTAAGCCGCCCTGCCGGGCCATGGCAATTGCCATCCTGGCTTCGGTGACCGTATCCATTGGGGAAGATATAAGGGGAATGTGAATGCTGATGTTTCTCGACACCAACGTCGAGGTGCCGACAGCTGAGGGAATGACGTCAGACTTACCCGGCATTAACAGAACGTCGTCGTATGTGAGGCCAATCAGGGAAAACGGGTCTGGCTGTTCCAAAATAACCTCGCAGCATCATTAGGTGAAGTGATCCCTCAAGTCTATCTTTCAATTCAAACCAAACGGAATTCAAGTTTTTGGTTACAAAAAGGTTTTAGGTCGAACCATTGAAGTTATGTGCTGGTAATCTTTTGCAATAACCTTTTGGGACAACCGTGAGCATTGTCGCTCACCAAGATATGGAGGACAGGTGAATTTCCTCTCCGTGGGCAATCCAAGACATCTGCTAAAACCCCTAATTATTGTTTTCACAGCGCTGATCATCGGGCTTGGCTTGATGACTCCCGCTCATGCAGACAGCGTTGGCGAAGAGTTCGAATTCGCCGTTGTCGGTAACGTGAAAGTTGAGGGCGAGCCAGTAGGTGGCGTCCGGATCATTGTTGAAGGTGGCGGATACCGTGCCGAAACAGTCACAGATGACAAGGGTAGTTGGCTAATCGGAGTGCCGGAAAAAAGTGACTATTCGGTCACTCTCGATGAGTCGACACTTCCAACGGGTGTCATTGTTCTTGAAGGCGGAGTGACTCAACAAGTGTCTTTCAGTCTTGGAGATCGAGTTTCTCAGAACTTCTTCATTGGTGAAGGTGAGCGCAATGAAGTGCCCTTCATCGATCAGCTCGTCGCACGACTTATCTATGGAATCAACTTCGGCCTGATGTTGGGGCTTGCCTCGGTTGGACTTTCTTTGGTGTTCGGAACTACGGGCCTTTCTAACTTTGCTCACGGTGAAATGGTTACCTTCGGCGCAGTTGCAGCTTTGATCCTTGGCGTGTTCCTGGAACTCCCAATTTGGGTCGCTATTCCAGCGGCAGTTCTGCTCTCGGCAGGTATGGGGTGGTCGTTGGATGCCGGATTGTGGAAGCCGCTTCGAAGCCGAGGCCTAGGAATCATTCAGCTGATGATCGTCTCAATTGGCTTGTCTCTCACCATGCGCTACATTATCCAGTTCTTCATCGGTGGCGGAACCGAGCAACTTCCAGGCTTTGATTCCCCCAAGATCAACCTCTTTGGTTCAGTTGCGCTGAGTGTAAACGACCTTTACTCCATGGGAATCTCGATAGTGGTTATTGTCGCCTTTGCGTTCTGGCTCATGAAGACCAAGACAGGTAAGGCGACTAGGGCCATCTCCGATAACCCGGACCTGTCCGCCGCATCAGGTATCGACGTTGACAAGGTCGTCAGGATTGTTTGGATTGTTTCTGCTTCAATGGCTGGCCTCGCCGGAGTGCTCTGGGCTTACTTCCGGCCGGGTATCAAGTGGGATATGGGAACACAGATTTTGCTTCTCATCTTTGCTGCGGTCACCCTCGGTGGACTGGGAACCGCATTCGGTGCGCTAATTGGTGCGCTAATTGTTGGGCTGCTGGTTGAAACCTCCAGCCTCTTTATACCGTCAGACCTGAAATACGTTGCCGCCCTCGTAGTGCTAATTGGTGTACTGCTGTTTAGGCCGCAGGGCATCATGGGTCGAAAACAGAGAATTGGATAGGAGGTAGCTCATGGACTGGGGAACAATCATAAATAACACCTTGGCCGGGTTACTAACACCGACCACAATTGCCTTCGCTCTTGCTGCGCTTGGGCTCGCAATGCACTTCGGTTTCGCCGGGCTTCTGAACTTCGGTATTGCCGGATTCATGGCCATTGGTGCCTATGGCTACGCAATCTCCGTATTGACTTTCGGCTTCCCGTGGTGGCTTGGAATGATTGTTGGAATTCTTGGCTCGATAGGCTTCGCCATTTTGCTTGGTGTGCCAACCCTGCGACTTAGAGGCGACTATCTAGCCATCGTTACAATCGCTGCTGCCGAGATTGCACGACTCTTGTTCTTGACGACCGCTTTCACCGATGTCACCGGTAGCGCCGACGGGCTGTTCGGTTACAACAAGACCGGCGGCTTCACCGAGGCAAACCCATTCCCCCCAGGGAGCTATGGTTTTGGGCCGTGGACCTACAACTCTGAAACGCTCTGGGTTATCGTCTTTGGGCTTGCAGTCCTAGCAATTTGCGTTTGGTTACTCTGGGCCCTGATGCGCTCTCCTTGGGGAAGAGTCATTAAGGGTATCCGTGAGGATGAGGATGCAATCCGTGCCCTTGGTAAGAACGTCTTTGCATACAAACTCCAGGCCCTGATCATTGGTGGCGTTTTCGGTGGCATGGGCGGAATCATTTACGCAGCCTTCGCAAACGTGTCTCCAGGTGTCTATGTGACCTCGATCACATTCTTCATTTGGACTTCATTGCTACTTGGTGGTGCAGCGACAATCTTTGGTCCAGTTATTGGTGCGGTTATCTTCTGGACACTGCAGGCATTCCTGTCAAATATTTTGCCCGAGCTTTCATCCAGTGGAATCCTTCCAGTTGATGGCACTCAAGCGGCAACACTTAGGTTCGTGCTGGTGGGTATCGGCTTGATGCTGCTGGTTATCTACAGACCTCAGGGTATTTTTGGCGACAAGAGGGAGATGACCTTTGTCAAATAATGAATCACCACAGAAAACAACCGGTCTTCATATCGGCAAGGCTGAGCCTGGCTGTAAGAAGAATGATCCGATGTTGGTTATCGACCACGTGAAGAAGACATTCGGCGGCCTAACAGCTGTTGACGTCGAACACCTGGAAATACCAAAGGGTGCGATCACTGCGCTGATTGGTCCAAACGGAGCCGGAAAGACGACTCTTTTCAACCTCCTCACCGGCTTTGACAACCCCGACACCGGTGCTTGGAGCTTCCTTGGAAATTCACTCTCCGGTATTCCCAGCTTTAAGGTCGCTCAGATGGGCCAGGTAAGGACCTTTCAACTCACCAAAGCTCTCAGCCTGCTAACCGTTTTGGACAACATGAAGCTCGGAGCCAAGGACCAGGCTGGAGAGAGCATCTGGAAGGCGTTGATCCCAGGTTTTTGGAAGAAGCAAGATAAAGACATTGAAGTCAAGGCTCTAGAGCTCCTAAAACGCTTCAAGCTGGAAGAGAAAAAGGCAGACTTCGCCGCCTCACTATCAGGTGGCCAGCGAAAACTTCTGGAGATGGCACGCGCCCTTATGACCGATCCAGTGCTTGTAATGCTCGATGAGCCAATGGCTGGAGTAAACCCTGCGCTAACTCAGTCATTACTAGAGCACGTCCTAAACCTAAAGAAAGACGGAATGACCGTCTTGTTTGTTGAGCACGACATGCATATGGTCCGTCACATCGCGGACTGGGTTGTAGTCATGGCAGAGGGCAAAGTTGTTGCAGAAGGTCCACCAGATGCCGTCATGAAGGAGCAGGCAGTTATCGACGCCTACCTAGGTGCTCACCAGGACACGGACCTGGGTGTTGTCACCGGAAGAATTGACACCATCAACGAGGAGAAGAGCAAATGACCCGTGTCGTAGATGTCAAGGACCTAACTGCCGGCTACCTCCCCGGTGTAAACATCCTGAACAGTGCCAACCTTTACGCCGATAAAGGTGAGCTGATTGGAATAATCGGCCCTAACGGTGCGGGTAAGTCAACTTTGTTGAAGGCAATCTTTGGACTTGTTAAGGTTCGTGAAGGTTCGATTACCCTAAATGGCGAAAGCATCGTTGGTATGAAGCCAAACCAGCTGGTTGCCAAGGGTGTCGGGTTCATACCTCAGAACAACAACGTCTTTCCTTCTTTGACCATTGAAGAGAACCTTCAAATGGGTATCTTCCAAGAGCCAAAGCACTACGAAGAGCGTCTTGAATTCGTTGTTTCCATCTTTGAAGAGCTGGGCAAGCGACTAAAGCAACGCGCCGGCTCACTCTCGGGTGGCGAGCGCCAAATGGTTGCAATGGGCAGGGCTCTGATGATGAACCCGGATGTGTTGCTGCTTGATGAGCCTTCAGCGGGCCTAAGCCCTGTTCGCCAGGACGAAGCATTCCTAAGAGTTTCAGAAATCAACAAAGCTGGAGTTACTTGCATCATGGTCGAGCAGAATGCTCGACGTTGCCTCCAGATTGCTGACCGAGGCTACGTACTCGATCAGGGCACCGACGCGGTCACCGGCACCGGTAGAGAGCTCCTAAACGATCCTCAGGTCGTTGGGCTATACCTGGGAACCCTTGGCACCTAATAAGCGACCACCGAATGGTTCAGG
>ERZ807291.661-NODE-661-length-58135-cov-38.145558_pt1 | contig 58135 bp, 45 predicted proteins | sample MGYA00521257_ERZ807291 | MGnify/ENA primary metagenome ERZ807291 (study PRJEB31413, sample SAMN03169783) | marine metagenome | biome: Marine; feature: Water; material: Subsurface seawater | place: North Sea | collected 2011-04-28 | depth 1 m m ... | reverse complement strand
AAAGAGGCACCATGCGCTGCACATCTCAAAGCAAGCAACACACCCTTGCGCTCGGGGGGTTTGACGATCCCCAGCGACTCGGTTCGGTGCCTGTCCAGACGAGGCGTTCAATCGTCAAAATCATTAGTGATAGCGCGTTACAGGCACTGGTTTCAATGACACTGGCGGTGTTTTGGATCGCACCTGCGTCCGCCCAGGTGGACTCAGGCCCAACAGTACTCATTGATCAGTGGCAGGGCTTTTGGTTGGGCCAGTCGATCGGCAACTGGACCGGACTTATTACTGAAATGGACAAAGTGGGAGGGCAGGGTCGTCAGGGTGAATTCTACACCCGGCAAGACTGGGCCGGTTTAGACGAGCCTGCCATTTGGAGCGATAAGCCCAGTGAAATCTCGAACACCATTGATTTTGTTTTACGGCGCCCTGGCGAGACATGGGGCGCGGACGACGACACTGACATAGAGTACATGTACCTCTGGACGATGCACCGTTTAGGCAAGGCGAAACTGACACCACATGAGATAAAAGAGGCCTGGTTGCGGCATATTTATGACGAGAAAACCCCTACGCCTTTTGGCGTCGACGAGTCTGGCTACCAGAACTATTTGTGGGTTTCGAATCAAGCCGCTCACGCGCTGATGCTTGAGGGAGTTGTGCCCCCTCAGACCAGCGCGCCATCGAACAATCCGCACGGCGACATGATCGACGCACAACTGACCACGGAAATCTTTGGTCTTTTGGCACCGGGGCGTCCGGGTGTTGCGCTCGATCTTGCTTATTTGCCCGTGCGGACGGCGGGCGACGGCGATGCCGTGCTGGCCGCTGAGTTTTATATTGTGCTGCACGCACTCGCTGCCGAGCATCCACGGGGGTCGGTGACTACTGAGGCCCTGTTCGACCTGGCGCAAGCGGCGAGGAAGCATCTCCCTGAGGGCTCGACTCCGGCGCTAATGTTTGACTTTATTCGTGCGCGCTATGACGCCGGGTTTTCGTGGGAGGAAACGCGCGATGCGCTGTACCTGCGTTACCAGGTTCAGCAACGCGACGGGTACTCAGTGACCCAGCGTGGCCTTTATTGCAATGGTTGCTTTGCCTCGGGCATTAACTTCGCAGCAAGCTTAGTGTCGCTTTTTTATGGGGGTGGAGACCTAAAAGAAACGATCAAAATTGCTACTTTGTGCGGATGGGACTCCGACAACCCGGCGGCAACGTGGGGTGGGTTGTTGGGCTTTATGATGGGTCGCAGTGAAATAGAGCGTCTCTTTGGCGAGTCTCTGTCAGACAACTTCGACATTCACAGGACGCGAAAAGGTTTCGCTGAGGACGGCATAGACACATTTGGCAATATGGCGAAAATGGCGATGACAGTCTCAAAAACGGTAAACAATGAATATTTGACGTCACCGGAGTGACCTTAGGCTATGTTTAAACACGCATTACTGATTTTCTTCGCACTCGTTATTTCGCTTCAGGCACCGACAGGTCTGGCAGACGACTGGCGCGGATCAGACATTACTCAACTCGTCATGCTAGGGACTGGAACACCTAACCCATTTCCCGACAGATCTGGGCCATCGCTCGCAATTGTCGTGAACGGCGAACCGTATTTAGTGGACTTCGGACCGGGCGTGGTCAGGCAAGCGTCTTCACTATCGCCTGAGTACGGTGGCGAGATCGAGGGTCTGGCGGTCGAAAACCTTAAGCACGCGTTTTTAACGCACCTACACTCTGATCATACGGTGGGTCTTCCTGACTTGATCCTGACCGCGTGGACGGTGGGTCGGGATTCACCGTTAAAATTATTTGGTCCCGAAGGCACTAAGCACATGGCAGACAAAGTCCTAGAGGCCTACGAAGAAGATATTCGCTACCGCTTGTACAGTGAACAGCCCGCCAACAATCAAGGCTGGCGCGTCGAGACACAAGAGGTCACTGAGTCAGGCCTTATTTTTAAGGATGAAAACGTCACGGTAGAGGCCTTTCGTGTCCCACACGGAAGTTGGCCCGATGCATGGGGATATCGGTTTACTACACCCGACCGGGTCATTGTTGTGTCGGGCGATACGGCGCCTTCACGCGAACTTGCAAAGTATGCGCGCGGCGCCGACATACTGGTGCACGAAGTTTACAGTCAAGAAGGGTTTGCCAAGAAAGAACCTCAATGGCAGAAGTACCATGCAAAAAACCACACATCGACTTCGGAGCTTGGGCGTTTGGCGTCTGAGGTCAAACCAAAGCTTTTGGTGCTCTACCATCAATTGTTGTGGGGCTCGACCCACGATACGTTACTCGAGGAAGTCAAAGCCGAGTTCAGTGGAGAGGTTGTTTCTGCACGCGATTTGGATGTGTTTTAAGTTTCGTTATGTTGCGCTGGGCAATGTTAGGGTACGTCGACGAGACAACTGTAATTACGCAGGATTGACCTTATGAAAATGATTCAAGTAGTGAGCACGCTGGCCCTTGTTACAGTGTTGCTGCTGGGTTGTACGCCCGATCAACCGGTCAGTGAGGGCGCTGAGCAGTCCCTCGCTCACCAACAATATTCCGCAGAGCAATTCTTTCAAACTACGGGTTACCGGATGGGCGGTTCCGGGCCTTATGCATTCTCTGGGGTAAACGGCGATTTGATCGTGAGCTCTGACGAAACGGGGGTCTACAACGCGTATCGCTTGAACGTTGAATCGGGGCAGATGACTGTGCTGACCGAGTCTTCCGATCGCGGCGTCTATGTCGACTCATGGTTTCCGAACGATGATCGGTTTATTTACCAACAGGACGGTAATGGCGATGAGTTAACCCACGTGTTTGCCATGTCGCCTGCAGGAGTCAGTAAAGACCTGACCCCTGGAGAGGGACACAAGGCCGGGTTTGCTGGTTGGTCGTCTGACGGATCCGAGTTTTTCATCTACAGCAATGAGCGTGATGGCGCGGCCTTTGACATGTACCGTTACAGCGCAGCGGATTACTCACGGACGATGCTGTATGAGAATAGCGAGGGTCTGGATCTCGGTGCGATCAGTAGTGATGGGCGCTGGGTGGTTTATGCCCGCAATAATAGCAACGCTGACACCGATCTCTTTTTAATCGACGTCGCTGCCAGCGAGCTGGAGCTGGTCAATATCACGCCCCACGAGGGCAATATTGAATACGCTTCAATGGGTTTTACGCCCGACAGTCGCCAGTTTATTTACTCGACCAATGAGTTTGGAGAGTTCAGTCAGGCATGGACCCTGTCGCTCGACACGGGCGCAAGGCAGGTGTTGATCGCGGAAGACTGGGACGTGATGTACGTCGGCTATTCACCCAGTGGGCGTTACAGGGTAAGTGGAATTAACAACGACGCGCGAACGGTTGTAACGCTTAAAGACCTGACTACAGGTCGCGATATTGTCCTTAAAAATGTACCCGAGGGTGACCTTGCTCAAGTCCGGTTTAACCGTGACGAGTCTGCTATTGCCTTTGGCTTATACCGCGACACAGCGCCGTACGATGTGTACCACATGCCATTGAATGCTGACGCGACCCGACTGACGCGCGCACTCAATCCGGTGATTGAGAGTAGCCTCATGGTTGAGGGCGACGTGGTGCGCTTTGCAAGCTATGACGGTCTGCAAGTGCCAGGAATTCTATACAAGCCTCGAGAGGCGTCTGCTGAGAGCCCCGTGCCGGCATTAGTGTGGGTCCACGGTGGGCCTGGGGGCCAGAGTCGCAAAGGTTATTCTGCGGTCATTCAGCATTTGGTCAATCACGGTTACGCGGTCTACCAAATCAACAATCGGGGATCGAGCGGCTACGGCAAGACGTTTTTTCACCTTGATGACTTAAAACACGGTGAGGCCGATTTGGGTGACGTCGTTGCCTCAAGAGCGTTCCTTGCGGCTTACGAATGGATTGATGGTGAGCGGGTCGGCATTATCGGTGGCTCGTACGGTGGCTATATGGTCGCGGCGGCTCTGGCGTTTGAGCCTGAGTCATTTGAGGTGGGTATCAACATCTTTGGTGTCACCAACTGGCTCAGAACACTGGAATCCATTCCACCTTGGTGGGGGGCGTTTCGTACGTCGCTCTACGCTGAGCTGGGTGACCCGGCAACCGATACCGATCGATTGACAGCGATTTCACCACTGTTTCACGCGCAAAATATTGTGAAACCCTTACTTGTGGTCCAGGGCGCAAATGATCCCCGTGTTCTTCAAGTCGAAAGCGACGAACTGGTCGAGGAAGTGCGTGCAAATAATATTCCCGTTGAGTACGTCCTATTTGCCGATGAGGGTCATGGTTTTCGAAAGCGAGTGAATCGCATCACAGCGAGTGAGGCATACCTGTCGTTTTTAGAGCAGCACCTATAGTCGGTGGCAGCGCCCGTTTATACGGGCGTTGCATCACCCCCCGGTTTTATTTTTGCAGTTAGCGCTTCCTATCCTAAGCGAAATTCTCAACCTGACCTGGGGCGAGGTTCAGGGGCGCAAGCTGAAACTGACGAACTCGAAGACCGGACCGCGCATTGTCCGGCTCGGCCCTGAAGCGAGGGCAGTCCTTGCTGAATTTCCGCGCGGTAAAAAAGAATGAGCGCGTGTTCAAGTTCGATAGGCAGCCCGTTTTGGCGCTCGATGGATTCTGGCGCAAATTGAGAAGCGACATTGGCCTAGCGGATGTAAGGCTGCATGACCTGCATCACAATTACGCCAGCCTCAATGCGCGCTCATCAGAGACTTTCCCGATGATCGTAAACCTTCTGGGACACGCAGACATTCGCACGACTGCATGGTATTCGCACCTCGAAGATGCGCACATCCTCGCTGTTGCCGATGTCGTTGGCGCGGAAATTGAGAAACATATTCCGCAAATTATCCCGTAAGTTCTGATCTCAGGTGCGGAACGCTGAATGTCTGCCTCTAGCTACCCGAGGAAAAAGCTGTCGTTCGGCTTCCGATCCAGTTCCTGCCATTCATCCAATTCCGCTTTCGCTGGCAGATGCAGTTCGGCTCTTGTCGAGCTGCACCGGATAAGCGATACGGACGTCTTGCATTGCTTGCTCTCGCGGGGTTCAGTTATTGTGGCAAGGGGTTTGGAGATCGGACTAACCATGGCGACATCAACTGCTAACCGGCTAAAGTCGACATTGGCCCTGTTCCTGCCAGGCATATTTCTGCTCGGATTTAACATCGGTACGGGCAGCGTCACTACGATGGCCACCGCCGGAGCGAACTACGGGATGAGCCTGCTATGGACAGTGCTCATCTCCTGCGCGGCCACATATCTGATGATCGCGACTTATGGCCGCTATACGCTGGTCACTGGTGAGACTGCGCTGGAGGCATTTCGCAAGCATATCCACCCTGCAGTCGGAGTGTTCTTTATTTTCGCACTGGGCATCGGCGTTTGCGCCAGCGTGATGGGCGTCATGGGGATCGTCGCCGAAATCAGCTACGAATGGTCGAAGACGTTTATCGTAGACGGGATTGATCCGCTATTTTGGGCCGCCTTCTTTTGCGCCGTTGCATACTTCATTTTCTGGAGCGGGCGCACGCAAGTATTTGAGCGAACCCTCGCGGTGATCGTTGCGATTATGGCGGGCTGCTTCGTGCTCAACTTCTTCATTCTGATGCCGCCAGTTGGAGATATGGCCGCTGGGTTGGTTCCGTCCGTGCCTGAGGTTGCAAACAGCGAAACAGGGCCTTTGCTCCTGATCGCATCAATGGTCGGCACCACAATTTTCTCCGGCCTGTTCATCTTGCGCACGACTTTGGTGAAAGAGGCGGGCTGGACGATTAAGCACGACAAACAGCAGCGCCGCGATGCCGCATTTACGGCGATCATGATGTTTGTGATCAGCGCGTCGATCATGGCGGCCGCCGCGGGCAGTCTGCATGTTCAAGGGATCGGCCTGGACAATGCCTCGCAAATGATTGGCTTGTTAGAGCCTCTTGCGGGTCCATTGGCGGTTTCGATCTTTGCCATTGGCATCATTGCTGCCGGCGTGTCTTCGCAATTTCCAAACTTGCTCATGATCCCGTGGCTGCTGTGCGATTTTCGCAGCACGCCGCGCGATATGACCATGTGGCAGTACCGATTATTTGTGGCAGCGATTTCAATGCTCGGATTGGTCGTGCCGTTGTTTGATGCCCGTCCAATTTTCGTGCTGATATTGTCCCAAGCGTTCAACGTCGTGCTGCTGCCGGTGACGGTTGGCTGCATCATCTATCTTGGAAACCGGGTCGATCTCATGGGTGCGCATCGCAATTCGGTTTTGACCAATACAGGGCTTGGCGGGTTATTCCTGTTTTCGCTTCTGACGGGCTATATGGGCTTTCAAGGTCTCATGGGCATGTTGAACACCTAAAAAGGGTACGAGAAAATGCGTGAGTCTTGGCGATGGTTTGGACCCAGTGATCCGGTTAGTCTTGAGGAAATCAGGCAAACCGGCGCCACCGATATTGTCAGCGCATTGCACGATATTCCAATCGGAGAGGTGTGGCCGCGCGATTCAATTGTCAGGCACCGCGCCTTGATTGAGGCGGACAATATCGAGGGCTCTGAGCTGCATTGGACCGTAGTCGAAAGCATCCCCGTGCATGATGACGTCAAACTCGCGGCCCCAGGGCATGACACCTATGTTGATGCTTGGATCTCGAGCATGGAAAATCTGGCGGCGGAGGGTGTTAAAACCATCTGCTACAACTTCATGCCGGTTATTGACTGGACTCGGACGGACCTGAAATACCAATTGCCAAACGGCGTTTTCGCTTTGCGTTTTGATCAGGATCGGTTCGCCGCATTTGATCTGTTTATTTTGAAGCGCGAGGATGCTGAGGCCGACTACAGCAAAGATGAGATAGCGCGCGCTCAGGCGGTTTTTGAGGTGATGTCTGCTGAGGAAGTCACCTCACTCACCCAAACGATTATTGCCGGATTGCCGGGTAAGATGACAGACGCCTATTCGCTTGAAGATTTCCGTGCGGCGTTGGCGCGGTATTCTAATGTTGACCATGACCGACTACGGGCAAATTTAGTCAGTTTTCTCGCGCGTGTTTTGCCTGCCGCGGAAAAGTTTGATGTGAAGCTCGCGATCCATCCAGACGACCCGCCTTGGGATATGTTTGGATTGCCGCGCGTGATTTGCACTCCGGCTGATCTCGACAGGCTGTTCGACGCTGCGCCTAGCCATTGCAATGGGATCACTCTATGCGTTGGCACCTTTGGTAGCCGCCCGGACAATGACTTGCCACAAATGGCACATCGATATCGGACTCGGATCCACTTTGCGCATCTGCGCGGCGTGACGCGTGATCCGGCTGAGCCTCGGACATTTTTTGAAGCCAGCCACCTCGACAGCGATATCGACATGGTCCGCGTGATTAAAAACCTGCTCGACAATGAAAGCGCCACGGGGCGCGAAATCTATATTCGGCCTGATCACGGACATTTGATGATGGGAGATATCAACCGCGCCTCTAATCCCGGTTATTCAGCAATTGGCAGGATGAAAGGCTTGGCCGAAGTTCGCGGCGTTATCCGAGCTGTTTCAGCCATCGATTGAGGTCTGCGGCAACAGGCATTGGGTCGAGCGAAGTGCCTGCAAATAATATTCCCGTTGAATACGTCCCATTTGCCGATGAGGGTCATGGTTTTCGAAAGCGAGTGAATCGCATCACAGCGAGTGAGGCATACCTGTCGTTTTTAGAGCAGCACCTATAGTCGGTGGCAGCGCCCGTTTATACGGGCGTTGCATCACCCCCCGGTTTTATTTTTGCAGTTAGCGCTTCCTATCCTATGCTGGTTTTAGCGGCCCATGAGGGCGGCCATTATTTTAAAAAAAGGGGAAATATATGTTTAAGCGTTTACTGGTCGTGGGTGCTCTTTCGTTGAGTGTGTCCGCAATGGCTGCGCATCATGAGGAAACACCCATGATAAGCGAGTTCTATGAATGCTCTCTGAACGATGGGGTTGCCGTGTCTCAAGTGCTGGATTTCGCCCGATCTGACTTCAAAGCGTTTGCGGATAAAAATGACTTCGCTATGAATTCCTTTATTTGGGAGGCTGTCGCGGTGTCCCCGCCCTACGACGAACCGGATTTGAGATGGGTCAACTACTTCCCAACCTGGGGCGACTACTTTGCCAGTGAAGACGCGTGGCGCGCCACGGCGCAAGACGTAGCGACAAATCTCTTTGAGCTTGTATCCTGCAGCAAGGCGCGCACGCTCGCAGTTCACAATGCAGGCGCACAACCCCCTGCAGCCCAAGAAAAGCCACTGATTGCCATGGTCTGCAATCTGGATGAGGGTAAAAGCATCGGCGACGCACTCGCGTATCGCAAGGCTGTGAACAAGATGGCTAATGAGATGATTGACGGCAGTGTGGGCAGTGCTGTCTTTACACCTGCACTAGGAATCACAGGTTTTGATTATGTGGCAATGGTGACGGGTACCACTCAGGACATGGCGAACGTTATGGACAATGTACGCAGTGGCAAAGCCTTGAAAGCGATGAGAGCGGAAGGGATTGAAAACCCGGCACAATGTGTGACGGATCTCCACCGATCGCATTTGGTTGTCTCTCGATAAGTCCGGCGCCAAACCTGCCAGTTTCGGGATCTCTCAGATACACTTTTGTTAAAAACGGACCGTTAAAGACGGAACATAAAACAGGAGTGACTGTGTCTGAGAGCAACCCGTCTGTGCTCGAGCTTCGAGGCTCGAGCATTTCTTATTTTACCGGGAAGATGGAGAATTATTTCCGTATTAAGGGCATTCCCTATCGCTTCGAAAGCATGCGTTTTCCTGGCGAGGTCAAACGTAATAAGCAAGTTTTAGGTCTGTCGCAAATGCCTGTTGTTCAGCTGCCCGATGGCCGCTGGATGACAGACACCACTAAAATGATTCAGTGGTTTGAGTGCGAGTATCCGGAGCGTCCGATCGTACCTGACGATCCTGTGCAGGCTTTTGTGTGTTACCTGCTTGAAGATTGGGCGGATGAGTGGTGGTGGCGGCCAGCGATGCATTATCGGTGGTACTACCCAGAGGGTGCGCGATTTGCGTCGGGTCATTTGGCTCAAGAAGTGATGGGCGGCTTGCTTCTACCGCTTTTTATGAAGCGAGCCATGCTGCGTCGGCGTCAGAGAAACGGCTACACCCGTGGTGATGGTATTGGACCCGATGCGGTACTCGGTATCGAAACCGATGTGGCGAACTTATTTTCACAACTGGAGCGTATTTTCTCGGTGCGTCCCTTTTTATTCGGCGATCGGCCGACGCTGGCTGATGTTGGCTTCGCAGGTCCATTTTTCAGGCATTTTGCGCTGGACCCAATTCCTTTGCAGATATTACGCCACACAGCGCCTAAGACGCTGGAGTGGGTCATACGGGTTTGGAACAGCCGACTCGAAAGTGCCGTGGGTGACTTGGTTTCGGGTATTCCTGACGATATTCAAGAACTGTTAAAACACCTGTCGCGGGGCTACTTGCCCTACTTAAACGCAAACGTCACCGCCGTGAAGGCGGGGAAGACACGATTCACGACAACTGTGGATGGGGTGACGTATACCAAGGCACGAACATCTCAATACCGTGTGTGGTGCCTTTCCCAATTACGCGATCGATACCACACCATGAGCTGCGAGGCGCAGACGGCGCTGAGCGGTGTGCTGAGATCCACCGGTGTGTGGGACCCGCTCTGGAGCGACGTCGATCTGCCGATGAATGACGGTCAGGACAGTCGCTTGCCTTTTTGGGGTGATCACAAAATGACAATGGTTAACGAGTAATGTCACTCACTGTTCGCTAAAAGAGTACGAATAGTGTCTTCAACGGACACTACGTCAACGTACTTCGCATTGAGATCATACAGATTGGATTTATGCGCATCGCGGTCCCGGTCTCCCGTCGCTTCCTCTGGAATCACCACTTTGAAGTTGTGCTGAAGGCCGTCAACGGCTGATGCCCTGACGCATCCGCTGGTCGTCAACCCGGTAATAACGAGTGAGTCGATGTTTGAGGCGCGCAGGGTGCTCGCCAGATCGGTGCCATGAAACGCACTGGCATGGGTCTTCTCGACGATGTAGTCCGAGTCGATTAACGGGAGTCTTGGATCTATGTCACACCAATGTGACCCTCGAGTCAGTAGATTGAGTGCGGGGACGCGCGCTCTAAATACGCTGGCTTGATTCGCGTTGTCGTAGACCACGGTCGTCAGAAAAACGCGGAGACCACGGTCATGAAAGACACGCATAAGCGCACTGTTTGCGCTGACAACGCTATCGGCGTCACTGCCTAGTGGGCACGCGGGATCAGTAAATCCCCGGATAACGTCAACAACGAGCAGCGCCGGCTTTTCACCCAGTCCTTGTGGCTGCCGTTCTAAAGAGCGGTTTTCTTCGATCGACATAAATCACGTTACTCAAGTCAAAGTGGCATCATGCTACGACCAAGTTAACACTCGCAAGCCGATGCGCAGCATCGACAGTTGATCAGAGGAGGCCGCTTTCAGGGTGAATTGCCCGGGTGAGAACATTTATGGACACAGAAAAGCTCGACCCATCACACGTACATCACGTCAATTTACTGGTGCGCGATTTGCAAACAGCAAAACAGCAGTATGCGTCGTTGTTTGACGTCGATTTTATTGACGAAAGTTTGCCCTCAAGAGGTGTCATCACCGCACGCTTTCTCGCTGGAGAAACATGGATTGTGCTTGTCCAGCCTGTGGGTGATGGCGCCCCAATGAGGCGACTGCGGGAGAAGGGGGAGGGGCTATTTTTGTTGTCATTGGGTGTTCAACAAGACGCACACACCTCGCCGAGTCTCACCCCAATGCGAACAGGCCTCTCGTCTTGGCAAGTTGCCGATGTCGATCCGAACAGCCTATCCAATGGGCAGTTGCAAGTGACGTTTACCCAAACTGACTAAGTTCTCGGTATCTTGATTGAATCCACCGGCGTCTCAGGAGGGTACAAACAAGGTACGATCCCATAAGGCAGTGATGCGGTGCATCCTGCTACTACCCAGTGCCTATACGCAGGTTAAGAATCAGCATGACAAACCAAGTCACGATTAAAGAGGTGGCAGCACGCGACGGGCTGCAAGCGCAGTCCGTTGAGATATCGCTTGATCAACGTCGTGAGTTGATTCTGTCTTTAGTCGCCGCAGGCGTGCCCGAGTTAGAAATAGGCTCCTTTGTGTCGCCCAAAGCGGTCCCTCAAATGGCAGGGACGGACGCATTGGCGCAAACGCTTCCAGAGGCAATGACGAAGTACAGTGCGCTCGTCCCCAATATGAAGGGCTACGAGTTGGCACGGCGAGAGGGCATAGACCAATTGGCGATCGTTGTTTCTGCAACTGAACAGATGAATCAGAACAACATCCGGAAAAGCCTTGAGGATACGTTCTCAATGGCGAGTGAGATTATGCGCCGAGCGCGCGAAGAGCAGGTCGATATTCACGCCTACTTAGCGGTGGCGTTCGAGTGTCCTTACGAAGGCCGTGTCAACGCAAGCGTGATCATGGACCAGGCACAACAGCTCATGCGGGATGCGCCGGGACGATTGGTCATTGCCGACACGATCGGCGCGGCTAATCCACGAGCGGTGAAATCCATGATGACTGAGCTTGTGGCGCAATTTGGCGTCGAAGCGCTGGGATGTCACTTTCACGATACTCGTGCGATGGGCCTTGCAAACGTTTTTGCTGCGTTAGACGCAGGTATTCGTCAATTTGATAGTTCCGCCGGCGGTTTAGGTGGGTGTCCGTTTGCACCGGGTGCAAAGGGCAATGTCGCAACAGAAGATGTGGTCATGCTGTGTGAGAGCGCAGGTTTGAGCACGGGGATCAATATTGAGGCCCTGTTAGAAAGCGTGGCGCACCTCACCCAGATGATTGGGTCGGAGCAAGGCGGTCGGGCGCATTACTGGCTCACGCATAACTGGCAAAAAATGACGGCGTAAAATTAAAAAAAGAGGACGGAACTGATGACTTATCGTCTTGGTGTGGATGTGGGCGGAACGTTCACAGACTTTTTGTTGCTCAATGAGGCTACGGGAGAGACGCGGACGGCGAAAGTGCCGTCCACACCCGAGGATTCGTCGGTCGGCGTGCTTAACGGACTTTCGAAAATATGCGATTCCTCAGGTATCGATCCTGCGGACATCAAGTTGGTGATGCACGGGACCACCGTTGCCACCAACGCCGTTCTCACCGGTCGTGGGGCAAAGGTTGGTTTGATTACGACCTCGGGATTTGAAGACACATTGCAGGTCGCGCGATCATTCTGCCCCGGTGGATTAGGGGGTTGGGTCACGTTTGTCAAAAAGCCCTTGCTCGCGCCCCTTGAGCTCACCGTCGGTGCGCGTGAGCGCATTGCGGCCGATGGAAGCGTGGTCAGAGATCTCGATGAGGCCGCCCTTCGCGAGACCCTGGCCAATTGCATGCCCAAAGATATTGAAGCACTGACGATCTGTTTTATTAATGCCTACATTAACGGAGAGCACGAGCGCCAGGCGCGTGAGATTGCTCAGGAGTTTTTCCCTGGTCTTCCGATTTCCATTTCCAGCGAGGTCGTGCCAGAGATGCAGGAGTACGAGCGGACTGAGACAACGGTTGTTAACAGTTATGTCCGTCCTGAGGTCGCTCGGTACGTTAATAATCTACAAAGTGCGCTGAGTGATCGTCTCGGAGACGATACCCAGTTGTCGATTTTGCGCTCTGATGGCGGATTAGCATCGAGTCGAGCGGCGGCAGAATCGCCGGTTAATCTTCTAATGTCAGGACCTGCGGGCGGTGTGACAGGAGCCTTGTTTTTCTGCACCAAGGCAGGCTTTAGTAATATTTTGACGTTCGATATGGGCGGCACATCGACCGACGTTGCGTTGATTCAAAACGGACGTGCTCGGGTTCGGCGTGAGACGATCGTTGGTGATGTTCGTGTTCGAGCGCCGTCAGTGGACGTTCGGACGGTGGGTGCAGGCGGTGGATCGATTGCGTTCGTTCCGGAACTCACCAAAGCGCTGCGCGTGGGACCGGAGTCGGCCGGAGCAGTGCCGGGTCCTGCCTGCTACATGAAAGGGGGTGAGGCTCCAACCGTGTGCGATGCCAACGTCGTCTTAGGCTATCTCCCCTCGGACGTACAGCTTGGCGGTGACATGCAGATTAACCGCGACGCGTCAGTCGCCGCGGTCCAAAGCGTTGCCGATGCCATGGGCGTCGATCTGATGGTGGCCGCTGAAGGGATTATTAAAATTGTTAACGAGTCGATGTTTGGTGCGCTTCGCCTAGTGTCGGTCGAGCAGGGCTATGACCCGCGTGATTTTGCGCTGGTAGGATTTGGTGGTGCCGGACCACTTCACGCCAACGCACTCGGTATTTTAACTGAGGCTTGGCCCGTCATTGTTCCCCCCGGCCCCGGTGTGCTCTGTGCTTACGGGGATGCGACAACACGTGTCCAAGACGAAGCGGCAAGAACCTATATCACGATGGCATCGGACCTGACGGCAGATAAGCTTGCTGACGACCTGCTTGGTTTAAAGGGTCGTGCGAGCGAATCATTGATCCAAGACGGGATTGCAAAGGAACGCCTTGAAGTCACTTACCAAGCTGATTTGCGTTATGCGGGGCAGGCCTTTCAAATCACGGTTGAATTTACAGAGGCGGAACTCAGAGCGCGCGGAGTCGCCGTTCTGACTGATCAGTTTGACGCGGAACACGAGCAGTTGTTCACCTTCAAGCTTGGTGATGGGCACGAGATTTTAATGATCCGTGCGGTTGTTGGTGCCGCTGTGACCTTAAAGGCTGACATTACGATTCCACAGGGAACAGGTGACGTGAGCGGTGCCGTCATACACCAGAGCCGTTTCTTTTATGAAGGGCAGTGGCACGAGGCAGCCATCTTTGATCGATCAGGTTTGGGTGCTTCAGATGTGATTATGGGCCCAGCCATTGTGTCGGAAATGGACTCCACAACGGTCGTGTTGCCGGGGTATTCAGCCACTGTAGATTCGGTGGGCAACTTGCTCATCCAGCCTGTTTAATCGGGGAGAACTGATATGACTGCAACGATTATTCAGACAAACGAGAAGCCGCTTCAGAGTGTCGATGTTGACGGTGTGACTGTTGATTTGATTGAAAACGCACTCCGTAACGCCCGTGAGGAAATGGATGCGGTGCTGTTTCGCACCGCCATGTCCCCAGGCATCCGCGAGCAGGGCGACTGTTTCCCGATGATTGCCAACGTTGAAGGCAAGATGGTGGTGGGGCAGTTCGGGTCGTTTATTGGACCATTCTTGAGTGCCTATGACGCTGAGATTGAGGAAGGGGATATTATTCTCACTAATGACCCCTACCTCTGTAATGCGGCCGTTTCTCACCTTCCAGACTGGGTGGTGTTGGTGCCTATTTTCCGAGCGGGTCGGCATATTGCGTGGTCAGCGATGTTTGGTCACATGTCTGATAACGGTGGCATGGTGCCCGGCTCCATTCCGATCGAGGCGACGACCATATTTCAAGAGGGAATTCGAATTCCGCCGACCAAGCTCTATAAAAAAGGGGTCCTTCAGGAGGATCTTCTTGAGCTCATTCTTCACAATGTGCGGACGCCGCAATGGAATCGCTTTGATCTCAACGCCTTAGTCGCCGCGTGCAATACCGCGGCGAAGCGAGTCGTTGAGCTCTCGGAACGATTTGGCGACGATGTTTTGTTCTCGACCATGCGCACAATGCTGCAGCGCAACTATGACGCCATGAAGCACATTATCGGGATGTTTATTCCCGAAGAGCCGCGTGAGTTTGAAGATTACATTTGTGATGACGGCATGGGCGTGGGGCCTTACAAGATCAAGTGCACGCTGTGGCGAGAGGGTGATAAAGCGATTTTTGACTTTGCTGGAACCGATCCCCAGGCGCAAAGTTCGGTGAACTTTTTCTTAAACGAGGACATGTTCAAGATGTTCTTTGGGTCTTTCACGATTAACGTGGTCGACCCACAAATTGTGTTTAACGACGGCTTTTATGACCTAGTCGATGTTCGTATTCCTGAGGGCACCTTACTCAAACCGAAGTACCCTGCTGCGCTCTCTGGGAGAACGCATGCGCTGGGTCGTATTTTCGATATTTTAGGCGCCCTGCTGGGTATGGGTGCGCCCGAGATGATGTTGAGTGCTGCCGGGTTTTCCGATTCTCCGCACCTTTTTTACAGCGGTTACGACAAAAAAGGAGAGTGGTTCCAGCTTTTCCAAATTGGATTCGGAGGCGTCCCCGGTCGCCCTGTTGGCGATGGACCCGATGGGCACAGTCTCTGGCCTGGTTTTACCAATGTGCCTAACGAGTTTATTGAGTCCTATTTCCCGCTCTTGATAGAGCGCTATGAAACGATTCCAGACTCTGGCGGCGCGGGTTTACACCGCGGCGGAAACGGCCTCTCGGTGGCGTATCGCTTCCTGGCGGACGGTGAGATTGGTATTCATGATGAGCGCTGGCTGACTTACCCGTGGGGTGTTCTGGGCGGTGAGACGGGTCTGCGTTCAACCAAACGTTTGGTGACTACCGACGGTCAAGAGCAGTGGTTGCCAGCGAAAGTTGAGGGAATCAAAGTCAAAGAGGGCGATGTCCTCTATTTTAATACCTGGGGTGGCGGTGGCTGGGGCGATCCTTACGCGCGTGACCCTGAGCTGGTGCGCACCGATGTGGCACGAGGCCTCGTAACACCTGACGGTGCACGGCGGTATGGGGTTGTCATTGCGGATAATCACTCTGTCGATGCGGCCGCAACAGCCTCACTGAGGGCGACCTTGGTGGCCGAACGTGACGATATCCCTTTGTTTAATCGAGGCGGGACCATTGAAGAGCTGCGGAGCCAATGTGAGGCAGAAACACACCTGTCTGCACCTGTTTCACCCACTTTGTAGTTAGGTGCGTATACACAATACGTGATTGGTGTTGGGGCTATCCGTATTGGCCTCCAAATTGAAGCGTTTTATAACAAGCCCCCGCCAGTATCGGGCAAAAAAAGGAGTCAACGTATGTTGAGCAAAAAGTCACCGCTCATAATGGCCGTGGTTACAGCCATTGCAGCGGTTCAAACCCCCGTGGCAGTCTCACAAGAGTCTAGCTTTGCCATTGAAGAAGTTGTTGTTACTGCGCGAAAGCGAAGTGAAAACCTGCAGGAAGTGCCCATTGCGATCAGCGCGATTGATGCGGCCACCATTGACCGAGCAGGTATTGAGCGCGCTGGTGATTACATCAGCTTAATACCGAACGTGACGTTGGTGGATACCGCCAATGTGGGCGATACCCAGGTCAGCATCCGTGGCATCGTATCCACTCGTGATGCTGAATCGACCTTTGCCTATGTCGTTGATGGTGTTCTAAGCACCAACCCCAACAGTTTTAATGAAGAGCTGTTTGATGTTGAGCAGATCGAAGTTCTCAAAGGCCCGCAGGGAGCACTGTATGGTCGAAACGCGGTGTCAGGCGCCATTTTAGTCACCACTAAAAAGCCGGGTGACGAGGTTGAGGCTGAAGTTGCGGTAGGTGCCGGTAACAACAGCTCGTTCAAAGCCCGTGCAATGGTCAGTGGCCCTATCGGTGACAACATGGCCGGTCGTATCGCCTTTAGTAGGAGAGAGACCGATGGTTTTTACAGCAATAGTTTTACCGGTAAAAAAGGCACGGTCGATTACTTAGAGGACAACAGTGCTCGAGCGCGCTTGGTGTGGAACGTGAGCGACGATTTAGAGCTCGATTTTCGAGCGGGCTATACCGACATTTCAGGGGGCGCTATTAACTTTAACGCCGCTTTTGCGATCCCTGCATTTGAGGCAGCATTTGGCAGCCCTGCGTTTTTTGCTGACCCTAACCAACTGGACTTTAACTTTACCTTTAACGTCCCGGGTGAGAACGAGCAAACGACGACTGACTTTTCGGTTAAAGCCGACTACGCCATGGACGGTATGGATTTGATCGCAAGCTTCGCTTACACCGACCTGGAGGAGTACCTTCTTTCGGACGGTACATCAGCGACCTTTTACGGTTATGAGCTAACACCGCAGTGTCAAACCGACCGGGCCACCTTAAACAGTTTCACGCGGACAGATCTTTTTGGTCCTGCCGCCGCGCCCTTCCTGGTGCTGCCCTCGGGTGACCCCGCCAATGATTTCGCGGGCGTTTACGGTCCTTACACGCCCACATCGTGTGACGGTTATCAGTATCAGGAGCGCAACCAAGAAGACATGAGTGTCGATGTGCGCCTGGTGTCGACCGACGAGTCGTCAACGCGTTGGATCGCCGGAGTCTACTGGGCTGAGATCGAGCGAGAGGTTGTCGTGGCGTACGGTGCGGATACTGGAAACGGCTTCCTCAGGCAGCCTTATGTGCCGGCAACCGGGCCGAACCCAACGGATCTTTTGTTCTGGGATAAGTTCGACACCGATGTCATGGCAGTTTATGGGCAAATGGAGTTTGATCTGTCCGACACCTGGGAGCTGGCACTGGCTGCACGCTACGATCGCGAGGAGCGAACAGTCGATAATCAAGTCCCCAACGTTAATAACTCGGGTCTGAACGTTAACCTTGTTGATGCGAACTTTGCACCCTTACCCATCAACCCAGCATTGGCGGGCGGTGCAATAGCAGATCGCCGTGCAGACTTTAATCAGTTTCAGCCAAAGGTCACCTTGAGTTGGGCGGCCTCTGATCAGATCAATTGGTACGCCTCGTACGGTATGGGATTCCGCTCCGGTGGTTTCAATAGCGTTGGCACATCGGACACGCTTAATTTCTGGTTTAACTCGGGTTTTGGAGGTCCAGGTGAAGCAGTCGATGCGCAGCTGCAAATTACAGATGACTACGACAAAGAAATATCCAGGTCGATCGAACTTGGCGTGAAAGCTGAATACATGGACCGGCGTGTTCGTGTTAACGCCGCTGTCTTTAAGACTGATGTCGACGACAACCAGTTCTTTGAGTTCTTTGCAGGACCATTTGGTCTTTTGCGAACGGTCACGACTATTGACGAGTTAACGATTCGTGGTTTTGAGGTCGATGCGACCTTTGCGGTGACTGAGAATCTCTCGATTTATGGGGGTGCGGGTTTCTTAGACTCGGAGATTTTAGAGAACAGGAATCGTCCCCTTTCGGTCGGAAATGACGTCCCACAAGCACCCAATAACAGTAGTAACTTGGGTGTCCAGTGGGTGAGTTCAGCGTGGTCGGGCGTAGAGCTGGTCGCACGTGTCGATTATCAGCGGGTAGGACAGACCCATTTCCATACGCTTCAGGGTGAGCAAACGCCTACGATTTGGAATGCGTTTTTTGCCCCAGGATTCAATCAAGATTTCTCTAAGTCGGCTCGCGACTCGTACTCTACAGTGGACGCGCGGATCAGCCTTGAAGCGGCGGATTGGACTGTGACTGCGTGGGGCCGCAACATTACCGACGAGCAATACTTACAAGAAGTGATTCCGGCCCCCGAGTTCGGCGGTACATTTAATCATCCTTCGGCACGAGACGCCTACGGTTTGGATGTGACGTACCGTTTCTAGTGTGATCACTCACCACTAAAAAGGGGACGCGTGCGTCCCCTTTTTTTATGCCCTGATGAGAGGCGTTTAGAGTGCCGCGATCTCTTCGTCGGTCAGTCCCAACAGGCCGCCTAAAATCTCATCATTGTGTGCCCCAATAGCAGCCCCTGGCCAATGGGTTTCGCCGGGCGTTCGCGACAGCTTGGGCATGATCGCAGGGATTTTAAGAGGCTTACCATCGATCTCGACCGTTTCGAACATACCGCGCGCGTTGTAGTGCGGATCGTCCATCATGTCTTGAACACTGTAAATCGGCCCCACGGGGACTCTCGCTTCCTCGAGCGTGTCAATAATTTCCCTCGAACTGTGTTGAGCACACCAGTCCGCGAGTGCTTTGTCGATCTTCTCTTGATGAATGACGCGGCCCGGGTTGTGCGCAAGTTCAGGATCCTCCGCCATATCCAATCGTCCGGCCTCGGTCATTAAGCGCTTGAAGATACTGTCGCCGTTGCCGCCGATAACGACGTGTTTTTGATCACCGCAGAGATAGGTGTTGGTAGGAACAATCCCGGTGATGGTGCTCCCCGAGGGTTCGCGAACGACACCCGCACCATCGAACTCTGGGATGATCCCTTCGAGTAAGTTAAAGACTGACTCATAAAGCGCGACATCGACGACTTGGCCCTCACCGGACTGGTGTCGTTGAATAATCGCCAGTGCAACGCCCAATGCGGCGTGAATACCCGCGACCGTGTCGCCCAGTGAAATGTTAGGCCGAACAGGTGCTTCACCCGGTTCACCGTTTATGTACCGAAAGCCGCCGTAGCCCTCTGTGACGGACGCGTAACCGGGCTTGTGCGCAAATGGGCCTGTTTGACCGTAGCCGGAGATTCGCGCATAAATGACCCTCGGATTTGTGGCCTTTATATCCTCGGGGCCCAATCCCCACTTTTCCATGGCGCCGGGTCTGAAGTTCTCGACCACCACATCTGCCTTACAAAGAAGATCAAACGCGACCTGCTGACCGCGCTCCGACTTAAGGTCCAGTGTGACGCTTTTCTTATTGCGCCCTAGAGAGTGGTACCAAAGCGATGTGCCGTCTCTGACTTCTCGCCACTGGCGAACCGGGTCTCCGGTGGGCGGCTCCACCTTAATCACTTCGGCACCAAAGTAGCCCAGTATGGTCCCGGTAAACGGGCCGGCGAGAAGTTGCCCGAGCTCTACAACACGGAGTCCTGCGAGTGGTCGTTGGTCTGACATATCGGCTTCCTTGGGAATGCTTCATCTATACGCGCGTGAGGGTCTTACAGTCTTCTCACAGTCCGTCGTTCGTCGCTCTATACTATCTGCGACACGATTAAGCCGATATACCCTACCTCAGTAGTCCCTCAAAACCGAATGAAAAGAGGGCTGTCATGACGCCAGAAAGTCAGTACAGTCCCGAGACTCAAAAATAAAAAAAGGAGCAATGTGTGACAGATTTGACCAACAAGGTGATATGGATAACGGGTGCCTCCTCAGGGATTGGTAAGGCACTGGCGCAGACCGCTGCTCAGCACGATACAAAGCTCATACTGTCGGGAAGAAGAACCGACGCGCTGGACGCGCTTGCCGATGAGCTTGCGGTTGATTGTCTCGTGCTACCGTTTGAAGTGACCGATTTCGAGGCGCTGGAACACAAGGTAGAAGCGGCTTGGGCGTGGCAAGGGCGTGTTGATATTTTGGTCAACAACGCGGGTATCAGTCAGCGCTGTTTAGCGATCGATGCCAAGCCTGAAATTTACACTCAGCTGATCAACATTGACCTCATCGCGCCTATTTGGCTCACGCAACTTCAATTGTCACGTATGGCCGACGCAGGCGGTGGTCACATTGTCGCAATCAGTTCCGTTGCCGGTCGAATCGGTGCCCCCCTAAGAACAGCTTATTCCGCGGCGAAGTTCGGCCTTATTGGGTACATGGATGCACTGCGAACCGAAGTCGATCGCAGTCATAACATTAAGGTCACAAATATCTTGCCAGGCTCAGTCGCAACCGACGTGTCTCGAAACGCACTGGCCGCTGACGGCTCTAAACGGGGTGTCTCAGATGCGGTCATTGACGCGGGTGATGACCCCATGGATTGTGCCACCTGCATTTGGGATGCCGTCAATGCCGATACGCCGGAAACTATTTATGCCAAAGAAATGGAAATGGGCTTGGCGCAGATGCGACATGCTGATCCCGAGACTTTCTTTGCGGCTATCTCGGACTTTGGTGCTCAAACGGTCGAGGCCTACTGGAAGGAACAGAGCGATCAGCATTAGTTGGCCCCGTTTTCCGCGGCCTCAACAAAGCGCCCTACCTTTTTACCGTTAAAATATTGGTCCGGCGGCGGTCAGACTGTGTATACTCCCGCGCCCACGAATTTCGTGTAATTCGTTGGGTGCATCAGACTGACAGCACCTCAGGGTGTGCGTTGTTTTGATGAGCCACTAAAAGCAAGATCATAAACAAATCACGAAAATCCACAGGAGATTGAATGTGAATAAATTTTTCTCAAGAAAGAAAGCCGCGATTTTGGCGCTGGCTGTGCCTGTTGCAATGGGCTTGCCAGTCCAGGTACTGGCCCAGGACGGCGAAATCGAAGAGGTAATCATTACTGGTACACGCGTTGCAGATCGCTCTGCCGCAGATTCAACGGTTCCCGTTGATGTCATTTCTGGTGCTGACTTCCGTGATACAGGATCGACTGACATTCAGGATATGCTCAGAACCGCGGTACCGTCTTATGACGTAAATGCGCAGCCCATTAGTGATGCAGCAAGTATTATTCGACCTGCAAACCTTCGTGGTTTGTCGCCCGATAACACATTGGTGTTGGTCAATGGTAAGCGGCGTCACCGCGGCTCTGTGATTTCTTTCTTGGGTGGTGGTATTTCTGACGGTGCTCAAGGCGTCGACTTGGCGGCTATTCCGTCACTCGCTTTAAAGCAAGTAGAGGTCCTTCGCGATGGCGCGTCATCTCAGTACGGCTCTGACGCCATTGCAGGCGTAATGAACTTCCTGCTTCGCGATGATGCCGAAGGGTTTGAGCTTGTCACACGCTACGGATCTACCTTTGAAGGCGACGGTAACAACTACATGGTCGCTGCAAATCTGGGCCTCCCACTGGGCGATAATGGATTCATTAACCTTACCGGTGAAGTCCGTGATGTCGAAGGTACCGTTCGTTCCGTTGTTCGTAACGACGTCGCAACGGCAGTTGCTAACGGTTACGCACCGGTGGCGAACTTCCAGAACATCAACACCTACACCAACGAAGTCCCACAGTACTGGGGTCAGCCCGATGTCGAAGACGACGTAAAGTTCTTCTTTAACGCGGCCTATGAGCTGAATGAGACAACAGAACTGTACGCGTTTGGTAACATGGCAGAGCGAACAGTTACTGGTGGCTTCTTCTACCGAAACATTGTTGGCCCCAATCGCGGAAGCCAGCGCGGTGGTGTTTACCGTGGTCCCTATGTTGACCCAACAACGGGCATGTCGTTGTCACAAGACGACGGTGGTGTTGCTTCAATTTTGGTCGGTGACTTAGATGGTGGTTCCAGCTGTATTGACGGTATTCCGCTCGGTGGTTCTGGCGGTGTCATTCCGGATGCAGGGTTCCTTTCGCAAGTTACAGCAAGCGATAACTGTTTCTCTTTTGCCGAGACCATTCCAGCCGGATTCGTTCCGCGATTTGGTGGTGACAACGAAGATTCGTCGTTCACTTTTGGTGTCCGTGGCGAAATGGCGGGTGGTATTGCTTATGACGTGAGTGCTCAGCGCGGTTCTAACCGAACGGACTACTTCATTAGAAACACAATTAACGCGTCCTTAGGTCCGAATACGCCGCGCGACTTTGTGCCTGGTGGTCAGGAGCAAACGGAGACGTTGTTTAACATCAACTTTGTTAAGTCAGTCGATATTGAAGGCTTCAGTTCTCCACTGAACGTGGCGTTTGGATACGAAAATCGCGAAGAAGAGTTTGATCTTTTCGCGGGTGATGCGGCGTCCTATGCATTGGGTCCTTTAGCGTCTCAAGGTTTCTCTTCAAGCTCTAACGGTTTTGGTGGATTCCCCAGAGACACGTCAGCGTCACAAGACAGTGATGCAGTGTTTATCGATTTGGAAGCGGATGTGACGGACGCGACGACGCTTCAAGTTGCAGTTCGACGTGAGGAGTTCAACAACTTCGGCAATACCACTAACTATAAGTTGGCGGGTCTGCACCGAATGACTGAAGACGTTCGTATCCGAGCGGCCTATTCAACAGGTTTCCACGCACCGACTTCTGGACAGGCCAGTATCACCAACGTAACGACTCAAAACGTTGCCGGTACGCTCGTTGATCAGGGTACGTTACCGCTGTTTTCAGCAGCTGGTCAGCTCGCTGCTGACTTTGTTGAGAGTGCAGGTAACGGCAGACCACAGCTGGGCACAGAAGATGCGACTAACATGTCGTTGGGCGTTGCGATCGATGCGGGAGATTGGACTTGGACGATCGACTACTACAACATCGAAGTGGAAGACCGCATCGCATTGGGCGCTAATATTGATTTTCTGGACGCACTTAACTACGCCGGAAGCTCATCTTACGACTCTGTTTCTGCGGCTTTAGCCGGTCTGGATGCTGCAGGCACGATAAACCGTCAGGAGTACCTTGGTCTTGACGATCTGGCCCAGTTCCGTTTCTTTACAAACGGTTTTAGCACCACAACTAAGGGTCTTGATTTGGTTGGCCGTGTAGATTTCGCGGCGCTGAGCGGTGACTCAACAGTAACGTTAGCGTTTAACTACAACGACACAACGGTTGACAATCGTGGCTCAATTAACCCGATTTCAGACGGTCGTGTCGAAGCACTCGAAGATCAGTTGCCAAGCATTAAAGGCAATGTCGCGTGGGCACATACGCAAGGTCGTTTCCGAACGCTTGTTCGTGCCAACTACTACGGCGGCTGGAAGTCCACGAGTAACGATTACAATGTAGGCGCAACGATCATGGTCGACGCGCAAGTGTCGTATCAGGTGAGTGATGAGTTAGAGCTCGTACTGGGCGTTGACAACCTGTTTGACGAGTACCCAGATAGTAATCCAGGCCAAGGCGGTGTTGGTCAGCTTTATCCAGAAGACAGCCCGTTCGGGTTTAATGGTGGAAGCTGGTATCTCCAAGGCCGTTACTCGTTCTAAGTACCTGGCGTTTGAAACTAAAAACCCGCTTCGGCGGGTTTTTTTTTGCTCCGCGTTTAAGGTCTATTGGCGTTGAGCGGTATACACAATCTCGCCGTCAACGATCGTCATAGCGACACCCGTTGTAAGAATATCCGCATCTGTGACGGTCATAATGTCTTGATTCAGAATGGTCAGATCTGCGCGCTTACCCACGACGACAGACCCTAAGTCGTCCTCTTGAAAGGCCGCATAGGCATTCCAAAGTGTCATGGACTGCAACGCTTCCACGCGCGATAAACGCTGGTGGTACTCGTAGCCTTCCTCCGGGGTTCCTTTCAGCGTTTTACGTGCCACAGCGGCGTAAAAGTTTGCCAACGGGTTAATAGGCTCAACAGGCACATCGGTTCCGTTTGCCAAGTGAACCCCAGCGTTGAGCAAATCGCGCCACACATAGGCACCTGATTCAATTCGGTCTTTGCCCAGTCGATCGATAGCCCAAGGTCGATCTGAGCTCATGTGAACTGTTTGAATGGAGGCGATGACGCCTAGCTGAGCGAAACGTGCAATATCGTCGGGTACAAGGTGTTGGGAGTGCTCTATTCTTGATCGATGATCTCTCGTGCCGAGTTTTGCTGCTTCTATGGCATCGAGCACGACCGTATTGGCCTTGTCGCCAATAGCATGGGTATTGATCTGCCAGCCGTGCTCACCGGATTTTTTCATGATCTCGACGAGTCGTGCCGTATCAAACGTCTGAACACCCGATGTGCCTGTGTCATCGGTGTAAGGCGCATGCAACCAGGCAGTTCTTGAGCCTAATGCGCCGTCCATAACCGCTTTAAACGAGGCGAGCGTCAGTCGTTGGTCGCCCGTTGCGCGAACCGGAGCGCGATTAATCCAGTACTCGGTTAGCGACTCATCTTGTGCGCTGATCATTGAATACACGCGAAGTTTCAGATCGCCCGATGCATCGAGCGCGAGCAGTGCGTCAACTTCCGTTGCGCCAGCGCCCGCATCGTGAAACGACGTGATACCCCATTTGAAGGCCTGCGCCTGTGCAATCCCTATCGCATTTTTTGCCGATGCCTCGCTAAATGCCGTTAAGGGCGCCAAGAGGTCCATGGCATTTTCATGCAAAATACCCGTGGGGTTACCGCGTTGATCCTTGACGATTACGCCGCCCTCAGGTGCGTCGGTCGTAAAGTTAATCCCAAGGGCACGCATGGCCGCTTCATTGGCCAATGCAGAGTGCCCGTTGGCGTGACCTAGAACGACAGGGTGGTTGGGGCTGACTTCAGACAAGGCCTTGTGGGTTGGGAAGCCATCCACCATTTCTTTTGGATCTTTCGACCATTTGCTTTGATGCCAACCCCGCCCTTCAATGACCTGTCCGGCGGCGATTCGAGTCGTCGCGTCGGCAACCATGCTGATGATATCGTCGTACGAGTTGGCCTTGTTTAAATCAAGGTTGAGAGCGGCTTTACCGAAGCTTGCTAAATGCCCGTGCCCCTCAATAAATCCGGGGTAGGCGACATTAGAGCCGAGGTCGATCCGCCGATGGTCACTGCTCGCCGCAGTCTCGACCTCCCTAAGTGAGCCAATGTGAGAAAAGCGACCGTCCGAAATAAGGACCGCTTCTACCGATGATTGATCGCGCTCAGCGGTATAGATTTTTCCGGTGATCAACAAGTCTTCTGCTTGAGCAGGGGCCATGAACGCCAGAGCGCTGACACAGAGAATCCACTGTTTAAAATGATGTTGCATAGCACGACGACCTTTAACGAGTTTTGAATGCGCAGTATGACCCTGATGGCCGCTAATAAAAAAGACGTGCTTTGGTAGCTGCGCTTTTTTCGGATGGGCGGCCGCTTTAAAAAAGATGCCAGCCTGCACTTTCAAAGCGGTCAATTTCCTCGGTCGATGGAAAGCTGTAGTAACGGCCTCTTGGTAAGTCAGGACGGGGTGTCACAGCCAAGCGCTCGATATTCTCAATGGCGTCTCTGATTTGCTCGACACCGGGCCCGTACAGTGACAGCACCTGATTCATGTATGAGAGATCGGTTTGTACGCGCTGACTTCTTGTTGAAATCACATGGCCCGTATCGATCTTTCGGTTAGTCACCCAGTGAAGCGTTGTTCCGAGGTTCTTTTCGCTGTTCATCATTGACCAAAAGCTCGCCATAACCCCTTTGTACTCGGGCAGCAGGCCGGAGTGAAGATTAATGACGCCAAGTCGGGCAAGTTGAATGGTTTGCTCATGCAGAATCTGGCCGAACCGGATGCTGACCAGTAGGTCGGGCTCAAAGTCTTCAATGAGGTTGTGCTGATCTGTGTTGATATTTGTAACGCCGATCTCCGGAGACTGGGCTTGGTAAGCGAGTTCGGCAAAAGTGTGCCCTGAGGGCGGCATAAAACAGGTTTCTTTTATGATCAGGGCGTCGAGTCGCGGATCGCGTTGTTTTGCCACACCGACGCGCTCCGAGTAAAACAGAGCGAGTTCGTGGTGTTTAGAGAGACCGGGTAACAGCGCATTGAGAGCGACGTTGGCGTAAATATCGCGGTTGTAGAGAAGCCCTATTCGCACTGTTAATCCCCTGGCAGTAGCCACCAGTTTACTCTGTCCTTTATGCTCCAGCGAGACCCTGAAGGTTAAGGGGTAGCAAGAGGGCATGTGATGCAGGGGTACTCAGTAAAAGTCGCAACGGCTGTGGTGATCGCCAATATGATCGGCACGGGTGTATTTACGTCCCTTGGCTTTCAGCTTTTAGCCATAGAATCGACCGGTGCGATTCTGTGGCTCTGGGTCTTGGGTGGCCTCTGCGCGTTGTGTGGCGCATTGTGCTACGCGGAGTTGGGTGCACATCACACGGGTTCAGGGGGTGAGTATCACTTCCTCACCGAGTTAGTTCACCCCTATGCCGGATTTTTATCGGGTGGCGTGTCCGCGACGGTCGGATTTGCCGCCCCCATTGCCTTGGCCTCGCTGACGTTTGGTGTGTACTTAGCCACGGCGCTTCCTGACATACCGCCACGGCTGAGTGCGACAGCACTGATTCTCGTCATGGTTACGGTTCACACTCGAACCTACCGAGAGAGCGCCAACGGACAGTACGTACTCACTCTGTTTAAGCTCTTATTAATCGTTCTTTTTATTATCACCGCCTTATTCTTGGGAAGCGGTTTTGCAGAGCAGTTAAGCCCAGCCTCACTGGTTGACGTTACCGAGGTGTTTTCTGGACCAGGCGCAGTTGCTTTGATTTACGTGACCTATGCTTACTCCGGTTGGAATGCCGCCACCTACATTTTGGGAGAGCTTGAGAGCCCTCAGCGCGATCTTCCCCGAGCACTGATAGTGGGTTGCGCAGTAGTGACGATGATTTATGTACTCCTCAACGCGGTGTTTCTGACGTCTGCGTCGGTTTCATCGCTCAGCGGGGAGATTGAAATTGCCTACATTGTGGCGGACGCGGTCCTGGGGGAGGGGGGTGCCTTTGTGGTATCACTTTTGTTGTCGGGTATTTTGATTTCAACCGTTAGCGCCATGATCATGGCCGGTCCTCGTGCATTACAGCGGCTCGGCGAGGACTACCCGGGTCTGGACTGGCTCGGACAAAAAAACGCGGGCGGCCTCCCTGCTAACGCTATTGTGTTCATGGGGCTGATCGCGCTGTTCTTTCTTTGGACGTCGACGTTTGAGCAAATCCTTTTGTTTGCAGGCTTGGTCATGGCCGCCAATACGCTGTTTACGGTCATGGCGGTGTTTGTCAGTCGAGCGCGACGAAGACGTGCGCACAGTGGCGCGCAGTCGACCTTTCATATGCCGCTGTACCCTGTGCCAGCCATTGTATTTTTGATAATCACGGGGTGGACGGTCATTTACACCGCCGTGCAGTACCCGACTGGGTTACTGGCAGCTGCCGCCCTCCTGGTCGCGGGCTACCCCCTGTTTAAGCGGCTTCGTCGTAACGGCTGATTCGTCCGTTGCTTATGCATCCTTCTGTCAGGCGCGTTTCCTGCCACTGCAGCAAGCGACAGCGTGTTGAGAGGGTCGTCCTATTCGGCGATGACGACTGCTTTTATAAGAGAGTCCTTTGCCTGCGCTCCCGTGTCGTGTAGGTTAAAAAGCGGTGGGTGGTTGATTCGCACTCATCACCTTAAATAATTCAAATAGTGGTAACTCATGACTGACTCAAGCTCGGCGGCGCAGACCGTCAATAATCCGTATGCCTCGTCGCGCACAGGCTATTACGCGCTGTGTATTCTGACTCTTGTCTACAGCATCAACTTCATCGATCGACAGCTCTTATCGATTCTTCAGGAGTCGATAAAAGCCGATCTCATGCTCAGTGATGCGCAGCTGGGCTTGCTAACTGGGTTTGCGTTTGCTGTGTTTTACACGTTCGCTGGATTACCCATTGCGAGCCTGGCAGACAGAAGTAATCGACGAAATATTGTCGCCGTTTCACTCACTGTCTGGAGCGGCATGACAGCGCTGAGTGGCATGGCGCAAAACTATGGGCAATTGCTTGCAGCTCGTGTCGGTGTAGGCATTGGCGAGGCGGGCGGCAGCCCCCCGTCTCATTCGATGATTTCCGATATTTTTCCGCCCGAGAAGCGGGCGAGCGCAATCGGTTTTTACTCGACTGGAATCAGCATTGGTATCTTATTTGGTTTCTTGTTTGGTGGCTGGCTGAACGAGTTTTTCGGCTGGCGTGTCGCTTTTTTTGTTGTCGGTGTCCCCGGCGTCTTGATTGCCATTGTGCTCAAGCTCACCGTTCCTGAGCCCATTCGAGGTCTCACCGAAAATCGTGCGTCCGCGGGTGAAAACCCTTCGATGCTCAGCGTGTTCAAACTGCTACTGAGTAGGCCATCGTTCATGTTGATGGCGCTGGGTGCTGCGATGAACGCCTTTGCCGGCTACAGCAGTTCGAATTGGATTGCGTCATTCATGATCAGAACCCATCAAATGCCGACCGGTGAGCTGGGCACGTGGCTCGCCCTCATCATTGGCGTTGGTGGCGCGATCGGTGTATTCAGCTCGGGCGTCTTAGCGGACAAGCTCGGTAAGCGCGACAAGCGTTGGTATATGTGGGTGGCGGTATGTGCTTGCGCAATCTCTATTCCATTTCAGATCAGTATGTTTCTGGTCGACAGCCCTTACACGGCGCTCCTGCTGCTAATCGTGCCCGCCATTTTATCTAACGCGTACCTCGGTGCGACGATTGCGTGTGTCCACAGTATGGTCGGACTCAAGATGCGAGCTGTGTCTTCAGCGCTTCTGTTCTTCATACTGAACATGATCGGTTTGGGTTTGGGGCCCACGTCAATCGGACTGCTGAGTGACACGCTTGCTGACCAGCACGGTGTCGATTCGCTCGGCTATGCAATGATGTACATTATTCCGAGCGCCATGTTTATCTCAGGAATCTTCTACTTACTGGCCTCGCGCTATATTCGAGACGACTTAGCGAAGGCGCCGGATTAATAAGAGCCCGCACGCTGCGGGCTATTCCTTAAAACCCCGATTTGAGAACGCGTTGCGAAATTGCGCGTTGTTCAATGTCGTTTTTGTTGAATACGATGGGCCGCCACTGTTTTTCGGCATAGAGTTTCGTTTGATCATCGAAATGCGGTGAGGCCGGGTCGCCGGACTGTGAATAAGACAGAATCGCCTCAGCTTCAGGGCCTGCCTCGCCCCAAGCCAGCGCCATAATGAAACTCGAGCCGTGCACTACGTTGTAGCCTGATGTTGACAGACTTTTACTGTCGCCCACGAAGTGTTCGCTGCCGGTAAAAATTGGTGTTTCAGTTGGGTTGTCAGTGCGTGTGGTCGTGCCTTGAATATTGGCAATACCTTCGTAGCCATTACCACCGTGAATCGGGTAGTCACGCTCATCGCGATGTGCCACCTGTAAGTCGCCCAAGGGAACATCAAGGGCGATGCCTGCTGTATTGAGGACATCGGCTGCTTCGGCAAGGCGGTCGAGCGCGAGCGACTCATCCGCTAATCCCCTTGGCGTGTCGGCAGGCTCCGTGGGATTAAACGGGACTTTAAAGAGTGATTTGCCCAGGTAGGTCTCATCGTAGGGATAGCGCGTGAGCCACTCCCGAAACAGAACTGCGCCGCGTGACTCCCGATTGAACCTACGATCCCAGCCTTTTAGGACCGTGCAGGCCGCGGTGAGATCAATGACCCTGCCGGCGACTTCACGCGCGGGTGCGCTCTGGCAGGCCGATAAAAGCTCGGGCAGTAACAGGTGAGCTGTCAGGCTGTCATTGCCAAAAAGCGCGTCTTGAATTTCCGCACGACTGAATTTGTTGTCGCCACCGGCGTAATTAAATGCGCTGTTTGGTTTGAGAAGCTCAATGTTCATCCGCGTTCGAACGGATCGAGGGGTCAGCGTCGGGCCGTAAAGTGGGGAGAGCGACTCTGCCGGGCGCGCAGGATCGCTTAGCCAGTAGCTGTCGTTGGCATTGAATACGAACTGTTCGCTCTCAATCAACGGACGCCGCTCAAAGGGTTCGGTATTGGCCACGGGAGAGGTGGTCTCGAGCCAATCATTTGCCGCTTTACTGCCATCTAAAATCACGAGTCCCTTCGATAAAAACAGATACTGAAGTTTTGGGACGGCGTTCAGAGTGTCGCGCCAGCCCATAATAGCGTCGGTGCTCAGAGCGCCGACGTTTGAGTTGTCGATGTAGACCGCACGGCCGTCAGCTGAGGCGGCAATCGTGTTGACCCAAGGCATAGCATTGTAGGTGCGATGTGCGTCGATGAAGTCGTCCATATTTTGGGCGCTACCCATGGCCTTCCATTGCGCAAACGTGTGAATGTTGTCTTGATTTGCGTCGCGGACTGCGTACGCCGTCAAAGGGTTGTCACTGAGTCCTGGCAGCGCTAACAGGGGACCGTGGTGCGACGACCAGATGGTGTGAGATTTTGTAACGATGCCCGTGTCCGTTTTGACATCGACCGACACCGCCACGTTCGTGAGCGCGCGCCAACCGTCCTGCCATCGGTATTGAGTCGGGTCGTTGGGGTTTAGCGTCAGCTGATAGATCACAGTTCGTTTAGAGTTAGACACAGTATGTGACCACCCGACGTTCTGATTAAAGCCAACGGCAACGCCCGGTGTGCCAATCAAGCCTGCACCGTAAGCATTGTACTTACCGGGAATGGTGAGATGCTTTTCCCAAAAACGTGCGATGCCGTACCAAGGGTAATGTGGGTTTGCGAGTAACAACCCGCGGCCATTTTCGGAGCGTTTCGCGGCAATGGCCCATGCGTTGGACCCCATATCGCGAAGCTTCATGTCACTGAGTGTGGCTTCGACAGTCGGTGCGGCATTGATTGCCTTGGCGATCTGATCCTCTTCGGGGGCGGCACCTTGAGGAGGCTGGGCTGCAACCAGTGCGCCTGATATACGAGGTAGCGTGTACACCAACGTCACGTACTGCGCCATCACTTCCGAGGTAGTCACCGGTCTGACCCAGTCCTCATCCTTGCACCAGGAGCCGTGGTTGCCTGCCTTTTCCTCGAGAAATTGGTTGTACCCTGCGGTATACCCCTCGATCCATTCGCGAATATCCGGCTCTTGTGCCTCAAGTGCCGCTGTTGCGCGTTCAGGAATACCAAGGGCCTTAACAACGATATCTCGCGACGTATTACGATTGTTACGCCCGGGACCAAAAGCCGCCGCACTTTCGCCGCGTGACTGCACGAGTGCTAAAGCGATGTTGCAGACATGGTCTTCTGCCGCACTGTAGGCTTCACCGAATCCGAGAGATCCCCATGAATTTGCCGTGATGTGGGGAATGCCATAGTCGGTTTTTACGATCGTTGCGGTATAGGTTGAGACGTCGGCAGTTGGCGTTGTGCTGTTTCCGCAGCCGACTAAAAAAGCAACGCCGGCGGCGATCATGACTCGAGCGATCCGCGGCAAAAAATACGGAGAGATTCGTTGCGAGTCTTGTTGCGAGTCTTGTTGCGAGTGTTGTTGCGAGGACTGTTGAGCGCGCTGTTGAGCGGGTCGCTGCAAGATTTGAGTTACCGACGCAATGGTCATGGGGCTTCCTTTTTTGGGTGTTAGACGCGATGTTAGGCGTCTGTGATGCTGAATCTGATTGAGCCGAGCGCGCCGTAGTTCACTTCATAGTGACCCGGTTCCCCGGGAAGGGCTGCGCCACAAGTACCGGTCAGGAGCACGCAGTTTTGCGTGATGGGCAACTTAAGCATCGCACTTTTGCTGACACACCAATCGAGGGCGCTCTGGGGACCTCCTAATGAGTCAAGCGGTGAAGTGGTGAGCCGTGTTTTACCGTCATGGATGACCGTTATTTCCACTTCCGTAAGTAGGCTAAAATCAAACTGATCCCAAGGCTTCATGTTTCCTAAGATAAAGCGATCAGTGCCCATATTGCACAGGACCAGATTGCCGGCCGTGAGGTCTTCGGGTACTGAAAAGTCGAGGTTGACCAACTCAACAGCGGGTCCGACAGCGAGGGGGGAGCCGTCGGCGTTTAAACGAATTCCCATTTCACACTCGATTTTTCGTCCTTTGACAAAGGGTAGGACCAGACCGTCGCTTGCCGCACTGGCGTCATACAGCATGCCAAGCAGCGCTTCATCCAGGCCGAGGAAGGCTTGAATATCGGTGTTGGTAACCCCGGCCTTAAGGCCTCCAGGTCGATCGTGAGTGACGCGTTTCACCAGATGGGGCAATGCCAAATAGGCGTCCTCGACAGTGATGCCCTTGGGCAGCGGAGGGATGCTGGTCTGCGTCTTAATGGCGAGAGCAATATCGTCCAGAAGACTCTCAGGAAGGCGATGATTGTTCATCACTAAAGCCGAGTGTGCCATCGACCGATCACCATTGAGTATCCGCGATCGTGACTCGGTGCAGGAGCCGGTCGTAGCCGTCAAAGCCGCCCGTCGCCGAGTGAAGAAGTGATCGGTTATCCCAAATCACGAGCATGTCTTTTTCCCATTGGTGACGGTATTGAAACTTCTCTTGTGTCTGGTGGGCGTAGAGTTCCATGAGGAGTGCTTGCGACTCCTCTGTCGAGTGACCCTCTAGCGTCTGAATATAGGCCGCAGAGGAGTACAGCGCTCTCGCGCCCGTCTCGTGGTGTGCTCTTACGAGTGGGTGTGGATAAGTCTCCCGGGCTTTTTCACTGGGTTTGATCTGCATGCTTCGGCCCAATTCCTGGTCGCCTTCACCGTAAGCGCCATCGGGTGCGTAGCCGAGCGCTGCTGAGTGCACCGCCGTTACCCCGTCAACCTTTGCTCTCAGGCCTTCAGGCATGTCCTCGTAGGCCTTTACTTGATCGGCAAACAAGGTGTCCCCGCCATGCGGTGGAATGGTGATGCTAAACAGCGCCGTACCGGCCGGTGGTACGGGCATAAAACTCCAGTCGGTATGAAATATTTCGGCAAATATGGGCGTCTTCTCGTCAGCATCGCGCTGAATCGCGCAAATGTTGGGGAAACCCTCAATGTGGCCGAAAAAGGGGTCTTCGCCGATGGGACCGAAGTATTGAGCGACGCGCTCAAGGTCATGTGGACTCAGTGGCTGATTAGGAAAAGCGACGACCTTGTGCTCGAGCCATATTGCACGCAGCTGAGCAACTTGGTCACTGCTGAGCTCACCTGTGAGATCAACACCTTCGATGCGGGCACCGCAGGCGCGCCCTGAGGGCGTCACGGAAAGTGTCATATCTGGGCTCCTTATCGCGTTATCGACCCCTGATAGTAGGTCAAGGCGCGTTATTCCACCATGCCAAATCTGAGTAGGCCCTAAGGTCGAGTTCATGGGTCCATGCGGAACGGTGTTGATGTGCAAGGTGGTAATAGGTTTCGGCTATTTCTGCGGGCAACAGCAAGCCGTCTTTTTCTTTACCTCGGGCGTCCCTCAATTGTTCAAACATTTCGGGACCGAGCATCTTGCCGAGCGTGTCCGGTGCATCGACCGCGCCATCAACGATAATGTGCGCCACATGAATTCCCTTAGGTGCGTACTCTGCATTGAGTGTTTGGCAAAGCATGCGTCGACCGCCCATGGCGGCTGCGTGTGAGTGTTGGCCTGCATTGCCTCGAACGGCAGCGGTTGCTGAAGTCACTAAAATGGTGCCGCGGCCACGCGCTTCCATGGCAGGGAGGACGGCTTTCGCCAGTCTAAATAGCCCGAAACAGGCCATTTTCCATCCAAGCTCAAAGGTTTTTAGTGCCGTTTGCTCGAGCGCGCGATTGCCAATTTGGGCGCCTAGATTGAAGAGAACAACGTCGATCGGGCCCAGCTGTTCAACCTCTTCGACGAGTTTCTCGATCGCACCTTCTTCGGTCGCATTGAGAAGGTGCCCTGAGGCTGAGTCACCGCGGGCGACGATCTCACTGACCAAGTTGTCGAGACCGGCTGTGTCACTTCGTCGTGCTAAAGCTGCGTGATAGCCGTGGGCTGCAAACTTCGCCCCGACGGTTCCACCAATTCCGGCTCCAGCTCCAATAATGAGGCAGACCTTGTTCATACGCTACGCTCCTTGTCGTCTATGAGTGACTAATCATGCAGGTAAATAGAACCAGATGATGCAGGTAAATAGAACCAGAAGGGTAGCGCGAGAAGCCGGTCAGCACGAACGTACTGAGCGTGTTCAGTTCAGAGCTTAAAGGGTGCCCTTCGAGCACCGGTGAGCGCTTGCTCTTTGACCGATGCGATCACGCCTGCAATATCTGACACTTCCTTGATCACTTCGCCGATCCGGATAGTCCGCTGTTGGTGGTTGATAATCGCGGGAAGTACGGGCACACGAGCGGCTTGTGCAATACGTGCAAAGCCTTCTTTGAGACTGCCGTCGGTATTGCGTGAGCCCTCTGGCGCAATTCCAAGAATGAGCTGTTTTCGGCGGGTAAATTCCTCGGTCAGTCTGCCCACCAGGCCTTGCGAAGAGCGCCTGTCGACAGGGATACCCCCAACACTTTTAAAGAACAGGCCCTGCGGGAACTTAAAAAGCGTGTGTTTTGCCATGAAGTTCACTTTTAGCCCCCAGCCCCAAATGACGGACAGTGCAAGCACGAAATCAAGATTGGAGCTGTGAGGCAAAGCAACGACAATAAATTTGGGCTCATCGGGAAGCGCACCTTCGAGCTTCCAGCCCAGCGCCTTTAACACTGTCCTACCGATGAGTTTGCGTAAAGGTTGTCGTCGGGCGGGAATCGAGTTGCCCAGTCGCGGCCATGCCATAGTATCCACTTTTATGTTGTTATACGTTGTGTGCTGCGTTAACCAGTATCAAGTCTTTCACGGGTAGATGAAAGTACAAACTGCGCGGTTTTTCGCCAGTGTTTAAGCCATTTGTAGTGTAGCCAACTCACGTTGAGAGGCGAGTGCTGGCCTAAAAGGAGCGTGAAATGAAGACAGCGTTTGTGACGGGTGCCGCTCAGGGCATCGGACTGGCCATTGCCCGCCGATTTGCGCAGGCGGGCTATCGTGTTGGGCTCTTTGATATTAATGACGCTCGGTGCCACGAGCTCTTGGGCGAGTCTGAGTTTACGCATGCGATTGCAGGACACTGCGATGTAAGAGACAAAGCGTCCGTCGATGCGGCACTCGCGTATTTTTCCGAAGCCACAGCAGGGCGCCTCGATGTTTTGGTAAACAATGCGGGGGTGCTGACGGCTGGCGAGTTGACGAACCACTCAGAGGCACAAATTCGTGCGATGGTCGATGTCAATGTGACGGGTTTGACACTGGTCTCTTACGCGGCCTTCCCACTCCTTAAGGCAACGTCAGGGGCGATGGTCATTAATTTGTGTTCGGTGTCGAGCATCCACGGAATACCCTTGCTTGCGGTTTACAGCGCCACAAAATTTTACGTCGACGGACTCACACAGGCACTCAATATCGAGTGGGAAGACGACGATATTTTTGTGACTTGTGTCAAACCGCCTGTGATCAATACGGCAATGGGTCAATCATTAGACCCTCGTCACACTGAGAATATGAAGATCACGATGGAGCCCGGTGATGTTGCTGAGGCTGCTTTTTCGTTAACCCAAACGCGTAAGCTGCACCTGGTTTTGGGATCGACGTCGAGGCTGTGGCACGGACTCAGTGGCGTATTTTCGATGCGCTTTAGTCGGTGGCTGACGCGCCGTATCATCGGCTAGTTGCCGGCATCATTGAGTGAAGTGAACGCACTTCACTGGACGGTCATCGGCGTTCTTAACTGACCACTACGAACGGTTATCTGTGAGGCGATGGTTCATGGGTTATCCAGCGCCCCCAGTCGCGGTGCACAAAAAAGTGACTGCGCCCCCACGCACTGGGTCTATCTGCGCAACGTCCACTGGGAGGCGCTTTGCCTCACGTGGTAGGTTCTTGATCCATGGCCATCAGTTGAGCCAGATCGTCAGCCAGTCTGACGCAGGCCGCCTCGGCACGCTTGCTTACGCGTCCAAACATCAAATAGCTGTGGGTCAACTCAGTAAAGCAGTGATGGATGACCGTATTGCCTGACTGTTCCAAACGCGCAGCAAAGGCGTTTCCTTGGTCTCGAATAGGATCAAATCCCGCAGTACCGATCACGGTCGGAGGGAGACCCTCTAGCGTCTCGGCGCGCAGTGGATTGACCCAGTCGTGGTCGATGTTTTGGTCATTGGGAAAGACGTGTGCATTGAAAAAATGCATGGTCTCTTGGGTTAGGGGGAATGTGTGAGCGCAACTGGTCATGGAGTGCTGGTCCTGGGCGTTTGTCGTAACCCAGGGGTAGGCGAGGCACAGGGCTTTAGGTTGTTGGCCCCCCTCGTCGCGCAAGATGAGGGCTAGCGTACTGCTCATTAGACCCCCTGCACTGTCACCCGCAAGGGCGACCCGCGCAGGATCTATACCCAAGTCAGCGGCATTGTCTTGCGCGAAGCACCAAAGCGCCTTGGCGTCTTCGATAGGTGCTGGGAACCGGTTTTCGGGGCAGAGCCGATAGTCGAGTGCGATCACGGCTGCACCGCAGCGTTGAGCCAACAGTGAGCAAAAGTGGTTGTCGGTCAGATGGTCCATAATGACCATGCCGCCTTGGTGAAAAAACAGGATCGCAGGTATTGTCCCCGACGCGTTTTGTGGGCGATGAATCCGAGCGGATAGGGTGTTCCCAAGAAGCTCAAACGAGGTGTCTTCAGCGGTTACCCCGCGCGCTGTTGGCAGATTCAAGCTCGTGAACTCGGCGGCTTTGTCGCGAATGTCCTCAAGTGATTGCGCCGCGCTGCCCGTACTGCCTTTCGCTGACAGGGTCGCGAGGACGTGCATATTCATGTCGAGTGTATTTCCGTCAATGACTGGCGCGGGCCCTGCGAATGCGCGCAACAACCATTTTGGGAAAACACGAAGAGTGTCGATCATTAGTAATTGGAGGGACATTATTATTCCTAGTGTGGTGACGCTTGTTCACTCTATTACACCCGTGGAGAACGCACAAAGAAGTGGGTTTGCGCTTCAGCAGGCGCCGCGTCACTATGGCGTATTGATTGCACGATGAGCGTGTTTTGTTAGGGAAGGAATAGTTAGTGGCTATAGAGGTTGATGCTCGCGCAGCGGGATTTGAGGCAAAAAAGCTTGCGCGAATTGGCGAGCACTTGAGCGAACGGTACGTTGAGCCCGGTAAAATTGCCGGGTGCCAAGTCCTGGTTTCGCGTCATGGGATTCCGGCCTATTTTGAGTCTTACGGTCTGATGGATCGTGAGCGAAATAAACCCATGCAAGACGATACGCTTTTTCGCATTTACTCAATGTCTAAGCCCATTACTTCCGTGGCCTTAATGATGTTGTGGGAGGAGGGACGCTTTCAATTAAGCGATCCAGTGCATCGGTACATTCCCTCTTGGCGTAACCAAGTCGTCTGGCAGGAGGGAGAGGGCAGCAGCATGGTCACTCGACGCCCGAAAGCGCCGCCGACGATGCAGCACATTTTGAGTCACACCGCGGGTCTCACTTACGGCGGTCTGTTGCCCGGTCTTGAAAGTCCCGTTGATGCGGCTTACCAGCACATGGGGGTGGCGCGCGGCGACGGTGAGACCCTGATGGAATTTGCTGACAAGTTAGGGCGTGTTCCTCTGCTGTATGAGCCCGGCTCTAAGTGGTGTTACTCATTAGCGACCGACGTGTGTGGCGCGTTGGTCGAGATTATCTCGGGCCAGCCGTTTGAACAGTTTCTGCAAGAGCGACTCTTTTCCCCTCTCGGGATGCGTGATACTGGTTTTCGTGTCAGCGATGATCAGCTTGATCGATTTGCGGCGTGTTATGTGCGGGGGCCAGATAAGCAACTCCTACTCGAGGACGACCCCGAGACGAGCCATTATCGGCACAAGCGCAACTTCTTCTCGGGCGGCGGCGGTCTCGTGGGTACGACGGCCGACTACATGGCATTTTGTGAAATGTTGAGACAGGGCGGCCGCTACCAAGGGACTCAGATTTTGGGTCGGCGAACGCTCGAGTTAATGACCGCTAATCACTTACTACAAGGGCAGTCCTTGGCAGAAATGGCCCTGGGTGCTTTTTCTGAAACCACCAATGCAGGCGTGGGATTCGGTTTGGGTTTTGCGTCTACCTTGGATGAAGTGGCGTCCTGCACTGTCGGTGCGGGTGACTTTTACTGGGGTGGGCGCGCGTCCACGTTATTCTGGGTTGATCCCGAGGAGGATCTGCAGGTCATCTTTATGACTCAGCTTATACCGTCATCTACATTTAATTTCAGAGGGCAGCTGAAAAACATCGTTTACGGGGCTCTCAAATAAAGGCACAGTGAAGCGGCCGGCAAAGGCGCAATTAAGGCCCCGGCATCAATAATAACTATGGTTTTTGGAGATCAAATAAAATGGAAGCAGCTCAAATTAACGCCCTCGCCTTATACGTCGGTCTTAATCTATTACTCACCCTTATGCTGGCGCTTAATGTGGTTCGCCATCGGTTTAAAGGTGACTCAGGCGACGAAGTGATGCTCAACAAAGCGGTCCGAGCCCACGGTAATAACATTGAGTACGTTCCGATCACGTTGATAGGTCTTGCCCTCTTGGCAATGACGGGCGCAACTGCACAGACGATTAGTATTTTGGGCGGCACGCTGGTGGTCGCACGTGTATCTCATGCCTACGGTATAACGCGCCCTACGATGCCCAATCCCTTCGGCTACGTTGGCAACATTGGCACGTGGCTGATCATGCTCTGCATCGCGGTTTCACTGATTATGTCGGCTGTTTCTGCCTAGGGCGTCGTGTGGGGGTAAAAAAGGGGCCTAGCCCCTTTTTTTGTGGGTCACGTTTGTAGCGAGCGCTTATTCAGTCCTCGCACATCGGCATTTTGACGCTGAAGTGTCGTCTTCACGCTGAGTGGGTCGCGTGGCACGATAAAAGCTGATTTTCATTAATGCGCAACGAGGTCCCAGGTTTCATACTTCGTTTTCCTTTTTTAATATCGGATGGACCTGTGCGACAGAGACTCCTTTTAATCTTGACGGTCGTGCTGATCAGCTTCACTCAGTGGGGCTGTAGTCCCGAGCAGACGATCAAGACCAGTCCCGCGGCCGCCGATATTTTTGGAGACCCTCAGTACCACGCGGTGTCATTTGGTGGCTACCGAGGCTTGAGTCGTGACGACGGCCCAACTGTTGAACAGCTCATGGATGACGTGAGAATTTTAGACGCCATGGGTGTCAAATTACTCCGCACCTACAACACGTCGCAATTTCCACAAGTAGAGCGGCTCCTTGCAGCGATAAGCCGCGTCAAGCAAGCCGATCCTGATTTTGAAATGTACGTTATGTTGGGCGCCTGGATAGACTCAAAAAACGCCTGGACAGAGGCTGTTTGGGATGCGAGTAATAATGCGTGGGTCGAGGGCACCGGGCCTGATCACACGCAAGGCGATGTGGCCAATAACACGCGTGAAATCGAGGCCGCGGTTCGATTGAGTAATCAGTACCCCCATATCGTCAAGGCGATCGCGGTGGGTAATGAAGCCATGGTTCAGTGGGCGGTCAGTTACTTCGTCTATCCGAAAACCATCCTTAAGTGGGTGAACTACTTACAGGACGCGAAGACCAAGGGCGAACTGAGCGAAGATGTGTGGATTACGAGTTCTGACAACTACGAATCCTGGGGGGGTGGCAATCCGATCTACCATACGCCCGAACTCACGCAGCTCATGCAGGCCGTTGACTTCGTTTCGGTGCACACCTACCCCTTTCACGACTCTTTTTATAATCCATCGTTTTGGGGGGTAGAGCCTGACGAGGAGGCGCTGAGCTTTGAGTCGATGACGGATGCAAGCATGCGTCGAACAATCGATTACGCCAAGAAGCAGTATCAAGCGGTCATTGATTATATGGCGCTGGTCGGTGTGCGAAAGCCAGTCCACATTGGTGAAACTGGGTGGGCGAGCTACGACGAGTCGGCCTACGGTGCAAATGGATCCAAAGCTGCCGACGAGTACAAGCAGAAAGTGTTCCATGACCTGCTTCGTGAGTGGACCGATGCCGCGGGAATTTCATTGTTTTATTTTGAGGCGTTTGACGAGCAGTGGAAAAAAGCGGACAGCCCGGGGGACTCTGAAAACCACTTTGGACTGGTCTCGTTGGGTAATGAAGTAAAGCACACTTTATGGGGTGCGTTTGATGCTGGCGCATTTGACGGAATGACTCGAAATGGTGCGCCTCTGCGCAAGAGCTATGGTGGCGATCGCGCTGAACTGCTGGCCGCTGCCATGGTGCCGCCGTTTCGGAGTCAAATGGCTGTTCGACGGATCGACACGATCAATAGCGCGCGTCAGGTGGGGGAGCCTGTCACCGATCAACAATTCGTCATCGTTCATAATACGTTGACCGCGGAAGACCCAGGAAGCACATATCCCAGTGCGCCGTTGAAGCTGACGCCGTGGGAAGGAACGACAGCGATTGAGCTACTGCCGGGTGGTGAGGTTCGCGTGGAGACTCGAGCGGGCGACTGGTGGGGGGCGGGTCTGGAGGTGGACGCTGACGTCGGCGAAAATCTGTCTCGATTTAAGAACGGCCATATGCATTTTGAGATTCGCGGCAGCAGCGATGTGAACTTCAGTTTTGGTTTTCAAACGGGTAGCTTTTTGCGGGGTGACCAGGTCAATAACTTTGCCAGTTTTGGCCCGGGTACTGACAATTTGGTGGGTGAGGAGTGGCGCACTGTCACCTTGCCAATCCCTGAGCTCGATGGTGGTACGGACCTCTCGGACGTCACAAATGTGGTTGCTTTTTTGAGTCGCGCTAAGGCGCCTGATCGCACCCTATACCTCAGAAATATCTATTTCACTCAGTAGCGCGCTGCAGGCGAGTCTCTCTTGCAGAGACTTTAGCCACCACTGCGCCGATGATTGCGAAGACATAGACGGCATAGACCGTGTCACCTTTCTGAATGAATGCAGCACCAAAGGCGACAAAGAAGTACAGCATTAAAATATTAATGCCGGTGGTGTGAAGCAGTCGCCATTGGTTAACGCCCAGTCGACGGACACTCCAGTTGTTCGAGGTCACCGCGAGTGCGGTGGTCACCACGTAGCCAAATGCGGCAACGGCTAATGACGCTGTTGCTGAAAAGCCTTCAAGATTCAGCAGAAATAAGGTCAGCGCGGCAAGGTGAAAGGCGTGAGCTGTCGCAAAGCCCAGTCCAAGCTGACGTCGATAACTCATGAGGACACGCGTTGCCGGATGGCGCCAGCGCCTGCGAGCGGTGCTCGCTAAGAAGGCCGCGAGCAAAAAAAAGAAGGCAAGATGCGCAGAGTAACGCGTCCAAAGGAGAAGAAAGCCAGGGGGCTCGTCGCTCGCTAGAGGTGTTCCGTCAAGAGGGACGATACCGCTGATTCCCATGATGGCAAGTGAACAGAGTACGCTAAACATCCAGACCATTGTCAGGCGCCTTGGTGGGTTGAGGTCTTTATTTGTCTTGTTTGCCAGTAGATCTGAGTCTACTGTGAGGTAAAGAGGTTAGCTTAACAAGGGGTCATAATGAAGTTGGCGTACACCGTCGTTATTGCCGCTGCTCTCGCGGGTTGCTCATCCGCACCGACGGAGCAAGAGGTGGAGTCAGCCGACTTTGGCGTATCGATGTCAGAGGCTGAGTGTCTGGCGATTGCAACGCCCTTCATCAGGTCGCGCATGGGCGACCCTGAGTCTGTGATTTTTGATGACCTCAAGTGCTATCGAGGCCTTGAGGGGCGCGTCCCGATTGCCCGAGTCGAGGCGACCTATGGGTATCGATTTGCGGGTAATGTTGACTCCAAAGGCGATATTGGACGTTACACTGGTCTGACGCCTTTTTCCGGGATCGTGCGCAACGATGGTGACGGGCCACGTGTGGTGCGTTATTGCATTACCAGTGGCACGACAGACTACCGATTCTGCATTCCTTCTAAGGTCGACTGAGGCTTTAAAGCGCCGATTTTACATTACGTTTTAGCACGTCAATAACACCTTAAAACGTCCGATATTGCTCATGCACGACGGCTCCTGCGTCACAGTTACAGCCTGATTTTGGTTTGAAGCAGCCCTGCTTTTAGCGCGTTTTTTGTTGTAAACACTCACTGAGAGGGGAAATTTAAAAAAAACAGAGCGGCGTATTGTAATTACTAATGCGAATCATTATCATTTGCGATATCAGCTAGAGAGTATTGTCAATGAACCCGCTAAAAGTAATGCCCTTGGTCGTCTCCGCACTCGTGCTTAACCCCGCATATGCCCAGACGGGCTCAACAAAAGACCGCGATGTGGCTAGTGCGTCGATCGAAGAGGTCGTGGTTTCTGCGCAGTACCTTTACTCGGATACCATCAACGCACTCAAGACGCCTACGCCGATCTTAAATGTCCCTCAGAGTCTGAGTATTGTCTCCGCCAAGGATATCCGTGCGCGAGGCTTTAATAGCATTAGCGAGGTGGTCAATTACCTCCCGGGTGTGACGACGTCGCAAGGCGAGGGGCATCGAGATGCAGTGATTTTCCGGGGCGTTCGCTCAACAGCGGACTTTTACATCGACGGGATGCGCGATGACGTGCAGTACTACCGGCCCCTCTACAACCTGGCGCAAGTCGAGGTTCTCAGAGGTCCTAACGCACTATTATTTGGTCGTGGCGGCACGGGTGGCGTACTGAATCGCGTTACGAAAAAAGCGCAACTGGACCAAGGTTTCACGACGTCGCAGCTCAGTGTGGACAGTCTCGGTGAGTTGGGTGGCCAGATCGACCACAATAGGGTGCTCAGTGATTCGGTCGCATTGCGAATCAACGCCATGGTTGAGCGGCTTGGTAATCACCGTGACTTTTACGACGGTGACCGAGTGGGTGTGAATCCAACCCTGCACATTGAGTCAGGCGACAGTGTGATTGATCTGTCATACGAGTACATTGATCACCAACGATTTATTGATCGCGGAATCCCCACCGGAGCTGACGGTCGCCCTGTGGAAGCCTTTGAGAAAATTGTATTTGGGGACCCCGATATAAATACCACAGCGCTAAAAGCCCACCTGTGGCGAGCGTCAGTGCAACACTCGTTCTCAGATACGCTCAAAGGTAATATCGCGGCGTTTTACGGCGACTACGACAAGCTCTACCAAAACTTTTATGCCGCCGCTTACGATCAGGCACAAACACCGGATGAAGTGACGCTCGACGGTTACGTCGACACAACGCAACGGCAAAACTCGATTTTATCGGCTAACTTGGTCGGCGAGTCTGAATTCGCCGATATGCAGCACACGCTTCTGGCGGGCGTCGAATTCATCGACACATCAAGTGACCAAGACCGCTGGAATACCTTTTGGGACACCACCGACGATGATAAAGAAACGTTCTCGTTGACTCGAAATCTGGGGCTTGAAGGCGGGGTTGGGCTGAATGCGCTGGGCAATGTCGCCACGAATAGCTTCGATCGCGACATCAATGATGACACTGACGTCTCGATTGATGTGACCTCGGTATACCTTCAGGACGAGTTAAAGCTCACCGACTACCTACAAGTGGTTGTGGGACTGCGCTACGACAGTTTTGACATTAAAGTATTCAATGCACTCGCCGATGAAACGCGATCGCGTAAGGACAGCGAAGTTTCGCCACGGTTTGGAGTCGTTTATAAGCCCATAGACGCAATTTCGATTTACGCCAGCTACAGTGAGTCTTTTTTGCCCCGCAGCGGCGAGCAATTTGCCAACATCAACGGCAGTAACGACGAGCTCGCGCCAAACACGTTTGGTAACCGCGAGGTCGGCGTTAAATATGACTTTGCGTCGGGTCTTAGCTTCACCGCGGCTTTGTTTGAGATAGAGCAACGTTCCCCGCAAGTGGCCGACAACGACCCGGCGACGCTCGATGTGATTGAGTCGGAAATTGACGGTTTTGAGCTTCAGCTTCAAGGGCGAGTCAACGCGTTATGGAGCGTGTCGGCGGGCTACAGTTCGCTCGACGGGGAACAGGTCAATCGTCAAGGCCGAACGGGGCTCACGCCGCGAGAGCTCCCCGATTCGATGTTCTCAATCTGGAACCAATTTACGCTTTCTGACGACTTAAGCTTAGGCCTTGGACTGACGCATCAAAGCGAGAGCTTTATTAACAACAGCAATTCGGCGATCTTACCCAGTTACACCCGAATCGACGCGTCGGCGCGCTATCGCCTGTCAGAGAGCACGGTAATTCAGCTCAATGTTGAAAACGCGACGGATGAGCTGTATTTCCCCAACGCACACAGCACGCACCAAGTGTCTGTCGGTGCGCCGATTAATGTGAGATTGGCGATTAATACGACCTTCTAGCGTTGGTTCAACGCTTTACTCACCTGTAAAAAGCGCCTCATTGAGGCGCTTTTTTTATGGCTCAATGAGGCCGTCAGCCTCTTGTGTGCTCACACCCACGGCCGTGGCGATGTCGTTGGGAATGAGCAAGGTCAGTGAGTAGTGCGCCAGTTTCCACTCGCCATTGATGCGTTGAACGACGCCGGTCCCGCGACAGTGGCCGAGTTTTTTGTTCAATAAGATTTCATCAAACCAGCGCGTGTCACCGTCGCCCTCGACGTTGCGCTCAATGACGGTGTAAGACCATCCGTGACCGTCGGCGAAGGCAGGTGCCGCGTATTGTTTAAACGCGTCAATGGTCCAGCGCTCGGTTTTATCAGTGCCCATGAACACGGCAGTGGGTGTGTAGCGATCAAAATAGGATTGAAATTCACCCCTGTCTGCATCCCGATGGAGGCCATCGATGAGCCTGTTGATAGCCTCCATTTCAGGGGTTGCCGTGGCCCAGGAGGACAGTATCGTCAGACCCGTTAAGAGGGCTGCGATCACCTTTGGCGCCCGCCTACTGGACTGACACACGGCGTGGTCGTTGGATCTCTGCATACACGTCACCTTATTGATTTAAAGTCTCACCCTGTTCTGCGGCGTCAATGTGCCCCGATATTAAACCGATAATTTGAGGATGGAGCGCCTCTGGCAAGTTATGGCCCATACCCTCGACTAGCACGAAGCGAGCCCCTTCGACTTGTTCGGCTGTGTGGATGCCGTGCTCAGGTGGTACCAAGGGATCCTCTGATCCATGAATCACCAGCGTCGGTGAGGTGATGGTGCCAACTTCCTCTGTGCGATCGCCTGACTTAAAAATAGCCATGAGGTGTCGCTCCATCGATTCGGGATAAAACCCGCGATCCCGCATGCGTTGCTCGCGCGAAGTTTCAGCGTCGCCTTCCGCCAAGTCCCTCAAGTTACCCTCTGCGTTGGCAGTGGGCGGCGGCAAGTGCGGTGCAAACGTGGTCGACATGATCGACGTGAGACTAACAACGCGCTCGGGGAATCGAGCCGCTAGGACCTGCGCGATCATGCCGCCCATCGACGCACCGGCGACATGGACCCGTTGATAACCGGCGGTATCTAAGACGGCAATACTGTCTTGCGCCATTTCGGTGAGTGAGTAGGGCGCATCCACTGACAATCCCAATTTGTATTTGAGCAACTGCCACCATAGCGTGGGTTGCCCCCACGCTGAGAAAAAGTCCGATTCACCGGTGTCACGGTTATCGATCACAATCACTTCGATGCCTTTTGATTCCAATGCGCTTACGAAGGCATCACCCCAGGCATAACCGGCGCCACCTAAACCCATGATCAATAACAGTTTTGGGTGATCTTCCGCTCGATTAAAGACGCGGTACGAGATAGCCGTATCCCCTGATTCAGCACGTTCTGCAGCCACTGTGTCGATGTAGTCACGCGAATAATCTGCGTATGAGGCCGATGTTGTAAAAAACGTGAATAGAATAATCGCAAGGTATTTCATACGTTATGCCTGCAACGCTCTCGCGTCATTAAAATGTGTGGTAACGCTCATTTGATCGATTATGCGCTGCCTTTATTAGCCATTGGCACACAGCACATTTGGGTAGGATAGGTTAGCGGAAACCAGTTGATAAGCGAGCGCAATTAAGCGATTTTAACCGATCTACTCGGTTGTGAGAGACCCTTACGCAGTGATCAGTCCTTCGTCTTCATCTAAACATGGCCTCATTCATGCGCTTAAGCTTACTCAACTGGGTTCAGCTGGCGCCGTTGAGCTCACCGCCGATGCGGATGCGACGTGGTTGCACTTTGATGCAGATGATCCAGAAACGCGGCGGTGGCTGCTCTCCGAAGGGGGTTTAAGTCCGATTGCGGCTGGTGCGCTGACAACCCACGAAACGCGCCCCCGGGTATTGCGCCGTGGCGATAACCTCGTTCTTACTCTTCGCGGGGTTAACCGACTCCCGGGCGCCGAGGCTGAAGACATGGTGTCACTCCGAATATGGACTAACGGCAGCCGTTTGATCAGTGCGCGTCTTCGCCCACTTCAGTCGACCGAAAGATTGGTCGATGAACTTCTTCAAGGGGAGGGAGCTAATACCATCCCAGACCTGCTCGTTGATTGGGTGGAGTACGTCGTGGATGACATGGCAGACAGCATCGCTGATCTTGAGCTCGATGTTGCGAGCGCAGAAGCCGCTATCGATGAGGGTGACCCGACGTCCATAAGACAATCTATTGTTGCGCTTCGAAAGCGAGCCCTGCAGTTTCGTCGTTACATGGCGCCCCAACGCGAAGCATTAACGCGACTCAGCGCAGAGACGCCAACCTGGCTGACTGAGTATCACCGAGTCAGACTTCGTGATATTGCTGACCGACTCATGAGGTACATCGAGGATCTCGATCAAGTTCGGGATCGTGCGATACTGGCACAAGAAGAGCTGGCTGCGAGGTTGGCTGACGACATGAATCGTAAAACCTATGTGTTTACGATTGTAGCGGTGCTGTTCCTGCCTCTGGGGTTTTTGACCGGCTTGTTGGGCGTCAACGTGGGCGGCGTCCCGGGGCTGGATGAGCCTCATGCCTTCAACTATTTAATGGCCTCGTGTGGCGCCATTATTGTAGCGTTGTTGTTGTGTTTTAAGTGGCAGCGCTGGATGTAGCCGGCACTCAGGTGGCGTTACACGTCGCTTGGCAGTGTCGCGGCGACGAGAACGAGCCGATTTGTCGATTACGCAGCTGTAAACCCCCCGTCGACCACGAGTTCTGAGCCTGTCATAAACGAGCTGTCTTTTGAGAACAAAAAGACAGTGGCAGCGGCGATCTGATCGGCTTCCCCAAGACCTAAGGGGACGCGCTCAATGGTTCGTGCGGCAAACTGCGCGGCCTCTTCAGGCTCCATTTCAGAAACACTGTCCTCGACCATGGGAGTCGCTGTAAAGCCGGGGTGAATCGAGTTTGCGCGTATGTGTGTGCCTCTGTCAGCAAGGTCCAGCGCAATGGCTTTCGTCATGGTTCTTACGCCGCCTTTGGAGGCTGAATACGCCACCGCACCCGAGTCGGACACCATGCCCCAGATCGATGACACATTGACGATTGCACCACCGCCTGAGATCGTCATTAATGGCGCACATACCTTACACCCCAGAAAAACACCCAATAAGTTAATGTTGGTGGTTTGCAGAAATTCTTCGGCTGTTTGTGTTTCGAGGGTGCCGCCAATGACAATGCCGGCGTTATTCATCAGGAGGTTGAGGCCCTCACCCTGACTGGCAATCAACTCCACAACCGAGATCCAGTCCGCCTCCTTGGACACATCCAGATGCACATAAGTTGCACCAATCTCTTCTGCAATTTGCTCGCCTTTCTCGTCTTGAATATCCGCGATCCAGACGGTCGCACCGCTTGCGATCAGGCGTTTGGCCGTGGCTAGACCAATGCCTGAGGCTCCTCCGGAAATAAGGGCGGTCTGACCGGTAAACTCATGAGGGGCTGTCGCTGACATAGTAAGGTGCCTTTTTATTGGGTTAAAGCCGTGTTGTCATCATGCCTCTATTTCCGAGGAGCGCAAACTCACGCGCGGTCAATACAGTCATTCGGGATTAACTTTCGGATTTTTTGGATCACGAGATACAAAACGGCGTCCCAAATGTGTTTTGCTGATCAGTGAGTCAAGGCGCTATCACTGTGTATAGTGGGCGTTCTGGAGGGTGAGCGCCTGCGCATCAGCACCTCGGGCGTGGTGTTTAAAAAAAGAGATAACGAATGAGCTTTCAGCAGTTAGAGGTATGGTCGATCGCATTTGCAGATGCCGTATGGGGGCTCCCAATGGTGGCGTTACTGCTGGGTGGAGGCGCGTTCTTTCTTGTAATCTCTCGGGCACTTCCTTACCGATACCTGGGTCACGCGTTTGCTGTGATGTCCGGTCGTTATGACACCCCCGACGAGGAAGGCGAGTTGTCGCACTTCCAGGCACTCGCGGCGGCGCTTTCTAACACCATGGGCTTGGGTAATATTGCGGGCGTTGCACTGGCTATTGTCGCTGGAGGACCGGGCGCTATTTTCTGGATGTGGGTGTCTGCAGTTGTCGGCATTGCGACCAAATTTTTCACGTGTTCGCTCGGTGTGATGTACCGCGGACGCGACAGTGAGGGCAACCTTCAGGGCGGCCCGATGTATGTCATTCGAGAGGCACTGCCTCGATCATTCTATCCGTTGGCCGTTTTGTTTTCCGTGGCGGGTTTGATCGGCACGTTGCCCATGTTTCAGGCGAATCAGCTCACGGCGTTGATTGGCCAGACCGTTTTTGATGGCGCGCCTCCTGTTTGGTCTGGACTCGCGACTGGACTGGGTTTGGCCGTGCTCGTCGCAGTAGTGATTTTTGGTGGTTTACCGCGCGTTGCCATGGTTGCGGTACGCTCATTACCCGCGATGGTTGTTGTCTACGTCACCATGACCTTGTACGTGGTGCTGAGCCACCTCTCCGAGGTGCCCGCGCTGTTGTGGTTGATTGTCTCTGAGGCCTTCAGTCCAACCGCGGTCGGGGGTGGTTTCGTGGGCATTATGCTGATTGGCGTTAGTCGTGGCGTTTTTTCAAACGAGGCGGGTGTCGGCACTGAGGTGATGGCGCACGGCGCAGCAAAAACAAATGAGCCCATACGCGAAGGCATGGTTGCAACGCTGGGTCCCATATTCGACACCTTACTGGTGTGTACCTGCACGGCACTGGTGATTTTGCTCGCCGGCGAGTGGCAAAACCCGGGTGAGCTTTCAGGGATAACGCTTACGGCTAATGCGGTTCAAAACGAAATGGGCACCATTGGTTTACTCGCCCTCGGGTTCGTTGCTCTTATTTTAAGCACTACCACGATGTTTACCGGGTGGTATTTTGGCGCGAAGTGTTTTGGATTCTTAGCAGGTGCCGCGTGGCAGCCTTATTTTCGATGGTTTTTCATTGCGGCGGTCGTGTTTGGCGCAAGCGTCAGTGTCGACGTCGTTTTCAACTTGATTTCGGGGAGTTACGGATTGATGGCGCTCCCCACCATGGTGAGCACTATCGTCCTGGCGCCTAGAGTGATGGTTGCGGCGAGAGACTATTTCGCGCGCCTGGAGCGTTGAGCGTCGTGAGGTTTGGTTTACACAGTGATATTTCGGGCGAGCCGTGAGTGACGACATTAACCTCAACGGTGTGATTTTAACGCCCACGTCGAGTACTCACGATAGGATTCGGTGGACGGCTTATGGACTACTTATCGTGGGGACTCTGTCGGGTCTGGCCATGCTCGCACTGGGCCCGAGCGTCTGGGGTAGTGCAGCTCTGGGAATCAGTCGTTTTGCAGTCCTAGTAATGGTTGCCCTGGGTCTTTTACTGTTGGCCCTGGCGTGGCTACTGGCGCGGCTTCATGAGATTCGAGTGGCGAATCACACCATTGTCGACTGAGCCTTAACGACGCTATGATTTTCAAAAATAACGTTAAATATTAAGTCACGTTCTACAGAGAGAGTCCTATGGTTCGCGTGGTATTACTGGTGTTAGTGGTGGCTGTGAGCGCTGCGGGTTGGTTGCTTCACGGCGCGGCGAAAATTGGCGTGGGATACTCCGCCAAGCAACTGTGTTCTGGCGTTTTCGTGAGCCACCTTCCCGCTGAATTCGTGCTTGAACACGATATTTTACCGCGTATGGCGACTGTTGCCGGTATGGATCGTTTTGTGAAGGCTGAGGTGGGCGCGCGTTCTGCCACAGTGAAAATATTAACCGCCTCGGCGACGGCCAGTTATCGTGACCGCTACGGCTGCACGCTCCATGGTATACAAGCCTCAACCGTCGATGCGCTCGACGCCCACGCCGAGCGTGACCTGTCGATAAGCGCCGTCCGCTCGGATAACCAAGCCGTCGAGTCTGCGATTGACGCGTTGTTTGAAGAGCCAGAAACGGGGGGAAGAAATACGCTCGCCGTTCTGGTCATGCACAAAGGCGAAGTCGTTTCTGAGCGCTACGCAGAGCCTGTTGGGCCGAGCACTCGATTGCAGGGTTGGTCGATGAACAAAAGCCTCATGGCGTCTTTTGTTGGCGTTCAGGTTGGCAAAGGCCACATGGCACTGTCAATGCCTGTCCGAGAGCGTCTGAGGGCGCTGGAAGCTCCCGTGCACACCACCCGCGATGTCTCTGACGAATTGACCTTAAAGCACTTGATGAGCATGGCCAGTGGGCTCGATTTTGAAGAGCGCTATTTGCCGGGCGATGACGTGACTGAAATGCTCTACGGTGGTGTACCCATGTGGCACGTACCCTTGGCGCAGGGCCATCGTAGAGAGCCCGGGCAAGCGTTTGTTTACTCTAGCGGTGACACCAACGTGGTGTCTTATCTCTGGCAAGCCTCTCTTGGGGACGTCTCATACGTGGATTGGATTGATCGAGAAATCAATGACTACCTGGACTTGGACGACCCGCTGCTCGAGCCCGATACCAGTGGTGTGCAGGTGGGCTCTAGCTTTGCCTATTTGACTGCGCGCGACTGGGCAAATTACGGCCAGTGGTGGCTCGACGCGTGGCACGGACGTGACGACATTTTATCGCAGGAGTGGCAGCGCCTTGCCGTTACCCCAAGTGATAGTGCTGACTTCTATGGCTTGAGCTTTTGGCTGAACACGCGCTTGAGCGACTACCCCGATTTGCCGGCTAATACCTTCCACGCGGGAGGGAATTCGGGTCAGTTTGTCGTCGTCGTGCCCGAAGCCGAGCTTGTACTTGTTCGATTGGGACTGACGTTGAACGAAGCTGCTGGTCTCGCCGATCCATTTGCCAAGATCTACAACGCACTCACAGCGCGAGACGATTTAGCGATTAACGTCAACGAGTAACCGCCCTGTGATTTTTCCTGCGAGTACATTTGGTGCGACGTCGCAGACCTCAGAGAGACCAATTTCGGTGATCATGGTCTCCAGAAGCGCAAGATCCATATCGCGCGCCAGTCGGGCCCACGCTGACAGTCTGGGCTCGGCGGGTGCCATGACACTGTCGACGCCTCGTAACACCACACTGCGCAGAATAAACGGCATTACTGTGGCAGGTAGAGCCGCACTTTCAGCCAGTCCACAGGCAGTGACGACGCCCCCGTAACGGGTCTGAGCACAGGCATTGGCCAGCGTATTTCCACCCACGGCATCTACCACGCCAGCCCACTGCTCTGCCTGAAGCGGTTTCCCTGCCGCTGATAATGTATGTCGGTCGATAATCGTCGATGCACCGAGCCGCGTGAGGTAATCGGCTGCATCCGGCTTGCCGGTTGATGCGGCGACCGAGAAGCCGCGCGCCGCAAGGAGTACGACAGCGACACTGCCCACGCCGCCGCTGGCACCGGTCACCAAGATCGTGCCTTGGTCTGGCGTGACGCCTTGAGCGTCGAGTGCATCGACACACAGCGCCGCGGTGTAGCCTGCAGTGCCGATTGCCATGGCCTGACGTGTGGTCATATTTTGTGGGAGTTTCACTAAGAAGCTGGCCGGCACGCGTGCGTACTGTGCCAAGCCGCCCGAATGGCCTTCACCCATGCCCCATCCATTGACAACCACCGAGTCGCCAACATTCCACATCGGATCATCACTTTGCTCAACGGTCCCCGCAAGATCGATACCGGGAACCAATGGGTAGTTTCGAATAATCGGCGCGGAAGCGGTAACCGCCAGCGCATCTTTGTAGTTGATGGTGCTGTAATCGACTTTGATCAGGACACCGGTGTTTGCGAGGTCTGACGTGTCGATCTGTGTGACGTCGACGCGATGTTGGCCGTCAGGTTGAGTTGCAAGCAATGCGTTGAACATGGTGTTTACCTCGTGCGGAAGTCGGTCATTATTGTGTGAACAGAGTACGTTATATCAACCTAAAAAAGATTACTTTCACGGATGATATGGATAAATGAAGGGTGCGCGTTCGAGTTCCGGTAGGGTAGCCGGGTGACGCTTTTAAAAGGTGATTGTCGTGACAAAAAAAGTAATTAGAGAGCCATTCCCCATAGTGACCGTTGAAAAGTCGGGGTTTAAAGAGACCTACGGTAGTGCAGAGGACATTGTTACGGTCTTTTGCACACTGATCAGAACGCAAGAGCCCTCTGCTACCTGTCTGGTCACAATGCACCCGATTGGCGGTACCGGCTGGTTGCCTATTATGAGTCAGTTTGCGCGCGCAGGCGTTCATGTCCTCGCCTGCGATAGCCGTTATCGTGGTGCCGATTACGCGCTCAACATGGAAAAGGTCACCTTGGATTTGGGTTCGGCAATGCGGCACGCTCGGGAGGTGCTGGGTTATCAGCATGTGGTGCTGCTGGGTTGGAGTGGCGGTGGTTCTCTCTCAGCCTTTTATCAGTCTCAGGCTGAACGTCCCACAGTGACCTCAAGTCCCTGTGGTGGAGGCCCTGATTTGACCCAGGCGTCGTTGCCCCCCGCAGATGCGCTGATCATGATGGCCGCTCACGTATCGCGCCACGGCACGCTGACCGAATGGTTGGACGCCTCAGTGATTGACGAGTGCAATCCAACCCTGCGTGACGCCAGTCTTGATTTGTACGGGGGGGAAATTAATCCGCCGTTTGATGATGCATTTTTGGTGCGCTATCACGAGGCCCAGATCGCGCGGAATCGAAAAATAACGAGCTGGGTAAAAAATAAATTGGCCGCGTTAATCGATGCGGGTCGAGAGCACGAGGAGTTTGCCTTTGTCACGCACGGAACGATGGCCGACCCGCGCTGGCTGGATCCACGAGTCGATCCCAATGATCGCGCGCCAGGCACGTGCTACTTGGGCGACCCACGCATTGCAAACAACGGCCCGGTGGGTCTTGCTCGATTCTGTACCTTGCGGAGTTGGTTGTCTCAGTGGAGTTATGACGACGCGAATGCCTGCGGCCCAACCAGTTTAGGACGCGTCACTGTTCCAGTATTGGTGGTGGGCAACTCAGCGGACGACGCCTGTACACCCCAGCACACTGATCGATTGTTTGAGGCAATTGGTCACACTCGAAAGGCGATGGTCAATATTCAAGGCGCGAACCACTATTACATGGGACAGCCTGAGCTCGCGGCTCAAGCCAGTGCCGCGGTGCTAGATTGGTTGGCCGATCAAGGATTTCCGGTCTGAGGCTTAAGACTCTTGCTGCCCAATGCCCGGGGGTATTTGGTCCTCCGGCTTCGTTTTAAAGGCGCTGTCGGGCATATCCAGCATTACTGGATAGGTGTCTTCAGGGTAGGCGAGGTGTGGCTTCTCAGCATCAAAGGCAGGCTGTTTAATCGCCCCACCTTGCCCTTCGAATACAGCTGGATGCTTAAACTGTTCGAGTTCTTCGGGGCTAATTCCGGCAAGAGACGCAACCTCTGAGTCGATCCACGTACCCTGACCGTCTAAGGGGTGGGTCACCTGATCGCTCGTGGCAATTTCCAGTGTGAGATTCTCAGGTCCTGCAAAATAAATCGAGTGACACAGGCCGTGGTCGAGAGGCCCAAATACCGGCACACCGCGCGATCGAATGCGGTCTCGCAGGGTCAACAAGTCATCCATCGTGTCGACGTTGAGTGCAATGTGCTGCACGGTCCCGGGTGCTGACGAGCCTGCGCCAGTGCCTGCATGAGTCTGACCCATCACCACATCTTTCGTCTCGTTCCCGGGAATAAAGACGAACGAAAACGACGCCTCGCCCATTTTGAGAAATGCATGCCAAGCGTTGGGCACCCCGTGCATCCAAAATAATCCTGCTAACGACAGGCCTAAGACGTCGGAAAAAAAAGCGATTTGCGCCTTTATATCGGCCGTTGACACGGCAATGTGGTGAACAGCGTTGGGCGATGTCATCGTGCGGCACCTCGTTGGTGATTTCCCTGAGTGTGGCGTCTGGACTGACACCAATCAATAGCACCAAACAATAGCGCAGACGGCTGGACTAACGATTCCAGTGATTTACTATGTTAACGAGGTATCGATGCGGTGAAGACGAACTCAATCGGAGATGACACCATGGCAACCATCGAACACGTCGCAGCGACAGCGTCGCCTAATGAGATTATTGAGCACTTACAAAAAGATGGGGCGGTCATTGTCGACAAGGTTTTACCTGCGGATGATGTCGCGCGTCTGAACAGCGAATTGTCACCCTTCTTGACGCAAAATACCTTCGGGCGTGATGCATTCACAGGCTTTAAAACGCAGCGTATTGGAGCGCTTGTTGCGCGCTCTGAAGCCTGCGCTGATCTCGCGCTTAATGCCATGATGCTGACCTCCGCACGTCAGTATTTGAGTGATTACTGCGACGATATTCAACTGCACTTTACCTCGGCGGTCGCTATTGCTCCGGGCGAGAGTGCACAAATTCTGCACCGTGACCGAGGTATCTGGGGCGGCTACCTGCCGCGAAAGGTCGAGCCCCTGTTCAGCACCATTTGGGCAACAACACCCTTTACCCGCGCGAACGGTGCCACCCAGGTTGTTCCAGGCTCTCAGTACTGGGACAAAGACCGTCAGCCCGAGCCGCACGAGATTGCCTATGCTGAAATGGAGCCGGGTTCTGTGCTCTGTTACACCGGCACTGTCCTCCACGGCGGTGGTGCGAACTCGACACCGGATCAAGTTAGAACGGGGGTGTTTATGCACTACGCACTCAGTTGGTTGCGCCAAGAAGAAAACCAGTACCTGTCCTGCCCGCCAGAACATGCCCGCAAACTCAGCCCTGAGTTACGTGCGCTGATCGGTTACGCGAAGGGCGGCTATGTATTGGGGTTTTACTCAGATCCCGATGACCCCTCTGCGGCTTATGAATCGGTTAGCCCTGAGCATTTGTTCAGTCAACGCGAGGAGCGATTCGGAGCAATTCACGGCGCGGATCATGTGGTATCTGAGTCAATGAAGTGACTGGTTTTGGTCTTCAGGGCGGGTGTCTAGCGGGTTGAATGGGAGGTCAGGCGATGATTAAGGTGGTTACGTTGTTGTTTAAACGCCCCGAGCTGACAGCAGAGGCGTTTCGAGATTATTACGAGTTGCACCATCGCTTGTTGGGCGAAAAATACCTCAGTCCACACGCGTTAAAGTACGTGCGTCGATACCCCATTCTCGCCGGTGATGGTGCAGAAGCGCCGGAATTCGACGTCATGATGGAAGTTTGGTTTGAAAACTACTACGCCATGGAGGCCGCAATGGCTGACATGAGCACCGCACACGCGCAGCACGAACTCGCCGAGGACGAAGCGCGCCTCTTTGAACGCGACCGCACTCAGAGCTTCATCGTCGACGAATGCGAGTCCGACCTGGATGCGGACGAGGAGTGAGCGGTCGCCACCATGATCATCGATGGCGCCTACTTTATTTCTGTTTTGCTAGGGTTTCTGCAACAGCGAGTGCACTGACGTTGTAAATGGCACGAGGTGTCGCCGAGTTCACCATGATGTGGGCCGGTCGTTTCAGGCCAGACATATAGGGTCCGATGAGCAGTCCGTTGGCCTTCTTGCGCAACAGTCCGAGGGCAATATTGGCGGCATCAAGTCCTGGAAAAACCAAAAGATTCGCGCTGCCTTTTAATTGACTGTCTTCAAAGATGGTTTGCCGATACGCCGAGTCGAGTGCGGTGAGTGAATGCATCTCTCCGTCGATATCGACGTCCGGAAGTTGTGCTCTGAGAATCTCACTGGCCTGTCTCATCTTGCGTGCAGAGGGCGCATTTGATGAGCCAAAGTTTGAGTGAGACAGCAATGCAACGCGCGGTGTGATGCCAAACTGCCGAACCTGGTCTATGCCGAGCAATGTTTTAGAAACGATTTGATCGACTGTGGGATCAAGGTCGATAAAGCAGTCGGTTAAAAAGAGTGGGCCGTCGTCAAACAACAGGGTTGTCAACGTTGATGCACGAACGTCTGCGCCCTGGGTGCCAATCACGGATCGCAGGGTTTGAAAATGGTCAGTAAAGCGACCGACTTTGCCACAAATCATGGCATCCGCATCACCATTGCGCAGCGCCATGGCGGCAATAACGGTACTGTCGGTCCGTAAAAGAACGCTGCTTCCCTCGACTGAGACCCCGCTTCGTCCCGCAATTTGGTGGTAGTCGCGCGCGTACTCTTCGTACTTATCGTAGCTGCGTGGGTTGATCACCTCCACGTCTTCACCGAGTCTAATTCTAAGCCCTAACTCGTCGATAACGGTGTTGATGGCACTGGGGCGACCGACCAATATGGGCCGCGCGATCGCCTCATCCACAACGGTTTGAACCGCGCGAAGTACAGTTTCGTTTTCGGCGTCCGAATAAACCATTTTCAGGCCGCTATTGGCCGCCGCATTAACGACTGGCTGCATAAACATGCCGGAGCGCGTCACGTGTTTGCTTAAGTTTCGACGATACTCATCAAGATCCTCAATCGGACGGCTTGCAACACCGGTCTTCATGGCGGCTTCGACAACTGCCACCGGCACGCGCTCAAAGAGGCGTGGATCGAAGGGTTTCGGAATAATGTAGTCGGAGCCAAACTTGAGTGACTGACCGTCATAGGCCTGTGCCACTTCCTCTGAGGCCTCTTGCTGAGCAAGGTCGACAAGGCCATAGGCACAGGCAAGTTTCATCTCGTCGTTAATCGCGGTCGCACCACAATCCAATGCGCCACGGAACAGGAAGGGGAAGCAGAGGACGTTATTCACTTGGTTTGGAAAGTCCGACCGGCCGGTACCAATAATGGCGTCCGGCCGGGCTTGGCGTGCAAGGTCTGGGTGAATCTCAGGATTTGGATTGGCCATGGCCAAAATCAGGGGGTTGGGTGCCATCTGCTTAACCATGTCTTGAGTGACACAATCACCGGTAGAGAGGCCAAAGAATATGTCGGCGCCTTCCATGGCCTCGGCTAATGTTCGCTTGTCTGTTTGTCGCGCATATCGCTCTTTGAACTCGTTCATGCCCTCTTGCCGGCCCTCATAAATAAGGCCTTTGCTGTCGCACATGAACACGTGCTCTCGTTTGAGTCCCAGACTCACAATCAGGTCGGCGCAAGACATGCTCGCAGAGCCTGCCCCTGAGATCACGAGCTTCACTTCTTCCATTTTCTTGCCGGTGAGCTTAAGCCAAGAAATAACGGCAGCCGTCGACACAACCGCTGTGCCGTGTTGGTCGTCGTGAAACACCGGAATATTCATCCGCTCGCGGAGTTGACGCTCCACGTAGAAACATTCGGGTGCTTTGATGTCTTCGAGCACAATGCCGCCGAAGGTGGGTTCGAGCGCCGCAATAATATTGACGAGCTTTTCAGGGTCTCTTTCGTCAATTTCCAAATCGAAGGTGTCGATGTCGGAGAATTTTTTCATGAGGACCGCTTTGCCCTCCATGACGGGCTTCGATGCCAGCGCACCAATGGCGCCCAGTCCCAGAACAGCGGTGCCATTACTGATGACCGCAACCAGATTGCCTCGTGCGGTTACCTTGGAGGCGTTAAGAGGGTCCTCAACGATGTACTCACAGGCATGGGCAACGCCGGGTGAGTACGCCATCGATAGGTCGGCTTGTGTTTCAAGAGGCGTGGTTGCTCTTACCTCTAGCTTCCCGGGTTTTCCCTCGATGTGATACTTAAGGGATTCCTCTTTAAAGGTGGGCTTCTCCAT
>ERZ807291.651-NODE-651-length-58682-cov-91.830556_pt1 | contig 58682 bp, 55 predicted proteins | sample MGYA00521257_ERZ807291 | MGnify/ENA primary metagenome ERZ807291 (study PRJEB31413, sample SAMN03169783) | marine metagenome | biome: Marine; feature: Water; material: Subsurface seawater | place: North Sea | collected 2011-04-28 | depth 1 m m ... | reverse complement strand
CTCCTCAAATTGAAGTTACTTTTGATATTGATGCAAATGGTATAATTAAAGTTTCCGCTACAGATAAAGCAACAAATAAAACTCAAGATATTCGTATCGAAGCTTCTTCAGGTTTAACTGAAGCAGAAATTGAAAAAATGAAGCAAGAAGCTGAATCTAATGCCGAAGCAGATGCGAAAACTAAAGAGAAAGTTGATAAATTAAATAGTGCTGATGCAATGATTTTTCAAACTGAAAAGCAGTTAAAAGAATTCGGAGATAAACTATCAGATGATAAAAAGAAGCCTATTGAAGATGCTTTAGAGGAGTTGAAAAAAGCTTACGAAACTAAAGAAATCGAAGTTATCGATCCTGCATTAGAAAAAATTAATGAGCTTTGGAAGTCTGCTAGTGAAGAAATGTACAAAGCTCAAGCAGAATCTCAACAGGGTGCACCGAATGAAGCTGATCAAAATCAAAACAAAGATGCTGGGTCAGATGATGTTGAAGATGTTGATTTTGAAGAAGTAAAAGAAGACTAAAAAGTTAATTAGTTTCTAAAATATAAAAAAGGATGCATGATAAATGCATCCTTTTTTAATTTATAATAGATTCAATTATTTCTGTTTTAATTTCATGATTACCATCAAACTCAATGTAATTTATATTTGAAAATAAATCTTCAAACCTTTTTTTTTCAGAATTTAAAAAATCTTCTGTAATGTATTCATCTTTATCTCCATATACATAGTAAATTACAGCTTTATTTTTCAGATATTTAAAGTCTTTTGGGGTTAGTTCTTTTGGTATGCCACCAGACATAAGAATTAATTTAGACACTATGATTTTTCTTTTTGCTAAATATCTCATTGCTACTGAAACTCCTTGTGAATATCCTAAAAAAATAAAATTTAAGTTTTCAATTTTCTCATTACTCAAAACATTATCAAAGTAACTTATTATATTTTCCATCTCTTTTAGAGTGTTTTCCTTTGTAAGCCAAGAAGCACCTACATGTTTCATCTTTGGGGCAATGTAATATTTGCTTTGTGCTTGAGGGATGATTATATAATTATCATCACTATTTAACCCTTTAAAATATTTTAAAAAATACCTACTCAAATATCCCATCCCATGGCAAGCAAATATTACATTTTTTGTTTTGCTAGTTAAGGAGTTTAATGTTGTATAAGAATTGGAAATAGTGTAAACAATTTCCTTTTCAGTTGAATTCATTTTAAACTTGGTTTTGTACTTTTGATAAAAAAAAGACAATGTTAGAAAATAAAGATATAATATTACAACAAGCCAGCAAAGTTTGTAAGAACACTTTAATGGAGACACTCAATATTGAACCAGTTGATGTAGGTGAAGACTTTTTGATTTTAAGAATGCCAGTTAACTCGAAGGTTTATCAACCTGACGGAGTGCTTCATGGAGGAGCAACAGCAGCTTTGGCTGAATCTGCAGGTAGTATGGCAACACATATGATGTTTAAAGATTCTAATTTCATGGTAAGAGGTATTGAAATTACAGCTAATCATTTAAAAAGTGTTAAAGATGGTTTTGTTTATGCAAAAGCTACTTTTATTCATAAGGGTAGAACTACGCAACTTATATCAATTAAGATTACTGACGATTCTAATAATTTAATTTCTCATTGTAAATTAACTACAATATCTCTACCTAAATCCAAATAGATTAATGAATCAATCCGATTTATTTAAAATAATTACCAACCATAAGGGTAAGAATTTACCTTTTGTAGTTTTTAATGAGCCTTATTCAGATGAAATACATGCTAAACTCCAAATTGACGATATACTACACACAGAATGTGATTTAAGTAGTGGGGCCTTTGTTTTTGCTCCATTTGATTCAAAAAAATTCAATAAAATTTATATGCCATTTGATAAATGTAAATCGTATAAATCACTCTCTTCAAATAAAGTTATAAGATCAAATTTTGATAGTAAGAACTCAGATGATATATTGAATAAGAAGACACATATTAAACTTATCAAAAAATCTTTAACAGCAATAAAAAATGGTGTTTTAAAAAAAGTTGTTTTATCTAGGACAGAGCTTATGTCAATTTCTTCAGTTGACTTAGCCTTAGTGTTTAAAAAACTGCTTTCTTTTTATAACAACTCTTATGTTTATCTCTGGTTTCATCCAAAAGTAGGATTCTGGGTTGGTGCAACACCTGAAAAACTATTGACTATTGAAGATAATTTCATAGAGACTGTAGCTCTTGCTGGAACAACTAAAAAAGGTCCTGATGGATCGGTTAGTTGGTCAGTTAAGGAAATTAAGGAGCAACAATATGTAAAATCTTATATTTTAGACTCTTTAATTAATATTGTAGATAATCTATCTTCTGCTAAAACAATTAATATACAATCTGGTAATTTATATCATTTGTGTTCAACAATTAGTGGTAGTTTAAAATCCTTTAATGATTATAATAGTGTTATTAAATTAATTCATCCTACTCCAGCTGTGTGTGGTATTCCTTTAGATGTTTCTAAAGAATTTATAAGTCTTAATGAGTCCTATGACAGGTCTTATTATACTGGTTATTTGGGAATTATATCACCGAAGAAAAAATCAGTTAAGTTGTATGTAAATTTGAGATGTGCTGAGGTGTTTGATAGTTTTATTAAAATTTATGTAGGTGGTGGTATAACTAAAGAATCTAATCCTGCAAATGAATTTGATGAAACCATAGCTAAATCTCATATAATGAAAAATGTTTTTTATTAAAAAACTAATTTTCTTAATTCATATCTTTGCATTCTATCTTATTTAAATGAAATTTTCAAAAAATATTCTAGCTCAATCAATTATTGACTTATGTTTTAAAAAGAATATCAAAAACATAGTTATTTCACCCGGTAGTAGAAATGCACCATTAACGTTGGGTTTTAATCATAATTCTTTCTTTAAAACATACAATATTGTTGATGAGAGATCTGCTGCTTTTTTTGCCTTAGGTATTGCTCAACAGATTAACTTTCCAGTAGTTTTAGTATGTACTTCTGGTAGTGCTTTACTTAATTATTATCCAGCAATTTCAGAGGCTTATTATAGCAATATTCCACTTGTAATACTTTCTGCTGATAGACCTGGAAGACTTTTGAATATTGGTGATGGACAAACGATAAATCAAAAAAATGTTTTTAACAAAAATATAGGTTACTCTGAAAATCTGAATCAAAATGATAATTATTATCTAAACCTTTTTGGCTTGAGAGATAATAATCAATATAAAATAAACAAGGCATTAAACTTTTCAATAGAGAAACAAAGCCCGGTGCATATTAATATACCATTTTCAGAGCCTTTATATGAAGTTACAAATAGTTTATCTGTTAATACAATAAATAAACTTCCAAGGCTAAATAATCAAAATGTCAAAAATATAAGCTCATTTAGAAATAAATGGCAAAATTCAATTAAAAAAATTATTCTAATTGGAGTCTCTTCTCCTGATTTGTTATGTAAAAAATCAATTGATTTATTAGTAAGTGATTCTTCTTTATTAGTTTTAATTGAAAATACTTCAAACGTTTATCACCCGTCCTTTTGTAACAAAATTGATCAGTTAATAGCTCCGTTAACCAACAAGGAGTTAAAAGAATTCAGGCCAGAAATTTTGATTACTATTGGAGGTATGATTATCTCCAAAAAAATTAAGGCAATCTTTAGAGATAATAAACCCAATGAACACTGGCATATCGGAATTCACGATGCAAATGATACATTTTTTTGCTTAACAAAACATTTCAAAACAAGTCCAAATAATATTATTTATAAGTTATATGAAAACTTTAATGACAATGGTTCTGATTTTTATAATAAATGGGATTTAGTTATTTCAAAAAGAAAAGAAAAACATAAAAAATATCTATCTAACCTCATTTATTGCGATTTCAAGGTTTTTGATTATGTTTTAAATTCAATTCCCTCGAAATCCATGTTGCAAGTTTCCAATAGTTCAGCTATTCGTTACACACAACTATTTGATTTAGATAGTTCAATTAATGTTTTCTGTAATCGTGGAACAAGTGGCATTGATGGTAGTACATCCACAGCCGTAGGAGCAGCAAGTGTCTTTAAAGGAAATACTGTATTTATAACTGGTGACCTTAGTTTTTTCTATGATAGTAATGCACTTTGGAATAATTTTATTCCTACAAGTTTCAGAGTTATACTAATTAACAATAAAGGTGGTGGTATTTTTAAAATTTTGACAAAAGATAATAACACTGAATTATTTAAAAAATTCTTTGAAACCAAACATGATTTATATGCAAAAGATTTATGTAATATGTATGATTTTGAATACTTCACCAGTAATGATGAAGATTCACTAAAGAATATTTTAAATGATTTTCACAATGAATCTGAAAAACCTAGATTATTAGAGGTTATTACTGATAATGATTACAATCAAGATTATCTATTAAATTATTTTGACTATATAAAATAAGAATTCTAATATTTGTACCTTTGTTGTATGATAGAATTAGGTATAATTAATAATTTAAAAATTCTTCGTCATACTCCTCCTGGTCTTTTTTTAGGTGACGAAGAGGACAACGAAGTCTTATTGCCAAACAGATATGTTCCTGAGAGTTATGAAATTGACGACTTTATAGAAGTATTTGTTTATTTAGATAATGAAGAACGAATAGTTTCCGTAACAGATGTTCCTTACATTCAAAGAAATAAATTTGCTTTGTTAAGATGTAATGAGGTGACAAGTTTTGGTGCATTTTTAGACTGGGGTTTAGTTAAAGAATTATTTTGTCCATTTAAAGAAATGGCTTTTAAAATGAAAAAAGGGGACTGGTATTTAGTTCATTGTTACTTAGATGATGAAACCAACAGACTACTTGCTTCCAGTAAAACAAATAGATTTTTAGATAATAAAACATTAAGTGTTGAGCAATTTGATGAAGTTGATATAATTATATCTCATCCTTCTGAACTAGGAATGAATGTAATTGTAAATAATATTCACTCAGGTTTGATATTTAGCGATAATATCTTTAAAGATATTTCAGTTGGAGATAAACTGAAAGGAGTTGTTAAAAAAGTTCACGCAAATAATAAATTAGATATTTCACTTGGTCATATAGGTTATAGAAATATTGAACCAAACTCTAATTTTATATTAGAAAAAATTAATGATTCTGATGGTTTTATTGCTGTTAATGATAAATCTTCCCCTGATTTGATTAAAGATACATTTCAAATGAGTAAAAAATCATTTAAAAAAGCTTTAGGGGGTTTATATAAACAAAAACTAATTACTATAAAGGATGATGGTATTCATTTAAACCATAAATAAATTCTGATGGAAAAAATTAATTGGATTAAGCAAAAAAATTATAAAGACATTACTTATAACAAATCTTCTGGAGTCGCTAGAATTGCATTTAATAGACCAGATGTAAGAAATGCTTTTAGACCTCAAACAACTTCTGAGCTTTATGATGCACTTTATGATGCGCAAGAAGACACTTCAATAGGAGTTATTTTACTAAGCGCTGAAGGACCTTCATCAAAGGATGGAGTTTACTCATTTTGTAGTGGAGGAGATCAAAAGTCAAGAGGTAAACAAGGTTATGTCGGTGAAGATGGATACCATAGATTAAATATTTTAGAAGTTCAGCGACTAATAAGAATGATGCCTAAAGTAGTTATTGCTGTTATTCCGGGTTGGGCAGTTGGCGGAGGACATAGTCTACATGTAGTCTGTGATTTATCAATTGCAAGTAAAGAACATGCTATTTTTAAACAAACTGATGCAGATGTTACTAGTTTTGATGGTGGATATGGCTCAGCTTATTTGGCTAAAATGGTTGGACAAAAAAAAGCAAGAGAAATCTTTTTCCTAGGAAAAAGCTACTCTGCAACTGAGGCACTAGAAATGGGTATGGTTAATACAGTCGTTAATCATGATGAATTAGAATCTACAGCTTATCAATGGGCTCAAGAAATTCTTAAAAAATCTCCAACCTCAATTAAAATGTTAAAGTTTGCTATGAATCTTACTGATGACGGTATGGTTGGTCAACAAGTTTTTGCTGGTGAAGCAACTAGATTAGCATATATGACAGATGAAGCTAAGGAAGGTAGAGATGCTTTTTTAGAAAAGAGACCCCCAAACTTTAATAAGAAATGGATTCCTTAAGTTTATGATTAATTTTAAAGTATGGATATCAAGTTTTAGATTAAGAACGCTTCCTTTATCAATTTCGGGTATTATTTTAGGTAGCGCTTTAGCATATTCTAATCAATTCTTTAACACTACTATTTTTGTATTTGCTTTATTAACTACTATTTCTTTACAAATATTATCAAATCTTGCAAATGATTATGGTGATGGTGTTAAGGGTACAGATAATAATAATAGGATCGGACCAGAAAGAGCGATTCAAAGCGGCTTAATTTCTCCACAACAGATGAAACATGCTATAATAATTAATGTTTTAGTACTAATAGTATTGATTACTACATTATTGTATTTTTCTTTCGGTACTAATGAATATTTAAATCTTCTTGTTTTTTTCTTATTAGGGATTGTAAGTATTTTTTCAGCTATCAAATATACGGTTGGTAATAAAGCATATGGCTATTATGCTTTAGGTGACCTTTTTGTTCTATTATTTTTTGGTTTTTTAAGTGTTATGGGGTCCTACTATTTATATGCAAAGGGTTTAGAGATTAATATTATATTTCCATCCTTATCTATTGGTCTTTTAAGTGTAGCTGTAATTAATTTAAATAATATGAGAGATTTGGTTTCAGACAAGTTATCTAATAAAATTACTATTGCTGGAAAATTAGGTTTTAATAATTCAAAAAAATATCATTTTTTTATTTTAATTGGTTCGATTGTATTTTCCATACTATTTATCTTAATTTTTTATTACAAACCCATTAGTTTAATTGTTATTCTATCTTATATTCCAATTATTATTCATCTTAAAAAAGTTTATTATATAACAAAACCTGAGCATTATAATAATGAATTAAAAAAAGTTGCAATCTCGACTTTTGTTTTTTCATTAATTCATTCGTTAATTATAATAATGTAGCTTTATTATAAATGATAGCAACCTATAAGAAATACAAATTTTTATTTAAAATTCCGGGTGGAACATCCAGAGGAATTTTACATGAAAAATATTCCTGGTTTTTAATTTTAAAAAATAATTCAAAAGTTGGAATAGGTGAGTGCAGTATAATTAATGGATTAAGTATTGATGATTCTTCTAAAGTTGAATCTAAATTAAACTGGATTTGCTCAAATATTGACAAGCCATCTTCTTTTTTATTTAATGAGTTAATTGACTTTCCAGCTATAGCATTTGGACTTGAGATGGCTTTAAAGGCAGTAGATTGCGAGAAAGATAATGTTTTGTTTCCGTCAGATTTTACAAATGGAAAAACCAGTATACCAATTAATGGTTTAGTTTGGATGGGTGATATAGATTTTATGAAGAGTCAGGTTGACTTAAAACTTTCAGAGGGTTATAGATGCTTAAAACTTAAAATAGGTGCCTTAGATTTTGACAAAGAATATTCTTTGCTAAAAAGTATTAGAGACAAGTATTCTCCTTCAGAGCTGGAAATTAGACTTGATGCCAATGGAGCATATTCTTACAGAAACTCTTTGGGTATTTTAAATAAACTATCAGAATTATATATTCACTCTATTGAACAGCCAATAAAAGCAGGTCAGTTTAAAGAAATGTCCGAGCTATGTATTAGTTCGCCCATCCCCATAGCTTTAGATGAAGAGTTGATAGGTGTAAACAGTATTGAGGATAAAATAAAATTAATTGAAGAAATTAAACCACAATATATAATCCTTAAACCTAGTTTAATTGGTGGTTTTAAATCTTCAGAAGAATGGATTAACATATTACCAAAAAGTACAAAGTATTGGGTGACGAGTGCATTAGAAAGTGATGTCGGTTTAAGCGCAATATCTCAATGGGTGTACACTCTAAATTGCTCATTGCCACAAGGTTTAGGCACAGGCTCGCTATTTTCTAATAACTTTTCCTCACCATTAAGTATAAAAAGTGCTAAATTGCACTATGATAAAAACAATAACTGGAATATAAAAATTTAGATAATGTATATAGAACAAGCTCAAAAAAATTTAAGTGATTGGTGGAGGTATTTAATTGGAATCTTTATTGTTTTTTTCTTTTGGCAAATTATAGGTGCAATTCCGTATGTTATTGCCATCTTTAATAAAGTAGGACTTGAAGGTTTAGCTTCTTTAGAGGATCCAGATAGAATGTTTACTATTTTAGAAGATAGTAGTTTGACCTTCTTCTATTTAATGTTAATGTTTGTAATAGGGTTAGCGGGACTGTTTTTTACTACTAAATTTTTACATAATCAGACTATAACTAACCTAACTACATCAAGATCTAAAATTGATTGGAAAAGAGTAGTCTTTGCTTTTTTTACTTGGGGAATTTTATCAGTTTCGATGACAGGTTTAGATATTTTTTATTTTAGACCAGATGAATATCTATATAACTTTGACTTAGATAAGTTTTTAATTTTAGCTGCTTTAGCTATTATTTTAGTACCTCTTCAGACTAGTTTTGAAGAGTATTTCTTTAGAGGATATATGATGCAGGGTTTAGGAAATATTTTTAAAAACAGATTATTACCTCTTGTTTTTACTTCTCTAGCTTTTGGTTTGCTACATATTGCTAATCCTGAAGTTGGAAAGCTTGGATATTTTATCATGATATTTTATATAGGGACAGGATTTTTCTTAGGTATAATAACATTGATGGATGAAGGATTGGAACTTGCATTAGGTTTTCATGCTGCAAATAACCTATTTATAGCTCTACTAGTTACTGCAGATTGGACCGCTTTTCAAACAGATTCAATTTTCAAAGCCACATCTGAACCTACTTATATTGGATGGAATGAATTTATCGCAAACCCTTGGGTTATTTCAGAAATAGCTATTCCAGTATTTGTAATTTTCCCTTTACTTATCTTTATTTATTCAAAAAAGTACAATTGGAGTAACTGGAGTGATAAGTTAACCGGAAAAGTTAATTCTTTGCCAGTTTCTGAAGAGGATGTCTGGGACAAAAGATAAATTCAAATTTTGAAAAAGTATATAAATCTATATTTAATATCGATTTTATTTATTTACGCTGGGTTCGCTCATTTTATTAATCCACAATTTTATATTAACATAACCCCTTCATTTATCCCTTTTAAGCAGTTTTTAGTGGATTTAACTGGTGTTTTGGAGATTCTTGGCGGTATATTGGTTTTATTCAAAACTACTCGTAAAACAGGAGTTTATTTACTTTTAGGTTTGTTAATTTTATTTTTTATTGTCCACTTAGATATGCTATTTACTTATCAAGTAAGTGAAAATTTTATTTTGAATAAATCATTATTATTGATTAGAATTATTATTCAATTTATATTAATTGGCTGGGTAATAAGTTTACTGAAGCTATTTCCTAATAAAAACAATGTCTAATTTATTAAAGTCAGCAGCTGCGTTAATAACTTTTCTAAAATCATTATACTTAGACTTACTATAGTTTAATGATTTGTAGAACTCTTCAATAGAAATATTTAGTTGATTTCCTTCAATTACATATCTTGACTCAAATTTTGCAACTATTTCTCCATTAGAAATATAATTTTCGTTAATATTTATACTTTCAATTCCTTCAACATTATATCCTCTAGGAATTTTTATAGATATTTTATAATCATAATAATTTGGATATCTTATTTCAATTGGATTTATCCTTTTGTTATTAGAGTACAATTCACTTTGTGTGCCTATAACACTACCTAAATTAAAGATATATCTTTTATTTTTTTTCTTGCTAGTTTTATTATCACTAGTAAGAACACTTTCTGCTGAGATTATAGATTTAACTACAAACGGATTATTATAATTTGGTTGATAAATATCTTTATTAATAATTGAATATTCAATTATTTTTTTCCCTTTTATCCCTGAAGTAGTTAGGTAGTCTTTGAACTCATCTGAATTTAGATTATTAGATAAATTTAACATGGCTCTATTAGTAATTGCCCAATGTCCAGTAAATTCTTGAGTTTCACTAATTACTGCTTCTTTCATTTTTTTAAAATCAACGTTTATTGTACGATTTATAGTGCTGTATTTTTTATCATTTTCAATTATTGTACTGAAATAATAATCTTTATTTTTGTCGATATAAATCCCGTAATTACCTAAAACATTGAAGGGAGCTTCCCCAACTCTGTACTCTTTTTTATCTGGGATAATATATTTTTTTATCTCAGGTATGTAAAATAAAATTTCTCTTAAATTATCCGGATTAAAAAAGTCAGGATCAAATCTGTTGAAATATCTATTGGATGTTATTAATAGTTCGTAATCTATATTATTATATGATAAAAGACTCGAGTATAGTTGAACAATACCAATATTACTACCTTTTTTATTTTTTAAAATATAATCTAAACGAGACAAGTCGGCATTACCATTTTCTTGAATTGTGAAATTATTTTTAATATAATTATCAATTATGTTAATTTTCTTAAATGTCTTAGAAAGATATTTGTTTTGAGGTTCAGCATTAGATTTAGTCAATTTAAACTCATTTAAAATTATTTCATTAAACTCAATTAATTCTTTTGAGTATTTCTTTGGAAATGCAATAGGGTATATGCTTTCGTTTATATTTTCCCAAAATTCATTTTGCGGAGTTACTTTATCAGCTAAATAGCATTGATAACTAATGTTGACTCTATTGGCTTGAAGTGTTGAATACTCCTCATTTTTTATAGCTTTTAAATTATTAATTATAATTTTCTTGACCTTAATATTATTAATTAAATCTAAATTAAAAACTTCATTAGTGTTGTAAGATTTAACTTTCGATTTAAAGTTATTGGGAATTAAAATAAACTCAGTTTTGGCGTTAAAATACTCTTCCTGTAAAATTTGGCTTCCATGAATTTCATTTCTTTCTTTAGTGGTGTAAATATATTCTAGAGTTGAATTTTTTTGTAATTCAGGTAATTGATAAATCTTAAAATTCTTATTAAATTCCTTGTTGTCCAACTCAGTTAGAGTTGAATTGTCAAAGTTTACTACTAATCCAGTACTGTCAATTGTTCTTAACTTTAAATCAACTAAATAATCCGAATTATACATCGGTATATATATTATTTTATGGTATTCAGCTCCAACACTATCTAGTATTTTTATAATAGTATGTCTAGTTAGAAATTTTTCAAACGAGTTGTTTATACTGTCATTAGCTTCTTTAAATTCAACAATATATTTATTCAAAAGTCCAATAGAGGATTCTTGAAAGCTAGAATCAATTTCTTGAACATTTGTAGTTTTTTCAGACCATTTATACGTCTTATAAAATTGAGCATATGTAAAGGTATTCACTAAAATTAAAACTATAAAAAGAGTTTTTTTTATCATTTATTTCAACAAATTTTTGGAGTAATTGATTCAAATATATTTATTATAATTAAACATAGAGTTAAAATAATTATAAATTTAACGTATTGTATATTTGTAGATATGATTTCTATTGATAAAAATTTTAAATTAAATTCTAAAAGTTATAATGAGAGGGAACTAGTTGAGTTTGCTTCAATAAATATCGAAAGTAATTATATTGATTTAATTGACCTTTCTAATTTTATTTTAGAAATATTTAATCACAAATCTTTTATTTTATGTAAAACATCTGGGACTACTGGAGATCCAAAAGTCATAAAACTTGAAAAAAAATCACTTTTAAGCTCTGTTTATATGACCAAAGATTACTTTAATCTAAAGTCTGGTTATTCGGCTATTTCTTTTTTACCAATGAATTTTATTGCTGGTAAGATGATGTTAGTTAGAGCTATGGTAATTGGATTAAATCTTCAATTAAATAAAGCAACTTCCAATCCATCAGACTTTATTGATCGAAATTATTTTTTTTCTGCAATGACTCCAATGCAAGCTAGTAATTCAATTAATAAACTTAAACATATAGACAATCTTATACTTGGAGGTTCTAATGTATCTGATTCTTTAAGTTCAAAAATTTTATCAAATATTGATACATATTATGAAACTTACGGAATGACTGAAACAGCTACTCACATTGCTATAAAAAGAGTCTCCAAAAATGATTCTAAACCAAATAGCTTTAAAGTTTTGAACGGAGTTAGTATCTCAACAGATTTAAATAACTGTTTAGTAATTGATGTTCCATCAATTACTAAAAATAAGATAATCACTAGAGATATAGTTAATATAAAATCGAATCAGGAATTTTATATAATTGGTAGAGCAGATAATATTATTAATTCTGGAGGGGTTAAGCTAATCCCAGAAGATATAGAAAGAAAACTGTCTAAATACATTTATAAAAATTATATTATATCTTCATTAAAAGATGATATATTAGGAGATAAATTAATACTTATAATTGAATCTGAAAAATATAAACTTAAAGAGAATATTTTCAATTCCTTAAACAAATTCGAAATACCTAAAGAAGTTTATTTTATCAATAAATTTATATACACTAAATCAAATAAAATTGATAGAATTAACACCAAACTAACAGTAAATTAACCAATTATGTATAAACTGATTATTGCATTTTTAATTTCAATAAATTTATTTTCTCAAGAAATATTATCTGAAAAAAATAGAGCTGAAGTTGTAAATAGTATTTTAAAAGATCGATTAAATAATCTTCTACCAGATCTTATGGATGAATCTGAAATAGACATGTGGATTTTAATTTCCAGAGAATATAATGAAGATCCAGTTTTAAAAACAATGTTACCTGCTGAATGGTTGAATGCTAGAAGAAGAACTATTATACTTTTTTACAGAGATAAAAAAAACAATACAATTGATAAATTAGCTGTAGCAAGATATAATTTTGGAGATAATATAATCTCAGCATGGGATAAGCAAACACAGCCAATTCAATGGGAAAGGTTAGTTGAGTTAATAAAAGAACGTAATCCGGATAAAATAGGATTAAATTTTTCTAAAGATTTTAATATTTCAGATGGATTAGATAAAACTGACTTTGATGAATTTATGCAGGTACTTCCTGAAAATTACCAAAATAAAATTGTCAGCGCTGAAACATTATCTAATTTATGGATTGAAACAAGAACAGAATATGAGATGGAGTTATATGAAGATATAATATCTATTACTCATAATATTATTTCAGAAGCATTTTCTAATTCGGTGATAAAACCAGGTTTAACAACGACTACGGATATTGAATGGTGGATGAGACAAAAAGTTACAGAGCTAGGTTTAGACACTTGGTTTCATCCTACTGTGGATATACAGAGAAATAGTGAGCTTCAAAAAGATCATTTAAATTCTTTTTCTGAAAGACCTAGTGATAAAATCGTTAATTATGGTGATTTACTTCATTGTGACTTTGGAATAACCTACCTAAGATTAAATTCAGATTGTCAACGTTTAGCTTATGTTATGAAGGAATCTGATAGCGATATTCCTGTTTTTTTAACAAACGCTTTTAAAAAAGGGAATGAATTACAAGATATTCTGACTAATAACTTTAAACACAAACTTTCTGGAAACGATATTCTTATTAATTCATTAAATGAAGCAAAAGATATTGGATTAAGACCATCTATCTATACACACCCATTGGGATCTTATGGACATTCGTCCGGACCTACTATTGGAATGTGGGATTCTCAAGAAGGAGTAAAGGGCGCAGGAGATTACAATCTTAATTATAATACTGTCTATGCCATAGAACTAAATATTACTACTTTTATTTCAGAGTGGAATAGAGATATAAAAATTATGTTGGAAGAAGCTGGTTTTTTTGGAACAAAAGGTTTTACATATATTAATAATAGACAAACTAAAATAATAGAAATTCCATTTATTAAATAATAATTTTATTAGTTTAGTAAAAAATATTTTTAAATGAAAAAACCTTTATTAACAGTATTACTTTGCTTGTTTTCAATTTTATCATTTTCGCAACAATTAAATAATGTTCAAAGAGGGCAAAGAGGTTATTCTCCTATGCCAAAATATGATAGCTCTGCATATGTATCTACTCTAGATGTTTACAAAGAATTAGATAAAGTTTTGCCAAAATGTAAAGCTGAATTTATGTTAGATGAATTTGAAATGCAAATTCTTAAAGGCTTGCTTATCGATAAAATGGAAAATTATAATATAATAGTAGAAAATGAAGATTATACAAGAGATGTTAGACAAAGTAAACTTAAATTAAACGAGTTTGAATTTGTGAAATCTCTAAATACCATTTTAACCTCAGAGGAAGTTTCTAAGTATATTGAGTTAGATTTTGAAAGTGAAAAAAATGAAAAAAAGAAAAAAAGAAAAAAAAGAAATAAATCATAGTTTAATATGAAAATGATGAATAAAAACACAGTCCTTGGTTGGGCAACTTTTATAATGATAATTATAGGATTAGTACTTGTTGGTCTTGGGGCCTTCAAATATAATGAGGTAGCAGGCTGGGGTTTTGTTTCAGTTGGAATTGGTTTTTTTGCAAATGCATGGGTTTTCTATGCTCTTAAAGGTAGAGTTTAATGAGTGATGACAAAAAAATAATATTTTCAATGTCAGGATTGACCAAGACGTTTCCAGGAGAGAACAAACCTGTTTTGAAAAACATTTATTTAAGTTTCTTTTATGGAGCTAAGATTGGAATTCTTGGTTTAAATGGTTCTGGTAAATCTACTTTATTAAAGATTGTTGCTGGACTTGATAAAAACTTTCAAGGCGATATTACATTTCTACAAGATTATTCTGTTGGGATGCTAGAACAAGAACCAATCCTCGATGATGATAAGACTGTATTAGAAATTGTCAAGGAAGGAGTAGGTGAAACTGTAGCAATTTTAGATGAATATAATGCGATTAACGATCAGTTTGGTTTAGAAGAAGTATACTCCGATGCAGATAAAATGCAGAAGCTAATGGACAGGCAATCGTTACTTCAAGATATGATTGACGCTTCTAATGCTTGGGAATTAGACACTAAATTAGAAATTGCTATGGATGCATTAAGAACTCCAAGCTCTGATAAGAAAATTAAAAACTTATCAGGTGGTGAAAGAAGGAGAGTGGCCTTATGTAGATTACTACTACAAGAACCTGATGTGTTATTGTTAGATGAGCCTACTAATCATTTAGATGCTGAATCGGTTGATTGGTTAGAACAACATTTGGCAAGGTATAAAGGAACTGTTATTGCAGTTACTCATGATAGATATTTTTTAGATAATGTTGCTGGATGGATTTTAGAATTAGATAGAGGAGAGGGTATTCCATGGAAAGGTAATTATTCTTCGTGGTTAGATCAAAAATCTACTAGATTAGCTCAAGAAAGTAAAACTGCTTCTAAAAGACAAAAGATATTAGAAAGAGAATTAGACTGGGTTAGGCAAGGTGCTAAAGGAAGGCAAACGAAACAGAAAGCGAGGTTAAGTAATTATGACAAGTTATTAAACCAAGATCAAAAACAACTTGATGAAAAGTTAGAGATATTTATACCAAATGGTCCTAGATTAGGAACAAATGTTATTAACTCCATTAACGTAAGCAAGGCTTTTGATGAAAAACTACTATATGATAATCTTGAATTTAACCTACCACAAGCTGGTATTGTTGGTATCATAGGTCCAAATGGTGCCGGTAAAACAACAATATTTAAAATGATTATGAAGGAGCTTAACCCAGATAAAGGGGAGTTCTTGATAGGTGAAACTGCAAAAATTGCTTATGTAGATCAATCCCATACAAACATTGATCTAGAAAAAAGTATTTGGGAAAATTTTTCTGATGGTCAAGAACTAATTATGATGGGTAATAGGCAAGTAAATTCTAGAGCTTATCTAAGTAGATTTAATTTTAGTGGAAGTGAACAAAATAAAAAAGTCAAATTATTATCTGGTGGTGAGAGAAACAGGCTCCATTTAGCTATGACACTTAAAGAGGAAGGCAATGTTCTACTCTTAGATGAACCAACAAATGATTTAGATGTAAATACCTTAAGAGCTTTGGAAGAAGGTTTGGAAAGTTTTGCTGGATGTGCTGTAGTTATTAGTCACGATAGATGGTTTTTAGATAGAGTTTGTACTCATATACTCGCATTTGAAGGAAATTCTGAAGTTTATTTCTTTGAAGGTGCTTACAGTGAATATGAAGAAAATAAAAAGAAAAGACTAGGCAAAGAAGTTTTGCCTACAAGAATAAAATACAGGAAATTAATAAGATAGACATAATTTCATTTTTATATTTGCTCTGTCATATGGACAATTTTCTTCAAGATTAATTTCTTTAAAATTATACTTTAAATATAAGTGTATAGCATTTTCCAACTTTCTGTTAGAGTAAAGAATTATTTTTTTTAATTTCATTTTATTAGCTGTTGATATAATTTTAAGTAATATTTTTTGTCCAATTTTTTTATTCCTATAATTTGGATTTACGGCCATTTTAGTTAATTCATATGTATGTTTATTTTTTGTTGGCATTAAAGCTGCTGTTCCTATTATATGATTTTTAAACTCAGCAAATAAAATAATTCCGCCTTGATTAATTATATACTTTTCAGGGTTCCTTAATACTTCTTTGTCATGGTCCTCTACGTAAAAATATTTTTCTAACCATTCAATATTCAAATCGTAAAATTTTGTTGAATACTCTGGTTTATAATTTTTAAAATTGACTTTCATTAATAGTTGTATTATTAGAATAATTAAATTTAATATTAATATATTTATTTAATAATATAAACTATGCAATTAATTGAGTGTGTTCCTAATATTTCTGAGGGTAGAAATAAAATTATAATTGACAAGATTGTTGATGTTATAGAAACTGTTGAAGGAGTTAAATTATTAAATGTTGACCCTGGGAAAGCTACAAACAGAACAGTCATAACTTTTGTTGGTGAGCCTGAAAAGGTTATTAAATCCGCTTTTCTATTAATACAAAAAGCTCAAGAACTTATAAATATGAGTCTTCATAAAGGAGAACACCCTAGAATGGGGGCAGTTGATGTATGTCCTTTAATACCTATTTCTAATATTTCAATGGAAGAGACCATTGAATACGCTCATAAATTAAGTGAAAGAGTAGGGGATGATTTAAATATTCCTGTTTATTGCTATGAAAACGCAGCTAAAGAACAAAAGCGTGTTAATTTATCTAATTGCAGGTCTGGTGAATATGAAGGTTTATCAAAGAAAATAACTACCAAGGAGTGGAAACCTGATTATGGTCCAACTAAGTTTAATGAAAGTGTTGTCAAATCTGGTGCTACAGCAATTTCTGCTCGTGATTTTTTAATTGCTTATAATATTAATTTAAATTCTACTTCTTCTAGAAGAGCTAACGCTATTGCATTTGATTTGAGAGAAGCAGGTAGAATTAAACGTGAGGGAGATAATATTTCGGGTAAAATAATTAAGGATAGTAATGGTAATCCTTTAAGGCAACCTGGATTATTCAAAAACTTAAAAGGTATAGGATGGTATATACAAGAATATGGAATAGCACAAATATCTTACAATTTGACAAACATTAATGTAACTAGTTTACATGATGTATTTGAAAAAACTTGCGAAAGAGCTACCGCAAGAGGTCTTAGGGTTACAGGCTCTGAGTTGATAGGCTTGGTGCCTAAAAAAGTTCTAATTGATGCTGGTAAATATTTTTTAAAAAAGCAAAGTAGATCATTAGCTATCCCTGAAAGAGATATTATTTATATAGCGGTAAAAACTTTAGGATTAGATGAATTACAACCTTTTAATCAAGATGAACGCATAATTGAATATGCATTAAAAAATAAAAATAACGTTTTAGCTAACATGACATTAATAAATTTTGCTAATAAAACGTCTAGTGAGTCTCCTGCACCTGGTGGAGGTTCGATTTCTGCCTATACGGGAGCTTTAGGTGCTGCTTTATCTACTATGGTAGCGAACTTATCTGCTAATAAAAGAGGATGGGATGATAAATGGGAGTTCTACTCTGAATGGGGGGAGCAAAGTTTAGAATTACAAAATACTTTGGTAAATCTTGTAGATGAAGACACTCTGGCGTTTAATAAAATAATGTCTGCTATTTCTCTTCCTAAAGATACAAACAAGCAAAAATTAACTAGATCTATAGCCATGGAATCAGCTACTAAATATGCTATTGAAATTCCTTTTAAAGTTATGAAAACCTCGTTTGCTTGTTTAGAAAGTATTAAATGTATGACTGAACTAGGTAATCCAAATTCAATTTCAGATGCAGGTGTTGCTGCCCTTTGTATTCGTACAGCTGTTATGGGTGCATATTTAAATGTAAAAATTAATTGCAAAGACTTAAAAGACAAGAAATTTGTTTCAAGTGTTTTAAAAAACGCTAAGAAAATAGTAAATGATACAAATAGAATTGAGACTGAAATTTTAAAATTAGTCGAAAAACAACTTAATTAATTATTTTACCTGCTAAAATAATTTTACTTATTTTTCCACTTCCAAATGAATATGGAATTTCGTTTATCGAATTTATGTCTTTAGTTATAATTAGGTTAGCTACTTTTCCTTTTGTAATACTTCCAGCTTTTTCACTTATTCCCATTGAGTAAGCTCCGTTTATTGTTGCTGCATTTATGGCTTCTTCAGCTGTTAACTTCATTTTTATACATGCTGTACTTACAACAAAATTCATATTTCCACTAGGGGAGGATCCTGGATTATAATCACTAGCAATAGCCAGAGGTAAACCGCTATCAATTATTTTCCTTGCTGGTGTGTAGTTAATTCCCAAAAAATATGAGCAAGTTGGTAATGCAACAGCAATAGTAGAACCACTTTTTAGATCATTTAAATCCTTTTCTGATAGTACTTCCAAATGATCAACAGATAACGCTTTATATTTTAGAGCTAATTTAATTCCACCAAATGAATTAAATTGATTAACATGAATTTTAGACTTTATTCCAAGTTCATATGCTTTTGATAAAACACTTTCAGATTGATCTAAGTCAAAATAACCTTTTTCACAAAACACATCTACAAAATCAATTAATTTTGCATTGTTATATTCGGGAATCATTTTATTAACAATAAGATTTATATATTCATTTTTTTTATTTAAAAATTCTCTTGGAAAAGCATGAGCACCTAAAAAAGTTGATTTTACTAAAATATTATTTTCAGCTTTTATTTCAGAAATAACTTCTAGCATTTTTCTTTCTGATTCCATGTTTAAACCATATCCTGATTTAATTTCTATGGCGCCGGTACCTTGACTAATAACTTCTTTAATCCTAATTAAAGACTGTTCTAATAAGTCTTTTTTACTTGTATTTCTAAGATTATCAACTGAGTTTAATATACCACCACCATTGCTTGCAATTTCATTGTAGGTTAAACCTTTGATCCTGTCAATAAATTCATTGGATCTATTCCCAGAAAAAACGATATGAGAGTGAGAGTCGCACCATGAGGGTAAAACCATTTTACCTTTGCAATCAATAATATTAAATTTTTCTAAATCTTTTGGAGAGTTTTTCATTTCTCCAAACTCTTCAATTATACCATTGTTTATTACCAAGTATGCAGATTCAATTGATGGAATCTCACTCATTTCTTTACCAGATACATAAGACGTACCACGGTCTCTTATTTGTAGAAGTTTTTTTATGTTTATAAGTAGAGTATAGGACATTTTTATTTTTAAATCATATTTTCTGGTTTTACCCATTCATCATATTCTTCAGATGATACATAACCTAGCTTAACAGCCTCTTCTTTAAGTGTAGTTCCATTTTCATGAGCTTTGTTGGCAATTTCAGCAGCTTTGTAATATCCAATTTTGGGGTTCAAAGCTGTAACCAACATAAGAGAATTATTTAGCTTCTCCTTTATTACTTCTTTGTTAGCTTTTATTCCTTTTAAACAATTATTATTAAAACTATTACAAGCATCAGCAAGTAATTTACAGGATTCAATAAGGTTTGAAGCAATCATAGGTTTAAAAACGTTGAGTTGAAAATGTCCTTGTGTAGCTCCAAACGAGATTGAGGTGTCATTCCCTATAATTTGTGCACAGACCATAGTTAACGCCTCAGATTGAGTTGGGTTTACTTTTCCTGGCATGATTGAGCTTCCGGGTTCATTTGCTGGTAGTGAAATTTCACCTATTCCACTTCTAGGCCCAGAGGCTAAAAACCTTATATCGTTACTAATTTTGTTTAATGTAATGGCAATTCCTTTTAATGCACTATGAGTCCTAACAATAGCGTCATTTGCCGCTAAAGCTTCAAATTTATTAGGAGCACTAATAAAGGGTAGTTTTGTAAGATCTGATATTACTTCAGCTACTCTATTAGAATAGCCTTTAGGGGTATTTAATCCTGTACCTACAGCTGTACCACCAAGAGCTAACTCGCTTAGATGTTCTAAAGATTCTTTTAGAGCTTTAATTCCATGATCCAATTGAGAAACATATGCTGAAAACTCTTGACCTAGAGTTAGAGGAGTAGCATCCATTAAATGAGTTCTACCAATTTTAATTATATTTTCAAACTCTGAACTTTTATTTTTAAACTCATCTCTTAAACTTTCTAATGCTGGAACTGTTTTGTCAATTATCAGTTTGTAGGAAGATATACTTATTGCTGTGGGAAAGGTATCGTTTGATGATTGAGATTTATTTACATCATCATTAGGTTTAACAAATTTATCTCCTTTATCTAAATTATTTCCTTGTAATTGATGAGATCTATTAGAGATGACTTCATTTACATTCATATTTGTTTGTGTACCAGATCCTGTTTGCCATATAACTAGAGGGAACTGGTTGTCATGCATACCATTTAAAATTTCATCACAAACTAATGAAATTAAATCTTTTTTTTCTGTATCTAATATTCCTTTCTCGTGATTTGTAATAGCAGCAGCCTTTTTTAAATATGCAAAAGCATGAATGATTTCAATTGGCATTGATGATGAAGGACCAATTTTGAAGTTAATTCTTGACCTCTCCGTTTGTGCTCCCCACAGATTATTTAATGGTACTTTTACTTCACCTAAAGTATCTTTTTCTATCCTATATTCCATATTAATTATATGTAAAAATTAGACTACAAATTTACGAATTTTAGTTCAATTATTTTTTTATTATTAATTGTTTAAGATTATTAAAGATTATATCTTTGTAACTTATTCTTTATAATATGTTTGAATTTGATCAATATTTAGGATTTTTAGCTTTTGCTACTATACTTTCAATAGGATTTTGGCTGATGATATTTTTACTAACCTTTGTTATTCCTTACTGGGTCGGAGGGGCGTTATTGGAAAGATTGAAAGAAATCAGAGACGCAAGAAAGAACAACACTGAAAAAAAATAAATTACCTCCAATATTTTAAACTAATTAAAATTAGTGGTTACAACTATTTCTTTTTTCAAATACAAATCAAATAAATTTTGGGCTTTTAAACAAATGTATCTAGCTTTTGAGGTACTAAATAAAGTTCCCGGACTTAATTTTTTTAAGTTATTAGGAACGGGAGCCGGTGCAGGATTTAGTCTTTATCCGGACTTTGGTACTTACTCTATTTTATGTGTTTGGAAAGATAGATTAAGTGCAGATGATTTTATAAATAAAAGTGATCACTCTGTTCTTATTTCAAAAAAAGCTTTGTCAAGGGAGGATTATTTTTTGAATCCAATCCTTAGTCATGGTAAATGGGATGGATTAAATCCTTTTAAAGGTGATAATATTCCATTAAATAAATCAAAAAAAATCGCTATTATAACGAGAGCTTCTCTAAATTTTAGAAAATTATTTGAATTTTGGAGATCTGTCCCAAAAGCTTCTAAGGCTATAAAAAATGCTTCTGGTGTTGTTTGGTTCAAAGGAATTGGTGAGCTTCCATTTATTCAACAAGCTACATTTAGCATATGGAATAATATTGAATCTGTTACTAATTTTGCATATAAAAATAAAAATCATGCTGAAATAGTTAAAAAAACAAGACAAAGAAATTGGTATAAAGAAGACTTGTTTGCTAGGTTTGAGATTATTGATAAACAGACTAAAGTATTTTGAAATTGAAAAAAGCAATTGTCATAGGGTCTGGTATAGGTGGTATAGCTACAGCATTAAGGCTTAAGTCAATGAATTATGATGTCACTGTTTTTGAAAACAATAATTTTCCTGGTGGTAAATTAACTAGTTTTAATTTAGGACCTTATAGATTTGATGCGGGACCATCTTTACTAACAATGCCACACTTCATTGATGAGCTTTTTGTTCTGTTTGATGAAAATCCAAGGGATTACTTTAATTATAAAAAAAAAGAAATATCCTGCAAGTATTTTTGGGATGATGGAGTTATGCTTAATGCCTATTCTGAAAAATCTAAATTCATTAATGAAATTAACAAGACTCTAGGAGTAAATAAATCTATTGTTTCTGCTTATCTTCTTAAAGCCAAAAGAAAATATGATTTGACTAAAACTATGTTTTTAGAGCAATCGTTACATAAATTAAAGACTTATTTTTCTAAAGATTTATTAATAGGAATTTTTAATGTTTTTTCATTCCAAATTAATAAAACACTTAATCAGGTAAATGTTTCTGAATTAAAAGAGCCTCATTTGGTTCAGCTCTTCAATCGTTTTGCAACATACAATGGATCATCTCCTTATAAAACCCCAGGCATGATGACTTTGGTTCAGCATCTAGAGCAAGAATACGGAACCTATGTTTCTGATAAAGGAATGAATAATATTACAAAATCATTATATGATTTAGCTGTAAGACAAGGAGTGAAATTTAAATTCGAAAACTTTGTCTCAAAAATATTAGTAAATAACAAAAAAGCTGTTGGTGTTATGGTTGGAGAAAAGTCTTATAATTCTGAAATTGTTGTTTCTAATATGGATATTGTTCCAACTTATAGAAGTTTATTAAAGAATCATTATCATCCGAAAAAGACATTAAATCAAGAGAGATCAAGCTCTGCTCTAATATTTTATTGGGGCATTAAAAAGGAATTTAAAAATTTAGATTTACATAATATTTTTTTCTCAAAAGATTACAAAAAAGAATTTCAATCAATTTTTGAAGACAATACCATTTCCACTGATCCAACAGTTTATGTAAATATTACATCAAAAGATGTAAAAGGAGACGCCCCGAATAATCATGAAAATTGGTTTGTAATGATTAATTCTCCAAATGATTCTGGACAAGATTGGGATAGTATGATTAACGATGTTAAAAGCAATGTTTTAAAGAAAATAAATAAATTACTAAATATTAATTTAGAAGATTTTATTGAATATGAGAAAATATATACCCCTAGAACCATACAGGCTAATACTCAGTCATATATGGGCTCTTTGTATGGTTCTTCTAGTAATAATTTAATGTCAGCTTTTTTAAGGCACCCTAATTTTTCAAAAGATATACTAAACCTATATTTTTGCGGAGGAAGTGTTCATCCTGGAGGAGGTATTCCATTGTGCTTGCTGTCTGCCAAAATCGTATCACAATTAATAAAAAATTAAATGAATTTACTAATTCCCAATAATGTTACTTCTAGAATTTCTGTGTTTATAATATGGTTATTTCATATTTGTGGAATGATTGGTATTTCATACGGAAATAAAGAATTTTTTTTAGCATTCACACCAATTAATCTTTTTGTTTCTTTTGTTTTACTTTTTATGAATCAAAAGTATCTTAATAGTGTTGAGCTTAAATCAGTTTTTCTAATATTTATTATTGGAATGATTTCAGAGATTTTGGGTGTAAATTATGGACTTATTTTTGGCGAATATGTTTATTTAGATAATTTAGGACCTAAAATTTTAGGAGTTCCAGTTTTAATTGGAATTAATTGGATAATATTAACTTTTATAACCGGTTCATTGTCTTCTTTAATTTTTAAAAACAAGTATTTCTCAATTTTGATGGGAGCAATATTTATGCTTCTTATAGACTTTTTAATGGAACCTGTAGCACCATTACTAGGGTTCTGGATATTTGATCTTCCATCCGTTCCAATTCAAAACTACATTGGTTGGTTTGCAGTAGGGATATTAACGCATATTATTTTTCAATTTAAAATAAATGAAAAAGAATTTACTTTCTCAACACACCTACTAATAGTCAATGCAATCTTCTTTGCATTTTTGAATTATCAGTTAGCTTAAGTAAAAAACTAAATGAGAATATTAGTTTATAAACTTTTAATTAGACATAATTATTAGTCTTTAACTATTTTTTGTCCTTCTTTTTTGCAGATTTTGAGTTGTACCAAATGTTCCATAATGTGAAATACATATATGCGATCCAAATAATACCACCTACTATAAACATTTCTATATTCATGATGTTCTTCTTTGTCTTATTGCAATTGCAAATAATAATATTGTTCCTGGCCAATGAGCTGAATACTGAGCTGATTCAAAATCTCCTGAAATCCCTAAACCAATTGAATATAGCATAGCAATAAAGGCAATAATAATTGGGTAATACTTAAAAATGAAGTCTTTCATAATTTTTTATTTTTATTAATTATACATTATCCGCCATACTCATCGCCACCACCTTGATATGATTGTTGAGATCTGTCGAATCTTTTCTTTTTTTGATTAATTCTGTAAGTCATGTTTAGTGTAAAACTTCTTGAGCTCCAGCGATACTTAGATTCAGAATAAAAAGTTTCTCTGAAGGCCTCACTAATTCTTCCACTTGAATCAAATAAATCTCTAACATTTAAAGATAATGTTCCTTTTTCACCTAAAATATCTTTACTAAATGCTAAATCTGTTGAGTAACTGGCTTTAGTTTTGTTTATTGCATCTTCTCTTGGACCTCTATAATTCATTCTAGTCTGCCACTCAATTTTTCCTGGCAAAGTCAGTTTGTTATTTAATCTCATACTCCAGCTTAAATTTTCACTGCCGTAATCTATGTCTCTGTACTCTCCTTCAACCTTATTGTTGTATAAATTAAAATTTGAATTTATATTCCATTTTTTTGATGGTCTGTAAGAAAGATTGAATTCAAATCCGAATCTTGAATTTGTTGCAAGGTTTATTGGAAATCTTTCAATTATAGGTACATCTGTACCACCAAGATTAACTGTTTCTCCAGTATCTTGGGTTATAAAATTAAAAGTATTGGTTGATTTTTGATAATAAACAGATGAATTAACTGTAAAGGATGATTCAAATGTTTTCAAATAACCAAAGTCAAAATTATTTGAATATGTTGGGTTTAAATTTGGATTTCCTCTAAAAATACTAGTTGGACTATTTTTTGATGGAAAAGGGTTTATAAATCTTGACCATGGTCTTCTTAATCTTCTGTTATACCCAAACGTTAAACTTTCATCTTCAGAGATTTCAAATCCAAAATTAAATGTAGGAAATACACCTGTTTCATCTTTTTTGATTAGTTCATTAGTTGTGATTTGAAATATATCTTTTTTAGTTTGTTCGACTCTTACACCAAAAAGAAAAGAATATTTATCTTCAACTTTAAATCCATATTGAGAATATATAGCATTTATCTGTTCCTTATACTGAAAGACATTACTTTGGTCAGTATCTAATACTAGACTATTATTTAAATCAGAATAAACTTTATAATCTTGATTTAAATCTGATTCTTCGATTTTAAATCCTGCCTCAAATTGCTTGTTTTTCCCTATTGGTAATACGTAATCTGCCTTTATAAGTTTATTATCGCTTGTTTCGTTGGATGTAATTTGCTCAAAGTTTATAAGATTTTGGATTAATATAGAATTTTCATTATCAGTATTTTCTCCAATTTGAAAATCGACTACTAATTTATGACCTTCATCATTAAATCTTTTATCAAAATTAAGTGAGTACTCATAATTTTCATCTTTAGATGATTCGTTTTCTATCCTGAAAGTTTCATTAATGATATTTTGACTACTATCAAGTTCTAACGTTGTATTTTCATTTAGATTATTTCCATCAGAATTACTTATTAAAAATGACGTGGTAATTGATGTACTGTCATCAATATACCATTCTAAACCTGTATTGGAAAATAAATTATTACTTTCCCTTTCCCAATCTCTATTGTCTCTAATAAAAGAGCTTTCATCATCACCATTATAATATTCTGAGTAGGCATAAGAATCTCCAATTCTAAGTCTATCACTAATACCAGTGGAATTGAATATATTAACATCGCCAGTTCTGTAATTTAGGTTTGTAGAAATACCTGAACTTTTAGGGTTTCCAATATTGGCATTTATTGTGCCGTTAAAACCAAGCAGTTTGTTTCTTCTTAGAATTATATTTATTATTCCACCATTTCCCTGTGCGTCATATCTTGCTGATGGTGAAGTTATAACCTCAACTTTTTCAATAGATTCAGACGGTAGTTGCCTTAAGGCCTCAGCTGAGTTTAAGCCTACCAAACCGGATGGTTTACCATTAATCAAAATTCTTACATCTTCACTACCCCTTAGAGCTACATTACCCTCAACATCCACAGAAATTGATGGTACGTTGTCCAATACATCACTTACAGACCCACCTTTAACAGTTAAGTCTCTTCCAACTGTATATATTTTCTTATCCAATCTAATATCGACAGTTGTGTTTTCTGCAATAATCTCAACTTCTTCTAATGATTCAACATCAAGAATTAATTCGATATTATTTAATTGAATATTTTTGGAAACATTTAAGTCATTTAATAAATAATTCTCATAAGAAATATACTCAACAAGTAAATTGTAATTCCCTTTTTTAACTGTTATGCTGTAATTTCCATTCTTATCAGTTAATCCGCCAGTGACAACACTATTGTCATTAACACTTAATAGGGTTACAGTTGCATACTCTAGAGACTCTTTGTTTTCAGATTCTAAAACAGAACCAGTAAGTTTAAATTCTTGTGAATTCCATTGGGAAAAAATATTACAGATTGAAATTAAAGAAAATAAAAAAGAGAAAGAGAAGTTTTTCATCAGATGTTTTTTACAAACATAAATCCTCACTTTATAATATGTTGTTAAAAGTATGTTAATTTGATTTTATAAAATCTATTAAATTTTCTAATGGCCTACCAATTACAGCTTTGTTAGAGTCTTCTATAATGGGTCTTTCTATTAGTTTAGGGTTTGAAACTAATAAATTAATAATGTCCATATCTGAATGTTTTAAGTTTTTAAATTTTTCTTTCCAAATAACTTCATTTTTTCTCACAATATTTATTGGATTAATGTCAAGCTTACTAATTAGCATTGACATTTCCTCTATCGTGAAATTTACTTTTAGATATTCAATTATAGTGAATTTAATTTTTTTTTCTTTTAAATATTCAACAGCTTCTCTAGATTTTCTGCATCTGGTATTGTGGTAAATTTTAATCATATTACAATTCATTTGTTTTTTTAGTTTGTCCTGACATCATTAAAAATGATTTTAAAAAAGGTTTTATTTCTCCATCCAAAACAGCTTCAACATTGCCTGTTTCATGACCTGTTCTAACATCTTTAATAAGTTTGTAAGGATGAAGAACATAATTTCTAATTTGACTACCCCATTCAATTTTCATTTTTCCAGCTTCAATGTCTGACCTTTCTTCTTGTTGTTTTTTTATTTCAATTTCATATAATTGAGACTTTAGCATTTGTAATGCTCTAGATCTATTATCATGTTGTGATCTAGTTTCTGAACATGATATTTTAATGCCTGATGGTTTATGAGTAAGTTGAACTTTAGTTTCAACTTTATTAACATTTTGACCTCCAGCTCCACTAGATCTTGCTGTTGTAATTTCAATATCAGCAGGATTAATTTCGATTTCAATAGAATCATCAACTAATGGATATACGTATACTGAAGCAAAACTAGTGTGTCTTTTGGCATTGCTATCAAATGGAGAAATTCTGACTAATCTGTGTACTCCATTTTCTCCTTTAAGCCAGCCAAAAGAAAAACCCCCCTCAATTTGAAGAGTTACTGTTTTTATACCGGCAACATCCCCATCTTGTAAATTTAATTCTGTAAGCTTGAAGTTGTTTTTTTGACAATACATGACATACATCCTCATTAGCATTTGAGCCCAATCACAGCTCTCTGTTCCTCCAGCCCCAGCAGTAATTTGAAGAACAGCACTCATGCTATCACTTTTTTCAGAGAGCATATTTTTGAATTCTAATTCCTCAAGAAAATCTAAACAAGACTTATAATTTTCAATAATTTCATTTTCTGTCGACTCTCCTTGCTTATAAAATTCCATTAAAACTTCTATATCATTGATTTGATCTTCAAGATTATTATAATCTTCTAGCCATTTTTTGTTAACCCGAAGTTCTTTTAGTAAAATTTCAGCAGCTTTTGAATCGTTCCAAAAGTTTGGATCAAAAGTCTTTTCTTCTTGATTTTGAATTTGAATTTTTTTAACATCTAAGTCAAAGATACCTCCTTAACGCACCAAGGCGATCTTGAAGATTTCTAAATTGATCTGTAGTAATCATTTATTTTGCTTATAATTTTTAGCTAAACTACTATTATAAAGTTTGTCAAAAAAATTATTTATTTCTGTTTTTGTTATTTTTTAGAAAAAATTATTCATTATTTTTATAATAAATATATTTCATCATGAAAAATTTAATACAACTCATTGCTTTTTTATTATTTTTTAGTGGCTTTTCACAATCTATTTTAGATAAAAAATTAGAGAAGTTTGAAGGTTTTTTTGATTTCTATTACGACGCTTCAACAGATAAAATTTATCTTGAGGTTGAAAATTTAGATTCAGATTTTCTTTATATAAATTCACTTGCTACCGGAATAGGATCAAATGATATTGGTTTAGACAGAGGACAACTAGGAAACGAAAGATTAGTTAGTTTTCAAAAAGCAGGTAATAAATTACTCTTGATTCAACCAAATTTATCATTTAGAGCAATCACTACAAATAAAGCAGAAGAAAATAGTATTAGAGAAGCTTTTGCTAAATCTGTTATTTATGGTTTTAAAATCTTAGAGACTAACGATAACAAATATTTAATTGATTTTACATCATTTTTAATGCAAGATAAGCATGGAGTCGCTGATAGATTAAAACTAGCTAAACAAGGAGTTTACAAGATTGATAAAACAAAAAGTGCTATAGAACTAAACCACACAAAATCTTTTCCAAAAAATTCTGAATTTGAAGCATTACTTACGTTTTCAGGAAAACCAACAGGCAATCTTATAACAAGTGGAGTTTCACCAGACCCATCACTTGTTTCTGTTGTTCAACATCATTCCTTTATAGAACTTCCAGATAGTGAATATAAACCAAGAGAATTTGATCCAAGAAGTGGTGCCCTAGCTATTTCTTTTATGGATTATGCAACACCTGTTGAGGATGAGATAACAAAAAAGTACATTACTCGTCATAGATTAGAAAAAATCGATCCTAATCTCGAGTACAGTGAAGCTAAAGAGCCAATTATTTATTACTTAGACCCCGGAACTCCTGAGCCTGTCAGATCAGCTTTAATTGAGGGTGCAAGTTGGTGGAACGAGGCTTATGAAGCTATTGGTTTTAAAAATGCTTTTCAAGTAAAAATATTACCAGAAGATGCGGACCCCATGGATTGTAGATACAACGTGATTCAATGGGTTCATAGATCTACAAGAGGTTGGAGTTACGGAGCTAGTGTTGTTGACCCAAGAACTGGTGAAATTATAAAAGGCCATGTAAGTTTGGGAAGTTTAAGAATTAGACAAGATTTTTTAATCGCACAAGCATTATTGTCAAAGCCTTTTGTTGACGATAACAATAATGACCCTATGTTAAAAATGGCAATTGCTAGAATTAAACAATTAAGTGCTCATGAGGTTGGTCATACAATTGGTTTTGCTCATAATTTTGCTGCTAGCACTAACAATCGTTCATCAGTAATGGATTATCCACATCCATTAATTAAAATTACCAACGATGAAATTGACTTAAGTGAAGCTTATGCTGTAGGAATTGGAGACTGGGATAAGGTTTCTGTTGCTTATAGTTATTCAGAGTTTAATTCTGAAGACGAAAAAGTTGAATTAAATAATATTTTAGAAAATGCTTATAATGATGGTTTAAGATTTATAACTGACTCGGATGCTAGATCCAAAAGTGGCGCACATGCAAATGCTCATTTATGGGACAACGAAAATGATGTCGTAAAAGGATTAAATAATATATTGGCAGTTAGAGATAAAGCTATAAAGGATTTTTCTAAATTCAATATTAAATCTTATGAAACATATAGCAAGCTTGAAGATGTTTTTGTTCCTTTATATTTTTTACATAGATATCAAACTGAAGCAGTTGTTAAATTAATTGCTGGACTTGATTATAACTATGCTACCAGAGATGATAATCAAACTATCGTGGAAAATGTTTCTTTTGATAGGCAAAATAAAGCGCTAATATCTTTACTTAAAACATTAAAGGTTGAAAATTTAGCTATTCCTAAATCAAAATTAGAGTTATTTCCTCCTAGAGCTTATAATTACCCAAGAACAAGAGAGTCATTTAAAAGCATGACTGGCGTGAGTTTTGATCCATTTAGCGCTGTTTCTACTGCCAGTGAAATGTCTTTATCATTATTGCTAAACCCAGAAAGAATGAATAGGTTAGTGGTTCAGAGTAGCTTATCCAATAATTCATTGCAGAATATGAATTTACATTACTTGTTATCCGCTTTGACTAGCAATACTTTTAAAACAGAATATAAATACAATATTGAAAACTCTGATAATTATATATATGAAAATCAACAAGTCATAAACAATAACTATCTTAAGTTTTTATTTAATTTAGCTTCAAATAAAAAATCATATTTTCAAGTAAAGGCCGAAGCCAACAAAGAAATTACAAATATTTCTCAACTTCTTGCATCTAAAAAAAATAAAAACAGATATAGTATGGAATATTTAAATACTATAAGGAAATTCAATACCAAACCTGAATTATTTGAATTAACAAGTAGTCCTAAAATACCAGATGGTTCACCTATAGGGTCTACACTTTGTAACTTAATTGACTAAACATGATAGTAGACTTAAGGAGTGATACAGTAACAGTTCCTAGTAAAGGTATGCTTGAGTTTATGTTGGACTCAAATGTTGGAGATGATGTTTATGGAGAAGACCCTACAGTTAATCAATTACAGAATAAAGTTGCTTCAATTTTTGGAAAAGATGTCGGGATGTTTTTTCCCTCAGGAACAATGGCAAATCAAACTGCTATAAAATTACATACAAACCCTGGTGAACAGATTATTTGTGATAAGTACTCACATATTTATAATTATGAGGGTGGTGGAGCCTCTTTTAATAGTGGAGTATCCTTTAATTTAATTAATGGGGAAAGAGGTATGTTTAATGCTAAACAAGCTGCTGATTCAATTAATCCAAAAGACTTTTATCATAGTCCATTATCTAGTCTTATTGCAGTCGAAAACACAACAAATAAAGGAGGAGGTGCTTGTTGGAATATAAATGAACTTAAACAAATTAAAAAGATTGCTAAATTAAATAATTTAGGAATGCATCTAGATGGTGCTAGAATATGGAATGCTTTGATTGCTAATGGAGATAACCCATTAGAAATCGGTAAAATTTTTGATACAATTTCAGTATGTCTAAGTAAAGGCTTAGGTTGTCCTATAGGTTCTGTGTTGATAGGGGACAAAAACATTATGAATAATGCTTTGAGAATTAGAAAGATTTTAGGCGGTGGTATGAGACAAGCTGGGTATTTGGCAAATGCAGGTTTATATGCTCTTGATAATAATATTGAAAGATTGTCAGAAGATCATAAAAAGGCAAAGGAAATCGGAGAAGTTTTAAAGAAATCTAAATTTGTTAAATCCGTAGAAAAGATTGAAACTAATATTGTTATTTTCCAACTTCAAGGAGATATAAATGAGTTTTCTTTTATAAAAAAACTAAATAAATTAAATATTAAACTAATTTCCATGGGAAGCAACAAGTTAAGGCTGGTTACTCATTTAAACTATACCAATAATCATCACGAATACTTTATATCATCAATTAAATCCCTATAAACTTATTAATACAATAACTAATTTTTGATTTCATTGAATTTTTCTATAAATAAGATAGTATTTCGTGTCATTTAAAAAAAAACACTTATTTTTGCTGGTGTTATTGTTTAAAGTTGAATTATGTAACATAATTATGTTTATAATATAGATGAAAAAACACAAATCAGTATTTAGTAACGTTTTACAATTAATAGGAGATACTCCTCTTGTGAAATTAAACAATATAACTTCAAGTTTTAAAGGCAACTTTTACGCAAAATTAGAGTCTTTTAATCCTGGTCATTCTTCTAAAGATAGAATAGCTTTATTTATTATAGAGGAAGCAGAAAGAAAGGGGATAATTAAACCTGGTGATACGATCATTGAAACAACTTCTGGTAATACAGGTTTTAGTATCGCAATGATAAGTATAATTAAAGGCTATGATTGTATTTTAGCCGTAAGTTCTAAATCTTCTTCCGATAAAATTGATATGCTAAAAACTATGGGTGCTAAAGTTTATGTTTGTCCAGCAAATGTTAGCGCTGATGATCCAAGATCTTATTATGAAGTTGCAAAAAGATTACATCAAGAAATTAAAGGTTCTGTATATATTAATCAATACTTTAATGATTTAAATATTGAGGCGCATTACAAAACTACTGGCCCAGAAATTTGGACACAGACTAAAGGAAAAATTACTCACCTAGTAGCATGTAGTGGAACCGGTGGAACAATTTCAGGGGTTTCTAAATTTTTAAAAGAAAAGAACCCAAATATTAAAATATTAGGAGTTGATGCTTATGGGTCTGTTTTAAAAAAATACCATGAAACCAAGGAGTTTGATGAAAAGGAAATTTACCCTTACAGAATAGAAGGTCTAGGTAAAAACCTTATACCTTCAGCTACAAACTTTGATCTTATTGATAAGTTTATGAAAGTAAAAGATGAGGATAGTGCACATACTGCTAGAGAGTTAGCTAAATCTGAAGGATTGTTTGTTGGATATACTAGCGGAGCTGCTGTTCAAGCAGTAAAGCAATTTGATTTAGAAAATGAATTTAAGTCAGATGACTTAATTGTTATAATTTTTCCAGATCATGGATCTAGGTATTTAAGTAAAATTTATAGTGATAAATGGATGGAAACTCAAGGATTTTTTGACAGTGAACATGAAAAAACTATTGAAAAAATTCAGTACATAAAATAATTTATTAATGAGAGATTTATTTGAAAGAATTTATAATGACAAAGGCCCTCTAGGTAAATGGGCTTCAATTGCTGAAGGTTACTTTGCTTTCCCTAAACTAGAAGGAGCTATTTCAAATAGAATGAAATTTCAAGGAAAAGAAGTTATAACATGGAGTGTTAATGATTATTTAGGTTTAGCTAACCACCCTGAAGTTCGAAAGGTTGATGCAGAAGCTGCATTAAAATACGGGTCTGCTTATCCAATGGGTGCTAGATTAATGTCTGGACATACTGATTTACACGAAAAGCTTCAAGATGAATTAGCTGAATTTGTAAATAAAGAATCTGCATATTTACTAAACTTTGGTTATCAAGGTATTATGTCAACAATAGACTCATTAGTATCTAAAAATGATATTATTGTTTACGACGTAGATTCACATGCATGCATTATTGACGGTGTTAGACTTCATATGGGTAAAAGATTTACTTATAAGCATAATGATATTGAAAGTCTTGAAAAAAATCTTGGAAGAGCTACTAAAATGGCCGAAATCACTGGTGGTGGTATTTTAGTTATTTCAGAAGGTGTTTTTGGTATGAGAGGTGAACAAGGTAAGTTAAAAGAGATTGTTGCTTTAAAAGAAAAGTTTAACTTTAGATTATTAGTTGACGATGCTCATGGCTTTGGAACTCTCGGTAAAACTGGAGCAGGTGCTGGAGAAGAGCAAGGAGTTCAAGATGATATTGATGTTTACTTTGCAACCTTTGCTAAATCGTTGGCTAGTACTGGTGCCTTTATTGCAGCTGATAAGGAAGTTATTGATTTTTTGAAATACAACCTAAGATCCCAAGTGTTTGCCAAATCTTTACAAATGCAATTAGTTGTTGGTGCATTGAAAAGGTTAGAATTAATCAAGACTAAACCTGAAATTAAACAAAAACTATGGGATAACGTTCATGAATTACAATCTGGTTTAAAAGAAAAAGGTTTTGACCTTGGGTCAACTCAAAGTTGTGTAACTCCTGTTTATCTAAACGGCACAGTTCCTGAAGCATTTGCCTTGGTTAAAGATTTGAGAGAGAATTATGGAGTATTTTGTTCAACTGTGATCTATCCAGTGATTCCTAAAGGTTTAATTCTTCTAAGGTTAATCCCTACTGCTTCTCACAATTCTGAAGACATTCAAGTTACTCTTAAAGCATTTTCTTCAATAAGAGAAAGGCTATTGTCAGGAGTTTATAAAAAACTTTCTGAGGATTTACCTACTATGGATTAATTAAGTCCTTTACAAATGTGCATCTAGTCTTATATGTTACAGGATTAAAGTTTTTCCAGAGATTACTAATTGCTGTGTTATCTTTTAGTTCAGGCGTCCTTATACATTCCTTAATATCTTTATTTTTTAATGTTTTTAAAAGTGAATCAAAAAGCACTGCTGTAACACCTTTATTTTGATAATCAGGGTGTACACCGATTAAAAAAAGAGTGACATTTTTCGGAAATATCTTAGCATGTAGTAAATGGAATAATCCAAACGGATATAACTTACCGTTAGCTTTTTGTAATGGTTTAGCAAATGAGGGCATTATAACTGCAAACCCAATTAGTTTGCCTTTATTATCTAACGTAAACTTTATAAATTCTGGGTTTATAAATGAAAGAAATTTTTCTTTCATGTATTTAATTTGCTTATCATTTATGGGTATAAATGAAGATAATTTTGAATAAGAAACATTAAACAAGTAAAACATCTCATCTGCGTAATTTAAAACTTTTTTTGTACTATTAAAACTTACTGATTTAAGTGAATATCTTTGCTTTATTATTGTAGCCATTTTTGAATAATACTTGGTATTTATATTACTAAAATCAAATTTATTCTCTAAATACTCTTTTCCTATTTTAAAATTTAATTTCTCAAAATGATCTTTATAATAAGGATAATTATACCAAGTTATCATTGTGCTTATCTCATCATAACCACTTGTTAACACACCAACTTTATCTAAATTAGAAAAGCCTATTGGACCTTCAATTGTATTTAATTGATTTTGTTTTCCAATCTTAATAACTTCATTAATTAGAGCATTAGTAACTTTAATATCATCAATAGTGTCAAACCATCCAAACCTAATTTTACTTATCTTTTGTGTATTAACTTCATACCAGTTAATAATAGCTGCAACTCTTCCAATGATTAAATTATTCTTTATTGCTAAAAATAAAGCCACATCGCAATCATTAAGATTTGGATTAACTCCGTACGTAAAATTATTAATCTCTTCATTTATTATAGGAGGGACCCATTGTTTTGAGTTTTTATATAAATCAAATGGAAACTTTACAAAATCAGTAAGCAGTTTTTTTGTATTAACTTTTATTATTTTCATTTTGTAATAACATTATCTTGATGAAAATCAAATCTGTAGCTTAAACCAAGTGATATTTTATTAACCTTTGGCGTTTCTTTATTGTTAGTTGTAAATGAAGCATCAATTTGAAGGTTTTTATTAAAAAGATATGCAGTACCTAAACTGAATAAATTATCAGCATAAAAATCACTTTTAATCCCTTGAGTCTCAATAAAAATTGCCCAGTTTATGTTTATTGCTTTAGTTACCGTTACTATATACTCAAAGTCACTTTGATTTGATCCAATTCTGTCTAAAACAATATTAGTTACTAGCACAGTGTTATTTTTAAAATTATTTTGTGTAGCTATAAGTATAAATGGACTAACTCCATTTATTCCATTTGAAGTATAGGGATTCATTTTTGAATCAATATTTATTCCTGACATTACAGCTATTGCTGGAACAAGTGATCTCCATTTAAATTTTTGATTAGCTCTATAGCTATAAACATTTGGACTGTCATCATAATTTTTGTAAGGATCAAATATTAAATATTTAAACCCAATTTTAAATTCTTTAATATTTTTTCTAATAATTTCATTTGTAGGGTTGTATCTGTAATCATAAAAAATATCATTTTGGTATGTACCAAAAGTTATAAATTCTAACTCTTCCTTAAAAAAACCATACCTAATTGAAAAATCCAAACCATAGCCAACAAATTTATTGTTTAATAAGTTATGTTCCTTTTTTAAAAAATTAGTACCTGTTTCTATTTGTAATACGTTAGTTCCTACTGAGAAAGCACTAAATGACTCACCGGGTTTATTAGTGTTTATTACATCAGTATATTGGCCCATAATAAAAGTAGGTAGTATACCTAAAAACAGTAATATTATAGTTTTATTCATCTTAATTCAATTTATTCAAATATATAATTTTTATTATTTTATTAACTTTTTTAATCTACAATAATTGTATTTTTGATTTATCATGAGTTATATTTTTAATTTTTTATTAGGTTCTTATTTAATATACCATTTATTAAAATTCTTAATGAGGTTAATTGCCCCATTTTTACTTAGGCAAATGTCAAATAAAATGAATGATAACTTTAGCAATACTAAAAGAAACAATCCCAAAAAGAGCGAAGGGGAAGTAAGTATTGATAAAATGCCGAAAAGAAATAAACAATCTAATAACAACATTGGTGATTATGTCGATTATGAAGAACTTGACTAGTATAACTCTGTCTTTAAAAAATAATTTACATCACTTTTTAGTATTTGTTTTATTTATTGTTATTTCTGTTTCTTATTTTTCACCTATCCTTGAGGGTGAAAAAATTTACCAAAGTGATATTGTTCAATACACTGGAATGGCCAAAGAACAAAATGATTTTAGAAATCTAAATGATTCAGAAACATATTGGACTGACAGTGCTTTTTCAGGAATGCCTACCTATTTACTTGGTGCAAAATACCCTCATAACTATATAAAAAAGATAGATCTTTTTCTTAGGTTCTTACCAAGACCTGCCGATTACCTGTTGCTATATCTTATTAACTTTTATGTTTTTTTACTTGTTTTAAAAATGGATTACAAGTTAGCATTTTTAGGCTCAATATTCTTTGCCTTTTCTACCTACCTTATAATCATAATTGGTGCTGGCCATAACTCTAAAGCACATGCCATTGCTTATATGCCTCTAGTTTTAGCAGGTATAATTTTAGTATTTAATAAAAGCTATTATAAAGGTTTTTTTATAACCACCTTGGCATTAGGACTTGAGATTTGTGCAAATCACTTTCAAATGACTTATTATTTAATGTTTATTGTTGTTTTACTGGGTCTTTATTATCTTATAAATTTCTACAAGCGCAAGTTATTGCAAGAATATTTTAAATCATTAGGGATACTATTCTCAGCTTTATTTTTATCAATAGCACTTAATGCTAGTACAATTATGAGTACTTATGAATACTCTAAAGAAAGCACAAGAGGATCTAATGAAATAACAATTAACGCTGACGGAAGTCAAAAAGATTTTACTGGCTTAGACTATAATTATATAACAGAATATAGTTACGGTATTTTTGAGAGTTTAAATTTATTTATTCCTAGAATAATTGGAGGGGGAAGTGTTGAAAAACTAGATGCTACCTCAGAATCTTATCAATATTTTAAATCTATTGGTGCAAATTCTATACAAGCAATGGATGCTATTAAGTATAGTCCTACCTACTGGGGAAGTCAACCTATAGTTGAAGCTCCAGCTTATCTAGGAATAGTGGTTTTCTTTTTATTTATTTTCTCAATATTTTTAGTTTCTAATAATAATAAATATTGGTTGCTTGCTTCTGTAGTAGTTTCTTTGCTATTATCTTATGGTAAAAACTTATCATTTATTACAGATATTTTTATTAACTATTTCCCTTTTTACAATAAATTTAGAGCAGTTAGTTCAATACAGGTTGTTTTAGAGCTTTGCATACCAGTTTTAGCTGTCTATTCATTACATACAATCATTTATAAAGATAGAGCTGCAAAAGAGGTCAAAAAGGCTTTGAACAAGACACTGACTGTATTTATTATACTAGTTATCGGTTTATACTTATCCATTGATTTATTTGATTTTAGAGGTTTGAATGATTCAGTTTATATAAATCCATATGGTGCTGGATATTTAGATGCTTTAAAATTAGATAGAATTATATTGTTTAAATCGGATCTATTTAGAACTTTCATTTATGTTATTTTGTCTTTTTTAATATTAAGTTTTTACCGAAAAAAAATAATTTCATCTAATTCATTAATTATTCTTTTTTTGATTATTGGATCTTATGATTTAGTTGGTTTTAATTATAATTATGTAAACTCTGATGATTTTGTTAAATCTAAAAATGTTGATGTTCCTTACATAGCCAATCAAGCTGATCTTTCTATTTTAAATGACAAATCTAAATTTAGAGTTCTGGATTTGACAAGCAGTTCAACAAAAGCGTCTTACTTTCATAATTCAGTTTTAGGATATCACGCTGCTAAACTTTCTAATTACGATGCTCTATTAAAATTTTACATCTCGAAGAATCACATGCCTGTTTTAAATATGCTTAATGTTAAGTATTTTATCAGTAAAAATGACAATGATGAATTTGAGGCTTATATAAATGAAAATGCTCAGGGCAATGCTTGGTTTGTAGAAAATATTTATAATGTAGATTCTCAAAATGAAGCTATATTATCTCTTGACTCTCTAAATTTAACAAATAGTGTAGTTTCTACTGAATTAGAAAGTCAAAAATTTAAAATTCAGAATAATTCAAATATTAATCTAATTGAATCTAAATCTAACTATTTAAAGTATACTACCACAAACAATGAAAATGGTTATGCAGTTTTCTCTGAAATATTTTATCCCAAAGGTTGGAAAGTTTACGTAAACGGAACAGAAACTAACTTTGATAATGTAAATGTAGCGCTAAGAGGTTTGTATTTAGATAAAGGAAATAACACTATTGAATGTCACTTTAGTCCAGATGTAGTAAAGAAATCGTCTTATGTTAGTTTAGGAAGTTCTATTTTATTACTATTACTTCTGTTGTCATCTTTATTTTATAATGTCAAAAAAATAAGTTGAATAAATTGAAAAATAAAGTATTGATTATAACGTATTATTGGCCACCATATTCCAGTCCTGGTGTGCAAAGATGGGTAAAATTTGTAAAGTATTTCAATAAATTCAATATTCAGCCTTATGTATATACTCCACAAATATTAAGTATTGATCAATCAGATGATTCATTAATTTTAGATATTCCAAAAAACGTTGATGTTATAAAAAAACCAATTTTTTTATTTGATAAAATATTGAAAGTTTTTTTGCCAAAACATTATGCAAATTACAGCAAGGGGATTATTCCCTCCAAAGAAAAACTCTCAATTATTGATAAGGTATTACTTTATTTTAGAGGTAATTTTTTTATACCTGATCCAAAATTGTTTTGGGCAAAAAGCTCTGTCAATTATCTAAAAAATTATATAGTTTTAAATGAAATTGATACTATAATTACTACTGGTCCACCACACAGTATGCATTTATTAGGTAAAAAATTAAAATTATTAACTAAAGTTAAGTGGTTAGCTGATTTTAGAGATCCTTGGACAAAAATATGGTATAATAAAAAGTTTTATTTCACTAAATCAACTTTAAATAAACACAAAAAATTAGAAAAAAGTGTTCTCAATGAAGCCGATCACATAATTGTCACCTCAAATCGTTTAAACGTTGAGTATAGTAAATTAACTAATAAACCTGTATCGACCATAACAAATGGTTTTGATCATATTAATGATGATGATTTTAAGTTAGATAAAAAATTTACAATTTCACATATTGGATCCATGTTATCTGATAGAAATCCTGAATTATTATGGAAAGTTTTAAATAAATTAGTTAGGGAAGTAAATGGTTTGAATAAATTCCTTAAGTTAAATTTAGTAGGTAATGTTAGCACAGAAGTTAAAGAATCAATCAAAAAATATTCTTTAGAGTCTTATGTTGATTATATAGGACACATTACTTATAATCAAACTAGTACGTATTTGAAAAATTCTCAATTATTATTGTTAATTCAAACAAATCAAGTAGAATCGAATTATATAATTCCCGCTAAACTCTTCGAATATTTAAATTCTAATAGACCAATTATTTCTATCTCAAATAATGATGATGTTTATAATATTATAAACGAAACTAATGTTGGCTTTAACTTCCAATATGACCAAGAAGTTAAGCTTTATAATTGTATTTTAAATTATTTTAATAAATTTAAAAATGATGGAATTAGTATTTTGCCAAAAAATACTAATAATTATAGTAGATTTGAATTAACCAGATCTGTTTCAAATATTATTAAAAATCTTTAATGGGCATAGTAATTAAGCAATCTATTAATAATACTATTACAACTTATCTTGGATTTGTTCTAGGTGCCTTCAATGTATTATTTTTATATACCTATTTTTTATCAGACGAGTACCATGGATTACTTGCTTTTATTATTTCAACTGCAACTATAATGCTTCCTTTTATTTCTTTAGGAACTCATAATGCAATAATTAAATTTTATTCTTCATACACGAATAAAAATGAGAAAGATTCATTTTTAAGTATTATGTTGATTGTTCCATTATTGAGTGTAATAGCTTTAACCACTATAGGTATTACATCAATGGATTTTATTAAAATATTATTACCTAAAAATGAGTATTTAACAGATATTAATGTTTGGGTAATAGTAATTACTGCGATCAGTTTTGCTTATTTCGAGGTCTTTTATTCCTTAGTAAAAATTAAATTAATTTCAGTTTTTGGAAATTTCTTAAAAGAAATATTCCATAGAATATTGATTTCAATTTTACTATTATTTATATATTTTGAACTAATTAATGAACAAGAGTTTATTTTTAGTGTTTTATTTATTTATGTGTTAAGAACTCTGGTTATGATGATATATGCACTTAGGTATAATTCTTTTGTTTTTAAAATAAAAATTCCTAAAAATTCATTATTAATTTTTAGATATTTACTGGTTATATGTCTTGCTGGCGCTGTTGCAAATATTGTTTTGGAAATTGATAAATTTATGATAGCTCAATATTTAGATATTTCTAAAGTAGCCTATTACTCTGTTGCAATATATATATCTACTTTAATTACTGTTCCTAGAAGATCTTTATTTCAGATTGCTAATCCTTTAAGTGCCAAATTGTTAAATGAAAAAAAGTTTACTGAATTAGGAGTTTTATACAAAAAGTCTAGTTTAAATTTATTAATTGTTTGTGGTTTTGTTTTCCTTCTTATTGCTTTTAATTTAAGTGATATTTATTCTTTTATTCCAGAAAATTATACACAAGCTTACAATGTTGTTTTAATAATTTCATTTACTAAAATTTATAATGCTTTTTTAGGAAATGTAGATGGAATAATTTTTAATAGCATATACTACAGTGTAATCGTTTTTATTGGTGTTATTATAACAATTATAACAGTTTATTTAAATTATTTATTAATCCCTTTATATGGTCTTGAAGGTGCTGCTTTTTCTTCATTTATAGCTATTTGTTTATATAATTCGATTAAAGTATATATAGTTTATTTGAAATTTAATTTACATCCAATAGCTAAAAACTCATACAAAATTGGATTAGTTATTCTTTTCGGCTTTTTAACTTCCTTTTATTTTAAATTAAATTTCACCCCATATTTAAATATTATTATCCAAACTTTATTTATATGTATAGCCTATATAACTATTGTTCTTAATTTTAAAATATCAGTAGATATTAATAATTTATACAATAAATACTTTTCTAAATAAAAAAACCTTGCAAACACTAAGAAGTGATTTTGCAAGGTTTCTAACTAACTATCTAATAAATTAAACTAACTATTTTAATTGTTACAAAGAGCGTGCCAAAGTCAATTATTTTAAATATTCTTTTAAATATTTAGCCGTAAGCGATTTGTTATTATTGATTAAATTTTCTGGATTTCCTTGAGCTATTATATATCCTCCATTATCTCCTCCGACTGGTCCCAAATCTATAATATAGTCTGAACATTTAATTAATTCTAAATTATGTTCAACAATAATTATAGTATTTCCAATATCTATTAATGAATTAAATGATTTTAATAGTTTTTTTATATCATCGGTGTGTAATCCTGTGGTAGGCTCATCAAATATAAAAACCCCCTTTTTATTATTATTAGCCTTACCTAAGAAATAAGCCAATTTTATTCTTTGAGCTTCCCCACCAGAGAGGGTAGAGGAGCTTTGACCTAACTTAACATATCCTAATCCTACATTTTTTAAGGGTAATAATTTTTTATATATTTTTAATTCATTGGCTAATTCAAAAAACTTTAATGCTTGATTAATAGTCATGTTTAGAATATCAAATATATTTTTATCTAAATATTTAACATCTAAAATCTCTTTTTTAAATCTACTGCCCTTGCATTGATCACATACTAAATGAACATCTGCCATGAATTGCATTTCAATTGTTATTTCACCATCCCCTTTACATTTATCACATCTACCACCATCGACATTGAAAGAGAAATGTTTTGGCTTATAAGATCTTTGTATACTTAACTTATGACTGGAAAAAAGAGCTCTAATATCATCATAAGCTTTAATATAAGTTACAGGGTTTGATCTTGAAGATCTTCCGATTGGATTTTGATTAATAAATTCAACAAAATCGATTTTTGCCAAATCCCCATCAATCTTATTGAATTCACCAGGCTTATTTTCATAAATCCCTAATTCGTTCTGTAGAGCTGGATATAATATACTTTTAACTAACGAGCTTTTACCACACCCTGAAACACCTGTAATTGTTGTTATTATACCTAAAGGTATATTGACATTGATGTTTTTTAAATTATTTTCTCTGGCTCCAATAATTTTAATATAATATTCACTATTTCTTCTAATTTTAGGTACTGATATTTCTGATTTTCTGTTTAAATATTTAGCAGTTATAGAATCCTGTTTTAGAAATTCGTTATAGCTCCCCTGAGCAACTAATTCACCACCTTCTGAACCTGCTTTTGGACCTATATCTATTATATGATCTGCTTGTTTCATTATATCGTGGTCATGTTCGACCACTATTACTGTATTTCCTAGGTCTCTTAAGGACTTTAAAACTTTTATTAACCTAATTGTATCGTTGGAATGTAATCCAATACTTGGCTCATCCAATATGTATAATGACCCTATAAGGCTACTACCTAAAGAAGTTGCTATATTAATCCTCTGACTCTCACCTCCAGACAAACTTTTTGATTTCCTATTCAAGGTTAAATAATCTAAGCCAACATTAGAAAGATATTCTAATCTAGCTTTAACTTCTATTAGTATTCTCCGTGATATTTGTTTTTCAGAATCTGTTAAATTTATTTTATTAAAAAACAACAACAATTCTTTTATAGAGAGATTAATTAACTCAGAAAGTGATTTATTATCAATTTTGACAAAATCAGTTTCCTTTCTTAATCTATTCCCTTTACATTGAGTACATAATGTTTTACCACGATATCTGGATAATAGAACTCTGTTTTGAATTTTGTATGATTTTGATTCAATTTTATCAAAAAAAGCATTTATTCCTTTAAAATGCTCATTTCCATCAAATAGTAAGTTTTTTTGATTTTCAGAAAGTTCATGATATGGTTTATGAATCGGGAAATTAAACTTATGGCTTTGTTTAATAAAATCATTTTTGTATTTACTTAATTTCTGTCCTTTCCAAGGAAGTATTGCATCTTCATAAACAGAAAGCTCCTTGTTTTTGATTACGAGATTTTTGTCAATCCCAACAATATCTCCATATCCTTCACATTTTGGACAGGCACCATAAGGATTATTAAAACTAAAAAGATTAGTGGAAGGTTCTAAGAAAACCTGACCATCTAATTCGAATCTAGTATTAAATTGATGTGACTTATTTTTATCTAAATCTTCAATGATGCAAATCCCGTTGCCTTCAAAAATTGAAACCTCTATTGCATCGGCAAGTCTATTATAAAAAGATTCATCATTTTCAGTAATTATTCTGTCAACAACTAAATAAAACTTCTTGCTATCTAAGTATTTAAAATTATCAATTTTATCAACTATGTTATTATATTTTATCCGGCTATATCCCTGATTTTTTAGTAATTCTAACTTTTCATTAAAATCACTTTTGTTTTTACATTCAATTGGAGATAATAAAAGTAATTTCTTATTAATTTTAAGTTTTTTAATGAAAGATAATATATCCGTAACAGTGTCTTTTTTAACTATTTTATTGGAAATCGGAGAGTATGTTGCCCCAATTCTTGCATATAATAGTTTGAGATAGTCATAAATTTCGGTACTTGTTCCTACGGTTGATCTTGGATTTGTTGTGTTTACTTTTTGCTCAATAGCTATCGCTGGAGATATTCCTGAAATATAATCTACTTTTGGTTTATCTAATTTCCCTAAGAATTGTCTTGCATAACTGGATAAGCTTTCAACATATTTTCTTTGTCCCTCAGCGTATAAGGTGTCGAATGCCAAAGAAGATTTTCCTGAGCCTGAAAGTCCAGTTATAACAGTTAATTTATTTCTAGGAATTTCAACATCAATATTTTTTAAATTATGAAGTTTTGCACCCTTAATATAAATATTTTTATTGCTATTTCTCTTCACGATTTTATAAAAAATATATAGAAAAGTAAATATAATATTAATTAGATTTATCTGAAGATAATGACCACTTTTTTATTAGTTTTTTTGGAAATTAAATCAATAAGCCTATATTTGAGTATATTATTAATAAAATAACGCCTATATAATAACATTACTTTTTTAAATTTTTATTTTAAATAATTCACAATCTATTTGTGATAAAATGTAATGTTATGGTTAATAATAAACTTTCGGATTCCCAGTTAATAAGTGATTATATTAAAGGTAATGAGTATTGTCTAGAGATTTTAATTAAAAGACATAAGCAAAAGCTGTATAACTTTATTTATTCAAAGATTCAAGATAGAGATCTAACTGAGGATGTTTTTCAAGATACTTTTATTAAAGTTATACGAACACTAAAATTAGGAAATTACAATGAAGAAGGGAAATTTGTTTCCTGGGTTATGAGAATCGCTCATAACTTAGTTATTGATCATTTTAGAAAAAATAAAAGATTACAAAAATTTCAAAGTTCTGAGAACTTTGATATATTTTCTGTGCTAAAGGATAATGCTCTTGGAGCAGAAGATAGCTTAATTAAAAATCAAATTGATAATGATGTTAGAGACTTAATTGAATTACTTCCAAATGATCAAAAGGAGGTTCTAATTTATAGGTTTTATAATGATTTAAGTTTTAAAGAAATTTCTTACAAAACTGGTGTAAGTATTAATACATCACTAGGAAGAATGAGATATGCTCTTATCAATCTTAGGAGTATTATTTCAAAAAAAAATATATCTCTTACAAAATAGTAATAACTTGGTTTTTTCTTCGTTATAAAGAAAAAACAATATGCAAAAAAATTACTCTAAAAAAAACTTTTTATCATTAAGACTACAGCCTAAATCTGAAACAATTAATTTTTTAATTAATTATTCTAAATCATTAAGTATAATCAAACTTAATTCTATAAACATAGAAATTAATTTAAACTAGGATTTATTTAATTTACTTAAAAGTTTTTTTCTTCCTATTGTCTTGGTTATAATGTCTTTATTTATATCCCAACCTCTAGCTGGAGAATATTCTCTTCCGTACCAAATAATTTGTAAATGTAATTTATTCCACAATTCAATTGGGAATACTTTCTTTGCATCTTCTTCAGTTTTTCTTACGTTTTTACCCGTAGATATTTTCCATCGGTATAAAAGTCTATGGATATGAGTATCTACCGGGAATGCAGGAATGTTAAAAGCCTGAGACATGACAACACTAGCAGTTTTATGACCAACTGCAGGTAATTCTTCTAATAATTCAAAATCTGCTGGAACCTGGCCATTGTGTTTGTTTATTAAAATTTTAGATAGTCCGTAAATCCCATTACTTTTCATTGGCGATAATCCACAAGGTCTTATTATATCCTTTATTTCTTCAACACTCATTTTAACCATATCATAAGGGTTATCTGCTCTTTTAAATAAAATTGGTGTTATTTTGTTTACTCTAACATCAGTACATTGTGCTGAAAGAAGTACCGCAATTAATAAAGTATATGGATCTTTATGGTCTAAAGGTATTGGTACCTTTGGGTATTTTTTCTCAAGTTCCTCTATTATAAACTTAATTCTTTCTTTTTTATTCATTTATATTATATTTACCTAAAATTCAAATATACTAATTATGGGATTATTAAAAGTAGGGGATAAGATTCCTGATTTCGAGTGCCTTGATGATAAAGGAAATACTGTTAAGACTGAAGATTTATTGTCCAGCAAATGTGTTATTTTTTTCTATCCAAAAGCTAATACACCAGGTTGTACAGCTCAAGCATGTAATTTATCTGAAAATTTTTCTAAGCTAAAGAAAAATGGCTTTTCAATATATGGAGTTAGCGCAGATAAAGTAAAGTCGCAATCTTTATTTTCAACTAAGTTTGGAGGCTTTCCTTACCCATTACTTGCTGACGTTAACAGGGATATAATTAATTCTTTTGGGGCTTGGGGTTTGAAAAAATTTATGGGAAGAGAGTATGAAGGAATATTAAGAACTACTTTTATAACTGATGATAAAGGTATTATTACTAGAGTAATTGATAAAGTAAAAACCAAAGACCATACAAATCAAATCCTTAATTAGTGATTAGTTATTTATAGCCAAATAATTTCTGCTCTTTAATAAGTTTACTAACTCCTTTAGGAAGCATGTCTTCCCACTTTGAGTCTCCACTGTTAATTAATTTAAGGACTTCTCTTGAAAATATTTTCAAGTGGTCAATATCGTAATCTACAACATCTTCAACTTTTCCATTGTATTTAAAAAACTTATATAGCTCTTTCATTCTAGGGTGAACTTTTAAATTGTCACTATTGACAATTAGTCCATCTTTATCTAACGTAGGATAAGCAAATACTTTAACGTTTTTAAAGAATAATTTACCAAACGCTTCCAATATACCCCCACTCAAGTGTGTATAATATTTAGGATCAAAAATTTCAATTAAATTATTAATACCCATTGTAAGACCAATTTTTTTCTTGGTGTATAAAGAAAAATACTCAACAAGTTTATAATATTCTTTAAAATCAGATATTAATACAGTTTGACCTAAAGAACATAAAAGCTTAGCTCTGTCTAAAAAATCTTGTTCATCAATTTCTCCATCTGTTTTTAAATTTGACAATGTTATCTCAAAGACAACTTGAGTTTTTTCTAAATCAACATTTTTTTGCTTTAAAAATAATTTAATGGAGTTTAGATACATCTCAACGTTAACCTTTGTTACAGGTCTAAAACTTCCTCTTAAAGCAAGAATATTTTTTTTATATAAAATCTTTGCAGGTAAAACATTTTTGCCTTCAGGAGAAAACATTACAGCATCTGTCATTCCTCCTTTAACTAGCTGTAAACTAATTAATCTATTGTCAACGTCTTTAAACACTGGTCCAGAAAAATTGATAGTATCTATTTCTAACTGATCTTTGTTAAGATTATCATATAAATATTTTAATATTTTTTTTGGTTGGTTGTATTTATAAAATGCACTATAAATTAGATTTGTACCTAAAACACCAAGCGTTTCTTGCTGAAGTCTAGCGTCATTTTCTTTAAACCTAATATGAAGAATTATTTCATTATATTCTCCATGTGGGTCAATCTGAAATCTAAGTCCAACCCAACCATGACCTTTAAATTTTTTAGCAAAATCAATTGTTGCAACAGTATTTGCATAAGAAAAAAATAATTTTTCAGGATGTTTATCTCTGGTTAACCTTTGTTCGATTAAACTAGTTTCCCAGTCAAGCATTTTTCTCAATCTATTTTCAGTAACGTATCTTTTATCGTCTTCAATGCCATAAATTGCATCACTAAAATCTTTATCATATGCAGAAATAGATTTTGCAATCGTACTTGATGCACCTCCAGCTCTAAAAAATTGTCTCACTGTTTCTTGACCAGCTCCAATTTCAGCAAAAGTTCCGTAAATATTATCGTTTAAATTAATTTTTAAAGCCTTCTGTTTCGTAGTAGGAACAGTTTTAACTTTTGAATCACCATTGTGAATTATATCCATAGCTATGTGTAATAACATATAAATTTTACAATACAAATGTATTAAAAATTGATTTGGTCAAAGAAAAATATTCTATTTTTATATTAATAAATTAATATGTTGAAAATTACTTTTTTAGGAACAGGGACTTCACAGGGAATACCTGTGGTAGGAAGTAATCATCCTGTTTGTAAGAGTGTTGATCCAAAAGACAGTAGATTAAGGTCATCTATATTAATACAGTGGAAATCTTTTAATTTTGTTATTGACTGTGGACCAGATTTTAGATATCAAATGCTTCGGACTAATTGTAATAAGGTTGACGCTGTTTTCTTTACACACGAACATAGTGATCATGTTTCAGGAATTGATGATTTAAGGCCTTTTTACTTCAATCATGGAGATGTAAAAATATATGCTCATAAAAGAGTATTATTAAACATAAAAAATCGTTTTAGCTATATATTTAATAATGACAACAATTACCCTGGTGTTCCAGTTATCAATCCTACTGAAATAGATAATAATATCTTTAAAGTTAATGGGTTAAATATTATGCCAATAAGTGTTAAGCATAATAAACTACAAGTGTTTGGATATAGATTAGAAGATTTCGCTTATATAACCGACATGAAAACTATTTCAGATTTCGAAATATCAAAATTGACGAACTTGAAAGTTTTAGTTTTAAATTGCTTGAGAATTAAAGAACATCACTCACATTTAAACCTGAAAGAAGCACTAGATTTAGTTAAAATTATAAAGCCTAAAATTTGTTATTTCACTCATATTAGTCATTACTTAGGATTTCATAAAGAAGTAGAAAGTAATTTGCCGGATAATATCTTTTTGGCTTATGATCAACTAACTATAAAAGTTAGTTAGACTCTAACCAGTTCTTGAAATCATAAAAATTTTCAGAAGAAATTGTGTGTCCTGAATTGAATTCATTAAATGAATAGTTAATTTTATTTCTTTTAAGTACCTCGGTTGATTTCCTGGCCCAATCAACTGGTATTACTGGATCATCTTTTCCGTGAGATATATATAGGTTTAATCTAGAGTAATCAATATTTTTGGATTTTACATTAATCATCGCTTCATCAATATATCCACTAAAACCAATAATATTTTTAAACTTTTCTGGATAATTAAGACATAATGCGTAACTAAGTATAGTTCCCTGACTAAATCCTAGAAGTGATATTTTATTTTTATCGATTAAGTATTTGTTAGATAATTCATCTATGAAATTAATTATCTTATTAATAGAATCTTTCGCCTGGTCATGATCATTAAACTTATTCATATCCTCGTCAAAACTTATGTTATACCAAGCAAACCCTCCATTAGGTAAATTAAAAGGTGCTCTAATTGATACTATATAGTGGTTTTCAGGAAGATAACTAGCAAAAGAATGTAAGTCCGATTCATTACTCCCAAATCCATGTAGTAACAGTAATAATGGAGACTCAGAAGTTTTTGATTGAGGCTCTTTAATTAAATACTTTATAGATAAATCTTCATTTAACATTACTTGTGTATAGATAGTTTGTTTTTATTAATTGTCCCATAAACAATTCCTCTTAGTTTTGAATTTTCAAAAATCGAGTTTTTAGATTTAGATAAAATATCCACTTTATTAAAAATATATTCTTTATCTGGATTGAAGAGGGTTAAATTAGCTAATTCGCCAATTTCAATTTTGTTTTCTGGAATATTAAATATGGATTTTCCGTTAGTTAGTATCTTTACAGCCATCTTTGTTGAGAATATTGAATTTAAAGCTCCAAAAAAACTTTCTAAACCAATAGTACCATATTCAGCATTATCAAATTCTGTTTTTTTAAGCTCAATATTTAATGGGTTATGATCAGACGTAACCATATCAATTGTACCATCTTTTACTCCATCAATTAAAGATTGTATGTCTTTTTTTGTTCTTAATGGAGGAAGTACTTTGAAATTAGTATTAAAGTCTAGTAAATTATTGTCTGAAAAGAACAAATTATGAACTGCAACACTACAGCTAACATTTAATTTTTTTTTCTTTGCTTCTCTAATCATATCTACTGACTTAGAAGTTGATATTGTCGGTATGTGTAGGTTACCCCCAGTATATTCAAGAATTGACAAGTCTCTCATAATTTGAACATGTTCAGAGAAAGATGGACTTCCTTTTAATCCTATAGAAGTACTAGTTATGTTTTCGTTCATAACTCCGTTATTAGATAATACTTTATCTAGAGGATAAGAAAGTATTATACCATCGAAATTAGCGGTATACAATAGAGCTAATTTTAAAGTATTTGGATTAGTTATGGAAGTTTTATAATCACCAAAACATATTGCTCCTCCATTTTTCATATCATACATTTCTGTGAGCTCCAAATTTGACTTAGTCAAAGCTCCAATAGGATGTATTTCAACTAATTCATTAATAGATTTGTTTTTAATATACTCAATTTGCGAGCGGTTTTCAGAAATTGGGTTTGTATTAGGCTGAAGTGCTATGGAAGTAAAGCCTGACATAGATGCTACTTTTAGCCCATTAATGATGGTTTCTCTTTCTTCAAAACCAGGTTCACCAAAACAGACGCTAGAATCAAACCAACCTCTAGAGACATGTAGATTGGTTAAATCAATTTCTTTATAGTTTTTTGGGTTATTTATATTGAAATCAATATTGGATATTATGCCATTTTCTATTAATAAATCAACTTTATTATTATGAAAAACACTTGTTTTGTCTACAATAGTTACAGATTTTAATAAAGTGTTCATTTATGCCTAATATTTATGATCAAAGCCTTTGCAAAAATAATAAAAGGATTTCAATTCATTTAACTTAATGTTGATTTTAATGCCTAGCAAAAGAAATAATAATCTCTCATTATTTTATATCCTTTAAAATCAAAAAATATTTTTATCAATGATTGAGACTCTTCGTTAGCTACCGTTATAATACTCTGATAATTATCTAATTCATTTAAGTGCTCGATACTTTTTAATTGTTTATTGTAAATGATTCTATCAATTTTGTTTGGATTATTACAAACCCAAATAAAATCAATATTTACTTCGATTAGTTTTTTTGCAAGTAATTTGCCTCTTTTTCCAGCTCCCCATATTATTAAATTTTTAGCTATATCATAATTCAATTCCATAAAGTACTTAATCTTTAAATCTAAAAAATTATTATCAGCGTAGTTTGAATCTGTTCTAGAAGTTCTGGTAGGGTAATCTCTCCAAAAATGTAGTATTTTCAATGAAGATATAATTTTAAACCTTTCTTTATAAAATCGAAAAACTAAGTCATAATCTTCAGGGTAAATATTTGAATTAAATGCACCGCATGATAATAAATCATCTTTTAGTATCATCCAATTTGGAGAGGGAATAACACATTCTTTATAAATATGATTAAAATTATCATTATCAATCATCATTTTATTTAACCAATTCTCATATTTTTCATAACCTGAACCCAATCCTTTCTTAGAAAAATATTTAACTTTAGATGTAGATACATATCCTTTGCCACTAATTTTTAAGGATTTATGTAATTCCTTTAATTTATCTTTATCCATTACATCATCACTATCCATTCTAGTAATGTAATCTCCAGAACATTTATTTAGACCTTGCCTTAAGCAATTAATGATTCCTTTTTCCCCTTCATTTTTGAAAAGCTTAATTCTTTTGTCTTTTAGTGAGATGTTATTTACTAACTGAAAACTATTGTCATTCGAATAATCATCAATTATGATTAACTCCCAATTCAAATAGCTTTGATTTATAATAGATTCTAAACATTCATTAAGGAACTCTGAAGAGTTTTTGAAGGGAGTTATAATACTAATTAGATCATTATTAGTCAAAATATGAGTTGTTAAATAGTATAGTTTTTACATGAAGTTTATTTGCAGAATCTGTCCATGTTATAATAGTTTTATCGTTATCAATTATGTTAATTTTTGGAAACCCAGACGATCTTGTATTATAAATTTCGTCAATAATAATTGATTTATTAACTCCACTATTTCTATCTATTCTTTGTAATTTTAGAAATGCTTTGTCATTTATATATTCCATGTAACTAATTATAGAAGAATTTTCATCAATCATTTCTATATCAACTCTTCCCAGTGGATCATTAGAATTTATTAAAATTGGATTATCAAACCCTTTAGAAATATCACTAGTAAATGCAACTTTTATTTTACTTTTGCCCTCAATTTCTGTATACCAAACTAGTGAAGAAGAATTATTAAAAGTAGAAATTGCTGGACCATTTACAGGACATCCTGCTATTATCCAATTATCGTTGAAAACAGCAAGAGGAGTAGACCATTCAGAGTTTTTATAGTAAGAATAAAAAATATCTCTAGTTTCGTTATTAGATCTGTCTCTATAGACGGCTATAGGAGTGTTATCTGCCGTTAAACCTAAATCAGTTTGGCAACAATCACAAACCTTATTATCTACTAATTCGTCCATAAGTATTTCTCCATCTATGTTGTAAGATGTAGCCCTTAAAGTCATTTGTGGTTTTATGGTTTTGTTATCCTTTGCTAATTCGTTTTGTCTTCCATCTAAATAAGTAGAAAGAAAATTATTATTATAATTGATAGTTGATACAAACCCATGCTCAGTTTTAGTATTATCGTTATGAAGTTTCATTGGATTATTCCAGATATTTCCACCGTCTTTTGAATTCATAACTTTAATGTCATATGAATATGTTTGTGATGCACTTTTTTCAAGAAAGTGAACAGAAATACCGTTGTAGTCATTAGTAGTAATTCTAGGGAAGTCAGCCCAGTTTACAAACCAGTCAGTCGAACTATTGATTAGAGATGGTTTATTCCATTGCAATTTATTTAATTCTAACTTAGAAAAATAAAGTTTACTTAGTTCTGAGTTTTCTGAAGAAGAGATAAAACTTAAATAAGTATCCCCTTTTGTTGATGTGTAAAGGTTTGGTTCTGAAGACTGATAGTCCTTAGTTAGACTAATGACTTTTAATTCAGCAGATTGATTACAGCTAAAAACAAAGCAATATAAAACTATATAAAATTTTAAATTTTTAATATTTAGCAGATTTACCATTTGACAATGAGTTTTTTATAAACACTCTTAAATCTTCATTTGAAGATTCTAAATCCTCCGCTCTTAAATACATCATATGACCACTTCTATATCCTTTGTAGGTAAACCTGTCTTTCATCTTACCACTAGGGTCAACATGCCACATTGTATATTTTGCTTGAAAATAGGTAGTTGCACCATCATAATAGCCTGACTGAACTAAAACTTTAAGATATGGATTTTGAGCCATTGCCTGTCTTAAGTCATCTCTTGTAGAGTCATTTCTATTATCCCATGGTCTAACTGAGCCAAACAAATTGTACTTTAAATCTGTTTTAAAGCCTAAATTATTTCTTAAATAATGATTAATCGCAGGAGTAAACGAGTGCTCCCAAGAGTCTAACTCTGCGTTTGAGTCTGGTCTCGAACCTGCCTCCATTTTATCTAAACCTAGATATCTGGAATCTAATCTGCCTATAGTGTAACCGCTAGTGTCTCTCAACAAATCTTTCCAAAAGAAACTAGTAGGGATATCTAAATTATGTTGCAGTATGGATTTCATACTTAAACCAGAGTAATAAGACATTTTTTTTGCTATATTTTGTCTTTCATTTTCTGAAATAAAACCTCCTTTTGCTAAAGCTGGTATTAAAGTATTAATAGTAAAGTCTTCAGACTCCGGTAAAATTTCTAGTAAATCTTTATTTTGTAATTTTTCATCCAATGCTTTATGGTACCAAGCAGCAGCAGTATAATAAGGTAAGTTGATTGCAGATCCAACAGCTCCACCTGTATTATAAACTCTGTAGTCAGCTGGAGAAACTAAAATCACTCCGTTTAGATACATCCATTGTCTTTCTTGTAACTCCAATGATAGACCCATTACTCTTGTGCCACCATAACTTTCCCCAATTATATATTTAGGTGATTCCCATCGACTATTTCTAGAAACAAAAGTATTAATCCATCCCGCTAAATATTTAATGTCAGCATTAATGCCAAAAAATAAACTCTTATCAGGCATTTTACCGTTTGAATCAGCAATCATTCTTGAATAACCAGTGTTAACTGGATTAACAAAAACAATATCTGCAACATCTAATATCGAGTAGGGGTTATCTTTAACTCCATATGGCTGTACAGGAAAACCTTCACTATCAATTTTTAGTATTTTAGGCCCAGTATAAGCAATATGCATCCATACGGATGCAGATCCAGGACCACCATTGAAAGAAATTACTAAAGGTCTCTCCTTTGAATTTTTCACGTCAGTTCTTTTGTAGTAAGTGTAAAACAATGATGCTATTACTTCTCCTTTTGAGTTCCAAACCGGTTGAGTACCTGTAGATGCGAGGTAATCAACTGTGACATTTTTGATTTTGGTAGTGTGATTACTGGTAATTATAGTGTCAACAGGAAGTTTTAAGTCTTGACAATAGATAAATGAAGAAATTAAAAACGATAAAAAGGTAAAATATAGTTTCATAAAAAATAGTTTTATATTGAATAAATTTAAGGATTTTATAATTAAAAAATTAGAATACATTTTAGAATGCTTCAAAAGCTCCTAATCCGAAAAGAGCATAATCATATTTAACAGGATCTTCAGGATCAAATTCTCTAAGTTTTAGATCTAACTCAATTAAAGCTTTAGCATCATTTTGTTTTCTAGTTAATAAACCTAATTTTCTAGCTACATTTCCAGAATGCACATCTAAAGGAATTGATAAATAATTTGTAGGTATATTTTTCCATATTCCAAAATCAACCCCATTATTATCATGTCTAACCATCCATCTTAAAAACATATTAATTCTTTTTGCAGAAGACCCTTTGTACGGATCAGCAACATGTTTTGTTGTTCGATTATCATGAGATAGTTTAAAAAAAATATTTTTAAATATATGAATTGAATTTTGAGTTGAATTGTTTGAACAATTATTTGAAAATACTGATTCTAGTCCATCATGCTCATTGTAGATATATTTTAAGGCTTTTATAAAGTAAATTAAATCGGTGGAGTTAAATGTGCGGTGAACAAATTTGTCAAATGATTTTAAATCTTTATCAGAATGATTTAATATAAAATCATAGGGAGATTCGTCTAATAAAAGCATCATTTTCTTTGCGTTGTTTATGATCACTTTTCTATTGCCCCAAGAAATAGTTGAAGTTAAAAATGCAGAAATTTCGATATCTTCTTTTAAAGAAAAAGAGTGAGGGACCTGAATGGGGTCGGTTGTAATAAATTTAAAATTATTATATTCTTTATACTTTTCATCCAAAAAAGATTTAAGTTCAGAGTGATTAAGTTTTTTTAGCATTTTCTAGTTAATATCACCATCAATAATTTCAATCTTTCTATCAGCTAAATCAGCTAATTTTTGATTATGAGTGACGATTACAAATGTTGTATTATACTTATCTCTAATATCAAAAAACAACTTGTATAGATTTTCAGCACTTGTAGTATCTAAGTTTCCAGAAGGCTCATCTGCAAATATAATTTGTGGATTATTAATTAATGCTCTAGCTACAGCAACTCTCTGCTGTTCTCCACCAGAAAGTTCGTTTGGTTTATTATTTATTTTATCCTCTAAATTTAAGTAGCATAATAATTCATTTGCTCTTTTTATTACATCAATTCTATTTGTTTTTTTTATAAAGGCGGGAAGACAAACATTTTCAATTGCTGTAAACTCAGGTAATAATTGATGAAATTGAAAGATAAAACCAATTTTAGTATTCCTAAACTTACAAAGATCTTTTTCAGACATGCCTAACACTTCAATATCATCAATAATTAACTCACAATCTTTGTTAGATGGTTTGTCTAAAGTTCCTAATATTTGAAGTAAAGAGGTTTTTCCAGCTCCTGATGCGCCAACGATAGAAACAATCTCAGATTTTGATATATCTAAATCAAGACCTTTTAATACTTGTAGAGATTTGTAATTTTTTTTTAAATTTTTAGTTTTAATCATTGTAATTAATAAATAATATTGTGAAATTACCAATTAATAATCATTAGACAAATTAGTTATTAATTATTATAGTATGAAAAATTTAAAAAAAGCATATTTTGCGGGTGGTTGTTTTTGGTGTACGGAGGCAATTTTTTCTAGGTTAAAAGGAGTATATGATGTTTATCCTGGTTATACTGGTGGAGGAGTAGCTAACCCTAAATATAAACAAGTATGTTTAGGAATAACAGGACATGCAGAAGCTGTTGAAATTTTATATGATCAATCAATTATTTCTTATAATACCCTTTTAGAAGTATTTTTCAGAACGCATAATCCTACAACTTTAAATAAACAAGGAAATGATATTGGAACCCAATATAGATCTGCAATTTATTGTATAACTGAAAATGAATTAAAAATAGCAAAGAGTTATATAAATGAATTGATTATTGAAAATGTTTTTGCTGATGTAATTGTTACAGAAGTTAATATGTTGACTAGATTTTACAACGCAGAAATTGAGCATAAAGAGTATTTTGACTTAAACACTAATCAACCATATTGTGCTGCGGTAATAAGTCCTAAAATAAGAAAATTGATGCAGCAAAATAAAGAAATTTTAAAATAACTATTTCTTAAAAAGATAACCAAAGCTCATCACTCTTAACATACCTTTGGACATGTTAATGGACATTTTGTAGAAAAAATTAAATATAAATATGTCCTTTTGGAAAGTTATAATGCTCACAATAACTCCGAAAACCAAACCAAACCAGACTAATAAAACTTGGTATATTGGGAATAATATTAATAATCTCATTGGCCAATATATTATCGGATGAAAATCACTTTTCTCAATATTTAAAAGTTCCAATGCTGGGCCAGAAAATAAAGTCGAGGCGGACCCTGTAACTCCAAAAACAATAAATATAATTACGACTTGAAAAAAGGAAGTTATACCCCACTTTTTTTTAATTTTTTCGAGCATTATTTTATTTTAAAATTTCAATAATTTGATCAGCAAGTTCAATACCAATTCTATCTTGTGCTTCATTAGTAGCCGCACCGATATGTGGAGTTAAGGAAATCTTTGGATTCATCAATAATTTTATTTCTGGATTAGGTTCGTTTTCAAATGTATCAAGTGCTGCAAAGGATACTTTGCCTTCACTTAGATATTTATCAAGAGCAACTTCATCAACAACACCACCTCTTGCTGCATTAATTAGTCCGACACCATCTTTCATTAAATTAAATTCATTCGTTCCAATAACATATTCTTTTTGTGAAGGAACATGTAAGGTGATGAAATCTGATTTACTTAAAACATCATCAAAACTAGATTTTTCTAGATCAAAATCTAAACTCTGTCTATTGAAAAACTGTACTTTTAAATTAACTTTATCATTGTGTAAATCAAAATAAATAATATTCATTCCTATGCCTAGAGCAATTTTAGCAACCTCTTGGCCAATTCTTCCAAATCCAATAATCCCTAAAGTTTTACCTCTTAATTCAATTCCTTTCGCAAAAGCCTTCTTAAGTTTTTTAAAATTAGAATCACCTTCTAAAGGCATATTTCTATTTGAAATATGTAAAAATCTAACACAAGTGTATAAATGAGCAATTACTAATTCTGCAACTGAGCTGGAAGAAGCTGCTGGAGTATTAATGACTTTTAAACCTTTTTCTTTTGCATATTGAACATCAATATTGTCCATTCCAACACCACCTCTACCTATTATTTTCAGACTTGGACAATTATCTATAATATCTTTTCTAACTTTTGTTGCACTTCTAACAAGTAAAACTGTAATTTGATTTTTATTAATATATTCTATTAATTGGCCTTGTTCAACGGTAATAGTTATTATTTCAAACCCATTATTAACCAATTTATCTACTCCACTATTTGAAATACCATCGTTTGCTAATACTTTCATTTTTCTTATGCTTTTGTTTCTAATTCACTCATTACTTCTACAAGAACTTTTACACTATCTAATGATAGCGCATTATACATTGAAGCTCTATATCCTCCAACACTTCTGTGCCCATTAACACCTTCTATACCAGCTTCTTTCAACATCAATTCAAAAGTATCTTTTAAATCACTATTTGTTA